>Ga0070731_10005011_pt1 | contig 11090 bp, 7 predicted proteins | sample Coa_R1_2_FD_66448 | JGI IMG/M metagenome (GOLD analysis project Ga0070731, IMG submission 66448) | Surface soil microbial communities from Centralia Pennsylvania, which are recovering from an underground coalmine fire - Coalmine... | ecosystem: Environmental > Terrestrial > Soil > Unclassified ... | reverse complement strand
CGGAAACGAAGAAGGGCCTCTTCTTCGTCCGGGGCGGGGAAGTTACGGGTCCCGAGCTCCCGGGCTGGTCAGTCAATCACGCGATCCGGGATCCACGCACCGGCACGATCTACGCGGCCACCAACCACGTTGTCTTCCGGAGCCCCCCGACGGGCTCTTTTGGGGTCGGCGTCGCGAGCGACGCCTTCGCCGTCCACCCCGGTTCGTATGCTCGCTGCGTGCTCGAGGGCGATTACCTCCGCCGCGCCGTCGCCGAGTTCGTCGGCGCGTTCGCGCTGATCTTCGTCGGCGCCGGTTCGGCCATCTACGGCAACATCCTCGTCGCCGCCCTCGGGAATGGGCTCGTGATTGCCGTGATGGTCTCGGCGGTCGGGTTCATCTCCGGCGGCCACTTCAATCCCGCCGTGACGCTCGGCTTCCTCGTCACGCGGCGGATCACCGCCGCGCTCGCAGCCATCTACTGGCTGGCGCAGTTCGGCGCCGCCGCGCTCGCAGCGCTTCTCCTCCGCTGGGTGCTGCCGCCGCCCGCGACGCTCCGCTCGGGCGTGCCGTCGCTCGTCGCGCAGCTGAGCAGCGGCAAGGGCGTCGTGATCGAAGCCGTGCTGACGTTCTTCCTCGTCTGGGTGATCTTCGCCACCGCCGCCGACCCGCGCGGGACGTTCAAGCAGATCGCAGGACTCGCGATCGGGCTGACGATCGTGCTCGACGTGCTGATGGGCGGCGGCCTCACCGGCGCAGCGATGAATCCGGCACGCGCATTTGGACCGCAGCTCGTGAACGACCATTGGACGAACGGCTGGGTGTGGTACGTCGGCCCGGCCGCCGGCGGCGTGATCGCAGCAGTCCTCTACGACCTCCTCTACCTCCGCCCGCCGAAGCCGGCCCCGGTCGGCCCGCCAGAAACCGGCATCGAAGAACCAGGCCCGGGCGAAGCAGCAACGGACATGTGACGGAGGTGCCGGCTTGACCGGCGCGTCCGCTAGAGCGGACAAGCGACGACCACGAACGGCCGAATCGCCCGTCCAGTCGCCGAACGCAAACAAGAAGCAGGGGGCTCACGGGGGAAACATGGTTTCCCCCGTGTTACGGAGAAGGAGGGATTCGAACCCTCGAGGCAGGGATTTCCCCACCTAACGCCTTAGCAGGGCGCCGCCTTCAGCCACTCGGCCACTTCTCCGGAGTCGGCAAATCGTAGCGACCTCGCCGGTAGCGTCTCGGCGTTGCGCCTGGTTCTCCTCGGTGGTGTGCTGCTCCTCCTGGCGGGCGCCGGCAGCGCGCCTGCGGCGCGGCCCCTCTGCCCGGCGCCATCGCTCTCGCTCGGCTACGTGCAACGGGTTGACGCCGCGCTCGCCTCCGGCCGCGACGTGTGGGGCGAGGACGTCCTCCGTGCCGCGAACGGGCCCAGCTACGCCGCCCTCCACCGCTACCTGAAGCCGCTGCTGCTGGTCGGCCGCGAGACCGACTCGGGGGTCTACTACCTCGCGTTCGGCCGCCCCAACGGGCCGTACGCGTTGCACGTCGCCGACGGCAGCGAGATCATCTGGCGGCGGACGAACGGCCCGCGCCTGCGCATCGTCGCCGGAAACGAGCCCTACGGCTCGTGCCTCGCGCGGTTGACGACGCCGCGGCTCGCCGGCGGCTGGCTGCCGATCCTGAAGACGAGCTACGTCGACGCAGCCGGTCACCGCTACAGCGAGGAGTCGTTCGCGTCGAGCCCGCCGGACGCGCCCGCGAGCTACGTGCGGCTCACGGTCCCGGCGCATGCCCACGCGCGCGTCGGAACGCTCGAGGTGAACGGCCCGCGCTCGGTCGAGGTCGCCTTCGACGGCCGCAGCCGCGTGGTCGACGCGCAGGTCTACGCCGGCGCCCGCGCCGACGTCGTCTCGTACTGGACGCACACGCTCGCAGCCGGGGCGTCGTTCACCGTCCCGGATCCGCGCGTGAACGACGCCGAGCGAAACCTCCTCGTCCAAAACCTGCTCGACGGCTGGCGGTACAGCGTCGGGAACGCCTACCAGACGTTCGAGTTCCCGGAGAGCCTCGCAAACGCGTCGGTGCTCGGCGAGTACGGGTTCGCCGCTGCCGACCGGGCGATCGTCGAAGCATCGTTCCACCGAGAGCCGCACCTCTACCCGGACTGGGAGAAGGGCGAGCGCTTGCTCGAGTTCGCACGCTACGAACGCCTCTCGCCGGATCGCGCGTTCCTCGATGCGTCGCTGCCGCGACTGCGCCGCTACATCGCCGATCTTGCCGCGCGTATCGGCCCTCGCGGCCTGCTGCCGAAGGCGCGCTTCGCCTCCGACTTGCCGACCGTCGCCTACAGCCTCAACGGCCAGGCGGTCGACCTCCAGGGGCTGCGGGCGATCGCTCCGTTCGTGCCTTCCGCACGCGCCCCGGCCGCCCGGCTCGCGCGGGGTCTCCGTGCGGCGCTCACCGCATCCGAGCGTCACCTGCCCGACGGCTCGCTCTTCGTCCCGGTGCAGCTCCTCGACGGCGAGGCGCCGTATCCGAACCTGACCGCGTCGCGCGCCGGGAGCTACTGGAACCTCGTCATCCCGGACGCGCTCGCGTCCGGACTGATCCCGCCCGGCTCGAAGGAGGCGGAGGGCGTCATCGACTATCTGCTCGACCACGGCTCGCGCCTGCTCGGCTTGCTGCGTTTCGACTTCGGCCGGCCGAACGACCTGCCCGGGTACACGGTCTCCGGCGCCGACGACGTCTACGAGCTGAGCCTCGAGCGGTTCCTCGCCGACAACGACCAGGCCGGCTTGCTCGCGCTGACGGTCTACGGCCAGCTCGCTGCGGGGATGACCGAGAACACCTTCGTCTCGGGCGAGGGCGCGACGATCGCGCCGGTCCCGGGGCAGGCCGACCGGTCGATGTACCTGCCGCCGAACAGCACGAGCAACGCATCGTTCCTCGAGGGCTTGCGACTGCTGCTCGTCCACGAGACGGCCACCGGGCTCGAGCTGGGATACGGCACGCCCCGCTGGTGGCTCGGACGGGGCCGCCGCATCGTCGTCCGCGACGCGCCCACCGTCTTCGGGCGCGTCTCCTACCGGCTGGCCGCCCGTCCAGGTGCGGTCGACGTCAACTTGACCCCGCCCGCCGCCGGGACGCTCTCGCTCCGGCTTCGCCTGCCGGCGGGCGAGCGGCTCGGCCCCGTCACCCTGAATGGCCGCCCGTTCGCGCGCGTCGACCGCGCGACCGCGACGCTCGACCTCACGGGCCTCCGCGAACCCGTCGTGCTGACCGCCCACGTCTTAGGAGCTTCTTAGGGGCGGCTTACCGAATGCTCAACTCCGGTGGGCACTATGCCGCTTGCTATGAACCACGCCATGACACCACGCCGAACCGCACTTGCCGCTCTCGCGCTAGCCGCCGTCGCCGGGATCGTGGTCGCCACGCACTCGCGGAGCGCGCGCGCGGCGGCCGTCGATCCCGGGCTCGTCGACATCAACACGACGCTCGGCTATCAGCAGACGCGCGCCGCCGGCACGGGCATCGTCCTCACGTCCACCGGCGAAGTGCTGACGAACAACCACGTCATCCGCGGCGCGACCAAGATCTCCGCCACCGACCTGGGCAACGGCCGCACCTACACCGCGAAGATCGTCGGCTACGACGTCTCGCACGACGTCGCGGTGCTCCAGCTGTCCGGAGCTTCCGGCCTGCAGACCGCCACCCTCGGCGACTCGAGCGGCGTCAAGGTCGGCGACTCGGTCTCGGCGGTCGGGAACGCCGGCGGGACCGGCGGCACGCCGACGACGACGACCGGCAGCATCACGGGGCTCGGTCGCACGATCACCGCCCGCGACGACGAAGGCGACGCCGAGCAGCTGACCGGTCTGGTCGAGACGAACGCGCAGCTCCAGCCGGGCGACTCCGGCGGCGCGCTGGTCGACAGCTCGGGTCGCGTCATCGGCATGCTGACCGCCGCCTCGAGCAGCTTCAGGTTCTCGTTCCAGCAGAGCTCGACCGACGGCTACGCGATCGCGATCGACAACGCGCTCGCGCTCGTGAAGCAGATCGAGGCGAAGCAGGCATCGTCGACGATCCACCTCGGCGCAACCGGCTTCCTCGGCGTGACGATCCAGCAGCCGGACGCCTACGGGTATCCGTACTTCGGCGACACGCCGGCCGACAACGGCGCGCTCGTGACGAGTGTGCTCAACGGCTCGCCGGCAGCCCACGCCGGGCTCGGCTACGGCGACGTAATCACCGCGGTCAACGGGCACACGGTTTCCTCGCCGACGACGTTGTCGAAGCTGCTGCTCGCCTACTCGCCCGGCAACTCGGTCACCCTTGCCTGGGTCGACCAGTCGGGCACGAGCCACCACGCGAGCGTCCGCCTCGCGACCGGCCCGCCGCAGTAGGCAGTAGAAACAGCGCGCCGGCTCCCATAAGCTGGGAGCCCTGGCCGGGGCCACGCGAATCGTTCTGCTCGGGGTGGCCGCGGTCGCGTGCTGCTGCTTCGCCACGTCGGCGGCCGGGCAACCGCATTCGAGCTCGGCGCGCGTCCGGGTCGTCACGATCCGCTACCGCGCCCACGACGGCGTCGCCCGGCGCGCCTACGTCGTTCTGCCGGCGTGGTACGGCCCGCACGACGACCCGCCGATCCCGCTCGTGATCTCGCCGCACGGCCGCGGTGTGACGCCGATCGCGAACGCGGCGCTCTGGGGCAACCTGCCCGGGCGCGGATCGTTCGCCTTGATCAGCCCGGCGGGCGAGGGCCGGAAGCTTCAGCTGTACTCATGGGGCTCGCCGGGCCAGATCTCCGACCTAGCCCGGATGCCGGTGATCGCGCACCTGGCGCTTCCGTGGCTGCACGTCAACCAACACCGGGTCTATGCCTTCGGCGGCAGCATGGGCGGCCAGGAGACGCTCCTCCTCCTCGCACTGCATCCGCACCTGCTCGCCGGTGCGGCCGCCTTCGACTCCGTGACGCAGTTCGCGCTCCAGTACTACCACTTCCCGCGCGTTCCCTGCGGCAAGGGATGCCTGAAGACCTGGAACGGGCCTGTGGGAAGAAGCTTGCAGCAGCTCGCCCGGATCGAGGTCGGCGGCTCGCCGAAGACCAACCGGTTCGCCTACGCCGAGCGCAGCCCGTACACCTACGCGCGCAAGATCGCGAAGTCGTGCGTGCCGCTAGAGCTCTGGTGGAGCGTCAAGGACCGGATCGTCACCGACCAGACACTTCAGTCGGGCAAGTTGTTCGAGCGCATCCGGCAACTCAACCCGCGGGCGCCCGTAGCCGCCTTCGTGGGCGCGTGGTCGCACTCGATCGAGATGACCCCGCAGTCGCAGCTACCGGCCGCGCTGACCCTCTTCGGCCTGCTGCCGTCGGACCGGTCGGTGCTGCTCGCAGCGCAAAGGATCATCCCCGCGCCGCAAGACACGTGCGGCAAGGCCCCGATCGTCGCCGGCCCCGGATAGGAGTCGGTCAGACCGGTACCATGCCCCCGCCGGAGGGGTGGCAGAGCGGTCGAATGCGGCGGTCTCGAAAACCGTTACCGGCGGTTCCGTCGGTCGAGGGTTCAAATCCCTCCCCCTCCGCTCACTGGCGCCGAGATTCCGCATGGTTGAGCGGAAAGCTCGGCACATTCACGTAGGGGATCCTCTCGCTCGTTGCCTGACCAGGCCACGGCCGGGGCGCGTGCGATCGGCCGTGCGATCGTCCCCAATCGCGTCGACCTGCGGTCGACTTGCTGGCTGGGCCAAGCACGAGCTAGTGATGTGCAGCGATGCCCGCAACCAGCGAGCGAAGGCGCCACCCCCGGCTGAACACGATCGGTGTCGTCGTTCGGCACCAGCGCGGTTGCGGAGCCGGCACGAGCTCTGGCAGCCCGTGCAGCTGTGAGCCGGGGTTCCAGGCGCAGGTCTGGTCAGCACGCGACCGAAAGACAATCCGGAAGACGTTCCGGACGCTGAGCGAGGCGCACTCCTGGCGTCAAGAAGCTCAGGTCGCGCTCCGCAAAGGCACGCTGCGCGCCCCGTCAGAGATCACCGTCGAGAAGGCGGCTGCCGACTGGCCCCAATTCCAGGGATCGCGCGCATCGGATCGGCCTAGATCACGGTCTTGCCTAGCTAGGGTCGCGAGGGAAGCGTGACTGACGCTGAGAACGCTCGCGGTGGCCCGAGAATTGGGTGGTTCTCGCTCCCGCCGCTTCAACTCGTGGCCGAGCGACTTCTTCTACCGGCGCATCTACCTGGCGTGTCCGCTGACGTGCCGAGCAAGACGCGTGGAACGCATGCGGACCCGTCTTCGGTAGCTAAAGGCTGCTCAGATCAGGCGTCGATTTCGACTGTCCCTTGGGCGCCGTGCGCGGCCTCCCAAGCGCGGATGAGAAGGTAAAGCTGCATATGCATCGCGTCCGCGTTGTAGGAGCCGAGCAATGAGACGTCGACCTCGTGGTTGTTGATCGGCTCGACGATGGCGTCTGCGCGTGCGGTCAGGAACGCGACGAGTTCGGCTACCGCTGTGGGATCGGTGACCCGGATGCGCATTCCCGATCTAGCACTGTTTCGAATACAGTCCTCACTTCGCGCCGTTCAGACGGATGGGCTTGGCTGGACCTTCTGACGGTTGATCAGCCGCGAATGAGCGTCGCGTTCGCTCGATGATTGGCGAGTAGGTTGCCGAGACGACGTCTATGTGGACTCCGAAGGCGAGCCGCGCCCACAGAAGTCCGCGTAGTGCTCCAAGAGGTCGGCCGCCGAGACGTGGGTAGTGACTGATGCTGATCCCGCGCTACCGCTACGAGCTGCGGCGGAGGCGTTCGCGATCCTCGTCGTTGATAATGCTCAAGCTACGCTTGACCTGTGAAGGACGTTTGGACGGGCCGGGTCGGTCAGATCGCCGTGAAGTACGGCGAGAACACGCCCGCCGCAACCGTTTGCTGCAACGCCTGCCGTGCCTGCGTCACCACGAACATCGTGGCTGCGCTCGCCGCCGCCTTCGCCGCGGTTGGCGGCTGGGTGCGCAGCCGTTTCGACAGTTCCGGCTAGCGCGAAGGTCGACGACCTGGGAAGTGTCGCGATCCTCGTCCTTGAACCGGCGTGGCGACTCTGAACGAAAGACGGGCGCTGTTACGCGCGGCGGCGGCCATGCTCAGAACGGCCGCAACGCAGACTAGAGCTTGGTCGTGCCCCGGCCAGATGGGAGCCGGCGGTAGGGTCGGCAGCGGCTTCGGCCCTACCGCTCGGTACTCGGCACCGTTGCTCTGCTTGTCGCGGCGGACGGGTGGCGGGGCGCTGCGTTCGTCATCCCCGCCGCGACGCTTGTCGGCGCCGTCGGCGACCGGGGGTCCGTCTACGCGGGCGTGTCGCCTTCGCGCGCCTCGATCGAGCGGCACCGGAGACGCAGGACTCCCTCGGCCCGAGTCGGTCGCCTCGAGCCGCGCGGGGCATCGAGCGCGCGCCAGCGGCGGCCGTAGGCGTTGAACTCGTGTCCCGGCCCGAAGTCAGCGGGCGCGTCAATCGTCGTCTCGTGGACGCGTCCGTTCGGATACGTAAGTGCTACGGGCCATTCCATCCGCAGGAAATGCTCATCGGCGGCGTTCCCCAGCTGGTTGAGTGTGAAACGCGTAAGAGGAGGCCGCCGAGAGGGACGCATGACATTGAGTGGTTCGTCCGCGAGAAGCCGACGGACTCTTGGGTTCTCATAGCTCGCGGGCGTTTCACCTACGATCCGATGGCCACGGACGAGTCGTGAGAACCGAGCCGGTTTAGCCAGCCGGACTCGCCTCCTCCACGACGACGATTCCGAACTTCTCCGGGTCGTCTGAGGGCAGCACGTCCATGACTCGGAGGCTTGGGCACTGCGGCGCTCTCCTCCGAGCCGACCTCGTCAGATCCGCCGAACCGCCGTAAAGTTTGGAAAGCGGTGGAGAAGCCGGTAACTCACAAGGAGCTGGTTAGTTACGCCAGGTGGCTGCTCGGTGACACTCTCGACCCCGAAGCAGTGCCAGAGATCGTGCTTGAGGCCCGCGAGGTGTGGCTCATGCTGTATCAGGTCGGCGCCCCGGCAACGGATCACCCTCCTCCGACAAACCTGAGCGCCACTAGCCGCGCGGGTTCTTCTCTCTGGCTAGCTCGCCGGCTTCTCCCCGCTTCTGAACCATCACGTAATCCCTCATGCGAAAGACGACTTCCTCGATCTCCGGCAGGACATGCTCCGGGACGACAAGAAACCGATCGCCCCTCTTGCGTGCAATCTCGTATGCGGCGCGACTCACACATAGGGCAAGGGTGCAGTCGGAATGCGAACATTCACAGAGAATCTCGAGCCTGTCGCCGGGCCGCGCCTGCTCGCTCGCGGCTTCGATCTCCTCGTTGATCTCGCGGAAAGCGATCTCGTTCTTTACGAAGCGAGCTTCTCGGACATTCATGGGTAGTCACCTAGCCCCGTTAGGGAAGACCCAAACGGGGTGGCGGCTAGAGCTCCTCCACTATCCGACGTCCGACTCGCGTGGTGCGCGGGCGTTCGTCCGTTCAGCGTGTCACCCGCTTCCCGGCTTCCATTCCATCGTAGGCGGCCGCTGAACTGGAATGCCCCCGTTTTCGTGGACACCTGAGCGCTTGGTCGGCACAGTCCGGTCGGGCGAGGAGGATGTCCGCCCATGCCAAGGGGATCGAATTTCCAGAAGCCGTACCCGCCGGAGTTCCGGCGTGAGGCGGTCGCGTTGTATCGCAGCAGCGGCCGCTCGCTGAAAGAGATCGCCAGCGACCTCCGCGTGTCGTCGGAGTCGTTGCGGATCTGGGTCAGGCAGTCGGCGGTCGACGCCGGCAAGCAGCCTGGGTTGACAAGCGAGGAGCGTGAGGAGCTGCGCCGGCTTCGTCGCCAGGTGAAACTGCTTGAGCAGGAGCGGGAGATCTTGAAAAAAGCCGCGGCCTTCTTCGCGCGAGAGAGCGAGACGCGGTGAGCTTGTTTCGATTCATCGCAGCGGAGAAGGCCAACCACCCTGTCTCGCAGTTGTGCCGGATGCTCGGCGTCTCGCGCTCCGGCTTCCACGCCTGGCAGCGACGCGCGCCGTCGGATCGCGAGCTGGCCGACGCCTCGCTGCTCGAGCGGATCAAGGAGATCCACACTGAGAGCCGCCAGACCTACGGCGCCCGGCGCGTGCATCGGGCGCTTCGTCACCGCGAGGTGCGCGTCATGCGCAAGCGGGTCGAGCGGCTGATGCGGCGCGAGCAGATCTCGGGCCTCGTCCCGAAGCGCTACCGGCGCACGACCATCCGGGTGCCAGGCGTCAGGGTCGCCAACGACTTGGTCGAGCGCAACTTCGTCCCGGCCGCCCCGAACCGGCTCTGGGTCGCCGACATCAAGTACGTCCGCACCTGGCAGGGCTGGCTCTACCTCGCGGCAGTGATGGACTGCTACAGCCGCCGGATCGTCGGCTGGTCGATGCGGCCCGACCTCGAAGCGGAGCTCGTCGTCGACGCGCTCGAGATGGCGATCGCCCGCCGCCGCCCGCAGGCCGGTCTCGTCCATCACTCCGACCAGGGATCGCAATATGTGTCATTGCGCTTCGGTGAGCGCTGCCGCGAGATCGAAATCCACCGCTCGTTGGGCTCGAAGGGAGACTGCTTCGATAACGCCGTCGCCGAATCGTTCTTCGCCACGCTCGAGAAGGACCTGCTCCGCCGCCGCTCTTTCCCCACCCGGCAAGACGCGAGGACAGCGGTCTTCGACTGCATCGAGGCGTTCTACAACCCGCTCAGGCTGCACTCGACGCTCGACTACCTGTCGCCGGTCGAGTACAAGAGATGAATAGAGAGGAAGAGAAAGCCGCCTAATCAAACCGTGTCCACCGAACCGGGGGCGGTCCACGGTGGCTTGACCCGATCGCAAATGGTGTGAGACGGTCTTACCTGCGGCACCAGGTGCCGGGTCAGATGCGGAGCGCCGGAAGCAAACGCGGGGTGTGGCGTCGCCTGGTGGCGTCCGCGGCGCTGGCCGCGGTCGCGAGCGGCGCCGGGAGCGCGCCCCGCCTCGCCTCCGCGCTCGTGCCGCAGCCGCAGGGTACGGAGCCGCCGGGAGCGGTCGATATCGCGTCGATCTCGAACGGCTGCGGCGGAGGGAGCTCCGAGACGCTGATCGCGGCGCAGAACGCCTTTGGGGACACGTCGGTCTACCGCGACTCCTTCCCGTACCTACACCGATACAAGGTCGACTTCCGCGAGGCCTGCAACCTGCACGACGCGGGTTATTCCGGCGCCTTGGTCTGGGATTCGATCAACGGCCGGTGGTACGACTACTTCGGCAAGACCAAGGAAGAGGTCGACCAGAAGTTCCTCGCCGACATGCGCAAGCTCTGCGACGAGCAGATACCGGCCGATGCCCCGGTCGCGCGCGCCGACTGCAGGGCGACGGGCGGCACGACGTCGAACGGCGCCGAGAGCCGCTACAACTTCGTGCGCGATCACGGGACGGGCTACCGCGATCGTCCCAAACTCGACGGGCTCTGGAAGGGCACGAGCGGCTCGTGCGGCACGGTCGGCAACTGGAAATTCAGCCAGAGCGGGAGAACGATCACCGCCAGCTGGCAACAACCCACCGAGAACGGTCAGCCGGGCTACACGGGCAGCTTCACGGGGACGCTTTACAGTTATGACCCGACCCAGACGGTGCCACCGCCGAGGAACGACGAGATCAAAGGCACTCTCACCGTCGTCAAGGGGTCGAACAGCCCAAAGACCTACCAGGTCGACTTCGAGCTCAGCCCCAGCACCAGCAGGGACCCGGTGCGCCCGACCTTGATACTGAGCTACTTCGGTGGGACCTACTTCCCCGAGGCGCCCCCCGGCCTGATGCCGAGAGTCGTCCAGTCTGCGGCCGTGTGCAGGCTGCCGCTCCCGAAGCAGACGCCGCCGACAGCGACGACGACGACTGCAGCGGCCACCGCGGCGGGCACGTTCGTGCTCGACACTTCGCTGACTAAGGTCTCGAACCCGAACGCGAACGAGTTGACGATCACTCCCACCGCCACCGGGCAGGCGCTCGACGACCACACCGGCCCGAACGGGGGAGCCGGCAACGGCGGCGACTGGAAGGTCGAGTACCACTGGGCCGTCCCGACCACGCTCGT
>Ga0070731_10005010_pt1 | contig 11090 bp, 9 predicted proteins | sample Coa_R1_2_FD_66448 | JGI IMG/M metagenome (GOLD analysis project Ga0070731, IMG submission 66448) | Surface soil microbial communities from Centralia Pennsylvania, which are recovering from an underground coalmine fire - Coalmine... | ecosystem: Environmental > Terrestrial > Soil > Unclassified ... | reverse complement strand
CTACAAGGGCCGCCGTAAGTGGGAGAACCTGCGTCAGATTCCCACGCAGCAAATGCGCGACGCACTCATGAACATGATCGTCTACCAGGGCGACACGGAATTCGCCAGTGTCGAACAGCAACGCAACTTGCTGGAGAATGCCCCCACTGAGTGGGATCGCCGCGCCATCACTCGCGTGATGATCGAGGAAATGCGCCACGGCTGGCAGATGTGTGCCTTGCTGGTCGACCACTTCGGCTACTCCGGCAAGGTCGAGGCGCAGAAAATGCTGGAGCGGCGCGCCTTTGAGAACAAGCGACTGCTGGGCGCTTTCAACGTCGACGTCGACAACTGGATGGATTTTTTCACCTACACCGACTTCGTCGACCGCGACGGCAAATTCCAGTTGCAGATGCTCAAGTATTCCGCATTCGCGCCGCTGGGACGCTCCATGTCGTACATGCTGCGCGAAGAAGCTTTTCACATGGGAACGGGCAACGATGGCCTGCGCCGCATCGTGGAAGCGGGCGTCATCCCCGGCTGGCTGATCCAGAAATATCTCAACAAGTGGATTTCGAGTTCGTACGACCTGTTCGGCACTGACCATTCTTCGTCGGCGCATTGGGCCTACGTGTGGGGTGTCAAGGGCCGTTACGACGAACCGAAGAACGACAAGGCGCCTGACCTCGACGACTTGAACGACTACAACCGCAATCTTTATCGCGACGAAGTCGCGGGACTCATCGAACGCTTCAACAATTCGCTGAAGCCGGGAGAGGCGAAGCTTTACGCGCCCGATATCAAATTCAATCGGGCAATTGGAAAATGGGCGGGGAAGAAATTTCATGCCCAGACCGGCGAACCGCTGGATGATCGCGCCTACGAGGAACATCTGAAAGACTACATGCCGTCGGCGGCGGACAAGAAACTCCTGCTCGACATTATCGGTACCGAGAAGAAATGGATTGCGGAAAAGACAGGCGCTCGCGACCCGCTCTCGACGATCGGAGAAGTGCGCAAGTCCGCGATCAACTTGTAAGGCAGAGCCTGACATCGCAGGATGTTTCGTTGAGCGGCACCGTGTTTTTTTTGGGACGGGCGTTTTGTGGAAGGGCACGGCTTTAGCCGTGCCGTAAAGCAGCCCGATACTGAGCCGGCTTTAGCCGCTGAGGTTAAGCAGGAAGAGTCAAAAAATGCCAACCACAGAAACGGCTGCCCGCCTCACACTCGACTTCGCTCCTCCGATTGCGCGCGTTACGCTGCATCACCCGCCGCTCAACGTGATCGACGTTCCCATGATGGAGGAACTTGCGCGATCGTTCGCAGAGGCTGAGGCTCGGCAAGACATCTGCGCGATCGTTCTGGCTGGTGACGGCAAAGCGTTTTCCGCTGGGGTCGATGTAGCCGCGCACACCCCCGACAAAGTCAACGACATGTTGACGAAGTTCCATGCGGTAATCCGCGCGCTCATCGCGACGAAAAATGTCACGATCGCTGCAGTTCACGGACACTGCCTGGGCGGCGGCGCGGAACTAGCCATGGTCTGTGACATCGTTTACACCACCGAATCGGCGAAGTGGGGATTTCCGGAAATCAAACTGGGCTGCTATCCGCCCGTGGCGTGCACCGCGCTGGCAGCGCTGGTTGGCCAGAAGCGCGCAGCCGAGTTGATCCTGACTGGACGATTGATTTCCGGCAAAGAGGCATCAGAGATCGGCTTGGCGAACCGCGCATTATCAGAAGAGGAGTTGCAAGCTACGGTTGACGAATGTGTCGCGACCTTGCGCAAACTTAGCCCAACAGCACTGGCTGTGGCGAAAAAGGCTTCCTACGCGTGGGATTCCATGCACTTCGATAAAGGGCTGGCACGCGCTGAGCGAATTTATTTCGACGAATTGATGAAGACCGCGGACGCGCACGAAGGCATCCGCGCGTTCATGGAGAAGCGTGGGCCGAAGTGGGCAGGGAAGTGATGGCGGACGAATCGATAGAACCGAAGCCGCATTTGGCGCTGAACACAGATTGGATCACTGCGGTGTTCATGGCCTTTTGCTTCGTGCTTTGTTTGCTGACTATCGTGTCGACCACAAGACACGTGTTAATCGGTTCGCCTGTCGAAGTGAAGATCTCATGGGAGACTGTCTTCCTTTTCATAGCTTTTGGATGGCTCGCGCTTCAAATGCAAGAACGCGTAACGAGGTTCGGTTGCGTTTTGCTTAGCATAGCGCTTGGATCTCGCCTCGTACTCGCGCTGGTTCATTCTTCACTTCAAATCCAGCTTCTCAATGCGCAGATTATGCGCGTCGTTGAGCTAATCGTCATGATCGGCTTTTGTTATTACCTCGCGCGCTGGTTCAAGGAACATGTGAGGCGAATATATTCTGCGGCTAACGCAAAGCATTCTTAGATGGACTACGAAATCACTCCCGAAGAAGTAAAGGCCAAGCTGGACGCAGCGGAAGCATTCACGCTGCTCGATGTTCGCGAGCCCTGGGAGTTTGAGACTGCCCGCATCGAGGGCGCGAAGTTGATGCCGATGGGCGATGTGCCTTCGCGGGCGCATCAGGAACTCGATCCCGAAGATCATCTGGTCGTAATTTGTCATCATGGCGTGCGCTCGATGAATGTAACGGTATGGCTGCGGCAGCAAGGCTTCGACAAGTCTCAATCCATGCGCGGCGGGATCGATGCCTGGTCGAAACGCGTGGACGGAAAAGTGCCGGTGTACTGACGAAAGCCGCTAGCTCCTAGCTTCTAGCTACTAGCCAAAGCGGTTTAGGTTCTAGCTAGGAGCTAGCAGCTAGAAGCTGTTGCGCAATGAAAAAAGAACTCATCGAACTCCGCGTCAACGGCCGTACTCGCGAGGTTGCTAGCGAGCCGACCGCGCTTCTGCTCGACGTGTTGCGGAACGATTTGCAACTCACTGGCTCGAAGCGTGGCTGCGACGACTCTTCGTGCGGCGCCTGCACGGTCCTCGTCGATGGTGTAGCCATGATGTCGTGCACTCTGCTCGCTGCCAGTTGTGAAGGACAAGAGATCACAACCGTCGAGGGGGTTAGCGAGCACGGTGCTCTGGCCGCCATCCAGAAAGCTTATGGCGACTGGGGCGGTGCGCAGTGCGGCTACTGCACGCCCGGCTTCATGATAACGGTGAAGTCGTTGCTGGCGGAGAATCCGAATCCCTCCGAGGCCGACGTTCGCGCCGCTCTCAGCAGCAATCTGTGCCGCTGCACGGGCTACAGCCAGATGTATGAGGCGATCCGGGCGGCGATTTCAGCGGAGCAAAGTGGAATGGCGCCGAAATAACGGGGCGCTTTACGCGAAAGGCAGATTCCTCACTTCGCTCGGAATGACAAAATAAGTTTGAGTGACAACGCACGATGTGAGGCTGGGCGAACTGAGACGATGAATAACGATTTCTCCATTATCGGCAAGCCCACTGCGATGATCGACGCAGCAGAGAAGACCACTGGGGCGGGCAAGTACACCGACGACCTCTCCGTCCCCGGCATGTTGATCGGCAAGATTTTGCATTCGCCGTATCCGCATGCGCGCATCAAGAGCATCGATACGAACCGCGCCGAAAAGTGCGACGGTGTCGTCGCCGTTATCGTGGGGAAGGACGCTCCCAATCCTTACGGCATCCTCCCGGTTGGCCACGACGAATACGCGCTGGCTCTCGACAAAGTGCGCTACGTCGGCGACAACGTCGCCTGCGTAGTTGCCGTCTCGGAAGCGATTGCCGAGAAGGCGCTCGAGCTAATCGACGTCGAGTACGAGGTGCTTCCCGCTTACTTTGATCCCGAAGAATCGATGAAGGCGGAATCCGATCTCATTCACGATTCCAAACTGCACAACATTGAAAAGGATTATCACCACGTTTTCGGCGATCCCGACAAGGGTTTTGACGGGGCCGATGCAGTTGCCGAGGCACGCTTCATCGCGAACGAAGTTACGCACGCCGCCATGGAACCGCATTCCACGCTGGCCTCGTTCGAACTCGATCCCCACACTGGCAAGCCGGGACGCCTGACCGTGTGGTCGTCAACTCAGGTTCCGTATTACCTGCAGCACAAGCTTTCGCTTGTGCTCGAAATGCAGATGTCGCAGATTCGCGTGATCAAACCGCTGGTCGGCGGAGGCTTTGGCGGCAAGAGTGAAGTGATTCCGCTGGAAATCATCGCCGCCATCGCTGCCCGCAAAGCGCAGGCCGCGGTCAAAATCACCTACACACGCGAAGAAGTTTTCTGGGCGCATCGCGGACGGCCGCGCACCATCATCGATCTGAAGACTGGCGTCAAACGTGACGGCCGCATCACCGCCGTAAAAGCGCGCGTGGTGCAAGATGGGGGGGCCTACTGCTCCTATGGCGTGGTCACCATCCTTTATTCCGGCGCTCTGCTGGGCGCGCTTTATGACATTCCCAACATTCAATACGACGGATACCGCGTGCTTACCAACAAGCCCGCCTGCGGAGCCATGCGCGGCCATGGCACGGTAAATGTCCGTTTCGCCTTCGAATCGCAGCTCGACGAACTGGCTGCCAAAATTGGCATGGACCCTGCCGAGATTCGCCAGCGCAATCTCCTGCACCCGCCATGCGTCACCGTGAATGGCCTGCGCGTGCAGAGTTACGGGCTGCCAGAGTGCATCGAGAAAACAGTCGCACGCTCCGGCTGGAAGCAACGCAAAGGCAAGCTGCCCAAGGGACGCGGTCTGGGCATTGCCTGCAGCCATTACGTGAGTGGCGCGGCTAATTCGATTATTCGCTCAGACATGCCGCACTCCACGGTGAACATCAAAATCGATCGCGACGGCGGCGTGGTGGTTTATACCGGCGCCTCGGAAATCGGCCAGGGATCGGACACCATGACCGCGCAGATCGCCGCCGAAGTCTTGGGATGTTCGCTGCCTCGCGTGCGCGTGATTGCCGCCGACACGGATCTGACTCCAATCGACATCGGATCTTATTCCAGCCGCGTCACTTTCATGGCAGGAAACGCAACCCTGCGTGCCGCCACCGAAGTGAAAAAGCTGATCGCTGCCGCGGCCGCAAAAAAAATGAACTGCGCGCCAGACGACCTGATTTTCCGCGACGATGAAGTTGTAAGAAAAAATGCTCATGTGGGGACGGCCGCCCTCGGCCGTCCAGCCGAGCAAAGCTCGGCAGCCACTGTTTCCGGCCACGTGGAAGGCCAAATCCTTCGCGGCTCCCTGCAGCAAAAGCGCAAAGAAGAAGGTCCGAAAGATTCCATGACCTTCGAAGAGGCCGTCGTCGCCGCCATCGACTTTCACGGTGCGCTGACCGGCACCGGTTCCTACGCGCCTCCTCCCGAAGCGCGCGGCGGCAAACACAAAGGCGCGGGAGTCGGCCCGTCGCCCGCCTATTCCTATTCTGCGCAGGTTGCCGAAGTCAGCGTCGACGAGGAAACGGGCGAAGTCACTGTCCACAAAGTTTGGGCCGCTCACGATTGCGGACGCGCCCTGAATCCCGTTTCCGTCGAAGGCCAGATCATCGGTTCGGTCTGGATGGGCATGGGGCAGGCGCTCACCGAGGAAATGGTCTGGAAAGACGGCATGCTGATGAACCCCGGCCTGCTCGAATATCGCAGCCCGTCGTCGGTGGAATCGCCTGAGATCGAGCCGATTATCGTGGAGAGCATTGACCCCGAAGGCCCGTTCGGCGCGAAGGAATGCAGCGAAGGCTCGCTGGCGGCAACGATCCCAGCGATTGCCAACGCCATCTACGATGCGGTGGGCGTGCGCCTGCACGAGTCGCCCTTTACGCCCGAGAGAGTGCTCGCCGCGTTGCGGGCCAAAAAAAATGCGAAGACACTAAACCTGACCGAAGGCATTGACCCAACTTCGCCCGCACGGTTCCGCGAACACGGCGGCTCACTCTGCTTCAACGGTAAAGGGCCGGAGCGGCACGCGCTCGATCCATCGCGACGCACGCAGCCCGCGACGGCAGGGAGCGGCGATTGAGTCTTACGGAATTCAAACTACTGCGGCCGCGCTCTCTCGATGACGCGCTTCACTTCATGAGCGAGCATGCGGGCAATCTGCGCGTGCTCGCAGGGGGAACGGACCTGATTCCCTCGATGCGGCAAAAGCTTTTTGAGCCGCAGTTCGTTCTCGACCTGCGCGGAGTTGCGACCATGCGCGGCATTCGACCGCAGCCCGATGGCGGCGTTGAGATCGGCGCGCTCACTACGCTTCGTACCATCGAGCGTTCTGAATTTCTGCGCCAGCATTATCCGGTGCTGACAGAAGCTGCGGCCACGGTCGCCTCGCCCGTGCTCCGCAACATGGGCACGCTCGGCGGCAACATCTGCCTCGACACGCGCTGCCTGTGGTACAACCAGTCGCTCACCTGGCGCAAGGGCTGTGGATTCTGCATCAAGAAAGACGGCGACCTTTGCCACGTGGCTCCCGGTGGTACGAAGTGCTGGGCGGTATTTTCCGGAGATACGCCTCCCGCGCTCTTGTGTCTCAACGCGGAAATCGAAATCGCCGGTGCCTCTGGAACGCGCCGCATCCCGCTGCGCGATTTCTACACTGGCCTCGGCGACAATTATCGCAAGCTGCAGTCGAACGAGCTTGTCACGCGCATCTTCCTCTCGGCCGAGTCGGCCAATTATCGCGGCGTCTACCGCAAGCTGCGGGTTCGCGGATCGATCGACTATCCTCTTGCCGGCGTTGCGGTCGTCATGAAGCGATCAAATGGCCACGTCGCCGATGCCCGCATTGGAATCACCGCGGTGAATCCCGCGCCATTGCTGGTCAAGGGAGCGAGCGAACTCTTGAACGGAAAAAGCCTGGACGAATCCTTAGCCGAGGCCGCTGGAGACCTCGCCGCGAAAACTGCCAAGCCTCTCACCACCTCAGCGTTGACGCCAGAGTATCGTCGGGAGATGATTCGCGTCTTCACCAAGCGCGCCGTGCTGGCGGCTGCGGCGAACTGAGCCCTCTGGTATGCTTTCCCCGGCCGCTTGCCATACCGCGCAATGATCACCGACTGCCACATCCACATCCAGCCCATTGAAATGTTCAAGCCCCAGGCGCTGGAGCTCATGAAAAAGAAGCGCCCGAACTTCGATCAGATCGTCGAATTCTGCCGTTCGCCGAAAGCGTTTCTCAAATTCCTCGACGCGAGCGAAATCGACCGCGCCATGCTCATTAATTACGTGGCTCCGGAGGTGATCGGCTTTACCAGCGGCGTCAACCAGTTCGTCGCCGATTATGTGAAGGAGAATCCGGCCCGCCTGCTTTCCTGCGGCAGCCTGCATCCGCGGCACACGACCAACGTCCTCGCCGACGTCGAACAAATTCTGCGGCTCGGCATTCAGATGATCAAGATTCACCCGCCGCACCAGTTGTTATTTCCCAACGACTACCTCAGCGGCGTAAAAGAACTGGAGATCATCTACCGCGCCGCTGAAGCGAATGGGGTGCCCGTCATGTTCCACACGGGTACGTCAATCTTTCCAGGCGCGCGCAACAAGTACGGCGATCCGATCTACATCGATGACGTGGCCGTTGATTTCCCCAAGCTGAAAATCCTGCTCGCTCATGGCGGCCGCCCGCTCTGGATGCAGACCGCCTTCTTCCTGATACGGCGTCATCCCAACGTCTACCTCGACATCAGCGGCATCCCGCCGAAAGCTCTGCTGAAATATTTTCCGCGCCTGGAAGAAATCGCTCACAAAACTTTATTCGGCACCGACTGGCCCGGTCCGGGCGTACCCGAGATCAAGAAAAATCTTGACGAGTTCCGCGCCCTTCCGCTCAGCCATGAGATGCAGCAGCAGATCCTCAGCAAGACTGCGCTCTCCATCTGGCCCGCTTGACACCCCTTCTCCGTGACATGGCTGTAAACACGGCTCCAGAAGCCGATCTCGCATTTTCCCGTCTTTAAAATTCATTCCCGCTGGTTGGAAACTTGTCCGCGTTTCAGGTATAAAAAAAGGTTGCGCTCCCGCGTTCCGCTCGCGTGGTCGGCAACAGGAAGTTTGGCGATCGAGGCGAGAAATCCATGTCCAGCGTGACCACAAACAATCCCCCCAAAGGACTTGAGGGCGTAGTCGCCACCACCTCCAAGATTTGTTACATCGACGGAGATCGCGGCGTCCTCGCCTATCGCGGCATTGATATCCACGAACTCGCTCATCAGTCGAATTTCGAGGAAACGTGTTACCTGCTGTGGTTCGGCAAATTGCCCACTGGTGTTGAACTTCGCCAGTTCCATGATCGCCTGGCGGAAGAGCGCAAGCTCGATGCATCCATCATCTCTCTGCTGCGTTCGGCGCCACGCCATGCTTTGCCAATGGATGTGTTGCGCACCGCTGTCTCGGCACTGTCGTTCTACGATCCGCAGGAAAAGAATAACGACCACGCGGCCAATGTCGACAAGGCGATTCGCATCACCTCTCAGATCGCCATGATCATCGCCGCCTACGATCGCATCCGAAAGGGACATTCAGTCGTCGAGCCCGATCGTTCGCTCTCCCATGCGGCTAATTTCTTGCTGATGCTCAACGGCAAGCGTCCTTCGCCCACTGCCGAACGCGCTCTCGACATTGCCCTCATCCTGCACGCCGATCACGAACTCAACGCCTCCACCTTCGCCGCGCGCGTTACGGCAGCAACTTTGTCCGACATGCATTCCGCCATCACTTCGGCGATCGGCGCGCTCAAAGGGCCGCTGCACGGCGGCGCCAACGAAGCTGTCTTTCACATCCTGGAAGCCATCGATTCCTCCGGCGCCGACCCCATCGAATACATCAAGGGCATGCTCGCGCAAAAGAAAAAAGTTCCCGGCTTCGGCCATCGCGTTTACCACACGGAAGACCCGCGCGCCACTCATCTGCGCGCCATGTCCCGCGATTTGGGAAATTCCAGCGGCCAGGGAAAGTGGTTTGAGACTTCACACAAAATTGAAGAGTTTGTGAAAGCCGACAAGAAGCTCAACGCCAACGTGGATTTTTACTCAGCCTCCACGTATCACACGTTGGGAATCGATGTTGATTTGTTTACGCCCATCTTCGCCATTTCCCGCGTCAGCGGCTGGGCTGCCCACGTCATCGAACAACTCGACGACAATCGCCTGATCCGCCCCCGCGCCGACTACCTCGGCCCCGACTATCCGAGCCCCTACATCCCCCTGGAACAGCGATAGACCCGCCGTAGAGACGTTGCTTGCAACGTCTTTCCAGTCACCATTCGAACGCCGCCAGCAAAACGTACCGGGTACGTCTCTCCGCGCGCGCGAGGTAGAATAGAAGCCAAATGCACCGCGTCTACCTCGACAATAACGCGACCACGCCAGTCCTCCCCGAAGTCTTCGAGGCCATGCGCCCCTACTTCGGCGATCAATTCGGCAATGCCTCGTCCATTCATCATCACGGACAGCAAACCCGCGCCGCTGTCGAGGACGCTCGCGAATCGGTGGCCGCCTTGCTCGGTTGTCACGCGCCGGAAATTGTTTTCACCAGCGGCGGCACCGAGGCCGACAATCTCGCCGTCGCCGGACTGGCGGCCGCGGGCGATCACGTGATCACTTCAGGCATCGAACACCACGCTGTTCTGCTGGCCTGCAAGCATCTGGAAGAAATCGGCGCGGAAGTGACAGTGCTTCCGGTAGACGGCCGCAGCTTGGTCGATCCCGCCGACGTGCGCCGTGCCCTTCGCCCGAATACCAAACTGATTTCCGTGATGATGGCAAATAACGAAACCGGAGTTCTGCAGCCAGTTGAAGAGATCGGAAAGATCGCCGCCGAAGCCTGCGTCTGTTTTCACACCGATGCGGTGCAGGCTGCGGGCAAAGTTACGACCGACGTGAATCGCATCGGATGCCAGGCGCTCTCCATCTCCGGCCACAAGATTCACGCGCCTCAAGGTGTCGGCGCGCTGTTCGTGCGGAAGGGAACTCAACTGCGCCCGCTCTTTCATGGCGGCCGCCATGAGCGTTCGCGCCGCGCCGGTACGGAAAATGTTCCCGGCATTGTGGGCCTAGGTAAAGCCGCTCAAATCGCGAAGCAAGCTCTCGACCGCGGCGACGATAAAAAAATGGCCGCCATGCGCGACCGCTTGCAACAGGGAATCCTCGCCCAAGTTGAAGACGCCAAGGTGAATGGCGACGGTGCCGCGCGCGTGCCCAACACTGCAAACGTTCGTTTCGACTACCTCGACGGCGAAGCTATGGTGATTGCGCTCGATCTGAAAGGCATCGCGGTATCAACCGGCGCCGCATGTTCTTCGGGTGCGATCGAACCCTCGCACGTGCTGGTTGCGATGGGCCTGCGCCCTGATGAAGCCCGCGCCAGCATCCGCTTCAGCTTGGGCAAGCAAACCGTCGACGCCGACATCGATGTGGCTCTCGCGCTCGTGCCCGAAGTGGTGTCGCGTCTTCGCGAACTCTCGCCAGTAAGACGCAAGGCACCTCTTAGCTCTTAACCCTCCCTCTGCGACGCCCATTTTTCGGCCCCGACTATGCGAATCGCCGTGGTCTATGGGATCATCAAGATATGACGCCACGATTTAAGCGAGTGGTTGAAGCAGGAGTCTGGTTTGCTGCCGGCTTCATCACGCATATGGTCCTTCTGTATTTCCATCATCATCCATAGAGGTTCGGAAAGCCGATACGGTAAAACGAACGAGCTAGAAGCCAGGAGCTAGAAGCTGAATTCCGAAACCATTGCCGTAGCCATGTCGGGCGGTGTCGATTCTTCGACCGTCGCGGCCATGCTGCGCGCCGAGGGTCACGATGTCATCGGCCTGACCCTGCAGCTCTGGGACCAGAATCGCCTGGCGGGCAAGCCCGGCGTACCGGAAGGCCCCAAGACCGGCCGCTGCTGCTCGCTCGACGACGTCTACGATGCCCGCCGCGTGGCCGAGCATCTCGGCATTCCCTATTACGTGGTCAATCACGAAGAGCGCTTTGAGCGCGACGTGGTGCGTCCCTTCGTAGCCGAGTATCTTTCCGGACGCACGCCCATCCCGTGCAGCCTTTGCAACAATCATCTCAAGTTCGATCAGCTTCTGGTCGTCGCCCGTCAGATCGGCGCGGACAGCGTCGCCACCGGTCATTACGCGCGCGTGGAATTCGACGA
>Ga0070731_10005009_pt1 | contig 11091 bp, 10 predicted proteins | sample Coa_R1_2_FD_66448 | JGI IMG/M metagenome (GOLD analysis project Ga0070731, IMG submission 66448) | Surface soil microbial communities from Centralia Pennsylvania, which are recovering from an underground coalmine fire - Coalmine... | ecosystem: Environmental > Terrestrial > Soil > Unclassified ... | reverse complement strand
CGGCCACGGCGCCTACTACGTCGGCGGCGACTCGACCCAGATCACCCAGAGCACCCCGCCCGCAGCCGTCTCGACGGTCACCAAGGTGAACGTCGCCGGCTCCGCCACCGGCGCGCAGGCGAAGTGCAACGCGCTGTCGTAGCACCGGGGATTTCTCTCCCCCACGAGAGGGCGCCGGAGACGGCGCCCTCTTTCGTGCGCCCGCCGGGCCCGGAGCCGGGGCATCCCTCGAAATGGGGTTGGATGAGCCGGTCCGCGGCGTCGATACGCGAAGCGATGCTCACTGCGCTCGCCAAGAGACTTGCCCGCGAGGAGAGCGGCTTCACCCTCATCGAGCTGCTCATCGTCACGACCATCATCGGGATCCTCACCTCCGTGGCGACACCGTCGTACCTCGGCCTGAGGGACAACGCGAACAAGGCGGCCGCGTCGGCGGACGTCTACGCGATCGTCCCTGACATCGAGTGGTACGCGTTCGACAACTCCGCCGGCGCGAACCCGTCGATCGACCCGGACTACAACGGCGCCGACGCGGCGTACACCGGCACGAACGGGGACGAGGGCTACACCGACAACTGGGCCGGCCACAGCTTCATGAGCATTCTCCAGTCGAAGTACGACCCGTCGATCCAGACGAGCAACTACACCTGGGACCCCACGGGCTGGTCGCCGAGCGCGGGATCGAGCACCGCGAACGACTACTGCGTCTACACCTCGGTCGGCCCGTGGTACGGCGCGAAGCACGGCCCCAGCGGCGCCATCACCACGGGCAAGACGATGCACATCGGCGCCAACGGCGATTGCTACGCCTCGTAGGTAAAGCGACTCTCGGGCAATGCCGATAGGTACGTCGTGAACCTGACCGTCGGCCGCCCCATTCGGATCTTCGCGCTCGTCGCGGTCGTCGCCGCCGTCGGCGGCCTGGCGATGCTCATGATGAAGCCGAAGCATTCGTCGTCTCCCCCGGTGGCCGCCTCGAAGCCGACGACGCCGGCCAGGGTTACGGCGCCTGCGGCGCCTACACGGCGGACGCACGTGGCCACGAAGCCGGTCGGCGCCGCGAAGAAGGCGCCGACGAGCCCTGCCGTTCGGCCTGCGCCCAAGCCCGTGGCGAAGGCGGCGCCCGTCGGCGCCAACGGCCTTCCGTCGGCGATCGACGCAGCGTTTGCGAAGCACAGGATCGTCGTCGTCTCCGTCTTCGATCCCCAGTCGTCCACGGACGCGATCTCGTACTCGGAGGCGAAGGCGGGAGCCGAGGACGCGCGTGTCGGCTTCGTCGGCATCAGCCTCCTCGACAGCCCGGTGGCGGCGGCACTCACGTCCTCCCTTCCGGGCGGCGGGCTCCTGCCGGCTCCCGGAGTCCTCGTCTACCGCAAGCCGGGCACGCTCGTGCAGCGGATCGACGGGTTCGCCGACCGCGACGTCGTCGCCCAGGCTGCGGCATCGGGCGCGACGGCGCCGCCGGTCACCGGGCCGTGAACTTCCTCCGGCAGCAGCACGGCGGCCGGGAGCTCTTCCAGCGTCACGCGAAGCGCGAGGGCCGGTCGGTCGCGCGCATGCGCGCGATCGACTACGGCAACTCCTGCGTCGTCGAGACCGAGGTCTACCCGCCGCAGGGTGACCCGGTGCAGCCGGGGCCGTACACGTTTCCGGATGCGCACCAGGCGACGGCGTTCGTCACCGAGGCGGTCGAGTCGCTCATGTACCTCGGCTGCGACGTCTACGCCGAATAAGACAGGACCGGGGACACTCCCCGTCACGAGAATGTCGGAGAGGCGTCACCCTCCCGACACACGAGTTGCAGGCGGTCGGCGCATCGCTCCCGCGCAGCTCCGTGTCACGGCCCCGTTACGGGGAGTGTCCCCAGCCGTGGCCTAAACGGAGACGCGGGCGAGCTCTTCGACCGACGTGAGGCCGGCGGCCACCTTGGCGAGGCCGTCGTCCCAGATGGTCCGCATCCCGGTCGAGAGCGCGGCGCGCTCGATCTCCTCACGGGTCGCCTTCTTCGCGGCCAGGGAGGCGAGATCCTCGGTCATCTCGAGGAGCTGGAAGATGCCGATCCGGCCGCGGTAGCCCGTCTGGTTGCAGCGCGGGCAGCCGCGCTTCCGGTAGAAGGCCATCCCGTCCACGGAGGCCGCGACGTCCGGCGACACGCGCGCTGCGAGCAGCTCCTCGACCGACGGGCTGTACATCTCGCAGCAGTGCGTGCACAGCTTGCGCGCGAGCCGCTGGGCGAGCACGCCGCTGACGGCTGCCCCGGTGAGGAACGGCTCGACGCCCATCTCGTTCAAGCGCGTCAATGCGCCCGGCGCGTCGTTCGTGTGCAGCGTCGAGAGGACGAGGTGGCCCGTGAGCGCCGCTTCGATCGAGATCTTCGCCGTCTCGCCGTCCCGGATCTCGCCCACCATCACCACGTCCGGGTCGGAGCGGAGGATCGACCGGAGCGCCGCCGCAAAGGTCATCCCGGCACGGTTGTTGATCTGCACCTGGTTCGCTCCGGGCATGCGGTACTCGACGGGGTCCTCGACCGTGATGATGTTGATCTCCGGACGGTTTATCTGGGTGAGGCATGCGAAGAGCGTCGTCGACTTACCGGAGCCTGTCGGGCCGGTGACGAGCAGCGCGCCGGTCGGCCGGGTGATCAGCTTCGAGATCTGAGCGTGCATGTCCTCCGAGAGCCCGAGCTCCATCAGCGTCGGCGGCCGCCTCGACTTGTCGAGGAGGCGCATGACCATCTTCTCGCCCTCGACCGTCGGGAGGCTCGCGACGCGGATGTCGAGCATCCGGCCCGCCGCCGCGGCGTTGAGGGAGATGCGGCCGTCCTGCGGCTTTCGCCGCTCGGCGATGTCCATCTTCGCGAGCACTTTCAGACGCGTGGTCACGCCCGGCGTCAGGCGCTTGGGGATCCGCTGCATCTCCTGGAGGACGCCGTCGACACGGAACCGGACCACGAGCGCGTCCTCCTGCGGCTCGAAATGGACGTCCGAGGCGCCGTCTTCGGCCGCCTGGAAGAGCACGGAGTTGACGAGCCGGACGAGCGGAACGTCGGAGACGCCGTCGTCGATCTCGAGGTCGGTGTGCTCGTCGACCCCGAGGTCGATCTCCTCCTCTTCGTCCTCGGCCAGCGCCACGCGCGCGCCGAAGGCCTCCGAGTTGCGGACGAGCTTGCGGACTGCAGTGAGGATGTCCTCGCGAGAGGCGACGGCGAGCTCGACCGGGTGCCGGGTGGCTAGGCGGAGCTCGTCGATTCCGTGCAGGTTCGCCGGGTCGGCCACGGCGACGAGCAGCGTGTCGCCCCGGAGGGCGTACGGGAACCCGATCACGCGCTCGAGAACGTGGAGCGGGATGAGGCGCGCCGCCTCTTCGTCCACGTCGGCGACGGCGAGGTCGACGAGCGGAAGCTGGTGGCGGGCCGCGAGGATCCGGGCGATGCCGTCGCTCGAGGCGATGCCCTCCTCGACGAGCGCCTGTGCGAACGACGCGGTCTGACGGGCGCGGCCGCGCACCATGGCGAGCTCGTCCGCCGGGACGAGCTGCGTCGCCTCGAGCAGGTCGGCGACGAGCTCGGCGAGCTCGTTCACCCCGTAGTCCGCGCCGCCGATCTGGGGTGCGCGGAGCCCGCTGCCCTGCAGGACGGTGTGGATGACGGGTGGTTCCTGGGGCTGGTCGCTCATCCGATCCCTCGAACGAGGTATCGGCAGTTCACCGCCGCGGGATTAGCGGCCCAGGTACAGGTGGAGCAGCGGATGCTCGGCGAACAGGACGACGACGGCCCCGAGAGCGAGAAACGGCCCCATCGGGATCCCCATCTTCCGAGCCCGGGCGCCGTGGCGCGCGAAGAGGACGATCGCGGGCACCATCGCCGCCACCATCCCGAGCAGCAGGGCGACCGGCACGGCACGGCCGAGCATCGCGCCCAGGAGCAGCGCGAGCTTCACGTCCCCCATGCCCATGCCCGCCGGATAGACGAGCGCGGCCAGGAAGAAGAAGGCCGACGCGCCGAACGCGGCGATGACCCATTCCGGGCTCGGCTCGAGCGCGGTCTGCGCGACGAGCACGACGGCTGCGGCGGGCACGACGATCCGGTTGGGGATGATCCGGTGCTCGACGTCGGTCGCGGAGATCGCCACGAGCGAGAGGCAGAAGAACGACGCGAGGGCGGCCTCGCCCGACAGCCCGAACTTCCAGAAGCACCCGGCGACGAGGAGTGCCGTCGCCAGCTCGACGGCCGGGTAGCGCGCCGGGATGCGCTCGCCGCAGGAGCTGCACCGGCCGCGGAGCGCGATCCACGACAGCAAGGGAACGTTCTCGTGCCACGCCAGCTCGTGGCCGCACGACATGCACGCCGACGACGGCGTCACGATCGACCGCCGCAGCGGTACGCGAGCGGCGACGACGTTGAGGAACGAACCGAGCGCGAGGCCGGGCGCGAATGCGATGGCGGCGAGGGTCACGGGCTCAGCCCGCCGGCTCGTTCGCGGTTGCGGAGTACGGCGAGCTGTCCTCCGGGTCGCCCGTCTGCCCGTATTGCTTGTTCTTCTCCAGCCTGAGGGTGATGAGCGGCGAGCCCGTGTCGACGAGCTTCGTGCCGGCGGCGGGCGACTGGCTGACGACGATGTTCGCGGGATATCCGCCGACTCCGCCGGCCACCTTCCAGGCGAACCCCGCGTCCTGGAGCTGGCCCTTTGCGAAGACGAACGCCTCGTTTCGGAGGTCCGGGACGACGAGCGTCACCGGCGTCGCCGGCAGCCGCTTCGGGGCGGCGGGCACGACCGACAGCTGGCGGCCGGCGGCGAAGCTGATCGCCGTCATCGCCAGGGAAGCGAGCACGGCCGCAACGAAGAAGACCCGACGCATAGCGTTCTTTTCGGCAGATCTCAGCCGCGGCTGAAGAGGACGACCGGGGTCTGCCGGCTCGCCGGCTGCACGACCTCGAAGACCGGGCCGGACGGCGGTGCGGAGGACGGTGCGTAGGCGGCGAACTCCGGCGCGGCGACCACGGCCGGCATCCGGACAGCTGCCGCCGTCGGCTCGTCCTGCCAGGTGAATGCGGAGCCCGCGAAAGCCTCGAACCAGGCCTCCTGCTGCGGCCAGGCGGTTGGCGGCTGGAGCTGGAGGTGGAGGTGCGGGCCGGAGGCGTCGCCGGTGGCGCCGACGAGCCCCAGCTGCTGGCCGGCGGTCACCGTCGCGCCGGGGACGACGGCCGAGTCGAGCACGGCCATGTGGCAGTACGTCCACGTCTGCCCGTCGGCGCCGACCATCGTCAGCCCGATGCCGCACTTGGGATCGTCGTATGTCCAGGCGCGCTGGACGACGCCGTTCTCGAGCGCGTACACCGGCGACCCGAGCGGGGCAGCGATGTCGACGGCCGGATAGTCGTGGTGGGTGTGCGCGGCGGAGACGGCGCCCGGGCCCCCGCCGACGGGGAAGGCGTAGCCGTTCGCGAAGCTCGGCCCGGCGAGGAGCGTCGATGCGGCCGGGGCGAACGAGGCGGCTGCCGACGACTGCTGCGCTGCGGCGAGCGCCGTCCGCGCGGAAGCGAGCGCCGCCGCCGCCTTCGCGACCGACGGCTCGAACGCGAGCCGGTCCGAGAGCAGGGTGAGCGTTGCCTCGTGGGCCCGCAGGCGCCGCAGCTTCGCCGCCGCCCCGACGACGGCTTGTCGGGCCGCGTCGAGGTTCTGCTGCATCTGGTCGAGCGAGAACGCGATCGAGCCGTTCTGCTCGTACAGATCGGCGAGCGAGACGATCTCGTTCACGTACCAGCCGGCGTGGTTGTACGCGAAGATCGCGCGGTCGAGGTCGGTGGAGGCGCCCGCTGCATTCAGGTAGCGCGCCGCCGAGTAGATCGCGTCGGCGGCGTTCCACGGATCGGCGATGCCGTCGCCGTTCGCGTCGACGCCCCAGCGCATCCAGGTCGAGGGCATGAACTGCATCCAGCCGATCGCGCCGGCCGAGCTCGGACCCATGTTCCGGCCGAAGTTCGACTCGACCTTGTTGATCGCTGCGAGGACCTGCCACGGGACGTCGTACTCGGCTCCCGCCCCCTGCCAGAGCGCGAGCAGCTGCGCCTCTGGCAACGGCGCAACGGTTGCGGTCGCATCCGGTTCGAGCGGCGTCACGAGCGGCGTCGGGACGACCGCGAAGGTGTCCGCCCGGGCGGCGCCGGCGACGAGGGCGAGAAGGACGAGGGCGGCGGCGACTGCGCGCTTCACGGTCACCCCGCGGGGACGATGCGGAGCCCGGTGTCGATCTGGGCGGGCGCAGGCGGCCTCTCCGTCGCCGCGGCCTGGGCGGCGGCTGCAGCCTCGGCAGCCTCGGCGGCACGCTGCATCTTCTCCGCCCGCTCGAGCGCGACGAGGAAGTCGTGCCGGTGGGTGGCGGCGTTCGCGGCCACCTCGCGGTCGACAGAGCCGAAGAGCACCTGCTGGATGAGCGCATCGGTGAAGGTCTGCATGCCGAAGAACTCGCCCTCGGCGACCGCATCGGTGATCTCGTCGGAGCGCCCCTCCCGGATGAGATCTGCGATGCGCGCGTTCATCACCATCACCTCGACGGCGGCCACCCGCCCCCCGCCCTGCCTCGGGAGCAGACGCTGGCTGATCACGCCTCGGAGAACGCCGGCCATGATCGAGCGGATCGCCTGCTGCTTCTCGGGCGGGAAGAACTCGACCATGCGGCCGACCGTCTCGGTTGCGTCGATCGTGTGCATCGTCGAGAGCACGAGGTGGCCGGATTCCGCCGCCTGGAGCGCGGTCTGGGCGGTCTCGGCGTCGCGGAGCTCGCCGATGAGGATGATGTCCGGATCCTGGCGCAGCGCCCGCCGGAGCGCCTGGCCGAAATCGGTGGTGTCGAGGCCGATCTCGCGCTGGTTGACGATGCAGCCCTGATCCTCGTGGAGGATCTCGATCGGGTCCTCGATCGTGATCACGTGCTGCGAGCGCGTCTTGTTCATGTGGTCGATCATGGCCGCGAGCGTCGTCGTCTTCCCCGAGCCGGTCGCGCCCGTGACGAGGACGAGTCCCCGATGCTCGTCGGCGAGGCTCCGCACCGCCGCCGGGATGCCGAGCTGTTCGAGCGTCGGCACCTCCTTCGGGATCGCGCGGAAGGCGAAGCTCGTCGCACCGCGCTGCCGGTAGGCGTTGACGCGGAAGCGCGGAAGGCCCTCGTCCTGGTAGGCGATGTCGAGGTCGCCGTTCTGGTGGAAGGCGGCGAGCCGCTCCGGGGAGTGGGAGCCGACGCGCTCGAGGTAGGCGGCGAGCGTGCCCTCGTCGAGCGGAGGCAGATCGAGGGGCGCGAGGCCGCCGTCTCGCCGGATGATGGGCGGGCGCCCGAGCTTGAGATGGATGTCGCTCGCCCCGAGATCGATGGCGCACTTGAGCAGGCCGTTCAGGTCCACGGAGGAGGGATCGGAATCGGGCGGCCCGGGCTTTAGGCAGACGGGCGCGACACGCGGATCACTCGTTCGAGTTCACGTCTCCGCCGGAGAGTGCCGACAGGACGAGAGCAGGCCGTTCCAGAAGAACTGCGGGTTTCTCAACCGATGCGGACAGTGGCGCTACGCGGACGACGGCTTTCCCGGCCCGGCTGGCCCGGTCCTCGTTGGCTGCTCGCGCGACTCCGCTCGGAGCAGGGCTTCTCGCTCGTGGAGCTCATGATCGCGAGCATCGTCCTGCTCACGGTCGGCGCGCCGATCGTGGCCCTCGTCGTCACCTCCCAGCAGCTCGGCAACAAGGCGCTGAACCAGGGATCGGCCGACGCCCTCGCCGCAGCCAAGATCGAGATCGTCCGCGCGATGCCGTACGACAACATCGGGTTCCCGGGCGGGAACCCGCCCGGGACGATCGCGACGTCGAACACGCTCTTCTACGGCCCGTCGACACTGAACGGCCAGCCGATCTCCATCTCGTACCAGATCACCTACGTGGACGATCACGGCGCGAAGACGCAGACGTACGCGGATTACAAGCGGGTCGTCGTGACGGTCACGAGAACGAGCGACAACAAGGTCCTCGCCAGCAAGACGACGGAGGTCGCCGCGCTCACGGGAGCAGCGGACGGTGGATCGGAGTACCTCACCATCCGCCGGCTCGTCGTCGACATGGCCACTGGCAATCCGCCGATGGCCAACGTGTCGGTCAGCACCGCGAACGGCCCGAGCGCGAATCGCACCGACACGACGAACTCGGCCGGCAGCGTCATCTTCCCGGAGCTCGACCCGAACACGAGCACGTCCAACTTCTACGACGTCACGGCCTCGTACGCCGGGTACAGCACGTATCCGCTCGACCTCCCGTACACGGGAACGAGCAACCCGGCGATCAGCTTCGAGCACATCAACCATCTGACCGGCTACGACGATCTGCAGACGATCCACATGTACAAGAACGGGATCACGACCACCATCAACGTGGTCAAGTCGGACGGGGTCACGCCGTTCCCGTCCGCGACGACGGTGTACATGGGCGCCGGCCTGGCCGGCAACTCGGCCACCGCGACGGTCGGCTCGCAGACCGCCGCGGCCATCAACTCGCTGCAGCTCGGCAACGGGTACGTCACGCCGAGCGTCTCCACCATCAACATCTTCCCCGGCAACTACACGTTTTCGGGCGAATCGGGCAACGCCTCGTCGATGACGTACGCCGTGCCGCAGACGAGCGTCTCGGTGCCGAACAACTATCCCAGCGACCTGACGAAGACCGTCAAGCTGGTCATGTACGCGAGCCCCGTCACGTCCAACACGACGCTGACCGTGACGGTGAAGCGCGGCTCGTCCGCCATCCAGAACGCGCACGTCGAGGTCTACAGCACGAACACGGGCGTCACCAACGCGCCCAGCGTCTACGTCTGGGGCAACACGAACTCCTCTGGACAGGTGGCGCTGATCGTGCCGCGCGGAGCCAACTTCACGATCAAGGCCACCGACGCGAGAAACTCGACGGCGAGCCTCACGAGCCAGAGCTTCTCCTCCTCGACCGCGTCGGCGACGGTAACCGTCACACCGTGATGCGCCTGCTCACCCGCCTTCGCCGCGAAGACGGCTTCACCCTCACCGAACTCCTCGTGGTCCTGCCGCTGCTGACGATCATGGTCACCGCGGTCACGGGGACCGTGATCGTGCTGATGAGCCGGAACTCGCAGGAGACGGGCCAGCTCACGCAGCAGGAGACGTTCTTCCCGACGCTCGACAACATGATGGCCGACCTGCGGACGGCGATGCCGCCGGGGCTCGGCGGCTCGGCCCTGATCTCGGCGACCAGCTCGTCGGTCGTGTTCTATTCGCCCGACCGCATCTACGCGTTGAGCGGGACGACGTCGCCGTTCCACCTCCGTGAGGTCGCGTACCAGTTCTCGGGCGGGGCGCTTCAGAAGCAGTTCGTCACGAGCACGAACACCTATACGACGATCGTGTCGACGACCCCGTGGGGCACGTGGACGTCGGCATCGGGGACCTTCCCACTCTCGGGGGCGACGTTCCCCTCCTCGTCGAAGTGGAGCACGCTTCTCGGCGCCGGGCTCGGTGGATCATCGCCGTCGATCGTGTCCGCGAGCTTCTCCTACTACGACGGGAACGGGAACTCGATCGCGACGCCCGTCTCGGCCGCCAACATGGGGCTCGTACGGACGATCGCGGTGACGGTGACCGCGGCGAGCGGCGGGGCGCCGTCGAAGCAGACCACGTACACGAACACGGCGACCATTCGCGAGACGCAGCCCACGTCATGACACGGCTCGGCACACGTATCCGCGCGGAGGAGTCCGGGATCGCCCTGATCCTGGCGTTGTTCCTGATGACGTTGATGGTGGCGATCGCGGTGTCGCTGCCGGCGATCACCTCGTCCGCGCAGACCCGCAGCGCCGCCGCGGTGCAGACGAACAACGCCTTGCAGGCGGCCGAGGCGGGGTTGAACGTGTATGTGGCCGATCTCACCGAGGACACCGGTTTCTATCTCGACTACATCGCCGCCGGAGAGGCGCGGCGGACTTCGGGGGGATCGCAGTACCCGACGACGGCGGGCGCGAACTCCAATGCGAACGTCTCGCTCAACCCGTCCTGGTCGCGGAGTGCGACCTGGACGTATCCGAGCGACATCACCACCGATCCCGCCTGGCGCACGGTCGGCACCTCCAGCTACCAGTATCTGCTCGAGATCTTCCCCGACTCCACCCACCCCAACAACATCCGGATCATCGCGTTCGGGCGCCCGGTCCCGAGCGCGGCCTATCCGGCCTCGGCAAAGCAGAACTACCGGGCGGTGGAGGCGTATCTGACCTCGCTGTCGATCAGCGACTTCCAGATGCTCTCGGCGTCCAGCATCAGCTACGGCTCGACGGCGACGACGACCGGCTGGGTGTACGCGACCGTCGACGACAGCGGCAACGAGGCGACGATCAACCACGCCGGCACCGCGACCGCCGATCTCTTCACCGAGAACACACTCTCCAGCTACAGCGGCAGCACCAACCTCGTCTCGCCCGCGCGCAAGTACGCGTCCAACAGCTCGCCGTCGATCCGGACCGTCATCAACGAGCCGATCACCTTCGCCGCCCTGCGCCAGAGCCCGCAGATCGCCCCCGTCGGCGGCGGCCAGGGCGCCATCCAGCTGAACGCCGCGTCGAACGGCATCACGCTCGATTCGCTGACGAGCAACATCCCGAATGCGTGGTGGCTCAAGTTCCTGCCACAGAGCACCAACAACCTCCAGATCTACACCTGCATGAAGGCGACGACGACGAACAACGGCGTGACGACCTACTACCCGGTCGAGAACAGGCAGCCCACGTGCACGTTGCTCACGACGAAGACGCTCAACTCCGGACCCGAAGACATCTACACGACCGAAGACGTGATGGTCTCGGGCACCGTCGAGGGTCAGGTGACCATCTACACGGCGGGCGGCGGCAAGGCCTCCTCCGGCGACGGGTCCTACGCGAACGGCGACGTCGTGATCGCGGACAACATCAACTACGCCACCCCGGGAAGCAACGTCCTCGGCCTCGTCGCCAAGGAGAACGTGATCATCGCCTGTTGGCAGCCCGAGAACAACCTGAACTGGACCGCGGCCACGCTCTCGCTCAACGGCCGCTGGGAAT
>Ga0070731_10005008_pt1 | contig 11096 bp, 9 predicted proteins | sample Coa_R1_2_FD_66448 | JGI IMG/M metagenome (GOLD analysis project Ga0070731, IMG submission 66448) | Surface soil microbial communities from Centralia Pennsylvania, which are recovering from an underground coalmine fire - Coalmine... | ecosystem: Environmental > Terrestrial > Soil > Unclassified ... | reverse complement strand
GCGCCGCCTACTTCGACGCAGTGGCGCATGATTTCCCCGCCTGCGGCAATCACACGCGCGAATTGCGCGCGATCGCGCTCATCAAACAGGATGAGCGGGTGCAGGTTTCCATCACCCGCATGAAAAATGTTGCCGATCTGCAAATCGTATTTGCGGCTGATTTCCTCGATGCGCCGCAGAGTTTCGGGGAGTTTCGTTCGCGGGATCACGCCGTCCTGCACGTAATACATTGGCGAAATGCGCCCCATAGCGCCGAATGCTTCCTTGCGCCCTCTCCACAAGAGGTTGCGCTCTTCATTGTTTCTAGCGGCTCGGACTTCGCGCGCACGATGCAGGCGGCAAACTTCGGTGATCTCGGCGGCCTGCGCCTCCACGGCCTCGGTGAGGCCCTCGACTTCGATCAGCAGAACCGCCGCGCAGTCCTTCGGAAATCCCGCGTGAACATAGTCCTCGACCGCGCGCAGAGTGAATCCGTCCAGCATCTCGCACGCGGCGGGAGTGATGGCCCGCACGGTGATCTCGACGACGGATTCCGTCGTGTCGTCAAGCGTGTCGTACACCGCGAGCAGCGTTTTCACGGCCTCCGGCTTGCGCATCAATCTCACGGTGATTTCGGTGACCAGCGCGAGAGTTCCTTCTGAGCCAACCAGCAGGCCGGCCAGATCATATCCCGAAGTCTCGATGCTCTTTCCGCCGATGCGCACAATTTCGCCGTCCGGCAGAACCAATTCGAGGCCCGTGACGTGATTGGCCGTCACTCCATAGGCGAGCGTGTGCGGGCCGCCGGAATTTTCCGAGACGTTCCCGCCAATGGTGCAGGATTTCTGGCTGGATGGGTCGGGCGCATAATAAAGGCCCAGGTGCTCGACGGCTCGGGAGAGGTCAAGGTTCACGACCCCGGGCTGAACAACCGCGCGAAGATTCGCCGCATCAATCTCGATGATGCGGTTCATGCGCGAGAACGCGATCACGATGCCGCCGTTGCGAGCGATCGCCCCCCCGGAAAGTCCCGTGCCCGCGCCGCGCCCCACAATGGGAGTTTCATAACGGTTTGCTAGCCGGACGATCCCGGCGACTTCATTCGCGGAGGTGGGAAAAACAATGCAGCGGGGAGATCCCAGCTCCACCGACCCGTCATACTCGTAGAGCATTAAATCTTCGGGCGCAGACAACACCGCCTTGGGCCCAAGCAAGGACTCAAGTTCGCGGATAAGTTGCGGTTGCATCAATTTGATTTGCAAGTCCTTTAGCCACTATAGTCTGTGCCTTTGGGCGGAGTCAACGCGCGGTGCTGGCCGATTCCGTAAAACGAATCCTTGGAATCGCAATTTCGCGGGTCTAGATAATGCGACGAAAATCCCTTCGAACGGGTTAAAATTGACTCTATTGGTGGGATAGAATCGGGTGCCCCGCCACTCGATGATCGTTTGGGGAGAATCTTCTTTTTCAAGTGAACTGCAGCGCAATTCGATAATTGTGGAGATGAGGGTTCATGGGTTTGCTGTCCAGACTGCTCGGCACAAGAAATACTGGGGAAAACGGTTCTGCCGCGCAGGAAGTGGAAGTGCATTTCGCCTACGGTTCCACCAACTTTCAATACGTGTATGCCCTCGGGGACCAGATTCAGACGGCAATCAATGAGGCCAAAGTGGGGGAGTACGATGGGCATGCCATCCCTGCCGATGGCAGCGAAGGCCGGTACTTCATCTACGGGCCTAACGCCGAAGCCATTTTTAAAGTGATCGCTCCGGTTCTGGAGGCGTCCCCGCTCATGCGCGGCGCGACGGTGACTCTGCATTTCGGCCCGCGCGGTTGGAGAACTCCCAAACGAGTGATCGAGCTTCCCTAGTAGCGCGGGCTTCAGCCTGTGAGGGTTGGGCCTTGCAAATCCCAAGGCTCACGGGCTGAAGCCCGCGCTACGGTACCTGTGTTACTCTCCCCAGTTGTTTTTCGCGTTCAGAGGCCACCGGTGAGTAAGCCGAAACTTTTCTCCACTCACGTCCTGTTCGAGGAACCGCGCCAGAAACTCGCGGAGCATTTTGAGGTCGAATATTGGAGGGGAGAGGAGCGGCCTCCTCGAGAGGAATTTCTGAAGCGCGTGGCTGGCAAGGACGCGTTGGTCTGCCTGCTTACCGAAAAAATCGATCGCGAGATGCTCGACCGGGCGGGGCCGAATCTGAGGATTGTTGCGAACGTGGCGGTCGGCTTCGACAATATCGACGTGCCGGCCTGCACCGAACGAAAAGTCGTAGTGACCAACACTCCCGGCGTGCTGGACGAAACGACCGCCGATTTCGCGTGGACTCTGCTGATGGCTGTCGCGCGGCGCCTGATCGAAGGAGATCGCATGGCGCGGTCCGGGGCATGGACAAAATGGAACCTGGATCAACTGTGCGGCACAGACGTGTGGGGGAAAACCCTTGGCATCATTGGCCTCGGCCGCATCGGGCGCGCCGTCGCGCGGCGAGCCTCGGGGTTCCGCATGCGCATCCTTTACAACAGCACGACACGCGCCCCGATGGAGATTGAAAAAGAACTGAACGCCGAGTACGTGTCGCGCGACGCGGTATTCGAGCAGGCCGATTTTCTCTCCCTTCATGTTCCGCTCAATGCAGCTACTCGAGGAATGGTCGGTCCCGCTGAACTTGCGAAGATGAAGCCGACGGCGTTCTTGATCAACACGACGCGCGGCCCGGTCGTGCAGGAAGCGGCGCTCATCGACGCCCTGGAGCGCGGTCTTATTGCCGGCGCGGCGCTCGATGTGTTCGAGCGCGAGCCGTTCATTCCTGACGGTTTGCGGCGAGACAACGTGGTTCTAGCGCCGCATCTCGGCTCGGCTTCCGTTGAAACGCGCACCCGAATGGCGCTGATCGCCGTCGAAAATGCGGTCGCCTTTTTCGCGGGCCAACGCCCGCCGACAATTCTGAACCCGGAAGCGCTGCGCGTAAGTTGAAATTTCCTGGCTGGATGAGGTTTTAGTTGCGTTGTAGAAGGGCTTGTCACGAAATCACAAAGGGGAAACAAAATGGCTCATATATCGCTCAACCATCCAAAGCTCACGCTCGAAGGAGCGGAAGCCATATTGGATGCGGCCAAGGCTCAGGCCGCGCGCATCGGCAAGCCCATGAATATCGCCGTCGTAGACGATGGCGGACACTTGATGGCCTTCGCGCGCATGGACGGCGCGAAACCCGCGTCGATTGACATCGCGATCAACAAAGCGCACGCCGCGGCCATCCGCCGCCAGAATACCGGCCCTGCCCGCAGCGGCGACGAAGTGAGCCTGCTCATTTCCCTGGGGCTCGCGATTGGAAGCCGCGCGCATCAGACACCGATCCGAGGCGGGCTCATTCTCGATGTGAATGGCCATTGCGTGGGAGCAATTGGGGTAAGCGCAGGCACGGAAGACGAGGACACCGAAGTGGCGCGCGCGGGCGTAACCGCGTTTGTGAAGTCGTGAGTAGCACAGCCACTCCTGGCTGTGCGGTTTTCTGGCCTGACGCGCGCCGACCAGCCCAGCGATGATCGGCAAAACCGCACAGGCAAGAGTGCCTGTGCTACTGGCCACCCGAATGTCCGACCTCAAACAATCCGCGCTTCAAATTTTTCACGAGACGCTTGCGACGATCGATATTCTCCCCGCGATGCGGCGTAAGCTGTGCCGCACTGGCTCGCGGATTTTCGTGAATGAGGCCCCCGTCGACCTTGCCGCGTTCGAGCGGATTTGCACGGTCTCAATCGGCAAGGCCTCCGTGGCAATGGCCCGCGGGCTTGCTGAAACGCTCTCCCCTGACTTCCGGAGCGAAGGAATTGTGGTGACGCCAAACGCGGCAACGGCGACAGAGCTGCCAGAAGGATTCCGGTGGATCAATGCCGGGCACCCCATCCCGGACAAAGGAAGCTTCGAGGCCGGACACATGATTCTCGATCTGCTCGCCGGTGCAAACGAGCGGACGCTGTTTTTCTTTCTCTTATCCGGTGGAGGCTCGGCGCTTGTCGAGCTTCCGCTCGATTCGTGCGTCACGCTGGAAGACATGCAAGCGCTGCATCGTGTGCTAGTTACCTGCGGCGCCTCGATTGATGAAATCAACGCGGTTCGGAAGCATCTTTCCGCCGTGAAAGGCGGACGCCTGGCCGTGGCCGCGGGCGGCGCGATGAAGATTACGCTTGGCGTGACGGACGTCCCCGAAGGCCAAGAGTCTGCGTTGGCGTCCGGCCCGACTCTGCCAGATCCGACGACCGTCCTGGACGCTTGCGGCGTGGTCCGCCGCTATGACTTACTTTCAAAGATGCCTCCCAGCATTCGAATGCAATTCGAACGCCCGGAGTCGATCCCGGAAACTCCGAAAGCAGGAGAACCTGCATTTAATCCCCACCGCGCTGCGTTTCAGATTCTGCTTGGGCGCCACGATTTGTTTCACGCCGCGCACCATGCTTCGGAGTCCATGGGGTTCATCACCGTGTGCGACAACACGACGGACAACTGGCCAGTCGAAAAAGCTGTGGATTTTCTCCTGGCCCAGCTATTGGAGCTTAAGCAGGCGAATCCAGGGAAACATGTTGCCGTAATCGCGGATGGTGAAGTGAGTTCGCCAGTGACAGGGGACGGAATCGGCGGGAGAAATCTGGCCTTCGTGCTCGATTCCGTGAAGAAGATCGCAGGACAGAAGATTGCGGTCCTTAGCGCGGGCACCGACGGCGTCGACGGTTCCAGTCCCGCCGCGGGAGCCGTTGCCGATGGCGAAACTTTGGCGCGCGCGCAATCCCTGGGGCTCAACCCGGATGATTATTTCCTGCGCAGCGATTCCTACAATTTCTTCCGCGCGCTGGGCGGCGCCATCGAAACTGGCCCCACAGGAAATAATTTGCGCGACCTGCGAATCCTGCTCGCGGAATAAGTGGAACAGGCTTCAGCCTGTGGGCTTTTCTTATAGAATATTCAAAATCCCACAGGCTGAAGCCTGTTCCACTTCAATCGCTCTTGCTTCCTGGCAAAGAAGATTCGATCCGTCGCAGACGGTTATTCATGTCCGTGAGCTGTTCCTCGAGATGGTCAAGGCGGTCAAGCACCGCTTGATTGCCGTTTGGGGCGGCGGCATCGCCGTTTTTTTGTTCTGCCGCCGAGGGTCCTTTTTCCGGCGCGCCTTTGGCCTTCAGTTGCGCAATTAAATCTTCCACGGCATGCGGCACGCCGATCCCCAGCTGGCCGGTCTTCAAGAGCGCCTCGAGCGGCTCCACGGCCGTCGGATCGCCGCGGCGTCCCAGCGCAAAGATGCACGCAAACCGGATGTCGAACGAGGACTCGTTCAAATACGTAATCAGGCGCGCGGTGATGTCGTGATTCTTCAGATCCACGCGTCCGAGTGAACCGATGGCAATACCGCGCAGCGCGGACGGCTTCCCCGGCGACGACCATTCGAGCAGCGCCGGAACCACGGAAGCGTCCGTCAGCGAGCCCATGGCGCGCAGCGCGGCGCTCCGCAGCACTTCATTCGGCGAAGAAACCGTGAGCGCTTTTACCAAAATGGCCTCGGCGTTTGGAGCCTTATCCAGAGCCAGCGATTGCAAGGCCGCGCCGCGCACGGAATATGCTTTGTCGTCCTTGTAGATCTTCTCCAGGCGCTTGGCGATTTCCTCGTCGCCGCGGTATTTGCCCAGCTGGTCGACGGCAACAACGCGCACCCACGGCTGGTCGTTGGAAAGCGCGGCTAACACGTGCTTCTTTGCGGGCGGCGAATTCATCTTTCCGAGAGCGCGCAAGGCTTCTTCGCGAACTCCCCAGAATTTATCGTGCTGCGCCGCCTCTCCTAGCGCGCTCGACGCGGCATCGTTATCGCGGAGATTGCCGAGCGCGACAGCCGCGTCCGCGCGGTCGGGCACATCGGTGGCGGTTCGCAGCTGCCGGATCCATTCTTCCGGCGTCTTCTGGAAATCCACAGACTTCAGAATTTTGTCTCCCTTGTCGAATAGCACCATTTGCGGCGGTCCATCGACCGCGAATGAAAATGTTTCATCGGCCTTGGACACTTCGATGGGGAAAAGCTTCTCGCCGCTCGAAGTGGTGATCGCAACTTCGACCGCCTCGCGGAACAATCCCACGTGCCCCTCCACCTTCTGCGTTTGTTTGACGCTAAGGCTGACCTTTTTCCCCGAATCATCGTAGGAGGACCGCACGGTGAATCGCGGAGCGCCGGCGCCATATAACCATTGATCGAAGAAGAGATCGACGTTCGTGCCGGACGATTCCTCCACCGCCTTGGCCAGGTCCGCGCTGACGACGTTCTGCAGGCGATTCGCTTCCAGGTAATGCTTGAGGGCGCGGAAAAACGCCTCGTCCCCCATCTGTTCTCGGAGCATGCGAATCACCCAGCCCGCTTTGTCATAGACGTTCCCGACGTATTCCACCGAATCGTTGATGTCGCGCCACACAATCGGGATGGGGTAGAGTTCCTTCGACTGCATCCATGTATTCTGGTCCCGCCAATATCGGTAGCTGGACGCATCGACGCCGTAGTAGTGCTCCTCCCACAAATTGGCGCCAAACGTCGCGAAGCCTTCATTGAGCCAGGTATTCGTCCAATCCTTGCACGTGACAAGGTCGCCAAACCACTGGTGCGTCATTTCGTGGGAAATCAGGCTGTCCACGGCTTCGGGTCGTTCCGAAGCCAGATCGGCATGCAAGATATCCCTCGCCGCGAGCGTCGTTGCGCTCACATTCTCCATGCCGGAAGCGACGAAGTCATGCACGGCGGTCTGCGCGTATTGTTCCCATGGATACGGCACGCCGAAGCGCTCCGAAAAGAAATCCAGCATTTCCTTGGTGCGGCTGAATGTGGGGTCGATCGTGTCTTCCATCCCGCGCGGGACGTTGTATGTGATCGGAATATTGCGCCAGGTGTCCTTCTTCTCTTTGTATTCCCCGGCCACGAAAGAAATCAGGTACGTGGAAACAGGCAGGGATTGCCGCCACGTCCAGGTCTTTTGGTTGTTTGGCGCGTCCTGAACGCTCAGCAGCTTTCCGTTGGAAACCGTCAGCCAATCCCCCGGGACTGTGAGAATCATTTCGGAAGTCGTGCGGTCGTTCGGATAATCGTAGATGGGAATATAGTGGTGCGTGTCCTCCGCTTCTCCTTGCGTCCAGATTTCCTTGGCGCGGTCAGGATCGTCCTTGTCGGGGAAAATGAAATAAAGGCCGGAGGTCGGCTTGCCCTCATACTTCAGTTCGACCTCGAATTTCTGGCCGGTTTTTGCGGGCTGCGCCAATTGTACGCGCAACTTGTCATCGCGAAGATCGAAGGTAGCGTCCTTGCCGTTCACGCGAGCGGTCGAAACCGTGAGTTCCGCGCAATCGAAATCGAGATGAGTCACGCCGTCGCGTATGGTCGACAGAGAGTGCGTGACCTCGCCGATCACTTTGCGCTGATCGAGGTCAAAATGGAGCGAAACGCGCACGTTTTCCAGATGGTAATCGCGGCTCGGCGCGTAGGGCCTGTCGGCGCGCGCCACCGCGCCAAGCAAAAGGGCCACACCGATAACCGCGGCCGCCAGGGACACGCGTGGACGAAGCTTCTTCCAAGGTGATTTCATTCATGCCTCGCAAGGGAAAATGCGGCGCTCAAAATCATGCAATTAGTATACCTGCAGGCGCTGCGCGGATTCAGGGCAAGCTTTTTCCCATTGTCGTTAGATGCGCCCGCGGGTGAAGGGTTTCCAGCACGCCCTTTTCCCCAGCAATCTTACTTCCGAAGGTAAGAATCCTCCTTGCGGATCCAGTCTTCGCGGCGCGGGGCGAAAATGTCGACGTCCACGGTATCCTCCAGCGCCACGGCCGAGTGGGGGACATTCGCTGGAATCACGAGGATGTCACCCGCAGCAATCAGAACTTCCCGGTCATCAAAAACGAATTTCAACACGCCCGAAATAATCCACGAATACTGCTCATTCACGTGGGAGTGGCGCGGAACAACTGCGCCTTTCTTCAGGAAAAGCTGGGAAATTGTCGCGTTTTCCCCGGAAATCATCTGGCGCGAAAGTTTGTCGTTCAGTTGTTCGATTTCCATCGTCTTCCACGATGACTTTTGAAGTGCGCTCAATGGTTCCTCCTTGATTTGCAGACGCTGCGCGAGCATCCTCCCCCGGAAATCAGCGCCGCGTCAACCCTGTCTTCCCCGGGGCTCTGCCCCCGAGTGCCCCATCCTTGCGGGTTTTGCAAGTATGAGGATTTCCTTACCATATATCCCCGTGTTCCCTTGTTCGTTATACCTAAGAATCTCAATCCTATGAAATTCATGAAAAGGGTTGGATCTGCGCCACCCTCCCTTCAATTACGGTTGAGTACATCCAATGACTCCGCGGTCCGTCGATCCGCGAACTTGGACGCAAGAGCCCGGGCCCCCGCTTCCAAAAAACAATCCCTTTGCGAAACATCTGTTAATATGCGTAGCGCTGCAAATCGCAAAAAGGTGAGGGTCACGGATGGCCGCTGAGCCGAATGTCTCGGGGATGGCGCGTCTTCTTTATCTTGTCGGAGGCGCCGCCGTGGCAAGCTGGGGATTGTGGGGCGCGGACCAAGGCTGGACGCAGTGGACGTGGCTCGCATTGGGAGGGGCGCTTCTGGTTCTGGGTTTGATTGGCTTTTCACCTATTCACGCCTGGCTATTGAGGAAACAATAGAAAACGAATTGAATGCGCTTCCTCCACGCCGCCGCCGGGTTCGTTCTTTTCTTTGAATTGCCGATCCCAATCTACTGGCTGATCATTCACCCTTTCAATTCCTTCTGGCGAAGCCGCGTTCGCGCCGCTTTCTGGTTTGCTGGGTTGGCCGCTTGGACCTGTGGTGGCGTGGCGCTCTGGTCGTTCCGCCACTTGCTTCTTGAGGCCACACGCCCGTCCTGGCTTGCGATTGCGACAGGCTTTGTTCTGATTGTTGTGGAAGGATATCTTTTCATTCGCGTCGAACGCGAACTTGGCAGCCGAAGGCTCGTCGGCCACGCGGAACTTACCGGGACCGGCGAAATGTTTTCAGGCGGTCTCTATGCCCACGTCCGCCACCCGCGCTACGCGGGAATGTTCTGCGCGGTCTTGGGGGCCGCGTTCCTTGCGGGGACTCCGTTGCTTTGGATCGTTCTCCTGCTTTGGTGCCCATTCGCTCTCATCGTAATCCGCCTCGAAGAAAAGGAACTAGCGGTTCGATTCGGCACAGGCTACGAATCCTATCGCAAGCGCGTTCCAGCCTTCCTTCCTTTTCGCTTTCGCCCATCAGCCAAGCAGTAACCCCTGCGGGATCGGCGGACGCAACCGGCAGGTGGTCCGCCGTTGCTGAGTCGCTGCGACTCCGATAAGATGGTGAATCCTCTGCGGAGAGGTGTCCGAGCGGTTGAAGGAGCTCGCCTCGAAAGCGAGTGTCGGGGAAACCCGACCGTGGGTTCGAATCCCACCCTCTCCGCCATATCTATTTTAGCCCAGTACATTGGTACTATTTCCATCTGTGCTACACAATGCTACATTTTTTGTGGCAATTGTAGAGCCTTGCATAGCCTTGCAGTGAGGAAATCAGATGGCAATTCAAACTGTCTATTACCGGCAAAAGGTCGAGGGAACAGGCTGGCGATATCGACCCCTGACAGTAGGCCGCCGCCCCGAAGCGGCCAAGAACGGCCCCTACTTTATTCGAGTCCGAAACGGCGCCGGGAAGTATCAGTGGGTTAAGCACGACACGGAGCAAGCCGCAGCGAAGGCTGCAAAGGTCGCCCCGGTCGCTAGACAAGCGCACGAGCTCGGTCTGACTGTTGACGACGTGACGAACGAAGCGAACACCCATCGTATTTCGATCAAAACCGCTGTTGAAAACTACTTGCAGGACCGTCGTTTCGGTCGGCCCAGATCCATCGCCGCATATGAGAACGCGTTCGACCAATTGCTGTCAAACCTGCCCGTGAGCGTCAGGTTCATCGATCAACTGGCGACATCTCGAGCGCTCAGCTCCTATGTCGAGTTCCTGCGCGTCCAGGGTTACAGCAGCAAAACCCTCTCCAATCGGATGGGCTTTGTTTTCTCGCTCCTCAAGGCGAACGGTATTGAAACGCCTTCGAAGTTAATCAGGCTCCCGAAGGTTCAGCGGACTCGGACGAAGGCCTACAACTCCGAGGAACTAACGAAACTCTTCGCGAGTATGACGCCCGAGGAATATTTGCGGTACCTCTTCTTTGTCCGCACGGGATGCCGCGAGCAAGAGGTCCAGTACGCCACATGGAAAGACCTCGACCTGAAGGGGCTCCGTTTTACCGTGAGTGGCGACGATAAATCGGATGTCGCGTTTCTTCCAAAGAACCACGAGGAACGGCAGGTCCCGCTCACCACTGAGTTGGGTGTGCTTCTGGCCGATCACAAGAAGCATGCCGTGTCCGACCGCTGGGTTTTCACAAACGAAGATGGCAAACCTGAAGGTCACTTCCTTCGTAAGTTCAAAGCTATTGCCAAACGAGCTGGGCTAAACTGTGGACAGTGTAGGGTTGTGATTCGTGAAGGGCGATACGACAATCGCCACGAAGCCGAGGTAACGTGTGAGACTCGCCCTATATGCCGGGAGCATTATCTCCACAGGCTCCGGAAAACTGCGGCTACCAACTGGCTGCGCTCGGGCTTCGACCTGATGAAGATCAAGAGCTGGCTCGGACATAAGTCGCTCGAAGTTACCCAGATCTATCTTGACTCTGAAATGCACGACCCCGAGGAACAGAAAAAACTCGATCGCGCCGGTAGGTTCTAACCCAGAATAGCGTGCCCAAAAACATATGATTTGCTGGTGGCTGTTTCTCCCGCTAGAACTGCCTGATTCTGGAAGAGTTGACTGATCCCCTATCGGTTTATGGGCCATCAATCGAACTGTGTCCCTTGAATGCGGGCTTCGATTTCCGTCGCCATCCCCTTCACCACACACTTTGAGCATTAAAGTACAGTCGCTAAGTTAAGGCGCAAGGATGGGAGATGTTCTTCGTGTATGGGCCCTCATGCAACGTTATAGACGGGTTGTGTGAATCGCGACATGGTGGAACATAAAACAAATCGAGATAATCTATTCCGCAGATTTGGAATCA
>Ga0070731_10005007_pt1 | contig 11099 bp, 11 predicted proteins | sample Coa_R1_2_FD_66448 | JGI IMG/M metagenome (GOLD analysis project Ga0070731, IMG submission 66448) | Surface soil microbial communities from Centralia Pennsylvania, which are recovering from an underground coalmine fire - Coalmine... | ecosystem: Environmental > Terrestrial > Soil > Unclassified ... | reverse complement strand
AGTCCCCGCGGCCGCCCTGGCCGCAGCCCCAGTTGCACCAGCAGTAGCTCCGGTGCCGGAGCGGCATCCGCATATCGACGAAGCACTGGAGTCGATGCGCGCCGCCAAACATCATCTGGAATCCGCCGAGCATGATTTTGACGGGCATCGCAGGAAGGCGATTGAGCACCTAGACCAGGCGATTCACGAAGCTGAGGTCTGCATGTCGATGCGGTAGAGCGAATCTGAGCTCTAAAGGAAAGGCAGCGTCCTGGACGCTGCCTTTTTTCTTTTGCTTCGCGCCAATTTGGGAAGTGTTACTGCAGAGGCGCTGGAAATTAGTCCGTGTGGAAGGTGTAGCCGATGGAGGCGCCCACGCGAAGAATGTTTCCGGAGTGAAATTCGTCAGTGTTATTGATGATGTAGTAGTAGTGCGCTTCGGGTCGTAGAAAGACGTTCCGCCATACGCGGTATTGGACTTCTCCGCCAAAGTGGAAGAGCAAATGAGTGCTATTCACATGGGTGGAACAACCCGCGGTATAAAAGCAGTTGCCGTATGGGCTGTAGAAAAGCGTGGTCTGTCCGCCGGCGCCGGCCATGAGAATGCCGGTGGTCTTCTTAGCCAGATGGGTCGTGTACAGCGCGTTGAAATCATAAATCACCGGGCGAAACTGCTGGTAGTGGTTATAGAGCGCATAGTGGTAGCGAAAGGAAACTTCGGCATTGTAGCCATAGTGATTCTTACGGATTCGGTCGATGCTGACGTTGGGATAAAGGCCACCCTTTTCAGGAGGCGGCAGATAGGTCTGGGAAGCCGTCGTGTTCTTGGTGGACATCAGCGTGCCACCTCCGGCAGCAACGTCGAATTGCTGGGCATGGGCAAGTTCGGCGGACACGAAAAGCACACCCACGGAAATCAGAAACGCGAACTTTCTCAAATACAGCCCCCTTTTGTTCGTACCCAAAATGCTCGTCCGAAATTGTTCGTCCGAAACTGCCCGTCCCAAATTCTTGCGGTGCCACAACCATGCAGCGGACGCTGCCGGCAGTCAGGTCGGTAGAAAAAAATGCGGGCGGTCGGACTCGGCTGCCCCTTACCAAAGTCCGACCGCCGGATCCGGAGAATTAGTCTGGACCGATAGTGTAGCCGATGGATGCTCCGACGCGGATGACGTCGTTGTTGCTGAAATCGGCAGTGTTGTTCACGATGTGATAGTAGTGAGCCTCCGGTCGGATGAAGACATGTCCCCAGAAGTAGTAGCGGAGGCCGCCGCCGACGTCGACGAGAAAGTGGTTGCTGCTGTTGTAGCAGGCGCCGAAATAGACGCAACTGCTGGTCGGCTGATAGCCATAGAATCGTGTGCTCTGCCAGCCAATGCCTCCCAGCAGGTCAAGGCCGACCTTCTTGCTGAGCTTGGGCTGATAGTCGCCGTTGAATGCAAAGATAATCGGGCGATAAGGAATGCCGAGGCCAGCATAGTCTCCCTGGCCACCTCTCCAAGCGGTTTCAAAAGCGAAGCCGATCCGTTTGTGAAAAATGACGTCTCCGCTGATGCTGGGATAGAAGCCTCCTTTTTCGGGAATGAAGCAACTCCCGCCGGTGATCGGGCATGAGGATGCCCCTGCGGACAGGATCGTGCCACCTCCGAACATGGCGTCGCCTTGTTGGGCCTGGGCGAAGCAGGCCAGGAAAAAGAATCCACTCGTTACGGCAAGAAGGGCAAGCTTTCTCAAGACAAACCTCCTAAAGTTTATCGCTCATGGCGGTAGGATGCGGCCGCCAAACCATTTGGATGCAATCGCATGGGCGATGTAACCATCATAGTTTCAACGGCCCGGGAATTCAAACCGGGCTGCGCCCGTGCCGATCGCGGGGGTCGGCAATGATCAAGTGCGAACGGCAGCAACCGCAGATGGGAAACCCCGCAGGATGAAATAAGTTGCGCATTTTGGCGCTTGCGCAAAATCAGGATCGCCTGGAAATGCCGCTTCCACCGCCGCGAAGCGCATGATCAATAGCGATGGGGCCACCACCGAAAAAGATCAGAGCGAAGGCCAGTGCGGCGGCTGAAAGAGCGAACTCGTAGCCCGCATGGTCAGGTGAGCCGATGAGTCCATTGTGGAAGTGAACCTTCCAGATCGCGACTACGAGGTCGATGCAGATGGCGAACGCGGCAGCGCGAGTGAAGAGTCCCGCCAGGAGCAGTAGTCCGCCGATAAATTCGGTGAAGGAAGAGACGTACCCCAGCCATGCGGGCAGCCCGAGCCCGGCTACGGCTTGCGCATGGTGGTGCAACCCTCCAAAAACCTTGTGGTAGCCGTGCACGACCATGATGATGCCAAGGGATAAACGCATAACAAGAAGGGCGAGGGGTTGCAGGCGATCGAGATAGCGCACAATATTCCTCCGAGCCAGGTATTCCCGAAAGGGGAAACCGAGGAGCTAGCTTACAGCAGCAAGGGCCCGAAAAGGAGACGGGGAATCCAGAAAACGATTGCGCCTCCAGCCGGGTTTTGGTAACGTTGCTGCCGCCGCAGGACGCAGGTTATCGGCACGAGAGATGTGCCAACCGAGCTCCTTGCCGGTCTCAATTGTCAATCGGACCCCCAAAAGCGATCGGCACGATCTCGTTCGCCGCCGGCTTGCAGGTGTGCGCGGTGGCGGTCGGGTGAAATCTTGAAACCTTAGGAGTTGGCGATGAATTTTAGGATCAATCGAAGTGTTTTACGGAAGTATAGTTTTATCGCGATAGTAGTGCTGGTTCCGGCGATCGCTATCGCGCAGCACAAGACTGCTCCGGCTCCACATAGCGCACCTGCGCCGCATGCGAGCGCACCGGCGCATAGTTCGGCGCCGAGTCATTCATCGGCCCCAGCGCAGCATTCGACTTCGCCGAGCCATGCCGGGTCTACGACGCATACCGGTTCCACAACGCATACGGGTACCACGACCCACGCGGGGGGAACGACGACTCACACCGGGACGACGACCCACACGGGTACGACCACGCATCCGAACGGAACCACGACGAGCCACGCTGGCACAACAACGCATACCGGGACGACCACCCATGCTGGTGGTACGACGACGCACACCGGAACCACGACTCATGCTGGTGCCACGACGCACGGAGGAGCGACTACCCATACAGCTGCGGCCGGCCACACAGCCGGGAGTCACACGCCGCCCGGACGCAATGTGTCTCTCAAGGGCGGGGGATCAGCTCACATCCGTCCCAACGGGCAGATCCGCTCGGTGAACCGGAACGGAATGCAGATTAATCACAATCTCCACGGCGGACGCACCATCGTGAGCACCCATAACGGGGCGCGCGTGGTGACGACTGGAAGGCACGGCGGGTACGTACAGCGTTCGTACGTGACGCGCGGCGGCCACTCGTACTATTCGCGGACCTACTACTACCATGGGGGATACCGGACGGGAATCTATCGCGGCTACTACTATGGCGGGCGTCCCTACTATGGTTATTACCCTTCGTACTACTACGGGCCGGCTTACTACGGGTGGGCGTATAACCCGTGGCCAGCGCCGGTTGCATACGGGTGGGGATGGGGCGGAGCGCCCTGGTATGGCTACTACGGTGGCTATTTCGCGCCGTATCCGGTGTATCCTTCCGCAGCATTCTGGCTAACGGATTACCTGATCGCGGCGAATTTGCAGGCTGCGTACGCAGTGCAAGCCGAAGCTGAGGCTGGAGGTTTGGCGTGGGGGTGGCCAGCTTCTGATCAACTGGTCGCCAGCATGGGAGCGATTCCGGCAGCGGACGCGAACGGAGTCGTACTGAGCCCGGAAGTGAAGAAGGCGCTGTCCGAAGAGATCAAGGCACAACTTGCGGATGATCAAAACCAAGCCGCAAGTGCGAAGGCTTCGGGCGCACAGCAGGGCAGTGCTCCCGCCAATAGCAACGAGGCTCCGCCGGCGCTGAATCCAGCGCGGAGAACGTTCGTCGTGTCGGACGATCTGAGCGTTGTGGCTGACGGCGACGAGTGTTCACTGACGGCGGGCGACGTCATTACCCGGCTTACCGACAAACCGGATGACGACAACAACGTCAACGTGAGCGTCGCCGCAAGCAAGAAGTCTGACTGCGCACCGGGCAAGATGGTCGCGGTATCGGTCGACGACCTGCAGGAGATGCACAACCACTTCCGCGAGCAACTGACCAGCGGCATGGGCGAACTGGCCAAGAAGCAGGGCAAAGACGGACTGCCGAAGGCTCCGGATACAACCACAACGGCGGGAGATGTTCCAGAGCCGCCGCCGGATAAGACCGCGGCCAAGACTCTGGAAGATCAAGAGAAGGCCGCCGACCAGACTGAGTCGGAAGTGAAACAAGAGGCAAGCTCATCGGGTGGTGGTTCTCAGTAGTTCCAGCCAGAGTGGGCGAGAGCGCAAAAGTCAGGAGGAGCGTTACCCAAGCGGGTAGCGCTCCCTCTTGATTGTTGGGATTTCGCTACTGCTGATTCGTTACGTACTACTCTTTAACTCGTCAAAATCATAATCAACGTGTGAACACAATGCCCGGCATAGGGCAAGGATTTGAGAGGAGAAATTCGGCTATGGGGCACAAGTTCAAAAGAATGATTCCGCTGGTTGTGGTTGTGGTGTGCGCTGCGATGTTCCCGTTATCGCAAGCCAGCGCGCAGGGAGTTTCTTTGCAGGAGCAACTTGCCGCCCAGTACAAAGTCGTCAAGATGGGATCGGATACGAGTGGATACTCCGTGATCGAAGAGGGCACACTGCTGGCGGTGCAGAAAGGCGGCATGCTGGGAGTCCCTTATTCGGATAAGACCTCGCTCGCAAATAAGTATGAGGGCGGCACGGTGCACGGGCCCAACGGCATGATGGTCTCGGGTAAGAAAGCGTTGCTGGGGCATTTTTCCCAGACTGCGTCGCAGGGGCAGACCACGAAGTTGTTTGCCAAAGGCGACAAGGTTTATCCGACGAAGATTGAAGTCAGCGCGGACAAGGACACGGTAACCATGGGGATCGTGTCTTGCGATACCTGCAACAAAGTCGATCCTCCCACTTACAACAAGGCGAACGTCGTCTTCGTGTTCCCCAAAGGATCGTTGGCGAAGGCCAGTGCTGGGGAAGTTGAGGACACGATTGGCCAATTGCTTTCCATCAGCGAAGACACCGGGCAACAGGATCAGGCGGGCGGCGGGCAAGATCAGCAGGGCGGGCAACAAGCTGGGCAAGGCGGCCAACAAGGTGGACAGCAGGCACAACAACAGCAGGAGGTGCCGCAGACTGAGCCGCAGACCATTGAGAAGGGGCAGACTACCGATCAAGTGCAGGCTTCGCTGGGTAAGCCCGACAAGATCGTAAATCTCGGCACGAAACAAATCTGGGTCTACAAGGATCTCAAGGTCACATTTGTGAACGGGAAAGTTTCGGACGTTCAGTAGCCGAGGAGGATCTTAATGCAGCACGCTCGACAAACTCTTCTTGCTGCTGCCGCGATTGCATGCGCTCTTTCAGGCTCCATCGTCAGTGCGCAGACGCCCGTTAGCCTCCAGGAACAACTCGCCGCGCAATACAAAGTCGCAAGAATGGGTTCCGATTCCGGCGGTGAGGCCGTGGTCGAGCCGGGTACTCTGCTGGCCGTGCAGAAGGGCGGAGTCCTGAGCGTCCCATGGAAAGCGATGGTGCTCTGTCCTGCGAAATATCAGGACAATAGTCTTCATCCGTCGGCGGGATTTTGCGCGGGCATGGTGAAGACAGTCTCCAAGTATTACCAGAAGGGAGACAAAGTTTATCCCCTCAAGATCGAGGTCAGCCTCGATAAGGCGAAGATAACGTTCTCAGTGGTGGCCTGCGATTCGTGTAACAACGTAAATCCTCCGACTTCGATGAAGGGCGAAGTTGTCTTTCAGTTTGCGAAGGGATACCTGGAGAAGGCGAGCGTCGGCGAAGTTGAGGACGCGATCGGCCAAGTGTTTGCGATCAGCAGCGACGATCAACAGGGCCAGGGCGGGGACAACAACGGCCAACAGAATCAGCAGCAGTCCGCGCAGCAGGGACAGCAACAACAGCAGGAACAACAGGCCGAGCCCCAGACCATTCAGCTAGGTATGACAACCGACCAGGTGCAGGCGGCGCTGGGCAAGCCCGACAAGATCGTGAATCTGGGCACGAAGCAGATCTGGGTGTACAAAGATTTGAAAGTGACGTTTGTAAATGGCAAAGTTTCTGATGTGCAATAGCCATGTGCGGTAACTCTGGGGCGGCGAAACCGGTTTTGGATAACTCCTGCAAATGCAATAAGTTGGGCGACAGACATAGTACCTCCGTACCGTGCTTAGTACTTCAGTTACCTGACAGCGAGTGACTGGGCACCTTCTTCACGACTAACACTTCTAATAGTATTGAGCGCAGTGCCACCCACAACATATAGTTAAGCCTTCCTTCGGGATATTTCCCTAAATCCAAGAAACAGGCAAAAAACCCAAGGAAACACGGAGATTCGCTCTGAGCCGGGGTTTTTCAGGGCTGAGATATGCTCGGAACACCGAAAGCCCTCGGACAGGCAATTGAGGGCAAGGCAGTCTCCCGAAGAAAAGCCAGCGGGCCAAGGGAACGGCGCGGGAAAAGATGTGGTGGCAAGGTAAAGGGAATCATGGCCGACTCGCGAGAAGTGATGAATATCCGGCAAGCGTCGCAGTATCTGGGCGTGAGTCCGGACACGCTTTACAAGTACGTCGGCGAGCAAAAGATTCCTGCGTTCAAATTGGGCAACCGCTGGCGTTTCAAGAAATCGCGGTTGGATCAGTGGATGGAAGAGAAGTCGAGCGAAATGGAACCGCAGATGAAACGCAAGCCGAAGGCTGCGTCGAAAGCTGCCGGACAAAGTTAGCAAGAAACGGTTAGCAAAAAACGTCGCGGGCGAGGGCGCCCGCGCCACATGAAAAGGTGGGCACATGTTTGGAATGGGATCGAAGTCCATTGTTGGCCTGGATGTAGGCTCCTCAAGCATTAAGGCGGTGGAGCTCAAGAAAAAGGGTGGGCAGATTGAAGTCGCGCACCTCGGGCTGGAGCCGTTGTCCTCCGACATCGTGGTCGATTCGATGATCGTGGACTCGGGCACCGTATCGAGCGCGATTTCGAAGCTGTTCCTCGACAACCAGATCAAGACCAAGGCCGTGGCCACCGCGGTGAGCGGTCACTCGGTGATCGTGAAAAAGATCTCGCTGCCATCGATGAGCGACCAGGAACTGGCCGAGACCATCGAGAAGGAAGCGGCGCAGCATATTCCCTTCGATCTGTCAGACGTGAGCCTGGACTATCAGATTCTGTCCGACGAAGTGGGCAGCCCGCAGATGGACGTTCTCCTCGTCGCGGTGAAGAAGGACAAGATTCTGAACTACACCAACGTACTCTCGATGTCAGGCCGCACGCCCGCTATTGTGGACATCGACGCGCTCGCGCTGCAGAACTGCTACGAGTACAACTACCAGCCGGCGCCGGGACAGGTTGTGGCTTTGCTGAACCTGGGCGCAAGCGTGATGAACATCAACATTGTGAAGGGTACGACGCCGCTGTTTCCGCGCGACGTCAGCGTGGGCGGACACCAGTACACCGACTCGCTGCAGAAAGAATTGGATTTGAGCTTTGACGATGCGGAATCGCTCAAGCTGGGCAACAAGGTTGGAACGGTGAGCGAGGACGCGAAGCAGCCGATTCTGCAGCAGGTGACCGAAATCATCGTGCTGGAAATTCAGAAGACCTTCGACTTCTTCCGGGCCAGCGCGGCTGGGGAGCATATCGAGAAGATCTACCTGGCGGGCGGTTCGTCGAAGGTGCCTGGATTGGTGGAAGCGTTGCGGCAGGAGTTTTCGATGCCGGTTGAGTTGTTGAATCCGTTCCAGCGGGTGACGCCGCCAGTCGAAGGACACGGAGCGGAGCTAGTGGAGCAAAATCCTGGCCAGATGGCAGTCGCGGTGGGCTTGGCCCTGAGGAGCTTTGAATCTCTATGATCAAAATCAATCTGCTCGAAAATTCCAAGGGGAAGAGCAAGCGCGGGGGTGGCGGCGGCCCGTCGATGCCCACGATGGAAATGGGCGATATGGGTTCGCCCAAGCTTAAGGTTCTGGCAGTGCTGGTGGTGGTCGGGTTGTTCAACCTGAGCTACTGGTACCGGCTGGATCACGAGGCCAAGGCGATCGCGGGGCGCATGAAGGTCGCCGAGACCAAGAACCGCGAACTGGCCGACGTTAAAGCCAAGTTTCTGGAGCGCCAGACCCAGGCCAACAATTACAAGCGCCGGGTGGATGTGATCGACGGATTGCGCGCGAGCCAGTCCGGCGGTCCGGTCAACCTGATGGCGATGCTGGGCGAGACGGTCAACAATACGGAAGCCGTGTGGCTTAGCAAGATGGACGATGCGGGGCCGAGCGTCAACCTGGAAGGCACGGCGTTGAGCACGGACGCGGTTGCCAACCTGATCGCGAATCTGCAGAAGACCGGCTTCTTCAAGAATGTCGAGATCAAAGAAACCTTTCAGGATGACACGATCAAAGACATGCAGGCATTTCAGTTCACACTGACCTGCGAGAAGGGAAAGTCGTAAAGGCTGACCTTATGGCGAATTTTAGCGAAATGTCAGGCATCAAGCAGTGGGGGACCGTGCTCCTCGGAGGAGCGGTGGTGACAGCGGCACTCTACTTCACCATGTTCAAGAGCCAGAGTGACGGCATCAAGTCGGCGCAGCACGCGCTGGAAGACAAGATCCGGGAAAACAACGAACTCGAGGGCTACCGGCCGAAGCTGAAGCAGATGGAACAGCAATTGGCCGAGCTCAAACAGCAGCTGGAAATCGAACAGCGCATCGTTCCCGATGAAAAGCAGGTGGATGGATTCATTACCATGCTGGACGCGGAAGCGCAGAAGGCGCAAGTGGAGCTGCGCCGCTTTGCGGCCAAGGACACGAAGGCGCAGCAGTACTACACGGAAGTGCCTTTCGACATAGAGGCGGACGGACGGTACTACGACGTTCTGAATTTCTTCGATCGCGTGAGCAAGCTGGAGAGGATTGTTAAGGTCGACGGGCTCCTGGTGGCGTCGACAAAGAACCCCGGAGCCGCGAAGGCCAAACACACATATCAGTACGGGCCCAACGAAAGCATCGTTGCGACTTTTACGGCAACTACATACTTCAGTCACGATTTAGCACCTTCAGCGGCCGGCCCCGGAGTTAAACCGGGAATGCCGGGGGCGAAGTAGGGATGACTATGAAGCTGACGATCAACTTAACGACAAGCATTTTGGCAATGGCACTGGTGGTGAGCGGATCTGCGGCCACGACGGCTGTGGCTCAGAACGCGGACGCCATCGACAACGCGCGCAGCACGGCAAAATCGCTGCAGCAGAATCAGGCCAACCCGGCTCCGAAAGCCGCTTCCGCGGCGGTCAAGCCGGCACCGGGCGCTCCGGCTCCTGCGGTAAAGCCCGCGGCGATTCCGGGGGCGAAGCCGGTTGCAGCGGCGAAGCCAGCATCGGCTTCCGCATCCTCTTCAAACAACCAGCTCCAGCATGTAAATGTGGTTCCGGGAGCGGACGGCGTGCAGATCGAAATCAGTTCCAGCCAGGCGGTAACGCCTCGGGTGAGCAAACTGAGTTCGCCGGCCCGCGTGCTCGTGGAATTGCCGGAGACGGTGATCGCCAGCAGCCAGAACAAGATTCCCGTGGGCAGCGCCGGAGTGAAGGGCGTACGCATCGGGATGGACGGCAAGACTCCGCCGACCACGAGCATCGTGGTCGATCTGGAGAAGCCTCTGGCCTATGAGTTGACTCCGGGAGCTGCCGGGAAGATGGTACTAACCCTGCATCCGGACGGTGCATCACCCAGCGTCGCGAAGAGTGCTCCCGCTCCAGCAGCCAAAACCGCTGCGGTTAAGACCGCTGCGGCCAAGCCAGTCGAAACTAAGACGACCGAAGTAAAGGTCGCCACAGCCAAGAGCTCAGTGTCGGCAGCGCCGGTGCAGAATGCGGCGAAGCCGGTGCTTGTGCCCGCGAAAACTGCGGTAGTGAAGGCGTCGGCGGCGAAGCCAGTAGCAGAAGCTTCCAAGACAGAGCCGAAACCGCAAGGCAAGACTGCATCGACCGCGAAGAATGCTGCTCCGGCAGTGACCGAGTCTTCAGAAGCTCCGGCCAAGACCGCGGCAGCCGCCAAGCCCAAACCGGAAGACAAGAAGTGGGCGATGAACGGGAAGCGCGATCCATTTTTCAGCCCGGTCGTACAGACGAACGGTTCGGGATGTTCCACCGGAAAGAAATGCCTGGAGATTAACGGAATCAATCTGCGGGGCGTGGTGAAGTCGGACAGCGGCTTCATCGCAGTGGTGACGAACAACCTGAACAAGGCTTATTTCCTGCGGGAGAACGATCCCGTATTTAACGGCTACGTGGTGAAGATCACGGGTGATTCGGTGGTGTTCCAGGAAACGATTCAGGACAAACTGGGCAAGCCGTTCACGCGCGAAGTTGTAAAGAGAATCTTTACCCCGGCGGTCTAGTTTTCGAAGGACCAGGCAAGACGGCGCAATCGGAACCGGGAGCGCTGAAATCGAGTTTAAGAAGGACACGCGGGCCAGGTCCCGCGCGTGGGAGAGGCGAAATGCGAAAGCAACAAGTGGCGGTGACAATGACAATGTTCGTGTCGTTGCTGATCCTGGGGGTGGCTGCGGTGGCGCAGACTCCGAGCCAGCTCGCACGAGTCAACGTAGTCCGGAGCATGGACGACATCCGAGTCGAGATGAGCTCCAACGGCACACTGGCGCCGAAGCTCAGCACTCTGGACTCGCCTGCCCGCGTGGTGGTGGATCTGCCGGAAACCGTAATGGCGACTGGACAGACCCGCATCGCGGTTGGCGCGGGTGGGGTGAAAGGCGTGCGCATCGGGATGGATGGCCAGACGCATCCGACCACGCGCATCGTCGTCGACCTCGACAAAGTGTGCGCCTACGAGTTGACGCCAGGAGCGGCAGGCAAGCTGGTGCTGACCCTGCACGCGAACACCGTCGCCAAGGCAGTTGCCAAGACAAAGACGGTAGCCACGGTTAGCCCGGCTCCTGTCAACGTCCCGGTCTCGCCCTTC
>Ga0070731_10005006_pt1 | contig 11100 bp, 8 predicted proteins | sample Coa_R1_2_FD_66448 | JGI IMG/M metagenome (GOLD analysis project Ga0070731, IMG submission 66448) | Surface soil microbial communities from Centralia Pennsylvania, which are recovering from an underground coalmine fire - Coalmine... | ecosystem: Environmental > Terrestrial > Soil > Unclassified ... | reverse complement strand
TCCAGGGCGTGCAGGGCGTGAACCTCGCGATCATCCCGTTCTCGGCGATCGAGCGCGTGGAGGTGCTGAAGGATGGCGCCTCGGCGGTGTACGGCTCCGATGCGATCGCGGGCGTGATCAACTTCATCATGCGTTCCGACTATCGGGGCGGCGAAGTGAATGTCTTCTATGGCAAGCCCACCCGCAGCGGCGGCGGCGACCAGCAGAAGGTCGACGCCTCGTTGGGTTTCGGCGACTTGAACAAGGACCGCTACAACGTCTTCGCCAACGCGTCGTACATGCACCAGAAGTCGCTGGACCAGAGGGACCGCAGCTTCTCGGATGATTCGACCAACCAGTTCATCCAGCTTGGCGGCTTCGCGGGTTCGTCCAACACCTACCCCGGCAACATCACCACGGGCGGCATTCACATCCTGGGCTCCACAGCCACGACGTGCGGACCGGTCCCCGAGAACGTCTTCGTGCCGCTGCTGGGCGGCTGCTTCTTCGATCCGGCCCACGAGAAGGGCGTCGAGTCGATCCCCGAAGACAAGCAATCCAACTTCTTCGTGCAGGGCAAGTTCCAGATCAACGCCGACTGGCAAGCCTATGCGACGGGCCTCTACAGCGAGGACACGAGCCGGCTCATCATCCAGGGCACGCCGATCTCGAACGGGATCACCTGGGGCCCGCATGGGGGGAACATCGCGACCGTCCTCCTGCAGCCGACCAGCCAGTACTACCCGCACGACGCGGCCGTGGCGGCCGGCGTCGACGGCCAGGCGCTCAACGTTCGCTGGCGTACCACACCGCTCGGCCTGCGCGACACGACCGACACCAACACCGGCTGGCAGGTCACCGGTGGCGTGAAGGGCACGATCGCCGAGCGTTGGGATGCCGATGTGTCGTACTCGTATTCGGAAGGCAAGGTCGTCGAGCATGTGAACGGCGGCTTCTTCCTGTACTCGCAACTGCTGCCGCTGCTGAACAGCGGCAACTACAACATCGTCGGCCTCATGCCGCAGGACCAGGTCAACGCGATCAACAGCGCGGCCGGATACGCCCAGGACGTTTTCACGGGCCAGTCGAAGACGAGCGCGCTCAACGCCAAGATCTCCGGCGAGCTGATGCAGATGGCCGCGGGCCCGCTCGCGGGCGCGTTCGGTATAGATCTTCGCCGCGAGAACCTGGACCAGACACCGTCCGCGGCCTTCGAGGCGGGCGACATCACGGGCTATGGCGGCAGCGCGGGCGCCGTGCACGGCAGCCGCGACGTGAGCGCGTTCTACGCGGAGTTGAACGTTCCGGTGCTGAAGACACTCGAGCTCGACGCAGCGGTTCGCAGCGACCACTACAGCGATTTCGGCAGCACGACCAATCCGAAGGTGAGCCTGCGCTTCCAGCCGTCGCAAAGGATGCTGCTGCGCGCGTCCTACGGCCAGGGCTTCCTCGCGCCGTCGCTCTACGAGCTGTTCGTCCCGCAGACATCCGGCTTGTCGCCCACGGGCCTGAACGATCCGTTGCGCTGCCCGATCACGCACGACAACACGCTGGACTGCAACGCGCAATTTCCGACGACCGCCGGCGGCAACCCGAACCTGAAGCCGGAGAAGTCGGAGCAAGCGACGTTCGGCGTCGTGCTCGAGCCCATCGACAACCTTTCGGTGTCGGCGGACTACTTCAAGATCCGGCTGAACGAGGCCATCACCAACGGCATTCCGATCACGACGATCCTGAGTGATCCGCAGTACTACAACCAGATCACCCGTGCGCCGTCGGATCCGAACAATCCGAACCTGCCCGGCCGCATCACGGCGATCCAGCAGACGTACATCAACCTGGGCGACACGCACATCGAGGGCTGGGATATCGAGGCGCACTACAAGTGGCCGCGCATGTCGTGGGGCCGCGTCCGCTTCGACCTCGCGGGCACGTACTACACCCGCTATGACTTCGAGAACCTCGACGGAACCTACACCGGCCAGGTGAGCAACGCGTTCAACTCACCGGTGATCGGGGTGGTCCCGCGCTGGAAGCACTACGCGGCCTTCTCGTGGGACAGCGGTCCGTGGAGCGCCACGTTCGCGCAGACGTTCCAGACCACCTACGTGGACTCGCAGACGGACCTGAACGGCGACCAGCGCAGGGTCAGCTCCATGAGCCTGTTCGATCTCCAGGGGTCGTACACGGGCGTGAAGAACCTGAAGGTCACGCTGGGCGTGAAGAATTTGTTCGACACCAACCCGCCGCAGACCAACCAGCAGAATGTATTCACGGTCGGGTTCGATCCTTCGTACTACGATGCGCGCGCCCGATTCGTGTACGTGCAGGTGGGGTACGGCTTCAAGTAACAAGCGGGCATCACGCAGTACCGGAAAGGGGCCGCGAGGCCCCTTTGCTTTTTTGCGGTCGATGGCGCTATCGTGTTCGTTCGAGGTGCAAGCATGCAGGCTGCGGTCCGCAAACATGTCACGCATCCGATCGAATACCGCCGGTTCCGTCCGGAGGAAAGCGACGTATTGCCTCGCTTCTTCCTCCAGGCCGGGTACACGCATCCCATCACTGCGGAAGACACGGGGTGGGGCGCCTGGTCCGATGGGGATCTCGTGGGAGCGGTGGCGCTTTCTTCGATCCAGGGTTCGTGGCTGCTGCGTGGACCCGAGATCGTGTCGGGCTACCGGCGTCGTGGCGTCGGCGCGGCGTTGCTCGATCTCGCGCTCCCCGAGATTCGCGGCATCGAGTGCTATTGCCCGGCGTATTCAAATCTCGTTCGCATGTATTCGCGCCTGGGATTCAGGGTCTGCCTTCCCGCCGAAGCCCCTCCCTACTTCGCGCAGTTGTTCGCCATAGTCCGAAAGACCCAGCTCAACCTGGTCCTGCTCAAGCGTCCGGCGGATTGAGTCCGACTCCCTGTAAGAAGCTTCCTAGGGTCGAAATAGGCCGGAGCCGATAAGGCATCGCGTGGCCCCGGGTGAAACTGGGTCATGGGTGCTCGACGGACCTGTTTCGGATTGCTGGCGATTGCGTTCGCAGGGGCCACGATGTTGCCGTCGGGCGCGACGAGCGTCTACAAGGTGATCGAGGCAAACGGCGCGGTCACCTTCACGGATGTGAATCCCCATCCGGAGGTAAACAAATCGACAGCCGTACCGGCCGACGGGACTGCGGAGGTCGACGAGGCCGTGGCCATCGCGAACGAGCAAGTCGACCGTGCAGAGCACGAGCTCGCGCAGGCGCGGCAGAAGATCGAATCGCAGGGCTTGAGCCTCGCCGCCGAGCGAAAAAGGCTGGACGTCGCGCGCGTCGACTTGTGCAAGAAGAACGTGCGAATCGCTCACCAACAGCTGGCGGAAGCCCTGGCTAGCGCGCGGAAACGTGCGACATCCGCCACGAGTTGAGCGTGCGCAGCCGTTCTGCCATCACCTTCATGATCTGCACCGAGAAGTAGGGCGTCTCCTCGACCATGTAGAGGAAGCGCTTGAGCGGGACCGACGCGAGCACGGTCGGCATCTTCGCGATCGCGGTCACGAGGCGAGGCGATTGGTCGACGAGCGCCATCTCACCGAACGGCTGGCCCGCCGCGAGCGTCTCGACAAGCTCGCCGCCGATGCTGATCTCCACCTCGCCTTCGAGGATCACGTACATCGCGTCGCCCGAATCGCCCTCGTGGAAGATGGGCTGCCCGGCCTCGAACGACACGCTTTCGGATTCGTTCCGGAACATCTCGAGCTTCACGTCCATCGTCTCCTCCGCGTTGTGACGATGACGTTACGACGCTGCAATGACGCCCGCGTGACGGCGCCCGGGCGGCTCAGTCGAGCGTGAAGCGATCCTGGCGGATATAGCCTTCGAACTTCGCGCCCGAGGGCGACTTCACATGCCACCAGTCGTCGGCCGAGGCCTGCACGAGGATGCGCACGCCCGGTGGGAGTTGCGCGACGACCGGGGAGTTGAGGTCCGGCGCCTTGCGGATGTTCGAGCGTCCCTTGTTGATCGTGTGCGCGCGCTGCCAATCGGGTGGGGGAGGCGGCGCCGGTGGAGGAATGGGTGGCGCAACCTGCGGCGGGGGGGCGGCCGCCGGCGTGGTCGGCAACGGTTTTGCCTTTGGCGCCGGCGAAGCCGTTGGTGCAGGTGCAGGTGCGGGCGCGAGAGCGGCAGCGGGCGACGCAACGTTCGCCGCCAGCTTTTCCTCGGGCGGATAGGCCGATGCCTCGCCGCACGCGGCGAATACGTCATCGGGTCCCGGAGCGTAGGTCGGAATCACCACGGAGGCTTCCTCGAACTCGCGCTCGAATGCCGGGGGAAGGAGGATCTTCTCGCGCAGCTCGAGCGAAGGGCAGGCACGAAGCTCCGAAGGCGACAGGCCGCGCGCGAGCACGTCGCCCAACTCGTTCGCTTCCCATTTCGCCGCGATCTCGGTGCGCGGCGGCAGGCCGCCGGGCCCCACCACCCCGAGGCAGGTGAGGCGCGGGATTTCCTTGAGCTTCAGGCCCCCGGCCAGGTCGTCGCTACGCGCGTTCGTGACCTCGATCGCGATTTTTCGCGCCTGCCTCTCGCAGGAAAGATAGAGCGTGGAAACCACCTTCTCGGTCCCGAAATACGAGACGTGCGCGTCGAGGCTGATCGCGACCTTGATGGGCCCCATCTTCGGATGGTTTCCCTCGCGCACGCGCCAGTGCATCTCCGAAGCCGCGGCCCGGTACATTCCCTGGGCGACGACGAGACCGTCGGGAGGCGCCCCGCGGGCGGATAAGGCGATCAGGAGGAAGAGGCACGTCGCGCAACGCACCCCCGGATTCTAATCCGCCGGCCCCTAGCGCGAAGACCGGCCGTCGATCCAGGTCTCGAGGACCTGCAGGCGCTCGTCGCAGAGGACGAGGTTCGCGCGGTAGCCCGGCGCGATCCGCCCCAGCTCGTCGCCGAGGCCGAGAAATTCGGCCGGGTAGGCGCTCGCCATCCGCGCCGCCTGCTCGAGCGGCACGCCGAGCATCTCGACGCAATTCTTCACGCCCGTGGCCATGTCGATCGCGGATCCGGCGAGCGTGCCGTTCTCGTCCACGCACACGCCGTCCCTCACCGTGATCCGCTTGCCCTGGAGCATGAACGAGTCGCGTTGCGATCCCACGCTCGGCATCGCATCGGTCACGAGCATGAACCGGTCGGGGCGCTTGCAGCGCAGCGCGACCTTGAGGGCCGCGGGATGGACGTGGCGGCCATCCACGATGAGGCCGCACCAGGACTCGTCGTCGATCAGCGCCGCGCCCACCGCCCCGGGCTCGCGATGCGTGAAGGGCGACATCGCGTTGAAGAGGTGCGTCACCCCCGACACGCCGTGCTTGAACGCTTCGGCCACTTCGTCGAACGTTCCGTCGGTGTGGCCCGCCGAAACCACGACGCCCGCGTCGGCGAGCTTTCGGATCGTCTCGGGCTGCGTCACCTCCGGCGCGAGCGTCACGAGCGTGCGCCCGATCCCCAGCGACGACAGCAGCTCCACGCCCTGCGCGTCCAGCTGGCGCAACTTCGCCGGGTCGTGGACGCCCTTGCGCAGCGCGTTGATGAAGGGGCCTTCGATGTGCACGCCGATCACGCCGGGCACGCGCGCTTCGATGGCGGCGCGAACGGAAGAGATCGCGCGCGCGATCACCGAGAGGTCGTCGCTGATGAGCGTCGGCAGGAAACCCGTGGTCCCGTAGCGCCGATGGGCGCGGCCGATGGCGCGTATCGCCTCGACGCTGGGATCGTCGTTGAAGAGGACGCCCCCGCCGCCATTCACCTGGCAATCGATGAAGCCGGGCAGGAGGTAGGCGCCGCGAAGGTCGCGCCGCTCGGCCTTCACGAGGCGGGGATCGTCCCTGGCCGCGAGCGCGACGATGCGTTCGCCCTCCACGAGGAGGACACGATCGGACACGAAGCCGTCGTCGGTGAGGACGCGCGCATTTCCGAGCGCTTGCATCAGGTAGTCTCTGTGACTTTTCTCAGGTGCGGAGGGCGGTCGGGGTCGCATCCGCGCGCGATGGCGAGCGCGTTTGCGAGACGGTAGAAACTTTGGGCGATGAGCAACGGCTGGATGACGGGGTGCGAGCTGAGCGTCGGGAGCGCCACGGCGCCGGAAACATTCGCGCCCGCGGCGAGCACATCCACGCCGCGCGCGATCAGGTCCGTGCCCAGTTTTTCGATGCCTTCGCGCGTCTCGTCGTCCTGGGCGAAAAGGAGGGCCGGGAAATTCCCGTGCAGCAGCGCCTGTGGACCATGGCGGACTTCCGCCGCGCTGAAGCTCTCGGCGTGCAGCCCGCAGGTCTCCTTGCATTTGAGGGCGGCTTCCTGGGCAATTCCCAACCCGACGCCGCGCGCGATCACATAGAGATGGCTCGCGGGGCGCAACGTCTCGAGGGCGGAGGTCCAGTCAAGGGTCCACGCGCGCTCGAGATCGCCCGGGGCGCACTCGAGCGCCTGGAGCATCGGGCCGTCGCGGGTCCACTCGGCGGTGAGGTGCACCAGCGCCGCCAGCGAAGCGATATAGGACTTGGTAGCGGCGACGCTCAGTTCCGCGCCCGCGCAAAGGGGCAGCGCGTTGTCGGACATCGCGGCGAGCGGCGAGTCCTCGTCGTTCACGAGCGCCACCGTCATCGCGCCGGCTTCCTTCGCCGCCTGCGTCGTGGCGAGGAGGTCGGGGCTGCGGCCCGACTGCGAGATGGCCACGAAGAGGCAGTCGCGCAGGTCCTGGCGCGCGCCATACACGGAGGCGATCGACGGAGCCGCGGAGGCGGTCAGCACGCCGGCGCGCGTCTCGAAAAGATATTTCGCGAAGGTGGCCGCGTGGTCGGAGCTTCCGCGGGCGCAGGTCACGACGGCGCGCGGCGGAGTGGCGCGCAGCTTCGCGCCGAGCGAATGGGCGCGCACGCGGTTTCGCTCGAGTTGCGTGCGCACGACGTTGCCCGCGTCCGCGGCCTCGCGGAACATCGCGGTGCACGCGGGATCGAGGATCGGGCTATTCATCGGGCGAGCTCAGCTCGGCGACGAAGTCGTACGTGTCGCCGCGGAAATAGGTCTGGCAGAACTCGATCGCGCTGCCGTCGCGCAGGAACCCCACGCGCTCGACGAGCAGGCCCGGATCGCCCTCGCGCGCGTGCAGCAGGCGCGCCTGTTCCGTATTGAGGAGGAGGGCGCGAAGCCTTTGCAGCGCGCGCACCGGCCGGTTGCCGGCGGCCTCCAGCGCTTCATATAGCGATGCTCCGACCGCCGATAGCGCCGGCAAGGCCGCCGCGGAAATGGTGGCGTATTCGAGGCACATCGGAGTGTCGTCGGCGTAGCGCAGGCGGTGAAAACGATAGACAGGCGCGCCGGGGCTGAGTCGCAATGTGAGCGCTTCCTCCGGGGTCACCGCGCCTTCGGAGCGCTTGAGCCACTCGCTTCGCGGCGTGCGCCCGCGGGCACGCATATCCTCCGAGAAGGACGTGAGCTTCGCGAAGTTCTTCTCGATGCGGGAGCAGACGAAATTGCCCGAGCCCTGCCGGCGAACCAGGAGGCCTTCCTCGACCAGGCCATCGATGGCTTTCCGCACCGTGATGCGGGAAACCGACAGCTCCGAAGCGATCTGGCGCTCGGCGGGCAGGGCGTCGTCCGGCGCGAGGATCCGCGTCTCTATTGCCTCCCGGATGGCCCGTTGGAGCTGCTGATAGAGCGGCAACGCCCCTGCAGGATCCAGGGGCCTAAGGATCTCGGTAAATCCGGCCATGAAAAGATCGTACCAGTGAAATACCAATTTGCAAACTCTTGACAAACTGGTACCACATTGGTTTACATTGGTCGCGTATTGGCATCTAACATGAAATTATTTGCAATTTTTTTGGGGCAGTTCCGGCGCAATTTTCTTTGCAACCCTGGGGGAGACATGAATTTCAAGCCAACACCCATTGCTTCTGCGGTCGCGCTCGCTTTTGCGGGAATGGCAATGCAGGCGCATGCGCAGCAGGCACCTCAGCCGCCCAAGGCTGATGCATCCGAAACCATCACGGTAACCGGCACGCGCGCATCGATCGAGAAATCGCTCGAGGCGAAGCGCAACTCGGACAACCACATCGAAGTCATCACCGCGGACGACATCGGCAAGCTGCCGGACAAGAACGTCGCGGATGCGCTGCAGCGCGTGCCGGGCGTGACGATCAGCTCGAGCGCGGGTGGCGAAGGTGGATTCGACGAGAACGACCGCGTCAGCATGCGCGGCACCAACCCCTCGCTCACCCAGACGCTCATCAACGGACACTCGGTCGCCTCGGGCGACTGGTTCGTGCTGGACCAGGTGGGCCTCGTCGGCCGCAGCGTGAGCTACTCCCTGCTGCCCTCGGAAGTCGTGGGCCAGGTCATCGTCCGCAAGAGCGCGACGGCGGACCTCACGGAAGGCGGCGTCGCGGGCGCGGTGGACATCATCACCCGCAAGCCGTTGCAGTTCACGCAACCGCTCACCATCGAAGCCGCGGCCGGCACCGTGTACGCCGACCTGCCGAAGAAGTGGGATCCGCAATTCAACGCGTTGATCAACTGGAAGAACGACGCCAACACGTTCGGCATCATGCTGCAGGGCTTCGCCGAGAAGCGGCACCTGCGTCGTGACGGCCAGGAGATCCTGGGCTATGCGGCGGTCGCCCCGGGCAGCGCCCTCGCGACTGCGCATCCCGACCTCACCAACGTGCTGTACCCGACCCTGATCGGCTCGGCCGAGTTCGAACAGGAGCGCGTGCGCCGCGGTGGCTTGATCGATATCCAGGTCAGGCCCGACAAGGACTTCGAGGTGGACTTCAACGCGTTCACCTCGCACATGTCGGCGACGAACTTCAACCGGAACTGGATGTTCTGGGGTTCCCACGCATTCACCACCTATATCCCGAACACGTACTCGGTTTCGGGTGGCGCGATCACCTCGGCTACGTTCCAGAACGTCGGAGTGCCGGGCGCCAACGCGCAGTACGCGATCGTCGACCAGATCTATCGTCCCGGCTCCTATTCGGACACGAGCTACAGCGACCTGTCGTTCAAGTGGCGCCCCGCCGACCGCATGCAGCTGTCGGGCAACATCGGCTACACGAAGGGCGTGGGCGTCACGCCCAAGCAGGACGTGTTCGAGGGCGACGTGTTCAATACCGGCGCGTCCTACACGATGCACGGCATTTCCTCGGCCACTGACGTTTCGTTCCCGAATGGCAACCCGTCCAATTTCAGCGGCACGTCGCTCGACTGGATCTTTGGCGCGAGCCCCGCGGCGACGCACGACAGCGAGCAGTATGGCCAGGTCGACGCCGAGTACACGTTCGACAAGGGCTTCTTCAGCTCCATCAAGTTCGGCGGCCGCTGGGCCGAGCACCATCGCGACACCGAGCAAGTGGGACAGGGCCCGAACTTCGCGACCGATCCGTTCAACGTGGCGAACCTGCCTGCCTGGAACGGCACGACGTATCCGAGCAACTTCGGCAGCGGCCTCGGCGGCAACTTCCCGCGCAACGTGTGGCAGCTCGACCCGTCCGTGCTCGAGAACTGGGGCGACCTGCACTCGAACCGCGACCCGGTCTCGCGTGAGCTCTGGACTGGCGAGTTCGCGATCGACGAAAAAGTCACGGCCTACTACCTCATGGGCAACTTCGAGGGCCAGGGCTGGAGCGGCAACCTCGGTGGCCGCATGGTCCAGACGAAAGAGGACGTGCTGGTGAACGTCGCGATCCCGGGCGATGTCTGCGCGGTGCAGGCGCCGTGCTCGGTTCCGGGCGCGATCACCACGTCGGCGTTCGGTTCGTTCTACAGGGCCAACGTGATCCATACGTACAACGACTTCCTGCCGAGCGCCAACTTCCGCATGGATCTCACGAAGGACCTCGTGGGACGCCTGTCCGCCGCGCGCACCTTGTCGCGTCCGGACTACAGCGCCCTGGGTGGCTCCCTCACGGCGGACGACACGACGCACACGGGCAACGGGGGCAACCCGGACCTGAAGCCGATCACGTCGAACAACTTCGACGCGTCGCTCGAGTGGTACTACGCTCCGAAGTCGCTGCTGTCCGCGGGCCTGTTCTACATGGACCTGGACAACTACGTGGGCTTCGGCACGCACACCCAGTCGCTGCTGAACATCCGCACGAACCAGTTCGAAAACTACCTGATCTCCTCGCCGGTCAACAGCAGCGGGAAGTCGAAGGGCATCGAGCTCGCGTGGCAGCAGCCGCTGCCCTACGGCTTCGGGTTCCAGACGAACTACACGTACGCGGACGCGAAGGACGACACGGGAACGCCGCTGCTCGGCGCCTCGAAGAACACGTACAACGTCCAGGGCTACTACGAGGACCACGGGTTCGGCGCGCGTCTCGCCTACACGTTCCGTTCCGCGTTCTTCGTCGGCCTCGATCGCAGCACGCCGGAGTACCAGGACGACACGGGAACGCTGGCCGCATCGTTGAGCTACCAGATCAACAAGCAGTTCTCGATCAACTTCGATGGACTCAACCTGAACGATCCGATCCTCAAGTACTACGCTTCGAACAAGGATCAGCCGCGCGCGTTCTACCAGAACGGCCGGCAGTACTACCTGACGCTGAGGTTCAAGCTATAAGGCGAGGACCTTGGCAAGAGGCGGAAATCGCCTCAGCATGCTCCCAGGGGTAGAGGCCCCTTTTGAGGGCGGGACAACTTCAGTTCCGCCCTCTTTTCCTTATATGAGACGCGCGTTTCGACTCGCCGCATTCGCCTGCACGCTCGCCGCCACGTTCGTGGCGGCGGGTGAGCTCGCGATCGTTCCGGTTCCCGCCTCGGTCGAGCGGCACGAGGGCGCGTTTGCTTTGTCCGGCGGCGTTCCCGTCGTCGTGTCCGCGGCGGACGCGGAGTCGCTGCGCGCGGGCGCCAATTTCGCGAGCCTCATGGAGAAGTCCCATGGCTTGAAGCTCGCGGTGTCCCACGGCAAGGCGCGCGATGGCGCGATCGTGCTCGAGCGCGCGGCCCGCACCGCGTCGGACCCGGAGGCCTATCGCCTCGAGGTCACGCCCAAGCGCATCACGATCACGGCGTCGACGCCGACGGGCCTCTTCCGTGGCGCGACGACGCTCTGGCAGATGCTGGGGCCACGCGCCACGAGCATCCCGG
>Ga0070731_10005005_pt1 | contig 11101 bp, 7 predicted proteins | sample Coa_R1_2_FD_66448 | JGI IMG/M metagenome (GOLD analysis project Ga0070731, IMG submission 66448) | Surface soil microbial communities from Centralia Pennsylvania, which are recovering from an underground coalmine fire - Coalmine... | ecosystem: Environmental > Terrestrial > Soil > Unclassified ... | reverse complement strand
GTGTGGTCCCACAGGTTTGAACCGCAATTAACAGATGTCCTCTCCGTCGAGGATGAGATTTCGCGCGGCATTGTGAATAGTCTGCGGCTAGAACTGGGAGGAGGCCGGAGGCGATATGAGGTCAACCAGGAGGCTTATGACCTTTATCTCCAGGCACGTGCCTCCGCAACCCAACTTTTCCCTGGCGACCCGGAAGTGATCGGCCGTTTTGAGAGAGTGACGCTGAAGGATGCCTCGTTCGCTCCGGCCTATGCGGGCCTGGCCACCGCCCACGCTTGGCGATCGTCTGTAGGTGTTCCCGCTCCAGAGCGAGCCAAAGAACTGGACAGCATGCGTGCGGCAGCCGACAGGGCGATTCTGTTGGACCCGCTCCTGGCGGAAGCTCATTCCGCGTTGGGGGCGGCCTACGCACAGAACGGCGAGTGGAGCCGGGCGGAACAAAGCTTTCGACGCGCGATCGAGATCGCACCCAGCCTCTCTTCTTCACACGCGCTGTTCGCGCGATTTGTTCTTTGGCCGCTAGGCCGGATGGCGGAGGCTTTACGAGAACTGCGCTTCGCCGTGAGAAACGACCCACTGTCCCCCGACGCTCACAAGGAACTCGCAGATGCGCTTCTTTCTGTGGGCCGGTATGACGAGGCTGCGAGCGAGTGTGAGGAGCTTCCCGCCGATGCTTTGTATAGCAAGGAGTGTCTCGGTCGGGCTCGACTGTTCCAGTTGAGGATCAGTGAGGCCATCCAGATGCTTGCCGAGTCGCCGGTTCATAACTGGGGCTACTTGGCTAATGCCTATGCGAGGGCGGGACGGCGCGCGGAGGTCGAGCAACTCATCGCTGAGGGCCCGTTACGCTACCCCAATCGGAGCGGAGCGTTCCAATTCGCGCTGGCCTACGCCGGATTCGCCGACAAGGATCGCACGCTTGAACAGTTGGAACGCTTTTCCCGTGTCGGAGGCGTGAGGATGGGGTATACATTGACCAGTCCAGAGTTCGCTTTCCTGCGCGACGACCCGCGCACTAAGGCACTGCGGATGAAGCTCGGTCTTGCAAAATAGTTCACGCAGTTTCAAGCAAGAAACGTCGAGACGATAGCGCCAAAGTTAGTAACCCCAATAACCTGCTTAGCGACTTATGCCACACTCGAATCCTTCCAACGCACCGATAATGTTGCATATTAGTACGGTTTTCGTTCGACAGAAGGGCTTCGGGGTCAGATCTGTTCAGCTCGGTCGCGGAACGGGAACTTCTGGTGCCGGATGCCCGTTAGCTGGGATGAATTTTTGGGGCAGGCAGCGGGGTTTAGCGGCTCGAGCAGCCAAAAGCTGCGTCCCCAGATTGGATCGACCGATTAATGAGGCTGATGGGCAACCTCACCGAACCTCGAGTTCGACGATATAAGCCTCGGCGGAGCCACGGTTCTCTAAGCGGTCTGCGTTGCCGGCCGAAATGACAGCCCACATGAGTGCTTTCGCGGCTCGCCTACCGCTCCCGCTGAAGACGACCTCGCCGGCCACAAGAATCGCAACCACAGAGTGGGCATGAACATGGCCGGCTTCTGCCTTGCCGACGTCCAATCGGACGTCGTATATTTCGAACGCCCGTGTCTCGCTGACCAACTTCACAGACGCCCCCGACGCTGGCGAGTCCTGCGACCAACCGCTTTGTCGCAAGTTCTCTACGCTTACAACGTGATATTGATGACCGCCAGCTTGGTGTTTGTGAGTGCTGTGTTGACCAACGTTCACATTGACGCTAACTTGACCAGGCGTACGTGAAATCCAATCACCCCAATCGCCGCCCAACGGTTTCGTTCGAAGCTCACAACCGGCGATGCAAACGATCGCAATGTCGTTGATGTGAATGTGGTCTAACGTAGTGTCACTGGCTTCAATATTAACGTCTAGTACTCGTAGTGTCTCATCCTGGAAAACGACAAGATGTCGGGGCTCGAAATGGACCGGCACTTGAGCGGTGATTGATCCGCACAGAGTAAGCATCACGAAACAGGTCCCCGCGGCAGTGAAGGGTTTCATGCGGCAGACTATCTCTCGCGTCCGACAGACGCGGACAACCGGACGAATCTCGTACGGTCCCAAACGCGTGCTGGGAGTCTGAGGCATATTGTGTCTATCGAGTCTACGCCAATCATTGCCGCACCGCAGAATTAGGCGCGGGCACAACGCTACTCCACCATTTTCGCTATGAAATCTTCAGCAATGTCGACGCAGTGCCACCGAGGATCGCCCGCCGCTCCGCATCGTTCAGGCCGGGTGTCGCGAGAATATGATCCACGGCGGTGCTGGTCCAGGGATAGGGATAATCGGTCCCCATCACTATCTGACCGGCGCCGCATTCGGCTACGAGATGCCGCAACGCTTCGGGGGTGAAAACCAGCGAATCGAAATGCATCTGGCGCAAATATTCGGTGGGACGCTTTTTGAGAGGTGTTTTGGAGCAGTTTTCGGGGAACGTCAAGCACCCGTGATCCGAGCGGTCGGCGTAGGACGGCAAATATCCCCCTCCATGCGCTGCGCAAATCCGGAGCCGTGGAAACTGATCCAGAGTCCCTTCAAAGATCAGATGCGACAGCGCGATGGTCGTTTCCAGTGGATTACCGATGACATTCGCCAAGTAGCCATTGCCCTGAAGCCTTTTCCCGAATTCCTGGACTCCCGCAGGTGGCTGCGGATGGAGGAAGATCAAAGCTTCCAGATCCTCGGCCTTCCTCCAAAAGGGCGCAAAGCGTGGCGACGAGAGTTCTTCCCCATTGATGTTGCCCCCGATTGCGGCTCCGCGTAGGCCCAGCTTCTTCATTCCTTCTTCGAGTTGCTCAGCCGCGAGATCAGGATACTGAAGCGCCACGGAGGCATAGGCCACAAACCGGTCAGGGTGCGTTGCACATAGCTCAGCCAGTTTCTCGTTTTGAATCCGAATGATCTGCCGGGCCAAGTCGTGCTCGGTGGCGTACCAAAAGGCATTGATACTGATTGCCTGAACGTCGATGCCCTGTTCGTCCATGGCCCGCAAGCGATCACTTGTACTTACCAGCCCGCGAGTTTCAAGGGCGGTGGGCTTCCGCCCGGTCATCTCCACCGCCTCAGGGACAGTACAATGACCATGAACGTCGACAGTTTTCACGCGGCGCCCGCCAACCGTCACCTGCCGTCGCCGCGGCACGTCGGCGGATAGTGCAGTCTCTTGCTGGGCTGCGCCGGTGAGAGCGCAGCCTGTGAACACGATTCCAGCAATTCCGCCGGCAAGATTTCTAACGAACTCTCTTCGATCGGTCATCGCGTAGAGTATATAGCACCAAATTTGAATCTTCTGTCCGTGATGAGACAAACCGACGGTCTCGGTGCTCTGCCGCCGCCTGTAACACGCCCACCCAAGGCGGCAAAGTGCTTGATGTCGCCGGTACTTAAAAGGTAACGTCCAGATTACCGATAATGCCCATTATCGGTAATCTGGACATCAGTCTGTGAGGCGGGAACGCAACTTCTTGGGCGTGCGAAAACTTTTCGCGCATCAGGCGGATTTGGCGATGTTGCTCAGAGACTTTCTGCTGACGTCCGGGGCGGCTGCCCCTTCCGCTAGATCGTCAAGAGGCAGAAACGAAGAAAGTTCGATGCAACGTCATTGAAGGCTGTGCTGTTTTGAGCGCGTGAGTCTACTCAGTGCGTAGTGCAACCATAGGCTCGACGGTTGCCGCGCGTATTGCTGGAATCCAGGATGCCGCGAGTGCGGCGGCGCAGAGCAATAGAGTCGCAATGGTAAGCATCCGCGGATCCCAAGGGGCGATGCCGTAGAGCTGCTCAGTCATCAGGCGGCCGGTGGCGATGGCGAGAGGGATGCCGAGTCCGAGTCCGATTCCGATCTGGGAGAAGGCGCTCCGAAGGACCATGCGGACCACGCGACTGCGATCGGCGCCCAGCGCCATACGCACGCCGATCTCACTCGTGCGCTGTTCTACGCTATAGGCCATCACTCCGTACAAGCCCACAGCGGCGAGGATGAGACCGAGCACGCCGAACAACATGGTGAGGCTGGCGATCATGTTTTCCTGCTGAAAATCGCCGGCCAGAATTTCCGAATACGGATTCACGCTGTAGACGATCAGGTTAGGATCGATGCTAGCGAGCGCTTTGCGTACCTCGGCCTCCATGGCGGGCGGGTTGCCGGGCGCCCAGATCACGATGTTATCGAGGAAGTGGGAAAAGAGGTCAAATGTGTTGAATTGCGGATCGTCGTATTTGAGGCTTTGTGTTTCGGGCAGCCAGAACATGGGGCGGACGGGTTCCCTGTAACCCCAGGTCATGTAGCGCATATCGCGCACGACACCAACGATTTCGAAGGACCCGGCGTATTGGATGCGGTCCATGCCGAAGTGCTGGCCGATGGGGTTCTGGTTCTTGAAGAAGCGTCGAACGAACGCTTCGTTCACGACGGCGATGGGGCGGGTCGCGGGAGTGTCCTGCTCCTCGATCGAGCGGCCCTGCACAATTTTTGATCCCAGGGTTTCAAAGAAGCCCGGCATCACGCGCGCCCAGCCTGCGCCTGTTTGTTCCTTCGGTCCTGGCTCCGGTCGGCCCGCGATGCGAATGCCCTCGTTCCAGCTGTCGCCACTCATCGGCGCATAAAGAGCCGGCGCCACCATGTGCACGCCTGGGACGCGTAGCAGGCGTTCATCAATGCGGCGGTACAGCGGTTCCATTTGCTCTGGCTTGTAATTGGCGAGGCTGGGGTTGATGGAGACCAGATAGCGCGCCTCGGGTTCGAAGCCGAAATTCTGGTGTTCGAGATTACGCAGGCTCTGTGCCAGGAGCGCGGCGGCCGAGAGCAACACGAGCGACATGGCGGTTTGCGCGATGACCAGGGACTTCTGTGCGATAGAGCCACCACCGCGGACCGAACGGTTACTTCCGCGCAGAGCTTCGACAGGATCGACGTGCGAAGTCATCCAGGCGGGGGCAATCCCGAACAGGATGCCGGTCAGGATCGAGATTGCGATAGCGAACAGCAAAACGGGTGCGGACGGCGAGGCGTCTACGGGGATGTATCGCGCCGGTCCGCCGATGGTGTGGAACGCGAGATAGAGAATCAGTTTGCTGCCGGCGTATGCCACACCGATCCCGAGAATCCCGGCGATGATAGCGAGCAGCGTGGACTCGACCAGCGCCTTTCGCACCAGGCGGGCGCGCGAAGCGCCGAGTGCGACGCGCAGGGAGATTTGGGAACGGTCCTTTAATCCACGGGCGAGCATGAGATTGGCGAGATTGCCGCAAGCTACCAGGAGCACGCATCCGGCCGCAATGAGGAGCAGCTTCAATCCAGCTTCGTATCGATCGCGCATGGCGGTGACTCCGGCGCCTCCCGGAATAAGATGAAGCGTTTGCTGGCGCCAGGTCTGTTTTTCCGAGGGTTCCATGTCGGACTCATGGCTGGCGAGCCAACCCAGGAACTCGACCCTGAGCTTTGCTTCGAGCGTCTTAGGATCAACACCGGGACGCACGCGGCCGATGATGTCGAGCCAGTTCGTGTTGGGTCGCTTCAACCGCTGGGTTTCGCCGGCGAGCCGGGCTTCGGCGGTGACCGGAAGCCATATATCGGGCATGCCCCCGCCATCGAGCTTGGCGCCGAAGAAGCCGGGCGGCGCCACGCCGATCACGGTGAACGGATGGCCGTCAATCTGATAGCTGGCGCCGACCACCGAAGGATCCGATCCATACTTGTCGGTCCAGATGTGATAGCTCATGACGGCCACAGGAGCCGCTCCTTCACGATCGTCGTCATCCGTCATGAGCCGACCGATCCAAGGCTGGATGCCGAGGGTACGGAAGAAATTTCCGGAGACGTATTGGCCGTTGCGGGTATCGAGAGGCGCCTTCGATCCGGCGCGGCAGACACCGAGATTCGTATTACCAGCCTGTAGCGCGGCGAGATCAGTAAACTCGGGCGTGTGCTCCCGGAAATTGCGGTAGGCTTCCCAGGAGAAAAGTGCGAAATCGCCGTCGGTGTCCTGCGTATAACCGCCCCAGTTGCAGCACCGGACTTTGTCGCCCACGCGCCAGAGCTCTTCGGGCTTGGCGACCGGAAGAGATTTCAGCATCACCTGGTGCACCAGGGTAAAAATGGCTGTCGTTGCGCCGATTCCCAGTGCGAGCGTGATCACCGCAGTCGTGGTGAATCCGGGCGCCTTTTTGAGTTGTCGAAACGCTTCTTGTAGATCCGTCATGCGTTTTTCTTTATCTGCTTCAGATACGGATGAATCGGCGCCTCGGTTCTCAAAATCGCTCTCGGCACCTCTCGGTAACAATACTTTGCACGATGGCTCTGGTTACAACCCGGCCTCGATTTTGCCAACGGAGGGGAGTACGGATCAGTCGAACCGACAATTGCGGGCATGCCCTGGTAGTGTCAGAGTTGCGACCCGCCGTTCGTCGGCAGCACCCTTCCGCGAAAATTAAAATTCCCGATCCTGCCGCTTCGATCGGCGACCATATGCGATGCATATCGACTAGACGTACAGGGCCTATCTGAGTTTGCCGAAATCCGCCTGATGTGCAGCATTATCGACCGGAGGCGTAGGATCCGACGCCAGCAACACGCCGGAACCGGCAGGAGACTCGGCGGAAGTGCGGAAATTAGCAGGATACTCGGACGCAACGACTCGTGTAACGGACCCCGCCCGCGCTTCATTGATCAAAGCACCATTCGATCTCGCCGCCGCTTCTTCCACCCCATGACTAGACCGCTGATCAATTGAACTGCCGCCATCAGGCTGGCGAGAGACATGATCGCCTTGCTCGGGATTCCTAAGATGTCGCCCGTATGGACCGCCCGGTTGACGATTACAATACGTGCACCCGCAGGCGCCGTCCGCGAACTTTCGGCGAACAGGACGTCGCCGGTGTACTGATCGACGATCACGCGACTGCGTCCGCCGGGTGTAAGATCCTCGGGAAACCGGCAGCGGATCTGATAGGCTCCTTTTGGTCCGGGTACGGCGATTTGAAATGGGAATGCACCGGGGATCGCAGGTCTTTGCGATCTGCATCGCCTGGTCAGGCGTGATCGCTCTTGCACCCGGCGCTGGTGGCGGGATCATTGGCGGCTTCGGAGGCGCCGAACCCGTCACTCTGTAGAAAGCCGGGACAGTAATCTCGTCGAAGCCGATCATCAGGCCGGTGATGGTCAGAATCAATAGGAATGCGAAGGCAAGAATTCCGGTGGTGTTATGGAAGTCGAACCAGAATTGCTCACAGGATAGGATCGTGAAGCGTTTGAGCGGCCACCACAAATAAGAACCGGAAAGCAGAAGATAAAGCATCGCGACACCCGCCCAGCTTACGATGGTCTTTCCCGAATCAGCACGGTTGCGGATCAGAAGACGCAGATGAAGCTGATGCACGTAACCGAGAAAATCCATTCCGCCGGTGCGGATGCCGAGGATCTCGCCGGTGTACTGGTTGATATAAACCAATCCCTTGCGCAGTGACACTTGGGCTGAAATGTTGGGGGAAGTGGAGAGTAGGAAACCGCCAATGTGTTCTCCGGGAAACGCCCTTGCTATGGCGTCGCTGATTTGGGCGAGCGAAAGGCTGCGGCCATGGGGAGTCACATAACTCAGCCTCGCATGGAGGAGATGATCGATCTCCGGCTCGAATGCCATGATTCCGCCCGTGACACCGAGGATTGCGACGAAGATGCCAGCGAACAGCGCGACGTAGACATGGAGTGTGAAAAGAACCTTGCGCATAGCAGATCGATTGATTGCGATGTGGATTCGGCCCGAGGCCTCTCATTATATTGGAAGCCATATGTCCAGTCGTCTTCGAACCGGGATTCGGATTGTCCTTCTAGGCAATCCACAAATAGTCGTCGATAAAGCATAACGCCACGAGTGCCAAGCAGCAGTCTGACGCCGACTACTTGTCGAACGTCTTAATTGAGATCGCGCGACAGCATCAGTTTCAAAGTTACTCTATCGGATGCAGCAGTCACGCCGAATCCGATTCCGGCTTCAACATTGATCCACTTACTGGTGTGGTCCAAGACGGCCCATATTTGATGAGACTGCCGATGGGCTGAGTAGATTTGACGCAGCGGCCCATAGTCGGCGTATTCTTCGGTTGCAACAGCCCATTTTTCGGAAAGATTGTAAGCGACACGTACTGCGGGCGCGAAGTCGAGGCTCTTGAGGCCGCCGGTGTAGGCGGTGTCCATGATGGGATTCACGATGATGTCTATGGGCTTCCAACGCGCTCCGTCGGAAGGCTTCAAGTGCCACCCAATGATCGGCCGTACCTCGGATGTAAAATGTCTCGGATCCCATTGCCTCTGGTTGACGCTGAATTCGAAATTCACGCCGTAGAAAAATGTGTGATCCGCTGCATGCGGTTTTACGAACAGCCAGCGCAGTTTGAAACCGTTGTAACTTGCGCCGTCGTTCTCTGAGTGACTGTACAACGGCAAATAGAGCCCTTGCTCGAACCAATCACTAACACCGTACGCCCATTCGGCGACTCCGACCAGCGCGTGATTCGACTCGACGCCACCCGGAAACGCCGGCGTCTTGAGACCGTCCGGGGTGAAGTTGTTGTGCACCATGAGATTGAACTTACCCTGCTCGGCGATGTTGGCGTCATACACTTGGATCTCATCGGTCTGAGCGAACGCCGTGGCGGGGGCCCATCCAATAGCGACGGCTACCCACCAGAAACGCGCGAATCTTGCGATGCGGACGGGGAATGTGTTCTTTGCTCGACGAGGTCGCGGCGAGCAGCGGCCACAATACTCATATTCTGGTCCGCGCGAGCTGCGGCAAGATTCTGATGAATATTGCCCTGGGGAGCGGACCTCGACAGTTCCTGACACGTAGATTTTCGACCTAGCCCAGCCGTTAGTAAAAAGAACCCAGACTCCTTCGAGGAGTATGACGAGCGGATCTACTCGCCTCATCGTGTTCTCAAGTAGCATTGCATGTTTTCCCCCTGGCTCGGGCTTCGACCCATCACGCACGACGGGTGGTGAGCTGGCTCCAGTTGAGGCCGAGTTCGGCGACCAGCAGGGAGGCGAGCGTGAAAGCGATGACGCCGACGGCGGCCAGGGTGTCGCCGAGATGGCTCCAGTAACGGGGCCAAAGATTGAGCACGCGGCTGGAGACGAAGGTAAATGTAACCGCATAAGAGCGAACCATCCACTGGCGATGCTGGTCGATTTGGCGGTTACGCGCGGTTATGAAGGCGGCGCCGGTGCAGACGATCCATGCGGTGGCCTGCATGGAGGTTCCGGGCATCCCGGGGCGGCCGGCGGAAAGCGCGATCCCGGTCAAGGCACCGATGAACACGGAGATAACGTAGACGCGGCCAAGGACGCGATGGAATTTCAGGTGACGCTGGCGAAGGCGCGACGAGAACAGCACCGGCCCGGCCAGGAGAGCGATGACACCGCAAAGTGTGTGGGGGATGAGGAGATGGCGGTCGACGATGACCTGCAAACGGTAGGCGTGGTACATCGGGTAATCGGTGACGAGGAGAGCTTCTGAGGTGATGAAAACAAACAGAGCAGTGAGACCAAGGGAGGTCCAAAGAAGAGTTTTGAAGCTGGAACGCGTCGTGCGGCGAACCGCGCCCTGTCGCCGCCTTGGGGCATCCCCAAACGCTTCCCGCCGAATCCCGTTGACTAAACCCAACCGCGGCACGAGCATACGGTGTTTGACCGCCGATCTCATGTCTGTCTTCCTCACTCTCTTGCGTTACTGCTGTAACGCGGCAAATCGACTAACGGAATATCCCAGCTCCAAGACAGTCTTCATTGCCGCGCGAAGATCTGAAACTCCATCTCCACTTCGTTCTTCACCTTGATCATTCCGCCACCGATGCTGATGGGCTTGATTCCGAAATCCGTTTGCTTGAGAACGGCGCGAGTGGTCCAGGAATCTCCGGTTTGCTTCACTGTCAGGCTGACCGACTTCTTGACCCCGTGTAGGGACAAGTCACCTTCGACTTTCCATTGCCCGTCGGTGATTCTTTCGATGCGAGTAGAGCGGAATGCAATCTCGGGATATTTCTTTGTCTCAAGCGTCATCTCCTCCATGTGTGTCTGGATCGTTGCCTGATCTTTCGCGTCGATCCTGGGGCCGGGCTTCACCGTCATTTTCGCGGTTTCGATCGTGAACTCGATGTGCGGGGCCGTCGATTCCCGGACGGTACCGGAGGAGATGGGCGCATTCACCGTATGGTCGTGCGCGGCGCCAGACAAGAGCCCTGTCTTACCTACATGAACGGTAATCGTGCTGCGCTGCCCATCGATTGCTCTTTCTTGCGCCATCAGGGCCTCAGCCGAAAGCAGCACCACGGACAGGGCTAAGGTCCTAAGCTGCATATGAATAAACTCTCCTGAGATTGCGCTCGAAAATCATCGAGGGCAGCATGCTTGTCAGCAGCTCACGCCCGCCTACCATGAAACGGTTTTCCCATTGCCCGATGCCGCCCATAATAAGGGAGCGCTGCTGCACGTGACGGGTTCTCCGGCGGCGCAGAGACTCGTAGCGGCGCAGGGCGAGTTCGGGAGTTGGCTCTTTGCAGAAGGATCTGGCGAGAACCCATGCGTCTTCGAGCGCCATGCATCCGCCCAATCCGAGATTGGGCGTGCAGGGATGCGCGGCGTCCCCGAGCAACATCACTCTCCCGCGTCCCCATCGTTTCAGGGGCGCGAGATCGTAAGCGCCATTTTTCAGAATGGCCCTTTCATCCGTGGCGGCAATCAGGTGTGGGATCGGTTCGTGCCAGTCAGCGAACATCCCGAGGACTTCATGTCTACGCCCTGCGGGAGAGTCTGAGTGATTGGGATCCGTGTTGGCAGTCGCATACCAGGTGAACCGGTCCCGGCCCGTGTTCAGAATACCGAAACGTTTTCCGCGGCCCCACGTTTCGCTGTTCGAACTGTTCGGAACGACGCCTGGAAGTCGCGCTAGGCCGCGCCAAACTGTATAACCACGCCAAACGGGTTCGCAAACTCCCAGCAACTGGGAACGAACCCGTGAGCGGATGCCATCCGCCCCGATCAGGAAGTCGTGCTCAGCAGAAACGCCACCGGCGAATC
>Ga0070731_10005003_pt1 | contig 11102 bp, 7 predicted proteins | sample Coa_R1_2_FD_66448 | JGI IMG/M metagenome (GOLD analysis project Ga0070731, IMG submission 66448) | Surface soil microbial communities from Centralia Pennsylvania, which are recovering from an underground coalmine fire - Coalmine... | ecosystem: Environmental > Terrestrial > Soil > Unclassified ... | reverse complement strand
GCAGCCGCCTCGCGAACTGCGTTGAGCGCTGTTCTGGTCTCGCCCTGATCTTCGCGCATTTTCTGCATGCTGCGTTCGGAAAACACTTCCATGACTTTGTTCGTCTCTGTGACCAGATTCAGGATTTCGTTGAGTGCGTTCGCGGATTGATCAGCGATTTCGTTCCACTCCAAGGACACCACTTTAATAAGATTCGCAATCGCTGATACGACCCTACCGAGCTCGCCGAGACGGTGAGCTTCCACCAGAGAATTGAAGGTGAGCAACCGAAGCAGATGGCGGATGGTGTGAGAGCGAGCCAAGTGATCATTCACCAGCTGCAGCAAGCTGGAGAGGCCGGCCAGGGTTTTCTGGATTCTTGCGCTGTACTCCTGACTTCTTTGCTGCAGCAGGTCGACGTGAGCGAGCTGAGACGATAATTCCCGCTCCTGATTAACAACCACCGGCCCAAGGCCGACAAGATCGGAGACACTGAGTTGGTGGATGCCGGCCATGCAGCGGCCGATTTGCGAAGTCCAGCTTTCTACTGTCTGCTTAATATTTTGCAGCTGGCAAGTTTGGATGGTCAGGCCGGCATGAGCCAGCCCGAGATCTACGTCGGAGGGATTCGATTTCCCCATTTTTAATTCGATCAGATCCAAGGCTTGCTGCACGTGTTCGGTCTGCTGGCGGGTAATATCTTGCGCCTGAATCGCGGAGATCACGCCGGAAATCTGCTCGGAGGTTTGAGCGGCGGCGGCGCGGAATTGCCCAGGCACATTGGCTAATTGCGTAAGATCAGCTTCGATTGCCTGCAGAGCCTGGGCGATATCCGCTTCCATACGAGTCATCTCCTGGCGCAACTGCGGCAAACTTGCGGCCAGCTCGCGGCGGGTTTCGGCGATCGTGTGCTCGCAATTCTGGGTATGGTTCGCGAGTTCATGAGTCTGCTCGAATACCGATTTCGAGAAAAGAGATAACTCACGTGCCAGCAGTTCGAAATCGCCTCCCCTATCGCGCAGTTGGGCCACCTCAACGTTCGTGAGCACGCTCAACGACTTTAAGTGAGCCGCCACCGCCTCCTGGCGGTGCCGGACCCGGGTCAGTTGACGGAGTAATTTTTCTTCTTCTTTCAGCATGTCTAAAATGGCGCTTGCCGCCTCCAGCCTCTGTTGAAGAAAAGACTTGACCGTCCGGCAGAGCGCCTGCACTTTCACCAGCACGGTGGCAACATTCTCGTTCTCGACGCATCCCACAATCGCGGCTGCCTGTTTCAAAATCGCGTCTGCCTGGGCGGCGAGTCCCTTAAAGGCCTGAGCTACCAATTGAGTGTCGCTTTCGCTCGATTGCATCAACCGGACCAGATCGCGGCGTACTAGAGCGAGAGCTCCAAGAAATTGGGCTTGATCGTCACCTCGCATATGCGATCACCGCTCTGGCGATCGCCGGCAAGGGCAGCACGCGATCCACAGCGTTCCGTTTAATCGCTTCATTCGGCATTCCAAAAACCACGCAGGTATCTTCATCCTGTGCAATGGTGAATGCTCCGGCTTGTTTCATTTCGAGCATGCCATTAGCACCGTCATCGCCCATACCCGTCATAATGACTCCAACGGCGTTTTGCCCGGCATAACGCGCCGCCGAGCGAAAAAGCACATCAACCGAGGGACGATGCCGGCAAACGAGCGGCCCTTCTTTGATATCGACGAAATAGCGGGCGCCGCTGCGCTTGAGCAGCATGTGGTGATTGCCGGGGGCAATCAGCGCCCGCCCGCGCAACACCGTGTCATTGGGCTCAGCCTCCTTGACTGAGATCTGGCACAAACTATCGAGGCGCCTGGCAAAGGCTCGAGTAAACAACTCAGGCATATGTTGCACGATGACCATGCCGGCGCAATCGGCGGGCAGCGCTTCCAGAAAGACTTTCAGCGCCTCGGTTCCTCCTGTCGAGGCGCCGATGGCGACAATCTTTTCTGTCGTTTCAATCATTGCCCCGGTCGCCGGAGCCAGAACGGAGTCTGCCGTCAGCTTGGGCTCGACCATATGATGATTCCGCGGACGCACGCGAGCTTTCGCCGCTCCCTTCACTGCCTGGCAGAGGGTGATCTGCGCTTCTTCCAGAAACTGCTTACAGCCAACGCGCGGTTTGGCGATGATTTCGACGGCGCCGTATTCGAGCGCTTTCAAAGCGCTTTGCGCGCCTTCTTCGGCGAGGCTCGAGCAGATCACCACGGGAATGGGATGCTGCGCCATGATCTTTTGCAGGAAGGTCAAGCCATCCATGCGCGGCATTTCGATATCGAGCGTGATGACATCGGGCACCTGCTGGCTAATCTTTTCGGCGGCAGCAAAGGGATCGCAGGCCGTCCCGATAACTTCGATTTCAGGATCGCTCGAAAGCACGTCGGTAAGAGTCTGGCGAACCAACGCCGAGTCGTCGACGATCAGCACGCGAATTCTGGATGTGGTCTGCATTTGATCTTCAACATTCACCAGATTCAACGTTCATAGGGGTATTGGCGTATCCTGCGCGAGGCGGCGGAGACGCACTTCTCCCGTCCCGGTATGAAATTCAATAACGCGGCCAACCGGGCCACCGAGATCTGACGCAATAACGATGAGATTTTCTTCGCGCAGCGTTTGCAGGGCAATTTGAGCGTTTTGCCTGCCGACTGTGGCTTTTCCTGCAGTTGAGCGATGGGCCGGAAGAACATCGGCTCCCCCGAAGACCTTGACTTCGACTTCGACGCGAGTGGCTCCCAAAACTTCGAACTGGCGTGCCAGTTCTCGAATTGCGAAATCCACATAGCGATAACCCTCAGGTGGCCGCGCGCCGTGCGGGCTCTTAGGCAGAACTCCATGACAGAGGGCCCCGATGCCGAGACGCGGGCTCCAGAGTGTGACTCCGACACAGGAACCAAGCACCGTGCGTAGTACCGCGGGGCTGCGCGCCAGATGAATTTCGCCGAGTTGCAGGTAGATCTGCGGTAGTTCATCCTGAATTTCGGCCATCGGCTTTCCTGTAAAGTGCCGGCGCCACCGGCACCAGGGGAACATCCATATGGTGCAGACTTTCAGAGTGGCCGACAAAGATGTAACCGCCATCGACCAGCTGTCGCGCGAACTTATGGAAGAGTTTTTCCTGCGTGGGCCGGTCGAAATAAATGATGACGTTGCGGCAGAAGATTGCGTCCGCGCGTTCCGTCATGCGAAATTCCTCCATCAGGTTCAGGCGGCGAAATTCGATGAGTTGGCGTAACTCCGGCACGACCCGCACAAGCTCGGAGTTGCGGTCGCGGCTGCGCATAAAATATCTCCGCTTTTGTTCGAGCGGAACCGGCTTGACCACCTCGGCAGTGAAGACCCCCAACTGGGCTTTGGCCAGCACCGACGTGGAGATATCGGTCGCCAGTATTCGGAAGCGGAAGCCGGGATGGAGGCGGGCGTACTCGCTCAGAACGATGGCCAGGGTATAAGGCTCTTCCCCGGTCGAGCATCCTGCGCTCCAGATCAGCAGCTCGCGGCCATAGCGATTTTTCTCCATCAACTCAGGAAGAATGCTCTCGGTCAGCACATCGAAGTGCTCTTTTTCGCGGTAGAAGTCAGTCTTGTTGGTGGAGACGGCATCGATGAGATGCACCATCTCTGCGGCATCATGGCCGGTGCCGTCGAACAGATAATCGCAATATTCGCCGAAGGAGTGCAGTTTAAGAGCGGTGACGCGCCGCTTCAGCCTTCCCTCCAGCATGATCTTTTTCTCCGCAGAGAGGCTGATGCCGGCTTCTTTGTGAATCAGACTGCAGAGCCGGCTCAGATCGCGCGTGGAAAGGCTGTCGGCATGAGTGCTCATAAGTTGAACGGGAGGCAACCTGCCATTCCCGCCTCAAAACCTCAAGCGCTGGCTTCGGCAAGCGCGCTGCCCTCCGCTGTTTTGACCGCCGAAAGCTGCTCTGCCGAGAACACCCGGTCGATGTCGAGAAGCACGATGAACAGAGCGTCGCGTTTCCCCATGCCTTTGATGAAGTCGGTCCGAATCTGAGTACCAATCCGGGGTGCGGGCTGAATCTGGTCCGGCTCGAGATCGATGACCTCTTCCACCGAATCGGCGAGCGCACCGATGACTGTAGATTCGCCTTCGAGCAGAACCTCAACCACGACGATGCAAGTATTGCGAGTGCGCTCGGTCTTCGACATCTGGAAGCAAAGCCGCAAATCCACCACCGGCACTACGCTGCCACGGAGGTTAATCACTCCACTCATGAACTCGGGGGTGCGCGGAATTTCGGTGATGGTGGTAAAGTCGAGCACCTCGCGCACCTTGGCCACATCGATGCCAAAAACTTCGTTGCCCAATTTAAAGGTAAGATATTGCCGAGTTTCGGTGATTTCGCTAACCGCCATAATCATTCCCTCCCAGGGGGCGTGGGGCTGCAACTGCATTCGCCGGAACGCTAGTAGCGTTCAAACTCCTTATCCGCGTCGGCTTTTTCCTTCATCTTGAGGGCGACTCCGGCTTTAGCGGCGGGCTTTCTTGCGGGCGGCGCGGCGTGGGTTTCAAGCTTCTGCGCCTTAGGATTTGCGGCCGCCCCGGCGGCCGCCGCCTTGGCGACTGGCCGTGCGGAACGAGTTGTCGAGTCGTCCCCGGTATGGAAGAATCCGAGTGCGCTCACGAGCTGATCGGATTGGCCGGTTAACTCCTCGGTGGTCGCGGCCATCTCTTCGGAGGCCGAGGCGTTCTGCTGAATAACGGTTTCCAGTTGCTGCAGCGCCTTGTTGATCTGCTCCGCCCCAGTATCTTGCTCCTTGCTGGCGGCGGTGATCTCCTGCACCAGTTCGGCGGTTTTTTGAATATCGGGCACAAGTTTTTCGAGCATCTCGCCGGCTTTCTCGGAGACTTTTACAGTAGTTCCGGAAAGCTGATTAATCTCTCCGGCAGCCTTCTGACTGCGCTCAGCCAGCTTGCGCACTTCAGCTGCGACCACGGCAAATCCCTTGCCATGTTCCCCGGCACGCGCCGCTTCGATCGCCGCGTTGAGCGCAAGCAGGTTGGTCTGGCGGGCAATCTCTTCGATGATGGAGATCTTGCTGGCAATTTCCTTCATCGCCGTCACAGCTTCCACGACCGCGCGGCCGCTTTCCTGCGCGTCTTTGGCTGATTTATTCGCGATTTTGTCGGTCTGCTGCGCATTATCGGCATTCTGCTTAATGTTCGAAACCATCTCTTCCATCGACGACGAGGCTTGCTCTGCCGACGCCGCCTGGGTGGTGGCGCCGTTTGAAATTTCGACCGATGCGGTGCTGATCGAAAGGCTGGCCGAGCTGACTTCGCTGGCGATAGTACGGATTTCGCTGACGGTCTTGGTGAGGTCAGTCACCATCGCGCTGAGCGCCTGCATCAGTTTGTCTTCAGGCGAGCGCTGATGAATCGTGACCGTGAGGTTGCCGCGCGAAATCTCGTCGGCGGCATGAGTAATGTCGTTCATGGCGGCGATGAGGGCGTTGAGGTTGTTCTTGATAGTGTTGAACTCGCCGTGGTAGGTGTCAGTGATCTGCGAGGGAACGTCCCCTTTGCTGATGCGGTCCACATAGTTCGCAGAAACGTTCAAGGGACCGATTACAGCATCGAGCACGCTGTTCACGCCGCGAATGATTTCGCCATAAGCTCCGCGGAATTGTTCGTGATGACCGCGATCGGCGAGCTGCCCGGCATTGGCGGCGTCGCTCAGCCGTGTCAATTCCTTCTGCAAGCCCTGCAGCGCGACGGCGACATTGTTCACGGCCTGCTTCATCTTCTCGTGATCGCCTTTGTAAGTCTGGGCAATCAGTTCGTCGATCTTGCCGCCCGAGATCTGAGCAAGAATGCGATTGCCTTCGCCGATGGGCAGCAGGATCGCATCCAGCATGTTGTTCACGCCGCGAACGATTTCGGCGTATGCACCTTGAAACTGTTCGGGCTTGCCGCGTTCGGAGAGTTGTCCTTCTCTAGAGGCGTCGGTCAAGCGCACCATTTCCTTCTGCAAACCTTGCAGCACAACAGCCATATTGTTGACTGCCTGCTTCATCTTTTCGTGATCGCCTTTGTAAATCTGGGCGATGAGTTCGTCGATTTTGCCGCCGGAGATTTGTGCCAGAATGCGGTTACCTTCGCCGATCGGCAGCAAGATCGCATCCAGCATGGTGTTCACGCCGCGGACGATTTCCGCATACGCGCCCTGAAACTGCTCGGGCTTGCCGCGCTCCGAGAGTTGCCCTTCGCGTGACGCCTCAGCCAGACGCGCCATTTCCTTTTGCAGGGCTTGAGTCACGACGGCGACATTGTTGACTGCCTGCTTCATCTTCTCGTGATCGCCCTTGTAGGTTTGGGCGATCAATTCGTCGATCTTGCCCACGGAAATCTGAGCGAGAATGCGGTTGCCTTCGCCAATCGGCAACAGGATCGCATCCAGCATGTTGTTCACGCCACGAACGATTTCGGCATACGCACCCTGGAATTGTTCGGGTTTGCCGCGCTCCGAGAGTTGCCCTTCGCGTGATGCTTCGGTCAGGCGCGCCATTTCCTTTTGCAATCCCTGGGTCACAATGGCGACGTTGTTCACTGCCTGTTTCATCCTTTCGTGATCGCCTTTGTAAGTCTGGGCGATCAGTTCGTCGATTTTGCCGGCGGAAATCTGAGCCAGAATGCGGTTACCTTCGCCAATGGGCAGCAAAATCGCATCCAGCATGGCGTTAACCCCCTGCATCATTTCGCGATGCACGCCATCGAATTTTTCTGCTTGGGCGCGTTCGCTGAGGCGGCCTTCCTGGGAAGCCTCGACCAGCCGCATGATCTCCTGCGACAAAAGCAGTGACTGGGTTTCATCGCCGCGTGCGTCTTTGGAATTCTTTTTCTTGTCTCCACCCGCGGTGCGGGTAATCTTCTGTTTCCCAACTGCAATTGCGCTTCCCATGCATTTCTCCTTTGAGTCCTATATCGGCAAAAGCCTTCAACGCTACAGCATTAAACTGCTAAAGAGGTCGCTTTCGGGATTCCTCGTTCAGTTGGAACTGCGATGGGCATGGTCCGGATCGCGTCTTGAACCAGGCGATGCGGATCCAGGATCAAGGCCACATTCCCATTGCCCAGAATGGTTGCGCCGGAGACGAACTGCACATGCCGGTAGAATCGCCCGAGATTCTTGATCACCGTCTGGTGATCGCCGAGCACCTGGTCGACGACCAGGCCATAGCGGCCATGTTCGGTCTCGGCAATCATGATTTGCTCGCGATCAGGCCGCTCATTCCGGAGATTAAAAAATTCTCCGAGTCGGACGTAAGGAATAATCTGCCCCCGCACGTTGGCCACGTGCTTGCCGTTTGCCTTCTCAATGTCCTGCCGGGTCAGCTCGATACATTCGACGGTAGTAGCCAGCGGCAGCACAAAGAATGCTTCACCAACCCTCACCAGCAAGCCATCAATGATGGCCAGAGTGAGCGGCAGGCGCAGAGTTACCGTCGAACCCAGTCCAGGCTGGCTGGCAATTTCAATGCTGCCTCGCAGCGACTCGACGTTGCGCCGGACCACATCCATGCCCACGCCTCGGCCGGAAACGTCGGTGATTTGGGCTGCGGTGGAGAATCCGGGCGCAAGAATCAGCGAGAAGACCTCGGACTCGCTCAGGCGGGCATCGGCGGCAATCAGACCTCTTTCGATGGCGCGGGCGCGCACTGCTTCCCGGTCAATGCCCTTGCCATCGTCTGAGACCGCAATAAGCACCTGCGCACCCGCATGCTTTGCACAGAGATGAACCGTGGCGAGGGCCGGCTTACCTGCGGCCTTGCGGATTTCGGCGGATTCAATTCCATGATCCATACAGTTGCGGATCAGGTGCATCAGAGGATCGTTCAACTGGTCGATGACGGTTTTGTCCAGGTCGGTATCGCCGCCTTCGAAAGTCAGTTCGACTTCTTTGTGGAGTTGGCGTCCTAAGTCGTAGACCAGCCGTTTCAAGCGCTCGAAAGTGGAGCGCAAAGGCAGGGTACGCATGCTCATCGAGTTCTCCCGCAGCTCGGCGGTGAGCGCTTCGACCTCTTCGACCACTGCCTGCATGTCGCGATCTTCACTGCGTGCGGCGATATCGCCCAGCCGAGCCTGCACGGTCACTAACTGGCCGACGAGATCGACGAGCTGGTCGAGCTTGGCCGCGGCCACGCGAATGCTGGCAGCTTGCACCGCTTTCTCAGTCGTGCGGCGGCCGGTGGAAGAGGGCTCCGCAGCTTGCGATGGCGAGCTTTCTGCGACAGGTTGGGCCTCTGTTGTTGCTGCGGCCTGCTCAATCATCAGCTCGCAAGCATCTTCGACAAAGATGAATACATCGCGAATAGCCTCGGCTCCGGAGGCCGTGGTGAGAACCATATTCCAGGAAATGTAACAGCGCTCAGCTTCAATTTTATTGAGCGCGGGAATCGATTCGGTATTGGCGGTAATCTTGAGATTTCCCAGTTGCCGCAGCTCGCGAAGCAACAAAAGAGGATTTGAGCCCCGGCGAATCAGGTCAGGGCCGGGGAAGAAGTGAATGTGCCAAGTTACTTCCTCCGCCGTAGCTGCTGCGGTTTGAGGCGAACTTGCAAGAGCAGCCTCGGGAGCCACCACAGGCTTGGCTGTTCCAGTAAACTTCCGCAGCTTCGCCAGAATCGCGTCGCAAGCTGCCGGGTCGCGAGTGGATTCTCCTGCACTCTCATCGAGCATAGCCTTGATCTGATCCACGGCAGCCAAGGTAATGCTAATCAGGTCGGCGCTGGCGGGGAGGCGCCCGTTTCGCACTTCGTCAAAGGCATTCTCGACGTGGTGAGTAAAGGATGCGATCTGGTCAAAACCAAACATTGAGCCCGAGCCTTTAATCGTGTGCAGGGCACGAAAGGCTCGTCCGATTAGTTCGGTATCGCCGCGATTCTCGTTGAGTTCGAGCAGACACGACTCCAACTCCAGGAGAATCTCCCGCGCTTCCTCCTGGTAAGCCTGTTTATATTTGTCGATCATCTAGGTTGCCGGAGTTTGCCGCCGTTGAGGTTGCGCTGTTGGCGTTCGGGACAGCTAGTCCGGGAAAATCGTTCAATCCAGCTTCGCGAACCTGAGCGCGAACCCTCTCGGGAACGGGGCTCATGCTAAAGGAGGTACCCGCTTTCCTGGCCTCGCGCGCGGCCGCCCAAAGCAGTTGCATGGCGGTCACATCGAGATCGCCGGCGCGATCGAGGTTGACCTGGATGTCTTTCCTGGCGGTGAATGCTTCCATTAGCAACTGCTTAAATTCGGCCGCGCAGGTGACATCAATGTCATCCTCCAGTTGGATAACGCAGGCCTTTTCGCTGCTCTGGAGCGTGATCGGCAACGCATGTCCCTCACTTGAATGCCGCCGGAAGAGTTTGCACACACGGGAATGCCGGCTTGTAGATGACCTATCGGAAGCGATGGGCGATTTCGTTAGGAATGAAAGAGGACAGCGAAGAAACACGGCGGGAGGGTTTCAATGTGGGAAAGGACGCCACGAGGTGGGCCGCACTGGGTTGCAGCGGCAAGCTCAAGAAAAAAGCCCGCACCGGAAGGTGCGGGCTGGGGAAAAAGTTAATCGTTAGAAGCGAACGCGAGCGCCGAGTTCGATGTTTCGCGGCTCTCCCTCGCCATTGAGCCCGAGAGCGCCAAAGCCGGCATCGTTGTAGAGACCAAGGAAGTTATCGGTCCACTGGTTGTGGTTCAAAACGTTGGCGAACACGCCTTGAAATTCCAGGTTAACACTCTCCATCACTCGGATGCTCTTCTTGATGCTGAAGTCCATATTCCAGTACGACAAGCCACCAAGAATTCCAGCGCCGCCATCCCGGTTATCGATGCCCAAGATTGGATTACGCCAGTTCGAGGCTTGGTTTACGCCATCCGGGAAATAGTTCACGGGGTATCCGTTGGTTTGGTTTGCGCAGAACCCGGTGAAGTTGTAACCCGGGCAATTGTAGGCATGGCGGCTAGGAACCGGCCCGATGGGTACGGCATTCTCCATGTCGTAGTCACCGCAACCGACGCCATCGCATGCACCAAAGGCTTGGTAGTCACCGAAGGTGGTACCAACCTGCGTTGGAACGCCAGACCCAGCAGCGAAGATCGTCGCGAACGTCCATCCGCCCAAGGCCCTGCCTATGAATCCATTCTGTCCCTTAAAGAAGGGGGGCTGGTAGACAAGGAACGCGTTGTAGATGAACTTGCGGTCCCAAGCCTGCCTGCCGTACATCTCGCCAAGGTTAAATGGATCGAGCGCGGTCAGGACACTCGAAGATTGCGCCTGCGCTCCCAACCCCAGAGCCTTGGACCAGGTGAAGTTGGATTGCATGGTCAGTCCGCGCCAATCGGCCATCTTGACAGAAACAAAACCAGCGTTGTAGTTGCCGTATCCAATGCTGGCGTTCTGATAAGCGCCGTCGGTAAACGCGCCGGAACAACCGATCGTAGTTGTCCCATTGCAGGTGGTGGGAATCGGAGTGCTCTGCAGGCTGCGCGGGAAGTTGAAGGCACCCACATTCCCGTTGACCACATTACACCCGGCGAGCGGGCATCCGACACCTGAGTCCAAATCGCTCCAGATGCCCCAAACTTGCGCATTCGTAAGGTTGCCGGTACCGTTGGCGCCTTCATTGGCTACCACGGCTTGAGTGCAGTTGGTAAACCCGTTGCAATAGCCCGTGCCCTTGAGAGCGGCTTCAAAGAATGGCTGCGCCGTGACAGCACCGGCATTCGGTCCAGCTTTGCCGCCGCAACCGCCGCCAGCCAAACCGGCAAGACCGCCGCAGTATTGCAGTACCACGTTGGCGTAAGCTTGCTTGAACTGCTGCCCGCCCAAGGTCATCATGTAGGGTACCGGATTGAGTTCAACGGGCTGGTATTCATGAGTGATTCTGCGTCCGATATAGCCAACCTCCAAGTTAACTCTTCGGCTTAGCTGGCGTTGGACGGTGACGTCGAACGAATCAATCGCATTAGCTCGGAATTGCGGGTCCAAACCCTCAGGATCCGAGGAAAAGGTATTGTTGAAGCCCGGGTAGGTTGGTTGCGGCAGTGTCGGAGTCGCAAGTGAGATCAGCGGGACAGTTGGGCCACCTGT
>Ga0070731_10005002_pt1 | contig 11103 bp, 8 predicted proteins | sample Coa_R1_2_FD_66448 | JGI IMG/M metagenome (GOLD analysis project Ga0070731, IMG submission 66448) | Surface soil microbial communities from Centralia Pennsylvania, which are recovering from an underground coalmine fire - Coalmine... | ecosystem: Environmental > Terrestrial > Soil > Unclassified ... | reverse complement strand
AAGACTGGTTTCTGCAACTGCGAGATCGAGCTTGCCGTCATGATTGAAGTCTCCCACAGCCACTGCCTCAGGCAAGAGACCGGCGAGATACCCGACCGCGGGCTTGAACGTGCCGTCACCATTGTTCAAAAGCACGGCAACGGAAGACCCATTGTCGTTAAGACCGTCGATGACTACCGCGACCATATCGATGCTGCCGTCATGGTTGAAGTCTCCGAGTGCGACGCCCCCTGGAGCGAATCCTAGAGTAGGGTACGTGGGAAAAGTCTGGAAGGTGCCAGGCCCTCCGGAATATGCGTGCGTGGAAGCGATGCAGAAGAAACTGAAGACGAGTGCTCGAAGGGCGGACTTCATGACGTGCCTCCAATAGGCTGGGAGACTGCGATCCAACGGCGGCTCAGCATGGGGGATGACTGGCCGACCGGCTCTCCCTTTGACTGCGGGGACGGGAGAAAGTGTACACTCGCCTCGCCTGTCGGGACAGTGTGCAGGATTTTGCATGACAAAGTCAGTCGATTTTCATGAGTAGTTCGTGACCAGGAATGATGAGGAGGGAGTCATGAGTGAAACGCAGCATCCGCGGCGAATTGGCCGTAGCATCGGTGCGCTCTTTGCCGGCTTCGTGGTCGTGGTGATTCTCTCGATCGGCACCGACGTCGTGCTACATGCGGCCGGAATTTTCCCGCCGCTGGGCCAGCCAATGTCGGATCCTCTGCTGTTGCTTGCGACGATTTATCGCACCACCTACGCCGTCGCTGGGAGCTACATCACGGCTCGGCTCGCACCGGATCGGCCGATGCAGCATGCGTTGGCGGGCGGCGCGGTGGGGCTGGTGTTGAGCATCATCGGCGCAGTGATGGCGTGGAACAAAGTAGCGACGCTCGGGCCGCATTGGTATCCGCTGGCTCTGGTGGTGACGGCTTTGCCCTGCGCGTGGGTGGGCGGGAAGATTCGTGTGATGCAGTTGCGGGCACGAGCTGACGGCAGGATCATATAGAAATCGGACGCCGCGTGGCGCTGATACCGCTCGTCTTGGTGCGCGAGAACTTAGAAGCCGTATTTGGCTACTATCTTTTTCTCTTTCTTACCGATCACTGCGATGGCGGCGTGCTCGGCTCCCAGTGAGAATGCGATCGGCACGCCGGTTGACTGGTCGCGCAAGTTGATTCTAGCATCGGTGGCCGCGTCCGAGATCATGACGTAGAGCACGGAGTCTGCCAGCACTGTGGGAAATACCAGAACGCCCGGCGGAAGCGTCGATTGCTGGCTAAACATTGGCGCGATATTCAGACGACCCGCGACGTAGGAGTAGAGATCGGCGGTGGAGTGTGCTCCGGCAGCGAGTTCCACCGGATACGAGGTCCAGAAAATTTTGCCTTTGCCGCGCGACACCTCTTTGAAGGTGAAACCGTCGTCGAAGCGTAGAGAGTCCAGCCAGTTCTGTGCCTGCTCATCGAAAGCTAGCGCGAGTGACAGCTCTCCGAGGCGAACAGTGGCGTCGTGGTAAGTAAGCGGCTCGACATGTGACGCAACTCCGAGTTCAGTAGCTCGATGCACGATCTGCCAGTGTTCATCGCGATCGACCGGGCCGGTGACGAGAAGATTCCCTCCAACGTCGACAAAGTTCATCAGCGCGCGCCAAGCAGCTTCGCCGAGTCCCTGCGGCGAAGGCAGGATTGCCAGCTTCGGTGATCCCAGCTTTTCGATCTGATTTTCGGCGATCACGTAGGCGGGCAAATGGGCGTCATAAGCTAGCGCACGCACGGCGCGCTGCTGTGCGGCGAGTTGGAAATCCGCGAGCGCAGAATACTGCGCTGTTTGCGACGTAACGATGGCGATTGGCGGCGGCTGCGGATCACGGAGATGCTCCTGCAGCGACGGCGCGAACTGGGCGAAAGCGCGAAGCACCGAGGCCTCCGGCTTCTCGGTGTAATCGGTGCGAACAGCTCCGATGGGAGTTTCGTTGCTCTCCGTCATGTCGGAGTTCGTATTCCACAGCCATTCGATTGCGCCCGATCCCTGAATAAAAGATGCGGCGAACTTCCGCTCGAAGAGTGCGCCTTCGCTTTCCGTGGTGCGGCGAGCGATCTCGTCGAGGTTCAATTCACGCTGTAGTCCAGTCTCCTGAATCAGCATTGCCTCGCCGGGCTGCTTGGCGGCGAGCGAATCCCACAGGAGATAGTCGTTGTGCCACCAGGAATGATTCGTCGTGAAGTCGACGGATTTTCCCCAGAAGGCCGGAGAGAGACGGTCCTGAATGCCACCTTCGTCCTGGCCCACAGTGACGAGCTGTTGCGAGCCCGTAGCGCGGATGGTGTCGCGCATTGTTTGCGCCCACTTGGCGAAAGATTCCTGCGCGAACAGAAAATAATCGTTGAGCCGCAGAGAATTCGTTCCGGTGTACATGCCGCGCGACGCGAACTCTTCTTCGCGGGGAAGTGAGATCGTGCCGCCGACCGAGCCCGGAGAGGCATTCCAGAGCACGGCGAGCTTGGCGCGGTCAGGGTAGCGCTTGCTCAGCCAATTGTTCCAGGCTGCGAGTTCGAAGGAGTCGCCGTTGGGGCGCGTCCTCCAGAGGTGTTGAGAGAAGCTGGGCTCGTTGATGAGATCCCATGCGAGGTAGGGCACATCGTGGAAGCGCGCGACGACGGACGAAATCAGAGTCTGCTGGCGACGAATGGCCTCGGGATCGAGAAATGCGTTGGCGCCTCCGAGAACGTCGGGCAAAAACGCAAAGAAGTTGAACTGCACCGGCAGACCATATTTGCGGGCGGTCATCAAGTAGGCTTCGATGGTGCGAAGCGTGCGCTCGTAGGGCTGGCCGTTTTCGTCGCTGAACTTGTCCCAGCCAGTCCACCAGCCGGTGCGGATCATGTTCAGCCCGGCGTCGTGAATCTGGCCGAGATCCTGATTCCATACGTACACATTGGGATGCTCGAAGTAAAGCCGCTGCACTTCGCTCGACATGTAAGTTGTGCCGACGACCGCGAGCGGATGTCCATCCAGTTCGAAGTAGTCGTGGTTGACGCCGAGGTGCGGCCCGGAGCGGAGAAACGATTCGTCGCGAATCCAAAAGGCGGAATGGTAGATAGCGCGGACGCGATCGCCTTCCATCAACTGTGCTTCGATGATGTAGAGTCCCTTGCCCTCGGGTGCGGGCAGCGCGACAGCATCCGTGGTCGTTGCGGTGACCGTCGACCGATTTGCGGGCTGCGCTTCGGGGAACGTCGTGATCTTCAACGAGACAGGTGTGTTTGGTTTCACTGCCGCTAGCCATTGAACTTGCAGTTCGATAGGTTCGCCGTGAAGGTAAAGTGGAAGCGACGGGCGCACAGTGAATTCTTCCGCGCCCTGGAGTGCATGTTCCGCAAGGGATTGCGCGAGTTTGGCATTGCCGAAGAAGTCGCTCGAGAGTTCCGCGTTCACGAAGATCCAACGTCCGCCGTCGAAGCCGTTTCGATGGTGGTCAACCTGAAGCACGGGCGCCGACAACTTACGTCCGTCCTTTATTCCCCAGGCGAGGGTATCGAGGCGTGCGTCGATCGATCCGGCGGCGCCGCCGCGATGGTAGATGTCGACTGCGCTGAGACGAATCACCGGGCTGAAGGCGCGCTTCCATACGAAGGCCCCAATCTGCAAAGGGATTTCGGGATTCGGCTGGAACTGCAATCCGTCGGAGCCAGGAGTCTCCTGATACTGGTCGATCATCAGCGGACGAATGAAACGGACGCTGTAATCCCGAAGATGCCATCCATTGGAATCGCGGTAGGCGGCGCGAGTGAAGGGCCTTCCGCCAAGAACCAGAAGATTGCCACCGCGGTCGAGAAACTGCTTGATCGCAGGCCACGATTCTTCCGGAAAAGCCGAGCCGTAAGGCAACACAAAGAGTCGGGTTGCGGGAGAAGCTAGGACCGTCGCAAGCTGGGCGGCGTTCGCCGATTGTGCGCCGGGCAACATCGTGGCGACTTGCTGCGGTGAAGGCGCGGCTGAGTCGGCCGCCGGGAAACCAAGTTCGCTGAAAACGACTGCGGTCGAGGCGGTGCTTTGGGCTTGAAGAACACCGTGGCTGACCGAACAAATCAAAGAGACAAGGGCAATGCGAAGAGTTTTGCGCATGAGTATGGCCAAATATCGAGGCGGAAGCGATTGCAGTCTCCGGCAAGGGCGCGGGAATGTCAAGGCTCGAAAAACGATTTTGTAGGGTATAAGGGCGACATTGCAGCAAGAAAAATGCGTAACGGTGCGCCCAGGCGATGCTATGATGGCCGCGTTCTGCATTATTGTTCTTTGTTTCTTGGGTTCTACTCCCGGAGGGTGGATACAGCACTCATGGCAATCGCGGCCCCCAACACTTCTACGACAGCAACAGCTCCCGGCAACGAGCAAAGTTATGGCGCTCCTCTGGCTACGGTGACCACGCTCTTCTTCATGTGGGGATTTCTCACCTGCCTGAACGACATCCTGGTGCCGCACCTGAAATCGATTTTCGACCTCGGCTATGCGGAGGTCATGTTGATTCAGTTTGCATTTTTTGGAGCCTATTTTATTTTCTCGATTCCCTCCGCGAAAATCATCGATTGGATCGGCTACCAGCGGTCCATGGTGTTGGGACTTCTCACCATGGGGCTCGGCGCTTTTCTGTTTGTGCCGGCGGCGAGTGTTCCTTCCTTTCCATTATTTCTGGGTGCGCTCATCGTGCTTGCCGCGGGAATCACTTGCCTGCAGGTTGCGGCCAATCCTTATGTCACGGTTCTAGGGAAACCCCAGACGGCGTCGAGCCGGTTGAATCTGACACAAGCATTCAACTCTCTGGGGACGTTTCTCGCGCCGTTCTTCGGAGGGTTGCTCATTCTGAGCGCTGCTCCGAAAACCATGGAGGAAATTCGAGCGATGGCACCCGACGTCTTGCAGGCTTACCGTCTGCATGAGGCGGCGACGGTTAAGACGCCATATGTAGGCCTGGGGATAGCTCTGGTAGTGCTCGCGGTCGCAATCGGCAGTTTCAAGTTGCCCAAGATCGAACACGCACAGCACAAGGTCGGGGAGAAAGTAGACGACTCGATCTGGAGGCATCCTAACCTAATCTTCGGCGCGATCGCGATCTTCGTTTATGTCGGCGGAGAGGTTGCCATCGGAAGCTTTCTGGTGAACTACTTTGGCCAGCCCGAAATTGGTGGGCTGACGGAGAAAGTCGCGGCCAGCTTTGTCGCTTTCTACTGGGGCGGCGCGATGGTCGGTCGCTTCATCGGCTCGGCGCTTTTGCAGAAGATGAGTACTCGATCTCTGCTCGGCATCTGCGCAGTCTGCGCTGCCGCCCTGGTCGCGATTTCGATGCTGACCACAGGACACACAGCGATGTACAGCATCATCCTGGTTGGGTTCTTCAATTCGATTATGTTCCCCAGCATTTTCACGCTCGGAGTGGCCGAACTCGGTCCGCTCACTGGCGACGGTTCCGGCGTGATGATCATGGCGATCGTGGGGGGAGCGATTATTCCGGTTGCGCAGGGTGCGATCGCGGATCGTATCGGCATTCATCACGCATTCTTCTTGCCGGTGCTCTGTTACTTGTACATTCTGTACTTTGCGCTTAGCGGGTCGAAGCCCAACAGCCAGCGTTATGCCAAGGCGTGACCTAAGCTCGGCGTGCGACGGCGGACATCCCGATAGGCTCGTCATTTGGTAGGATGATCCTCGTGGAGTTTTGGCTCAGCAGCTAAAACGATTTAGTTAATCCCTGATAGCAGTTCAACGCTCTAGCAGAATCATGGTTCAAATCAAGAAGGCTGGCCAAAAACCAGACGTTGTCACACTCAAGGACGTTGCCCAGCATATCGGACTGACTCCAGGCACAGTCTCCGCCGTACTGAACGATTCGCCCTCGGCGCGATCGATTCCGCAAGAGACCAAGAACCGGATCCGCGCAGCTGCCAAAGAACTCAATTACCGGCCTAATTTTTTCGCCCGCAGTCTGCGCAACAAGCGCACCTACACCATCGGCGTGATCGCGGAAGAAATTGGCGACTCCTACAGTTCGCCGATCATCAGCGGCATTGAACAGTATCTGCGTAAGCGGGACTATTTCTTTTTGACGGTGGTGCACCGCCACGATGTCGTACTGCTGAACCGTTACTCGCAATTACTTTCGGAGCGCGGAGTCGAAGGCATCATCACCGTAGATACGACCGTACAGGAAGCGCCAGCGCTGCCGACAGTCGCCATCGCCGGCCACAAGAAGTTGGCGGGAGTCACGAACATCACCCTCGATCACCAAAAGGCGGCGGTCCTGGCACTGAATCATTTGAAGGACCTCTCTCACACGCGCGTCGCCTTCATGAAAGGTAATCCGTTGAGCTCGGATGCGAAAGACCGCTGGGATGCGATCTGCAAGGTGGCTGGCGAAATTGGAATGACGATCGATCCCGCGCTGACGGTGCAAATCGACACGGACGATCCGACGCCGATGCTGGGATATCCGTTTGCCAAGCAGTTGCTCGCGCGTCAGATACCATTCACCGCGCTGTTTGCCTACAACGATATGTCCGCGATCGGCGCGATTCGGGCGTTACAGGAGCAGGGGTTGCGTGTTCCCCAAGATGTGTCGGTGATGGGCTTCGACGACATTCCCGGCGCGGCGTTCTATACTCCGAGTTTGACTACAGTGCAACAGCCACTGAACCGCATGGGAGAAGTCGCGGCGGAAGTATTGCTCGAGCGCATTGAGGGGAAGAAAGAATATCCTTGTGAGATTGCGATTGAGCCCGCACTAGTCGTGCGCGAGTCGACGGCGAAGGCGTCCGGCTGCTCCTAGAAGCATCCTTCCAGCGGATTAGCTGCGATATAGTAGCCGCAGAGCATATCTCTCCTTCATGCCCCAGTCTGACACTCCTTACGATTCAACTTCTGCAAAAGCGCTGACGTTCGCTGCGTACGCGTCGTTCGTGCCGATTGGGATCGCCACGGTGCTGCTGGGTCCGATGCTGCCCGTACTGTCGGCGCGATGGTCGCTGAACTATTCCCAGGCGGGCGCGCTGATTAATGTCCAGTATGTTGCTTCGACTTTGGCGGTCGCTCTCTCGGGCGTGCTGGTTTCGCGCTGGGGATATCGGTTTGCGATCAAGACGGGCCTGTTGCTCATGGGCGCAGGTGTGGGCCTGCTACTGGCTGGTCCGATGGCTATGGGGGTCTGCTGCGTCGCGGCATATGGCGGAGGACTTGGGCTAGCTGTTCCAGCGGCGAATCTGCTGGTGGCGGAAGTGAATCCGGGGCGGCGGAGCGCGACATTGAATCTGCTCAACTTCTGCTGGAGCACGGGTGCGGTGGCGTGTCCGTTTCTTGTCGGAACGGCAGCGAAGAATCATCATCTTCCATTCTTTCTGGAATCAGTGGCAGGGTTCGCGGTGCTGATGGCGATTGGCATCGCTGTCATGCCTTCGTCGATCGTCGAGCCATCCGTGGCCAGAAAGGCAGGCGCGGCGAACAGGCAGTCGATTCGTTGGACACAGGGTGCGGTGCTTATCCTGGGTGCGCTTTTCTTTCTTTATGTTGGCGTCGAGAACGGATTTGGATTTTGGCTGGCCACCTACTCCAAGAGCCTGGGTCAGATTTCGCCTACGATGGCGATCATGACGTCCTCGTTTTTCTATGCCGCGCTCATGCTGGGTCGATGGGTAGCACCTCTGCTGTTGCGCACGATCGACGAGATTCGGCTCGTGCAAGCGGGACTACTGATTGCATGCATGGGAATGGCAGCTCTGGGTTTCTCCCGCGGTTTGTGGGGAGTGGTCCTAAGCGCCTGCCTCGCCGGGCTAGGACTGTCGTGCGTATACCCCATCACGATCTCGCTGTTGTCGCGGGAATTTGGGCCGTCGTCCTCGCGGATTGGGTCGCTCATGTTCTTTCTGTCGAACATTGGAGGAGGACTGCTTCCGTGGGTGGTGGGTGTTTCGTCGAATCATTTCGGTACGCTGAAAGCCGGGCTAGCCGTACCGTTGATTGGATGTACGGCGATGTATGGATTGTATTTGCGAGAGTGGAAAGCGGTAGTAGTGGAACCGGCAATCTAGCGGCGCACGAACCTTGCCGCCAGCCGTGAGATTCGGACGAATCGGTACAGCGGAAACAGTGGCGCGGGAAGGTGCACCGCTTGCCATTCGCCAGGGCCAGGTGTTAGGACTAGGCGCTTCAGGAATCGACGGCGATCTGCGGCACGTTCCCGCAGGCGCATCATGAGGCGAAAGTAAGCCAACGACTCCACGTTGTAGGCCGTCTCGCTCGCGATGTGCGTCTGAGTTTCGTTTATCAGGTCATTCACTACAGGAAGAGCCTCTGTATCTTCGCTCAGACTTTCTTGCGCGGTTTGCGGAATCACCGCGTCTAGCAACCGGCTCGCAAGAAGCATGGTGACCCGCACGATGCGCACAATTCCCAGTTCCTGTGCCTGAGATGCGATCGAAATCCAGTCAAGTGTTGGCAGGCTCATGATGCGCGCAATGTCGCAGAGCCAGACCAGGCGTCCCCAGACATGCTTGGCAGCGTGCGCGGACAGCACCAGAAATTGATCCTCAAGGCGAAGCGTCTTCATGGGACGGCCCGCAACGGTGATCGTCATTGCTCGCTGAAACAAGCCGTGCATATCAAAATCGATAGCGTAAAAGCTTGGCTGGATCGCCCATTGCACTTCGAGAAGATTTGGTCCGGCGGTGCCGTCAAAGGCGTACTCGTATCCGGATTGCAGATAAGCGCGTTCTTCGGCCGCAGAAAATGCCAAGTGAGGCGTGTACCCGAGCTCGCCCACAGCGCCGCGGACGCGCGGCAAGTCCTGCGGCCGAATCAACATGTCGATGTCGCCAGCCTGACGCAGAGCAATGTCGCGATAGATCTGTTCCGCGATCGCGAGGCCTTTGTAGGGAATCACTTCGATGCCGAGGGAGGAGAGGCGGTCGATAATTCGAATCAGTTCGCGGGAAAGAAACAACGCCTTGTGCAGGTTGGCTTGATAGCGCTGTTCGATCGCGGGCATCGCGTCGCGAGGAACGGCGTCCTCGACGTCGACGAGAGCTTGATAGAGAAGAGGTTGAACGCCGTGGCGCTCGGCGAGTTCGAACAATAGCGGCCACCGGATCTGCTGGCGGCACTGCGGACGGATGCGGTCCGTTTTTTTCTGGCGAGGAATTTGGGCACAGGCGACTCGCAGTAAAGACCACTCGGCTTCGAGTGTGGGGCTGGGCCCTGGCATGTTTCTAGTTGGACCGAACTAAGATCACGCCGTCGCGCTCGACACGGCAGGAAGCGCTCGGATCTGCACCAGACTTGCACTTCCGGAATTTCCCTGCAGAGGATTGATTCCAGCCCGCTCGTTGGCCAGCATGTTGGCGGAGGGAACTCCGGTTCGGGCAAAAGATTTTCCGCAATCCTGCGATGAGGGGCCGCGCATGTTGCCTTCGAGGTAGGCCAGGCCCGGACAACGGGTGCAATTCGAAACGTGAGTGCACGACGGGCACGTCGTCAGATCTTTAAGCCGAATGGAGCGGACATCGTTCATCTGTGCGGAATGCCGCCAGATGTCTACGAAGCGCTGCTGCCGCACGTTCCCGGTGGGCAGCGGAAACTGCACGCAGGGGAAAACTTCACCGTAGGGCGAAACATAGCAGGCGGTGTGGCCGGCGCTGCATGGCGTCGAGTCGAGATCGTCCTCGCCTGGTTTGGCTGGGATGGCGCAGAATTCTTCGACATCGCCCACCAGCGCGGTATCGCGGAAGACCTGTCGCAACATGTTTTGGTCGGCGCCCAGGTTCAAAACGCCTCGGTCGCCATCCATCATGGGTGTAACTGTAGGATCGAGTGTGCATTCGACGCCAAGTTCCGCAGCCAGCGCACGAACGCCGGGATAGTCCTGCGCGTTCTGCGTCATCAGAACGTTGGCGATTGTGACTTTTAGTCCCTGCGACTTAAGAAAGCGGATGGCGTCCAGTGAGCGTTTCAGCGAGCCGGGAATCAGTGTGATGGCGTCGTGAACTTCGGGGCGATGCGAATAGATACTGATCTGAATGGAGTCAACACCGAGATCGCGCAAGCGGGCCGCCTCGCGCTCACGGATCAGCACAGCATTGGTCTTAAGCTTCACGCAGAACATCAGACGACGGGCATGTTCGAGAAGGTCGAAGAAATCCTTGCGCAGAAAAATCTCGCCGCCACTTAGTGTCAGAATAAAGACGCCGGCGTCGGCCATTTCATCGAGCAGGTGCTTGATTTCCGCCGTCGTCATCTCGCCATGATCATCATGATCGAGATAGCAATGAACGCAGCGTTCGTTGCAGCGGTAAGTCAAGTCGATCTGGACACTCAGAGGAATGTTCAGCTTCAGCGCCTTCGCCGACATTTCCTGCATGAGCGCGCTCATCGGGCTTCTCCAGGCCGTGACTCTCCTGCTGCATTATTCCGCTGAGGGATCGGCTCTTCCGAGATCTGCAAGATCTCGTGGCTGGCCAGTTCACGCGCCAGCGTCTCGGCGTCTTGTAGCGCCTCCGCGGCCTCCACCTGAAACTCGGGGACGATGCGGTGCTCGACGATTTCGTCCAGCGGGGTGGTGCCGTCGGCGGACTGCCAAAGAATCGTCGCTGTCTTGTTCAAAGTAAAGAGCGTGGAATCGCGCCCGGACATGATCATCATCTCGCCGTCGAGACTGCGCGCCGCGACCCGCGGATTGCGTGCCACATAAAGCCTGCTCATCCAATCAACTCCCAGACCCGGGCGTCGGGAACAAACGTGAGGCGGGCCACCGGCACCCGGCTCACAAACTCGAATGCGGAATGAAACATCGCTTGCACCAGGTCCTCATCCTGCGCGAAAAACAGCAGATTAGCAAGCAGAGATCGTGCGGCCTCACCGGGCGCTACAGGGTCGATGCGATTCTCTTTGCCCTTGGCCAGCAAGTAAAGCGCGGCGATCGGCGCGGAAACATTTTCGCCGAGCTTGGCGAGTTCGCCAGTGAAGGGCGTGCCGTAGGCGATGTACCCGCCATCTTCTTTACGAACGTATGAGATCTCGTCAGTCAGAAGCGTGGCGTCAGGTGGAGCAAGCCGCGAGATCGTCGTCTTGCCC
>Ga0070731_10005001_pt1 | contig 11103 bp, 5 predicted proteins | sample Coa_R1_2_FD_66448 | JGI IMG/M metagenome (GOLD analysis project Ga0070731, IMG submission 66448) | Surface soil microbial communities from Centralia Pennsylvania, which are recovering from an underground coalmine fire - Coalmine... | ecosystem: Environmental > Terrestrial > Soil > Unclassified ... | reverse complement strand
ACGCCAAACCGGACGGGCTGGCAGCCCGTCCTACTGAAATACGCTCTTAAAACGGAATGTCCTCTGGCCGCGATGGGCCTTTCGATTCATCCTTTACCGGCACGCGCATCGTTTTCAATTCAGATTCGCGGATCAGCGCGGCCATGCCGACGCAGGCTTCGATGTCGCTGGGCAGATTTTCGCGCGTGACCACGTGGAAGCCGCGCACGCAGAAATAGCCGCGCGCATCTTCGCCGTCCTGGCCTGGGGGCGTGGGCTTTTGCAATTCGAAGAGCAGTTCGTTGATGTAATTCTCAGCGGGAATGCGCAGGAGAACTTTGATGGGGACCTGCACGAGGCGGTCGATGCTCTCGGCTTTCTCGGCGTCCTTGTCTTTTTTCCTTTTCTTCTTTGCGTTCGCGCCGGGATCGATTTCATCGTCGGACGCGTCCTTGTCTTTTTCTATTTCGGCTTTGGCGTCTTCGGGGACTTCGATCACCGCGGGCAAGCCGTAATCGACGCTCACGATCTGGTCGATTTTGCATTCGCCGCTTTCGTCCTTGACCTGTTTGCAAGCGTTTAGGAAGCGATTGACCAGCGCGAGGCGCAGGAGATTGGTGGGCACGCCGCCTATTTCGCCGAAGTGTTCGGAAAAGATCTGCTCGGAGATCGTGGCGTTCTTCAAAATGGTTCGGGCGTGCTTGACTTCGTCCTTATTGGTGCGGTTGAGCAACTCATTAATGTCGCCGCCTTTGCCGGCGGCGGCGGTGCTGAAGGGCTTGAGCGATGCGGCGGTGCCGAATTCGATGCGGCGCATTTCTTTGAATTTGGCCTGAAGTTTTTCGCTGCTTTCCTTGATTTCTTCTTCGGCGGTGGTGCGCTTTGTGTAGGCGTTTTTGTTCGCTGCGGCTCTTTTGCTGTCCTTGTCGTTTTTCGTGGCGTTTTCCCAGGCGGCCTTGCCGCTGCCAGCCTCTTTCTCCTTGGAGTCCGCGGCGGCCCAATTGGGCGAGACGAGCGAATAAAAGAGAATGATCCAGAGCAGCGCTACGACGCCAGTTCCGATCAACATGCGTTTGTTCTTTTCAAAAAACATGCGCGTTCCATTTCGTCCGTAGAACGGAGCATTGCTCCGTTCGGGTTTACTGCTTTTGAACGGAGCAATGCTCCATTCTACTTTACGCTGTCTACTACTTCTCGGCCTTTCCATCCTTCGGTTTGGTTGTGTCGGTTGAATCCGCGACGACTTTGAGCGGATTGGCTGTATCTTGAAGCGTGATCGTGGCGTTGAACGACTTCTTGCCAACCTTTTCAAGCGCTTGATTGGTTTGCGGATCGTCGAGGGCTTTGATCGAAGCGTCCTTCACGCCGGGAACTTTTAGCAACTCGGCGCGCATTTTCAGCCAGGCTTCGTTGATGGCGGGCACGGGCACTTCGGGGAACGCGGCTTTGTCGTACGAGCCGCGGATTTCGAATTCGCTGACCGGCGCATCGTATTTCCACCCGCCCGTACCGGTAATGGTCTGCGTGTTCTCGCCGAGCTTCGGGCCGAAATAATTGAGCATCACGCCGTTGGGAATGTGCGCGCGCACAGCGAGGAACAATTCCGGATAGATGCGCGGCGCGCGGGTTAGGCGCGCGTAGTAATCGGCTCTCCTGGCTTCGTTAATCTTCAGCGCTTCAAAATCCTTGTATTTCTTCTGCTCTGCCTTGACGGCTGTGTTCAAATCTTGGAACTTCTTCACCGACGCTTCGGCTTCGGCGGCTTTGCGTTGCGAGAAAAGATAGGGCGGCACCAGCGCGGCGATCAATATCACCGCAGCCGCCACGCCGACCATCGTCTTGCGCCAGAACGAGCGCTTGGCGAGGATCGGTTCGGGCGTGAGCGTGAAATGGAAGCAATTCGGATCGGCATCGATAATCGCCAGACCGAGCGCGACGGTCATGTCGGAGATCGCGCCTTCAAAGAGGCGCGCGGAATCGGCGGTGAGCCGGCCCAGATTCACGTTGGCTTGAATGTTCAGCGGCGCAACGGGGCGGCCGACTTTCTTTTCGAGGTATTCGCACAGGCCTTTCACGCGCGCGCCGCCGCCGGATATGTACACGCGCTGGAAGTCGAGCTTGGGCATCTTCGCTTGCGTGCGGCAGAACGTGATCGACGAACGGATGGCGGCGGCGATGGCGTCGGCGCCTTCGCGCAGCGCGGGCTGGAAGTTCTCATCCTGCTTGTTGCGCAATTCAGCGCCTTCGGGAAAGATGCGCGCGCGTTCGTGTTTGAAGATGGCGGCGCGGTCGGGGCCGGTTTGCAGGACCTTGTCGAGCGCCAGATTGAAGCGCTTGCCGCCGCCCGCGGCGCTGCGCGCGAAGTAGACATTGTGCTCTTCGACGATCGCGATTTCAAGCAGTTCGTGCCCCACGTCGCAGAGCACCACCGTTTCGCCGGGCTGCGGCGAGTGCGTGCGCAGATACGCTTGCACCAGGCCGAACGCGGAAGGCGTGAGCGTTTCGACGCCGATGCCGTTGCTTTTCATCGCGGCGTGGACGCTCATCAGGTAATCGTTTCTCGCGATGCCGGCGATGACCAAGAGGTCGCTTTTCAGGCCGCCGGGAAGGTTAAGCAGGCGCCAATCGTAAGTCACTTCGGGGATGTCGTCGTCGAGCTGGCCTTTGACATTGGAGAGCTTGCCGGCCAGTTCCATGTGCAGGAGTTTGCGCAGCTTTTCGGGCGGAATGGGCGGGACGCTGAGGTATTTTAGATTGACATCGCGCCCAGTGACGCCAACGGTGCCGGCGGTGCCGATGCCGGACATTTTGACTTGCTTGCCGAAATCCGCGGGCAAAGACGTGTGCGGGCCGGGGCCGGGCTTGTCGGACGCATCGGCGTCGGCGCTGGCGCGGCGGGGAATTTTGAGCGCGCCGGTCACGGCCACTTTTCCGCCGGAGACGGAAACTTTGACGATCTTGATGGATTCGTGACCGATGTCGATGCCTAGACCGGAAGCCATGTCGCCTCGTGTGTTCGCACTAAATGAAACGCATTAACACGACGTGATTTCGGGCCGCGGTAATGCGATAGAATCGCAGTAAAATGATAGTCTCGAAATGATTGAGAGCAAGGCGCGGAAAGTGGTATTTCTGTGTTTGTAGTCCCGCCTTTAGGCGGAAACGCGTTGAGACGCCGAACGATCTGCCGCCTAAAGGCGCGACTACGAACTTAGATGCTGAAATCCTGCGCGGGCCGGCGGATGCCGACCATGTGCAGCCCGCATTCGCTCTTGCCTGTGCCCGTCCAGCGGCCCGCGCGCTCCGGCGCGTTTTCGCCAACGGGGACCGTGCAGCAGGTCGGGAAGCAGCCGATGGTTTTGTAGCCTTTGTCATGTAGCGGATGCACGGGCACGTCATGGTCCTTCAGGTATTGCTTGAGTTGCTCGCGCGACCAATTCGCCAGCGGGTGAACGAGGATGACTTTGTCCATGCGCTCTTCGAGGATTTTGATCTTCGCGCGCTCCGGCGATGAATCGCGCCGCAGCGACGCGATCCGCGCGCCGTAAGGCTTGAGCGCCCGTTCCATCGGCTCGATTTTGTTAATACGGCAGCATTCAGTCGGGTTGCGCTCGTAGAGCGTGTCGTTGCCGTAAACTTGTTTAAATGTCTCGCGGTCCATCACGGGTTTGAGCGTGATTAAATTGATCTTGTAGCGCTCCCGCACTTTGTCGCGAAATTCCAGCGTTTCTTTGAAATGAAACGTGGTGTCGCCAAAGAGCACCGGCAGCGTGCGATCGATTTTGGAGAGCATGTCGATCAGCACCATGCCGCCCAGTTGGAAGGAGGTGCTCATGCACAGCTTTTCTTTAAAGTGATCGATGGCCCAGCGCAGAATTTCTTCAGCGCTGGCGCTTTCGAAGGCCAGATTCTGGGCTTGAAGATCGAAGGAAACGGGCGGGGTCTGAACGGATTCCATTGTCTAAAATTCCACACTACTGAGCGGATATTCTATCACAAAGCTTGATGAAGTGCCGCGCTTTCAAACAAAAAAGCGGGCGCCAAATAAAAATCGGCGCCTTTGGCGCCGATTTCGTTCAATCCAATGACTTCGACGCGGCTTATTTCCCAGATCCGCCGCCGCCGCTCAGCTTGTCCATGATCTTGATCAGCGGCATGAACAGCGCGATGACGATGAAGCCGACGGTCAAGCCCATGGCCACGATCAGCACGGGTTCGAGCAGGCTCATCAGGGCGCTCACCAGCGTATCGACTTCGTTGTCGTAGGTGTCGGCGACTTTCATCAACATCTTGTCCAGTTCGCCGGTTTCTTCACCGACCTGAATCATGTTCACGACCAGATCGTCGAAGACGCCGGAATGCTTCAGCGGTTCGGCGATGGTGTCGCCTTCCTTAATGGAGTTGTGCACGGTTTCGACGGCGTTGGCGACGACGGCGTTGCCGGTGGCGAGTTTGATGATCGAGAGCGCTTCGAGGATTGGCACGCCTGAGGTGACCAGCGTGCCCAGCGTGCGGCAGAAACGGCTGACGGCGGATTTGGAGATGATGCCGCCGAAGATCGGCACTTTGAGCCAGACGGCGTCCATGATCAGACGCCCTCGCGGCGTGCGCACGATCAGTTTGTAGATCAACCAGAAAAGGACGGGCGTAAAGATCAGGATGTACCAGTAATGGAGCATGGCGCCGGAAATCATCAGCAGGATTTTCGTGGACGTGGGCAGTTCGCCGATGTCCATTTCCTTAAACATTTCTTCGAATTTCGGAATAATGAAGATCATGATGAACGACAGGATGCAGCTTGCGATGAAGACGACGGCGGCGGGATAGACCAGAGCGCCGATGATTTTCTGCTGCAAGCGCTGCGCTTTTTCGCGGTAATCGGCGAGGCGCTCCAAGATTTCGTCGAGCACACCGCCGGCTTCACCGGCGCGGATCATGTTCACGTACAGCTTGTCGAAGACGGTGGGATGCTTTTGCAAACCTTCGGAAAGCGATGAGCCGCCTTCGACATCTTCCTTCACTTCGCCGATGGCCATCTTGAGCTTGCCGGGCTTCAACTGGTTGTGCAGGATGTCCAGGCTGCGCACGACGGGGAGGCCGGCATCGAGCAGTGTCGCGAATTGTCGAGTGAAGGCGGTCAGTTCTTTGGGTTTAACGCGCCAACTTAGGCTGAATCCGCCGCCTTTTTTCTTCTGAGTAGCCGAAACGGGTGTGTGGAAACCGCCGCCACCGCCGCCTTTCCCGGCTTTCAAATTGACTTTGGTGGGAAACAACTGAAGGGCGCGAATTTTTTCAAGTGCGTCCGCTTCCGAGGCCGCATCGATCTCGGACTTGACTTCCTTGCCATGCGCATCCATCGCCTCGTACGTGTACGAAGACATATACTCAACTCCATCTCTTGTCGTGGTGGGACAGACATTCTTGTCTGTCCGGCAGACAGGAATGTCTGCCCCACCACTGTCGATTGTTCTTTGATTCGGGCGGAACGTTCCGCACGCCAAAAGTATCGCCTATTTTTCACAGGCTGTCAATAAGGATGCGCCGAAATCGGAATCTATGTGCAAAAAAGCGGGAATGAGTCGCGCGGGTTGCCTCTGTGCAAGAGCGCTGATGAATTGCGTATTAAGTATTGGTTAAGTGCGAGATCGTTCGTAGTCCCGCCTTTAGGCGGAAGGCTGACGTGGCACTTCCGCCTAAAGGCGGGACTACAAACGAACGTTACTTCGCGGAGCCCGAGCGGCCAGCTTTGGCGGTGTAGTTCAGTGATTTATCGCTCTTGTACAGTTCGCCATTGATCAGCACGATCACTGGCAGCGTCACGGCCCGCGGGACGAGCACGTTTTCGTTGGTCAGCCCGAAAGTGGCGAGTTTCGCGGCGAAGGTGCCCTTCTTGAACGAGAACGTGTACGCGTTCTGTCCGCCCGTGGCTTTAAGCTTGATGCTGAACGCGTTGAGACTGCTGCCGACGCTGTTGGTGCCGCTGGTGCCTTTGCCGGCGGAGGAAAGCGTGATCTTGGCCGCGATGCCGCCGACATAGGTCACGGCTTGCTTTCCCGCGGCGCTGAAGCCGGGCGCGAGGCTGAGTGTGCCTTTGACTTGGATCGAATCCGCGCCAGCGGTCTTGAGGTTCAATTTTACGCTCATCGACTGCACATTCAGCGCGCCGATGTTGGGGATGCCGCCGGGGAACGGGTTAGAGTTCGGATCGTTCGGGTTCGTACCAAGGAAAATTTCCAGATCGTCGGGAACACCGTCGCCGTCGGCGTCGTTGGAGACGACAATGGTGAGCGTCTTCGTGTCGGTGCCGACGGGGCTGCTCGCGGTGAGCGTGACCTGATAGGTGCCTTCGACCGTCGGCGTGCCGCTGATGACCGCACCGCTGAGGCTCAATCCGGGCGGCAAATTCGTCGCGTTGAAGCTGATCGGCGGCTGGCCGGTCGCGGTGATGGTGTAAGTGAAGCCTTGAATGGTGCTTGCCGTGGCGTTCAGCGCACTGGTGATCACGGGCGGATTGGTGGTGATGGTGATGGTCAGGCTCTGCGTGTCCGAGCCGACCGAGTTTGTCGCGGTGATGCTGACGACTTGCTTGCCGGCGACCGTGGGAACGCCGCTGATCACGCCGGTGCTCGTATTCAGAGTCAAGCCCGCCGGAACATTGGTTGCGCTGAATGTGATCGTCGCGCTGCCAGTGGCCGTGATGGTGTAGGTGAAGGCTTCGCCGAAACCAGTGCTGACGCTCAAGACGCTGGTGATTTTCGGCGGCGCTTTGGTGATCGTGATGAAGAGCGTTTTGGTGGGCGCGGTACCGAAAGCGTTGGTCGCGCCGACGGTGACGCTGTAGCTGCCCGTGCTGCCGGTCGCTGGCGTGCCGGAGATGAGGCCGGTGCTGGCGTTCAAAGTCAAGCCGTTCGGGAGCGGCGTGGCGCTGAAAGTGATCGTGGGGCTGCCGAAGGCGGTCAATTGGAAGCTGAAGGGCGTGCCTTCCTGGCCGCTGGCTTGCAAACTTACGTTTGAGATCGTCGGCGGGGATTGCTGCAGAACGATGTCGAGGGTCTGCGTGTCGCTGCCGATGGCGTTGGTGGCGACGAGCGTCACGACGGTCGTGCCGAGCGCACCGGTGGGCGTGCCGGAGATGATGGCGCCATTGAGGCTCAAGCCCGTTGGCAGATTGAAGGCTTGATAGGTAATGACCGGCGTGCCGGAAGCGACAATCGTATAGGAGAAGGGCGTGCCCGGCGACGCTTGAACGATCAGCGCGCTGGTGATGTGCGGCGCGGACGGATTAATGGTAAAGATGATCTGCTGCGACGCGGAGCCGCCGGCGTTGGCGGCGGTGATGGTAGCCACAGTCGTGCCCACGCCAATAGGCGCGCCTGAGATGATGCCAGTCGTCGCGTCGATCGTCAAACCAGTGGGCAATCCGGTGGCGCTGAAGGCAATCGGATTCGCGCCGGTGGCGATGACTTGATACGTCAGCGGCACGCCGTCCGAACCGGTGACTTGCGCGGCGGTGATGATCGGCGGCGCGGGGTTGATGGTAATGGTCAGCGGCTCGTTGTCCGTGCCGCCAGGGTTATTGGCGCTGACAATGAGAGCATACGTACCCGGCTGCGTGGGGATGCCGGTGATCTTATCGCTGTTGAGCGACAGACCCGGCGGAAGGTTGGCGGGTGGCGCTATGGAGAAATCGATCTGTGGCGACCCGGTGGCTGTCAAATCAAATGAGAACGGAGCGCCAGCGGCGCCGGTGACAGTTGCCGGACTGGTGATGACCGGCGGAGCGGGATCGATTTCGATGCCGAGATTCAGCGTGGCCGAACCGCCCTTGTTGGTCGCGACCAACTGCACCGTGGTCAAGCCCACGGCGAGCGACGTCGGCGTGCCACTGATCACGTTATCGGAGAGCGTCAAGCCGGGCGGCAGACCCGTCGCCGTGTAGCTGATGACTTGCGTGCCGGTGGCGAGAATCGTGTAGCGGAAGAAGACGCCGTCCATGCCCAGCGCGAAAGCGGAACTGGTGAATTTCGGTATTGCCGCATTGATGGTGATCTGCAGCGTGGCCGTCACTGGATTGTTGACGTCGGTATACGGATTGGTCACGTTGATCGTCACGCCGAACGGACCGTCCAAAGTCACGGCCGCGGAAGTGGGCGTGCCCACGATGCTGTTGCCGACGAGCGCCAACCCGGCGGGCAACTGCGACGTGGTCAGTGTAATGGGCGTCGTGCCGGAAGTGCCGATGTCGTATTCGAACGGCTGGCCGACGGTGCCGACGGCGGTGAGGTTGCTGTTGGTGATGCCGGCGGGCGTGGGCGAAATTTGAATGGTCAGTTGCGCGGTGGTCGGCGGGACGCCGAGCGGATTGGCTGGCCCGCCAGGGACGGTCGGGTTGGTTGCCGGGCTGTACGCAGTGATGGTGACGATCGTGTTGCCGCCGACCGGTTTTCCGATGATTGTATTGCCGACGAGCGAGAGGCCTTGCGGCAGCGGATTAGCCGAGAACGTGATCGGACCGATGCCGCTCGCGGTGATCGTGTAAGCGAAGGCTGCGCCATCGAGGCCCGTGACCAGCGGGAGCGGGCTGGTGATGACCGGCGGAGCGGCTTGCGAAATCGTGAGTTGCAGCGTCTTGTTTCCGGTGCCGGCGGGGTTGGTCGCGGTCAGCGCGACGGAGTAGGTCTTCGCAGTGGTGACCGTGCCGCCCGTCCCGGTAACCGCCAGATTGCTGCTGATGGTTTTCGTGTAATCGAATGTGGCCGGCGTCGGCGTTGCGGTGACGGTCCACGTGCCGTCAAAGCCATTGCCGGCGGCGCCGTCCGCGGGCGCGAGGGCCACGGTCACGGTCTGTCCGACGATTAGGCCATGCGGTCCAGGGGTAGTCAATTCCGCGGTGGTGCCAGTCGATTGCTTGTTGGTGACGGTGAGCACGGTGTTGGTGCCGGCTTGCGGCGTGCCGGAGATCAACCCTGAGGCGCTGACGGTCAAGAGATTCGGCAGCGGCGCGGCTGTGAACGTTTGCGGGTTGTTGGTCCCGACGATTTGATACGAGAACGGAATGCCGATGAAACCGTTGGCTTGATTGGGGCTGGTGATCACTGGCGGCGGTTGAGGGGAAATGGTGAGCACGAGAGTGGCACTGCCCGTTCCGCCGACATTGGTCGCGGAAATGGTAATGCTGAAGCCGCCGGAGACGGTCGGCGTGCCGCTGATTCTGCCCGTGGTGCTGTCGAGGATCAATCCGGCCGGCAGCGCGGAAGTGCTGAAGCTGGTCGGATGATTAGTGGCCTTGATGTCGTATTCGAAGGGCGAATTGACTTGCGCGGCGGCTGTGAGCGGGCTGGAAATGACCGGCGTCGCGGGCGGATTGATCGTGATTGTCAGCGCTTTGTTGCCGGTGCCCGCAGCGTTGGTCGCGGTTTGCGTGAGTGCGTAGGCTTGTGAGGAGACGACTGTGCCGCCGGTGGCGGTGGCCGCTAGCACAGTGCTGACTGTTTTCGTGTAGTCGAACGAGGTCGTGGAACCAACGTTTGAAACGACCCAAGTCCCATCGAATCCATTACCCGACGCCCCATCCGGCGGAGTGAGCGCGACGATGATCGTCTGCCCCATACTTAAGCCGTGTGGTGTCGCAGTAGTAAGCGTCGCGGTCGTGCCGTTGGATTGCTTGGTGACCACCGCGACACTGTTGACCGTCGTCGGCAAGGGCGTGCCGGAAATGACGCCGGTTTGGTCGTTGAAGAGGAGGCCCGCGGGCAGCGCGCCGACGATACCGTAGCTCAGCGGATTATTGTTGGCGAGGATCTGGAAGCTGAACGGTTCGTTGGCGACGCCGGATGCGACATCGGAACTGCTGATGATTGGCACTAGCGGCGGAATGACGGTGAGCAGCAACTGCTGGCTGCCTGTGCCGCCGCCGTTGGTGGCGCTGACGGTAAAGCTGTAGAAACCCAGCGCGTTGGGCGTGCCGCTGATGATGCCGTTGGTAGTGTTGAGCGTCAGCCCAATGGGCAATTTGACCAGCGGCGCCGCGGGTTGCGGCAGGGACGAGTCGATCGGCGTCGCGCCGTAGACTTGCGGATTGCCCGTAGCCGTGATGGTGTAATTGAAGGGCTGATTGAGCACGGCTTGGACGTTGACAGCACTGTTGATGACGGGAATCGCGGGCAGAATCACAATTGAAATCGTGGTGGGCTGCGAGCTGCCGTTCAGGTTCGAGGCCACTTCGCTGAAGCTGTACTGGCCTTCGACAACAGGCACGCCGGAGACCAGGCCGGTGTTGGAGTCGAGCGAAAGGCCGACGGGCAAATCGGGCGTGAGCGAGAAGTTGCCGGGGTTATTGTCGGCGCTGAGTTGGAATTGGAAGACCGAACCGACGTTGCCGGAGGCGGAAAGTGCGTTGGTGATGTTGGGCTTGGCGGAGCTGATGTTCAGGAAGAGAATTTGCGCGCCGGTGCCGCTGGCGTTGGTGGCGGTCAGCACGACGTTGTAATTGCCTTCGAGCGTGGGGATGCCGGCGATGGTGCCGGTGGCTGTGTTGATCGACAAGCCTGGCGGGAGGCCGGCGGCATTGTAAGAGGACGGGCTATTGGTTGCTGTGATGTTGTAGCCGAAGTTTTTGCCGATGCTGCCCAGCGCCGTCAACGGGCTGGTGATCAACGGACTATTGTCGGCGATTTTGGCAATGACCGCATCATGGTCGTCGATTTCCTGGCCGATGTTGGGCTGTGATTCGGACGGTTCGCGGATGGGCGGCTGAGTCGGATCAGGATTGGGGATGAACGTCGTGGCCGGCGCGGGATAATCTTCGCCCGGAATGGCAGTGGTGCCTGTTCCGAGCACGCTGTACGAACCGAACGTATAGTAGAAGTCACCGTCGGTCGAACCGGTGATGTAGGCGTTCCCGTTGTTATCGACGGCCAGGCCGCGAATCACGACGTTGGTGGGGACAATGTCGCCAGTGAGGCGCGCAAGGCCGAGCGAACCGTTGGCGTGATTTTCTGTGTAGAAATTGTGCGTGCTCGATCCGCCGATGTACGTTGAATAAACCAGCGGCGTGCCGGTCGGATTATACTTGGCGAGAAAGCCGTTGGTCGCGCCGGACATGCCTGTTTGCAGAGTATTTTG
>Ga0070731_10004999_pt1 | contig 11104 bp, 9 predicted proteins | sample Coa_R1_2_FD_66448 | JGI IMG/M metagenome (GOLD analysis project Ga0070731, IMG submission 66448) | Surface soil microbial communities from Centralia Pennsylvania, which are recovering from an underground coalmine fire - Coalmine... | ecosystem: Environmental > Terrestrial > Soil > Unclassified ... | reverse complement strand
CTCGAACATTGGCACACCGGCGCCATGACGCGCCGCGCCACCACGCTCGATGCGCTCGAGCCCGGCGCGGTCGCATCGGTGTCGCGCGGCACCATCGCCAAGCTCGGTATCAGTCCCGGCGACATGATCCGCGTCGCCACGCGTCGCGGCGAGGTCGAGCTTACGGCGCGTCAGGATGACGCCATTCCGGACGGCGTGGTGTTCATTCCCTTCGCCTTTGTCGAGGCCGCCGCCAATCTTCTCACCAATCCCAAGCTCGACCCGTTCGGCAAGATTCCGGAATTCAAATTTTGCGCGGCGCGACTGGAGGCGGTCGATCCGGCGACACGAGTGGCGGCGGAGTGAGTAACACCGCGTTGGCCGCCGGCCGGGTGCACGCGAGCGCCTTGGTGATACAGGGAGCACGCGTCCTGCTGCGCCATCGGCACGGAGGAATTGCGGGCAAGGCCAGATTGCTAGATCGAGTTACAATGGCGTGTTGGGTGGTTGTGGGCGGGCTTGCACTGACGTGCGCAAGAAGGCGACCAACAGACTGAAGATCGCAATGAGGGCACCACCGCCGGCGAGTGTCAAGCTCGCCACAAATAATACCGCCGATTTTTCCAACACTCTGCCAATAAGGGGTAATTCTCCTGTCTTCGTGCCGGTCCTCAGTTGCTCCGCGACTTCCAGCGCTGCTACCGAGCTGTTCTGGAACGCCTGCAGCTTAGTGCCAAGGTCTTTCGTCTTTTGTTCAAGACTATCCACTGCCTGCGAAATCTCGTCGTTGCGTTTGATTGCATCATCGATCTGGTGATTCCATGAAGCGATATGCTTTTCAAGATCACTCTCGAATTGCTTCTCCGCGGCTTCGCTCTTCGATGCAATCGCCTCAAGTCTTTTCTCGGTGTCGTGGGATTTCTGGTCGAGCGCCGGCAGCTTTTGATTGAGTGCTGCATCGAGTGCATCCATCGTCTGCTTCGCCGCCTGATCTGCTCGATCTGCGACTTTTGCTCTTCCATCCTCCGCTGCTTTGTCGATGGGACGCAATCCGGCCTGGACCTCGTCGGCAATCCGTTGGCTACCGTCATTCGCAGACTTGGTAACAACGCCCACTTGGTTCGCTACTGCTGTGTCGAACTTGCCGGCGCTATCTTTGATCTGCGATTTGAGCAGCAGAGCGGCGGCCTCTTGCTGCTGTTCGATTTCGTCAGATGCCTTTTTCATATTTGCCGCCAAATCTACCTCGGTTTGCTTAATGGCCGTATCAAAAACTTTCTTGACCACTCCGGTTTCTGTGTTGATTACATTCTGGACATCGCTTAGTGCCTTCTTGGCAGACTGTTCGATTTCCGTTCGCTTGTTGTTGATATCGGCCGCCAAAGCAGTGAGTTCCTTCGTTGCAGCCGCGGCTTTGTCCTGCGCTGCTTGAATCCGCTCGATTACAAGGACATTGACCCCGACGTACCCAAGCGAGCCAAGTCCCAACAGGCTTAGCGAAACAGCCAAGATCCACTTGGTGGCTGTGAATAATCTGGATTGGTGAAAAGCCCGATCGACAAGTTGTGCTATCTCCTCTTGGTTTCGGTCACTCACCGAAGTCGGAAGCTGCGGCGCAAATTCATTTAAGTATTTGCTTACTGCCCCGACGAGGTTGTTGAAGTCGTTGATTGATTTTGCAGTCTTCTCCGATGTTTGACCTTTCTTGATTTGTTTGCCCAAAGCTTCATACTCCACCCAAAGTGGCGAGGGCGGGGGGAAATCCGTTCGGATTACCTCACCGAGGAGAACGTAGTTCGTCCAAAGATTCTTTGAATTCGTTTGCGCCGACAACGCACGAACAAATTGCGCTACTTTCGAATGCGTAATCATAGCTGAGCTCCCCGAGAGCCACGCGACAATGACGCGCGGCGGACTATGGTTGTACTAGGGGAGAGCTACAGCTGCAATGATATGATGGAGGCTATGTTTTTCTTCGATGAATGATAGCGACCCACGCGACGAGATCATGCGCCTCGAAGCGGAGATCGAGAGGCTCGCCGACAAGCTCGAGAGCTGCCGCAAGTTCATTCTGGCCGGGCGCGTCGCCGTGGCGGCGGGGGGCGTCGCCCTCATTGCGTTGCTGTTCGGCGCAATCGCCTTCGATCCGGCGGTGATGGCCTGCGCGGTGGCGGCGTTGCTCGGCGGCATAGTCGTCGTCGGCTCAAACGGCAGTACCGCGAAAGAAACGTCGCGCGAGATCGCCGAGGTCGAGGCCAATCGCGCGATGCTGATCGGGCAGCTCGATCTGCACGACGTCGCGGAGCGCCCGACGCTGCATTGACGGACAATCGGCGCTCAATCCTTCGGCTTGATGTTCGCATCCTTCCCGAGCTTGATCGTCGTCGCGATGTCGTCGGCGAAGAATTGGCCGTATTGATCCGGCTCCATGGCCGTCGGTTTGAAGCCCATGCGCTGCAGTCTGTCTTGAATCGCCGGGAGATCCATGGCGTTGCCGATGGCCTTGTTCAGCTTGTTGACGATCTCGGGCGGCGTGTTCGCCGGAGCCGACAGCCCGCACCAGGTCAGAAATGTGTCGATCGCGTAGCCCGTTTCAGCGAGCGTCGGCACGCTCGGCAGCGGCGGCCAGCGTCCGGTCGTGGTGACCCCGAGGAACGCCGCCTTGCCCTGCGCCGCCAAAGCGAGCGCCGGCGTAATCGGCACGAAATAGAAATCAATTCGTCCGGCCGTAAGATCGTTAAGCGCCTGGGTGGGGTCGGTGTAGATCGCGTGCTGGACCTCCAATCCGGCCACCAGGCGGAAGCGCTCGCCGGCAAGGTGCGCGGCGGAACCGATGCCGGTGGAGGCGAACTTGAGCTTACCGGGATTTGCCTTGGCCGCCGCCACCAGCGCATCCACGGTCGAATAGCCCTTTCCCGGCGCTGCCAGCAGTGCGCTCGGCTCTCCGCCGAACAATGCCACCGGCTCGAGATCGCGTAACGCGTCGTAGGGCAGTGATTTATGCAGGATGACCGCTGTCACCATGGCGGACGTGCTCAGCAGCAAGGTGTAGCCGTCGGGCGCGGCTTTCACCACCGAAGCGACGGCAACGGAGCCGCCGTCGCCGGGCCGGTTCTCCAGGACAAACGGTTGGCCGATTTGCCGTGCCACCTGATCGAGGACAAGACGCGCAACGAGGTCGTAGGTGGTGCCGGCGAAAAACGGGCTTACCACCACGATTTGATGCGTCGGCCAGCCCTGCGCGACGGCGGAGCCGGCCTGGATTGCAAGCGCGACGGCGGCGTAGCGAGCGATGCGTGCTAAGCGAAACGGCGTCATCTGAGCGTTCCGACGCTGCGACGGCATATGACGCCGCTATTCATCATGCGATTTTTCATCCTTGAAATATACCTCGACCGTGCCGGCGAGCTTGATGGTCAGCGGATTGCCGTAGCGATCTTTGGTCTTGCCGGCTTCGACGCGGATCCAACCTTCGCTGACGCAATATTCGGCGACGTTGGTCTTCTCGATGCCTTTGAAACGCACGCCGACGTCGCGCTTGAGCACCTCGGCGTTGTAATAGGGGCTCTTCGGATCGGTCGACAGGCGGTCAGGCGGGGCTTCGGGCATGGTGTCTCCGTTCAGTCGATCGACAGTCCCGCGGCCTTGAGCGGCGCGCCGTTCTTCTCGATCTCGGGACCAATCATGCGGTCGAGATATTCGGTCGAGCGCTGCTCGGGCGACACCACGAATGAGCCGGTCGCAACGAGTTGCTGCTGTACGGCGGGAGTGTCCATCGCCGTGACGGTGGCGTCGTGCAGCTTCTTGATGATCGAAGCCGGCGTGCCTTTGGGATAAAAGAAAGCAAACCAGGTCGAAGCCTCGAAATTCATGCCCTGCTCAGAGGCGGTTGGCAGACTCGGCAGCGACGGCAGCCGCTCGTGACGGAATACCGCGATGCCCTTGACCAGATTGCTCTGGATCGGCGGCACCGCGGTCGGACTCAATGTCATGAAATAATCGAACCGACCGCCGATCAGATCCTGCAAGGCCGGACCGCCGCCGCGATAGGGAATGTCCTGGACTTTGACGCCGATCGCTTGATTGAACAGCGCGCAATCGACATAGCCCGTCGAACCGATGCCGGCCGAACCTGTGCGCATCGTCGCCTGGTTTTTTCTGACATAGGCGATGAAATCGGCCAGGCCACTTACCGGCAGATCGTGTCGCGCGATCATGGCCATCGGTTGGTCGGCCACCAGGACGACCGGCGCGAGGTCTTCCTTGAGGTTGTACAGCGGATGTTTGTAAAGCGTCTGATTGATCGCGTCGGCGCGGCTGCCGAGGACGAATTCGTAGCCGTCGGGCGCGGCGTGGACGACACGCGCCGAACCGATCATCCCGCCGGCGCCGCCGACATTTTCGATGATCACCTGCTGAGCCAAAATTTCGGACAGGCGCCGGCCTATGATGCGGCCGAGCACGTCGGTGCCGCCGCCGGGAGGGAATGGCACTACCATGGTCACCGCCCGCGTCGGCCAGTCCTGGGCGGCGGCGGGCAGGGCGGCGCAACTTGCGGCAAGTAGATAGGCGGCGGCAAGGGCGAATCGGCCTCTCTTCATTCTCGGAAACATATGGTCCTCGCAAGGGTGAGCTTGCCATTGTAGCCCGGATTTCGCTTCGTGGTGATCCGGGTTAGAGTGCCGCCATGTCGATTGCCGCCGATGCCTCTCTGCACTCGCCGACCTCGGGCCTGCTTCGTCACGACTGGACGCGGCAGCAAGTTCGCGCGCTGTTCGAACTGCCGTTTCCGGAGCTGATATTCCGCGCCCAAAGTGTGCACCGGCAAAATTTCGATCCCACCGAAGTGCAGATTTCGACGTTATTGTCGATCAAGACCGGCGGCTGCCCGGAGGATTGCGCTTATTGCCCGCAAAGCGCGCGCTACGACACCGGCGTGCGCGCGGAAAAGCTGATGGCGCTCGATGCCGTGCTCGCGGAGGCGCGCGCGGCAAAATCGGCCGGCGCCAGCCGCTTTTGCATGGGCGCGGCCTGGCGCGAGCCGAAGGACCGCGATCTCGATTCCGTCTGCACCATGGTTGAGGCGGTGAAAGCGGTGGGGCTCGAGACCTGCGCCACGCTTGGTATGCTGACCGCGTCCCAGGCGCGGCGGCTGAAGCAGTCGGGCCTCGATTATTACAACCACAATCTCGACACCTCGCCCGAATATTACGGCGAGATCATCACCACGCGCACTTATCGGGATCGCCTCGACACGCTCGCACATGTGCGCGAAGCCGGCATCCATGTCTGCTGCGGCGGCATCGTCGGGATGGGCGAAACGAGGCAGGATCGTATCGGCATGATCGTGACGTTGGCATCTCTGCCGGTGCATCCGGAATCGGTGCCGATCAATATGTTGGTGCGGGTCGCCGGCACGCCGCTTGCCGGCGAGGCCGGGCTCGACGCAATCGAGTTTGTGCGCACCATCGCGGTCGCCCGCATCACCATGCCGCGCTCGGTCGTGCGGCTCTCGGCCGGCCGCGAGGACATGAGCGAGGAGACCCAAGCTTTGTGCTTCCTCGCCGGCGCCAACTCGATCTTCTACGGACCGAAGCTCCTCACTACGCCGAATCCCGGCCGCGACCGCGATCGCGAGCTGATGGAGCGGCTAGGCCTAGGCCCAATGGAGCCGGCGCTTCATCGTGCCCCACGAAACGAAGAATAATATGCTCAGCGAGGTCGATAATTCATGACGAGAGAGCCATCTGCCGGACGCCGGAAACAGCCCGCGTTGGCCGCTTTTCTTTGTGCCATCGCCGTTGCTTGCGTCTCGCTGTCGACCGCTGCCCTGGGCGAGCAACCGGACGATATCCTCAGCAGAGCAAGCGTGCTGCGCGATCCCGATATTCCGTCGCTCGGAAATCCGCAAGGCGACCTGACCATTGTCGAATTCATCGATTACCAGTGTCCCTATTGCAAGAAAATCGTTCCCGAGCTTGCGCAGTTGGCGAAGGAGGACGGCAATATCAGATTGGTGCTCAAGGATTGGCCGATCTTCGGCGATGTTTCGGTCGACGCCGCCAAATTGGTGCTGGCATCCAAATATCAGAACAAATATGCAGAGGCCAACGCGGCCTTGATGAGCGCAACTGCCAAGCTCACTGAGGCGAATATCCACGACCTTCTTGCTGCGGCCGGCGTCGATGTCGCGGCGGCGACGGCGGACCTGCAAACCCATCAGAAGTCGATTGAAGCTCTTTTGGCGCGCAACACCGCCCAAGCCGAAGCATTTGAATTCGAGGGCACGCCCGGCTTCATCGTCGGCACATTCCGGGTGCCCGGCGTTGTGGAAATGAAAGTATTCAAACAGATTGTAGCCGACGCCCGCGCCAGGGCGAAGAAGCGGAAGTCCTAGTTCGTTTGTGCACGGGTGGTGATCCCGGATGTCGCTCTGAAACTCATCGAAAAATGAAAGCGATCAGCGCACAGGACTTCGCTGCGCTCAATCCATCTTATTTTTACACTCCCGCCGCCCCTCCGTCCGCGCGCGGATCGTGGGCGCCTTCGCAAGATCCGTCCGGGTGCAGCACCACGGCGCCGGCGTGGCCCATGACGTCGGAATAGGGCTCCGCCAAGACATCGATATCGTGGCCGGCGGCGGCGAGCGCGTCGATCAGATTGCCATCGAAACGCGGTTCCAGGCGCAGAGCGGTGCGCGGTGCTCCCCAGGTGCGGCCGAGCAACCAGCGCGGCCGGTCGATCGCGTCGAACAACGGTTCGCGGAAATCGACATAGCGGGTGAACAGGGCGCTTTGCGTCTGCGGCTGGCCGTCGCCGCCCATGCAGCCATAGGCCATGACGCGCCCGTCATCGAGCGTCGCGAGCGCCGGGTTGAGCGTGTGGAACGGCAACCGCCCGGGCGTAAGGTAATTGAGCGCGCCGGTACGAAGCGAAAAACTTGCGCCGCGGTTTTGCATCAGCACGCCGGTCGCCGGCAGCACGCAGCCGGAGCCGAATTCCCAGTAGAGCGATTGAATGTAAGAGACGACGAGACCGCTGCTATCGGCGGCGCCCATCCAGATCGTGTCGCCCGCGCCGGCCGCAAACGGCCAGGGCGCCGCCTTTTTGCGGTCGATCTTCGTCGCTTCGCCGGCGATGGCACGATCGTCAAGAACGCGGTCGAGCGATTGGGCGAGATGGTTCGGATCGGTGATGACACGGTCGCGCATGAGCAGCGCGCGCTTGGTCGCTTCGACCAGACCGTGGATATGATCGAAGCCTTCGGCTGCCGTTACGCCCAGGCGCGCGAACAGAGCCAGGATCATGAGCGACACGGCGCCCTGGGTCGGCGCATCGGTGTTGTAGATTGTGCCGCAGCGCAGAACGACGCGCAGCGGTTCGGCGATGCGGGCGCGATAACCCTCCAGATCGATGCGGGTGACCGGACTGCCGATGCGTTCGAGATCGGCGGCAATCTCGCGCCCGACGTCGCCGCGGTAAAAATCGTCAAGCCCGGCACGCGCCAGATGCGTCAGCGTTTCGGCGAATGCTTCCTGCTTGAGCGTCGCGCCGGTTGCCGGCGGCTTGCCGTCAACGAGAAACGTCGCGGCAAAACCTGAGACATTCTTGAGGTTTTCGATATTTTCGCGCGTCAGCCGTTCCTGGCTGCGGGTGACGGAATAGCCGGTACGACTGTCGGTGATGGCGGCGGCCAACAGGAGATGAAGCGGCAATTTTCCGCCATTGGCGCGCGCTGCCTCCAGAGCCAGGATCCAGCCGGCGACGGCGCCGGGCACGGTCAGCGCCGCTAGCGGACCGCGCGGCGGGATGGTCTCGTAGTCTCGATAAAGTTCAGGCTTCGCCAACTGGCCCGCGGCGCCCGCCGCCATGATGGCGCGCACCCGGCCCGACGGCTCGCGGATCAGCCAAAAGCCGTCGCCGCCGAGATGGTTCATGTGCGGGTAAACGGCCGCGATGGATGCCGCCATGGCTATCATCGCTTCGAGCGCATTGCCGCCCTCGGCGAGAATCGCCCGGCCGGCCTCGACCGCGCTTGAATGCGGCGCGCAGACGACGCCGCGACGGTGACCGGCGCTGTGCAGATCCATAATCGCGCTCAGTTGACGGGGAGAGGATCGGCGAAGCCGCGTTTGCGCAACAGCGCGTCGGCGTTCGGCAGCCGGCCGCGAAACGCCTTATAGGCATCGGCTGGCTCCTGCGAGCCGCCGGCCGTATAGATCGTATCATGCAGCCGTTTCGCGGTGGCCGGATCGAAAATATCGCCGGTCTCCTCGAACGCCGCGAAGGCGTCGGCATCGAGCACTTCCGACCACATGTAGCTGTAATAGGCCGCGGCATAGCCGCCGCCGGAGAAAATGTGAGCGAAGTGCGGCGGCCGGTGCCGCATGACGATCTCCTCGGGCATGCCGATGCGCGCCAGCGCCTGGGCTTCGAAGGCTGTCGCATCGATGTCTTGGGGCTGCGACAGCGAATGGAAATCGAGATCCACCGCGGCGCAGGCAATGTATTCGACGGTCGAGAAGCCCTTGTTGAAATTACGCGCGGCAATGAGCCGTTGCAACAGTTCCTCCGGCATGGCTTGGCCGGTCTGGTAGTGGCGTGCAAAGCGCCGCAGCACTTCCGGGCGTTCCAACCAGTGTTCGTAAAGCTGGGACGGCAGCTCGACGAAATCGGTGGCAACGTTGGCGCCGGAAATTGTCGGGTAAGTCACGGCGGACAGGAGCCCATGCAGCGCATGGCCGAATTCATGGAACAGTGTGCGCGCGTCCTCAAAGCTCAGAAGCGTGGGCTCGCCGTCGGCGGCTTTGGCGAAGTTGCAGACATTGACGACCAACGGGCGGACGTCGTCCTTCAGCCTTTCCTGATCGCGTAGCGAGGTCATCCAGGCGCCGCTGTGTTTGGACGGCCGCGCGAAATAGTCGCCGAAGAACAGGCCGACCTTGTTGCCATCGGCGGCCCGCACCTCCCATACCCGGACGTCGGGATGCCATGCCGGCACGTCGGAGCGCGCGACAAAGCGCAAACCGAACAGCCGCTCGGCCGTGTAGAACGCAGCCTCGATCATGCGGTCGAGATCGAGATAGGGCTTGATCGCGGCCTCGTCGAATTCGCAGAGCCGGTGGCGGAGCTTTTCCGCGTAATAGCGCCAGTCCCAGGGCTCGAGCTTGAAATTGCCGCCCTCTTCTTGGAGCAATGCTTGCATCGCATCGCGATCGGCGAGCGCCCGGGAGCGCGCCGGCGCCCAGACGGTGTCGAGCAGCGTGCGCGCCGCCGCCGGCGTCTTCGCCATAGCATCGTCGAGTCGGTAATGGGCGAAATCGGCATAGCCGAGCAGCTTTGCCCGCTCGGCCCGTAACCGTACCATCTCGGTGATGATGGCTTTGTTGTCGGTCGCCCCGCCGTTGTCGCCGCGCATGATGAAGCCGCGGAACACCTTTTCGCGCAGATCGCGCCGGTCGGAAAATTGCAGGAACGGCTCGACGATCGAGCGCGACAGCGTCACTGCGTAGTCGTCGAGCCCGCGGTCGCGCGCCTTCGCGCGCAGCGCCTCGCGCATGAAATCAGGCAGCCCGGCAAGATCGGCCTCGCCATTGAGTGGCAGCACGAAGGCCTGCTCTTCGGCGAGCACGTTCTGGCTGAATGCGGTGCCGAGCTCTGCCAGCCGTTCGATGATCTCGGCGAGTCGTTTTTTTGCCGGGCCGTCGAGCGCTGCACCGGCGCGGCGGAAGCTCGTATGATAGCGCTCCAGCACCCGCTTTTGTTCGGCGTTAAGCCCCAGCGTGTCGGCCTCGCGCATCAGCGCGTCGATGCGGCTGAACAGTGCCGCATTGGTGTGGATACTGTTCCAATGGCGCGCGATCTGCGGGGAGATCTCGCGCTCGATCTCGAGCAGCGCGTCGTTGGTGTGGGCGCCGGCGAGGACGTGGAATACGTTCTGGACCCGATCCAGCGCCCGCCCGCTCAATTCCAGCGCCGCGATCGTATTGTCGAAGCTCGGCGGTGCCGGATTGGCGGCGATGGCCGCGACCTCGGCCTCGTGTTCGGCGAGTGCACGGGTATGGGCCGGAAGAAAATGGTCGGCCTCAATACGATCGAAGGGCGCCACCCCATCGGGGGTGGTCCAGGCCTCGAAAAATGGATTAGCCGGGGCGTGATCTTGGCGCGGTTGGGACATTGGGGAGGGTCTTACCAAAAGCGGGTGCAGGCGTGATATATGTCACGGCGACGACGCTGCCAAAGGAGAGGCGAATTGCCCCGTCACGCCCATTATGTACCGCATGGCGTCATTCCGGCCGTTATCTTGCCGTTCGCTGACGACCTTGCGATCGACGAGAAGAGCTTCCGCACGCACCTCTCCGACGTGGCCGCGGCCGAGGGCCTCTCGGCCATCACGGTGAATGCCCATTCGACCGAGGTGGCGTCATGCAGTTTCGACGAGCAGCGCCGTGTGCTGGCGATTGCGCAGGACGAAATCGGCGGCCGGCTGCCGATCGTCAATGGCGTCTGGGCCGACGGCAGCCTCGAGGCTGCCCGCATCGCGCGCATGGCGGAGGAGGGCGGCGCCTCGGCACTGTTGGTGTTCCCGCCGGCGCCGTTTACGCTCGGACAGTCGCCGGCCATGGCGGTCGCCCATTTCAAGCGCATCGCCGATGCCACCAGCTTGCCGCTCATCGCCTTCCAATACCCACTGGCGACCGGCCAAGGCTATCCGCGCGACACGCTCCTCAAGATGGTCGAGGAGGTACCGACCATCCGCGCCATCAAGGACTGGTGCGGCAACGTTCCGCAGCACGAGATGCATATCCGCGAGCTGCAAAGGCTGCCGCGCCCGGTCAATGTCTTGTCCACCCACAGCGCCTGGCTCTTGAGCTCGCTGGTGCTCGGCTGCAACGGGCTGCTCTCCGGCTCCGGCAGCGTCATCCCCGACCTGCAGTCGGCACTGTTCACGGCGGTGGCGAGGAACGACCTCGCCGAGGCGCGCCGCATCAACGACCGCATCTATCCGCTCGCGCGGGTGTTCTATGCCGAGCCCTGGGCCGACATGCACAACCGTATGAAGGAGGCCCTGGTGCTGCTCGGCCGGCTGCCGCGCGCCGTGGTGCGGCCGCCGCTGGTCAAGCTC
>Ga0070731_10004997_pt1 | contig 11106 bp, 11 predicted proteins | sample Coa_R1_2_FD_66448 | JGI IMG/M metagenome (GOLD analysis project Ga0070731, IMG submission 66448) | Surface soil microbial communities from Centralia Pennsylvania, which are recovering from an underground coalmine fire - Coalmine... | ecosystem: Environmental > Terrestrial > Soil > Unclassified ... | reverse complement strand
ACATCGCCGACTGCATCGACGACGCCGGTGTGCGGCAGATGGGCGACATCCCGCTCGATGCACAGCGCGCGATCACCGCCTACAAGATCAAGCGCAGCACCATGACGACCGAGTCGGGGCAGGAGATCGTCAACGAGGAGCGCGAGGTCAAGATGGCCTCGAAGATCGAACCGCTGGCCAAGCTCATGACCTTGCTTGGCATGGCGAAGGACGAGGCAGGAGAGACGGCTGGCGCCCTGGCCGCCGAGTTCCTGCTCGCGATGCAGGAGGGCCGGAAGCGTGCGTTCATCGAGCACAGTCCGAAGACCGGACGATGAGATCACCCGCCACGACCTTGCGCTCGCGGAGGATCTGAGCCGGTTCTACTACGACCCGCTGGGGTTCGTGCGCTATGCGTTCCCGTGGGGAAAGGCCGGAACGCGGCTGGCCGACGAGGAAGGGCCGGATACCTGGCAGGTCGACTTCCTGCGCGACCTGGGCGCCGCGGTGGCAGCCGGCAAGGACATCAGCGACGCCCTGCCGGCCATGTTCGCGGTCGCCTCCGGCAACGGCATCGGCAAGACCGCGCTGATCGCGTGGATCATCCTGTGGTTCATCACCACCCGCGAACACCCGCAGATCGTCGTCACCGCGGGCAAGAAGGACCAGCTCAAGACCAAGACCTGGCGCGAGCTCGCCAAGTGGAAGGCGATGGCGGTCAACGGCAACTGGTTCGACTGGAGCGCCGAGAAGCTCGCCCACAAGCTGTTCCCGCAGACCTGGTGCGCCAACGCGATCGCATGGTCCAAGCACTCACCGGAGAACTTCGCCGGCACCCACGAGAAAGACGTGCTGATGATCTACGACGAGGCAGCGCGCATCGACGACGCGATCTGGGAAGAGACCGACGGCGCCATGACCACGCCCGGCGCGGTGTGGATCGCCTTCGGCAACCCCAGCCGCAACAATGGCCGCTTCGCGCAGTGCTTCGGCAAGATGCGTTCCATGTGGAACTGTCGGCACATCGACAGCCGCACGGCGAAGAAGGCCAACAAGCGCCTGTTCGCGAAGTGGATCGAACTGTGGGGCGAGGATCACGACTTCGTGCGCGTCCACGTCAAGGGCATGTTCCCGCGTGCCGGCGACCTCCAGTTCGTCAGCAACGAGCTGGTCGAGATCGCCAAGGCGCGCGAAGCACAGGGCTACGAGAACTTTGGCAAGGTGCTGGCCGTCGACATTGCCCGCCATGGCATGGACCAGACCGTGATCTGCAAGCGCCAGGGCGCCAAGGTGTTCCCGTTCCGCAAACTGCGCGTGCCGGACCTGATGCAGATTGCGTCCCTGATCGCCGAGGAGATCGACTCGTGGAAGCCCGACGCGGTGTTCATCGACGCCACCGGCATCGGCTGGGGCGTGGTCGACCGCCTGCACCAACTGGGTTACTCCAAGGTGGTCGGCATCCAGACCGGCGAGAAAGCCTACAAGCCCGAGCAGTTCCGCAATCGCCGCGCCGAGCTGTGGTATGCGCTGCGCGAGGCCATCCGCGACAACCTCGACCTGCCCAGCGACGACACCGAGCTTGAGCACGAACTGACCAACATCGAGTACGGCTTCGACGACCAGCAGCGCTACGTGCTGGAGTCCAAGGAGGACATGAAGGACCGCGACGAGGCCAGTCCCGACACCGCCGACAGCCTTGCGCTATCCTACGCCGCGCCGGTCGCGCCCACGAAAACCAAACGGGAATCATGGCGCGACCGGCTCAAGAAGCGCAAGACCGGCACTTCGGCAATGGCCGCATAAGGACCGACGATGACAGTCACGGCATTCGATGGTGGCAGCGACGGCGGTTCGGACGTCGACCTGTCGGGCATGTCCGAGACCGGCAACGAGATCGCCATCGCCCGCGCCGCCTGGTTCCGCTACGAGTACGTCCGCCAGCGCGGCCACATCGAATACTGCGAGCAGGCCCGGCGCTGCGACAACTTCTACCTCGGTGGTGGCCTGCAATGGCGCAAGGAAGACCGCGACGTCCTCGAGGAGGAGCAGGGCCGGCGCGCGATCGAGTTCAACGAAATCCTCGATGCGGTCAACACGGCGCTGGGCTACCAGATCCAGAACCGCCTCGACATCAGCTACCGGCCACGCGGCTCCGGCGCAGACACCGACACCGCCTCGACCCTGTCCAAGGTCGTGATGCAGGTGTGCGACGACAACGACTACAAGCACCACGAGACGCAGGTCTTCGCCGATGGCCTGATCCAGCAGCGTGGCTACTACGAGCTGCGCCTGAACTTCGACCGCAACATCCGCGGCGAGATCAGTCTCGGCACGCTCGATCCGATGGACGTGATCCCGGACCCGGAAGGCCGCGAGTACGACCCGGACACCTGGAGCGACGTCCACATCACCCGCTTCCAGAACATGGACCAGATCGAGGCCAACTACGGCAAGGAAGCGCGCACCAAGATCGAGACCTACTACGGCGTGACCGGCGATACGACCGAGATGATCTCCAGCATCGACGACGTCGAGCGCTCGACCTTCGCGGCAGGTGATGACGACTACAGCCGTGGCGACACCACGCTTGGCGGTCGCCCGATCGGGCCGCTGTTCGACGCCGTCTACCGCGACGGCAGCATGCTTTACGTGCGCATCATCGACCGCCAGTTCTGGAAGAACGTGGTGTGTCGCATCGCCATCTACCCGACCGGCGACATCCGCATCATCGAGGACGCGACCGAGGCGCAGATCGCCGATGCCGTCGCGCAGGGCGCCATGCTCGCCAAACGCCCAATGCGCCGCATCCGCTGGCGCGTGACCACGCAAAGCACGGTGCTGCACGACGACTGGAGCCCGTTCAAGCACTTCTCCGTCATTCCCTACTTCCCCTACTTTCGCCGTGGCCGCACGCGCGGCATCGTCGACAACGCGATCGGGCCGCAGGAACTACTCAACAAGGCGCTCAGCCAGTACCTGCACATCGTCAACAGCCTCGCCAACTCCGGCTGGATCATTGAGGAGAACTCGCTGGTCGGCGGCATCACCACCGAAGACCTCAAGACCGAGGGCGCCAAGACCGGCCTCGTGCTCGAGTACAAGAAGGGCTCGACTCCGCCCCAGAAGATCACGGCCAACCAGGTGCCCCCCGGCATCGACAACCTTGTCACGATGGGCTCGGCCAAGATCCGCATTGTCATGGGCACCAACGACGCCCTGACCGGCAACAGCTCGCCCAACGCCTCCGGCCTCAAGACCCAGGTCGACCAGTTCGCGGCGCAAATGTCGCTGGCCGTGCCGCTGGACAACCTCAGTAAGACCCGCCACATGCTCGCCATCCGCTCCGTCGAGATGATCCAGCAGTTCATGACCGAGCCACAGATCATCCAGATCAGCCACCGCGACGCCGCCGGCAAGCTGACCTCGACATCGATGCCGGTCAACTACCAGCAGGACGACGGCAGCGTGCTCAACGACCTCACGATCGGCGAGTACGCCGCCGTGGTCACCGACCAACCAAGCCAGGTCACGTTCCAGAACAGCCAGTACGAGCAGTGCATGACGATGATCGAGAAGGGCATCCCGATCCCGCCCGACGTCGTGCTGCGCTACTCCAACCTGTCCGACAAGGACGAGGTCGCCAAGCGTATCGCCGATGCACCGCAGGGCACGCCGCTCGAGGCCGCCAAGGCCACGCTCGCCAATGCGCAGGCATCGGTCGCGCAGGCCAATGCGCAGAACATCGCCGCCCAGACCATCCTCAACAAGGCGACCGCCGCGATGAACCAGGTGACGGCGCTGTTCGAGGCCATCCGCACCGCCGGCCTGTTGCGCGCCGATCCAGCGCTCGCGGCCATTGCTGACCAGCTCGCCAAGAGCGCAGGATTCGTCGATAACGATGCAACGCCGCCGTTCCCGGCCAACGTGCAGGCAGCGCCCGTTCCGCAGGGGGTGCTGCCGCCACCGAACACCAACCTGCAACCCGACCGGCCTGACGTGGGTCATGCCATCGGACACCAAGCCGGCATCCGCAACGGTGCCATCAACCCAGGAGTGAGCGCGTAATGGCCAAGATGAAGATCGGTAGCAAGCCCAGCCCGGCCAACTCCGGGAAGGGCGAAGTCGTCAGTGATGACAACGGCAAGTACAAGGACGGTCGCTATCTGGAACCGCACGAACGCAAGAACGGCCCGTTCGACGACTACGAGGTCAAGGACTCGCTGCGCAAGCTCTCCGATGCCGGCAAGATCCAGAAGAACCGCAAACTGATGGCGCACGTCAAGAAGGAAGCCAAGCGCCAGATCGCCGAGCACCAGAAGATGCTGGCCGATCACGGTGCCGGCAAGAAGCTCAAGGGCACCGAAGGCGATGACATGGGCGCCGACGATCACGACGGCGACGACAACGACACGCCATAAGCGAAAGAATCAGGCACCCGATTGCCGGATAACGAAACCGAACACCACTTCGCACCACCCACCACCACCTAGCACCGGAGTTTCACCATGGCAGCCAAGAACGATGATGACGAGGACACCCTGCACGTCAGCGACGAGGACGAGGAGCAGGAAGAAGAGGAACAGGAAGAGGAGCTCGACGAGGACGGCAACCCGAAGCCGAAGGACGAGGAGGTCGACCTCGACGACGACACCCTGCGCGACCTGGCCAAGGATGACGACGACACGCCCGTCATCCCGAAGGCGCGCTTCGACGAGGTCGTCGACGAGCGCAACCGGCTGCTCGATCACGCGCTCAAGGGTGCGGCGGCTGCTGCCAAGAAGGATGAGCCGCCGCCGTTCGACCTCAAGGCCAAGATCAAGGAACGCAACACCAAGCTCATGGAAGGCGACGAGGACGCGGCGCTCGCGATCGACCTCGAAGTCGAAGAGTACCGCACCGGACAGGCGGCCGAGCGCGCGGCCCAGCGCTACCGTGCCGAGCGCGTGCAGGAAGACGTCGCCGAGGCGAGCGGCACGGTTGAGAGCAAGTTCCCGCAGCTCAAGCCTGGCAGCAAGAAGTACGACCAGGACGTGGTCGACGAGGTCGTGGCGCTGCGCAACGTCTACATCCAGCGCGGCATGCCGGTCGGCAAGGCGATCATCAAGGCATCCGAGCGCATCTGTGCACGCGGGCAGGCCGCTGCTGACGACGATGATCGCGGCGACCCCAAGAACGTCACCCGCATGCAGCCGCGCATGACCGCCGCGCAGATCGCCGAAAAGATGGCATTGCAGAAGCGCCAGCCGCCGCGCACCGGCGAGCAGGGCGTCGGCAACCGCGAGCGCAGCGGCGAGCGCGTGAAGGACATCGACTTTGAGAACATGAGCGATGCCGAGTTCGAGCGCATGCAGCGCGAGCAGCCGGAAGTGGTCAAGGAAGCGATGGGGTATGGGAAGAACAGGGGCGGCAAGAAGTAGTAAACTATTGGCCGGAGCCGATAAGCGTTGCAGACGGCGGTTCGCTGGATACTAGAGCCTCTGTGTAAGCCTCGGCCAATCCAGACTGTAAACTTGCAGCCCTAAGTCTTCGAGTCCCACCGCAAGGTGGGATTCGTCGTTTTGCCTCTTGCAATCCTCAAAACACCGTCGCATGATCGCGCTCAGTCGGATCGCTCTCCCCTGAGTACCGGCTCGCTGACACGGATCCCCTCCGTATCCGCCACCAGCCTCGGCAGGGCTTCCTTGGTTGGTGACCTGCCGGGGCCGCTTCAACGGGTAGACACGCCCGCAAGTGTCGGGTCGCTCCCTTCGCGTCGCAGCCAGCCGCCGGCGTCAAGCGCGGACGTGCCGACAGACTCGGCAAAACCCACCGGCCACAAGGCCAATCCCTTTATCGCGATGCAGCGCTGGCCATCCCGGCTGGCTCTTTCGGAGAACACTCATGGGCGCCGTCACCGATTTTGCCAGTATGACCAGCCAGCAGAAAGTCGTCTGGTCGCGTACCGTCTGGTCCGCAGCCCGCGACATGATGTTCGTCAAGCGCTTCATCGGCACCAGCACCAACTCGATGATCCAGCGCATCACCGAGCTCACACCGACCGAGCGCGGCGACCAGGTGCTGTTCCAGTTGGTTGCCGACCTCGTCGAGGACGGCGTGATCTCGGACAACCAGCGCGAGGGCCACGAGGAGCAGATGGCCTCCTACGCGCAGATCATCCAGATCGACCTGATCTCGCACCAGGTCAAGAACAAGGGTAAGCTGGCCAACCAGAAGACGGTCATCAACTTCCGCGAGCAGGCACGCGACAAGCTCGCCTACTGGCTCGCCGACCGCGTCGACCAGCTCGTGTTCCTGACCCTGTCGGGCGTGTCCTACGCCTACAACAACAACGGCAGCCCGCGCATCGCCGGCAGCCCCTTCCCGAGCCTGTCCTTCGCCTCGGACGTAGCCGCACACACCGCCGCGCGCGCGCTGCGCTGGTCGGCGACCTCCGGCCTGAACGCCTCCGACACGACCCAGGTCGCATCGGCGGACGTTGCCAGCTACCAGATGATCGTGGACGTGATGACCTTCGCCAAGGATCACTACATCCGTCCGCTCATGGCCGATGGCAAGGAGTATTACGTGATGCTGGTCAAGCCCGGCACCATGGGCCAGCTCAAGAAAGACCCGGACTACCTGCGCGCGGTCACCCAAGCGCTGCCGCGCACCAAGGACAATCCGTTCTTCACCGGCGCGACCGTCACGGTGGACGGCGCGGTCATCCAGGAACACCGCAAGGTCTACTCCACCGTTGGCGCGGCCAGCGGCAGCAAGTGGGGCTCCGGTGGCACCGTGGACGGCACTCGCACGCTGTTGTGCGGCGCGCAGGCGCTGGGCATGGCCGACATCATGCCGCCGGACTGGGTCGAGAAGTTCTTCGACTACGACACCAAGCAGGGTATCTCGGTCGACAAGATGTTCGGGCTTCTGGCGCCGCAGTTCTACAGCATCTACGACCAGGCGGTCGAGACCTTCGGCTCCATCGCGATCGACCACGCGCTGCCAGGCTTCAACATCCTCTGATTGAGACAGCCGCTCCGGCGACTTTCTCGCAGACCCCTCACGCCATCTGACAAATCAGCAGGAGCAGGACATGAACGCTTCCACCTCCGTCAACGCGATCCCGAGCAACATCGTCGGTCGCCAGTACAAGAAATCGGCGTTCTTCAAGGCCACGGTCGCCAATTTCCAGGACCCGGCCAACAACAACGTCCTGTCCCTGCAGATGCCGCCCGGCTCGATGGTGACCGGCGGCTCGGTCAACGTGACGCAGGCGTCCAACGAGACCAGCACCGACACGCTGTCGATCGGCGACTCCGGTTCGGCTGCGCGCTACCACGCCGCGATCGACTTCAAGACCGCCGCGTACACGCTGCTGACCGCGACCGGCTTCATCTACACGCCGGCCAACAGCGCCGTAACGATTACCCGCACGCCAGCGGATAGCCCGGATGCCGCGACCAACGGCGTTGTCTACATCCTGGTCGACTACGTCACGCTCGACGAGGCGCAGTTCACGCAGGGCTAAACCCGTGGTGGGTGTGTCGCCTGACAGCCGGCCGGAGTAATCTGTGCCGGCTGTCTTTACAAAGGGCAGCCCACACCACCACAACAGGAGTTCAACATGGCAGCGCAAGCATCCGCCAAGAAAGCCCCGCAAGCCGCCGAGAAGGAAGACCCGAGCGTGCCGAAGTGGTACGCGCCCGACGGCTCGCCCATCCATGTCACCCTGCCCGATGGCAGGCGCTGCATCATCGGCATCGAGCCACGCCCCATCCCGCCAGCGTTCTACCGCGCCGCCCAGCGCGCCGGCGCCTTCGCCGACAGCATGCCGACCAAGGCGCAGATGCGCGGGCCGGAAGTGCCGCCGGGAGCTGACCCCCTTGGGCGCGTGCGTCTGATCGAGGGCATGGTGCGCAAGGCGTATCAGGACACGTCGGGCAGCGAGGAGTTCGAGAACGCCTTTACCCCGAACGGCGTGCCTGACATCAAGTGGCTGAGCGCGAAGCTCGGGTTCCAGATCACTGCGTCCGAGCGCGACCTGGCGTGGGCGGTCGTGTCCAAGGAGCCCGACGAACCCGTCGAGGACTGATAGGAGGCGAGCGTGCAACTGTCTGACCTCATTGCCAGGTTCCGCACGCTCTCCGGCGATCACGCGCAGCCGCCGTTGTGGGATGACCCGACGGTGACTGCGTGGCTCAACGAGGCCCAGCGTGAGGCGTGCATGCGCGCGCACCTGATCGAGGACGACAGCACATCGGCGATCGTCAACATCACCGCCGTCAACGGCCAGTGGGAGTACCCGCTGGACCCGCGCGTGCAGGACGTGCTGCGCGTGACGGCCTGCCACACCCTGGTCGGACCACCGTACTCCTACAAGCATGTCGTCCGTGGCTACGAGGAAGACATCCGCCACCAGTGGGCGCGCGACCCCGATGCGACACGGCGCCCGCGGCACTTCGCGGTGTTCGGCGATGGCGGCGCATCGACCGGGCGCACCCTGATCCTTGATGGCATCCCTGACCAGACGCTCGATCCGATCCAGTTCCAGCTCGTGGTGGACCGCTTTCCGCTCGAGGACATGGACTCGACCGAGCCGACCGACACCCCGGAAATCAGCCCACGCCACCACCCCGACCTGGTGCAGTGGGCGCTGCACCTTGCCTACCAGACCCGCGACATGGAAGGTTCGGCACCGGAGCGCTCGACCGCCGCGCTGGCCAACTTCGAGTCCAAGTTCGGCGTGCGCCCGGACGCGAACGTGCAGCGCAAGCGCCTGCGCCACAAGGCGACGGTGTGCCAGCCGATCGGCGGCGATGCCGGCTATGGGCGACGCTACTCGGGGCGCTGGTGATGCCGACGACTCCCGACCCGCTCGATCCGAAGATCACCGTCGACAAGTTCGACGGCATCCACAACCTCTCGCAGGAGTGGACGGACCAGCCTGACTCCCTGCGCGAGGCGGTCAACATCGACATCGACCGCCAGGGCAACCCCAGCACGCGCGCCGGGCGCACGCTGCTGGTCGCCTGTACGCAGGGCAACAGCCTGTGGAGTGATCCGCTGCTGCCGTTCGCGCTGTACGTGGACCACACCACGATGCACGCGGTCTTCCAGGACATGAGCACGGACGTCGTGCAGACCGGCATGGCGCCTGGCCTTGACGTGTCCTACGCGCTGGTCAATGGCAATGTGCTGTGGAGCAACGGCCTGCAGTCGGGCGTGGTCGCGCCTGACTTCGAGTGCTATCCGTGGGCGTGTCCGCAGCCGGGCGGCCAACCGCTGCTGGCGCTGATGGCCAACGCCGGCGAACTCGGGCCCGGCACGGTGCAGGTCGCGATCACCTTCGTTGACAGGTTCGGGCGCGAGTCCGGCTCGACGCTGGCAACCTCCATCGACGTCGACGGCACCAACGCGGTCATCCTGAGCAACATCCCACAGCCAGCCGACCCGAGCCTCGTCCCGCAGATCCGCGTCTACGCCACCGCTCCGGGCGGCGAAGTCCTCGAGCGCGCGGGCACCATCGCCGCCGGCACCACCACCTATGTCATCGGCGCGCGCCCGACCGGCCGTGCCATGCAGACCCAGTTCCTGCAGCCGCTACCGCCGGGCCAGATCGTGCGCCGCTTCAATGGCCGGCAGATCGTCGCGCGCGGCAACCTGCTGCTGTGGTCGCCGGCGCTGCGCTATGGCCTGTACGATCCGGCCAAGCACTTCACCCGCTTTCCCACGACCGTCGACGCCGTCGAGCCGGTCGGCGAGGGCACCAACGAGGCTGGCCTGTACGTCGCCGCTGGCGATCGCACCTACTACCTCGACGGAACCGACCCCGCGACCTGGAAGCAGGCGATCAAGTATCCCTACGGCATCATCCCCGGCAGCTCCGCGCAGACACCCGCCGAGCACTGGGGCATCGAGTCGAAGGAACGTATCCCGGCATGGCTGGCCAAGAACGGCCTGTTCTGTGTTGGCCTCTCGCGCGGCCAGGTGGTCTCGTTCAAGGCTGGCGAGGCGGTCGCTTCCAATGCCGAGGCCGGCGCGAGCCTGTTCCGCGAGATCAACGGCATCCGCCAGTTCCTGACCGCGCTCCGGGCGCCGTTGCCGCTAAATCTCAAGATCGGCGATGTTGCGACCGCCGTCACCTACAATCACGAATCATGAGCATGTTCGCCAGCCAGAAGGTGCGCAACGAACGCCTCGCGGTCTGTGCGACCTGCGCGCAGAAGGTCGGCACTCCGGCGCGTTGCGCGCTGTGCCACTGTGCTTTGATAATCAAGACTCTTGGGCGCGAGGCATCCTGCCCCGCCGGGAAGTGGTGAGGAGTAGACCATGTTCCGTATCAACTTGTTCCAGAGCGTGCGCCTCGCCATCGCTTCGTGGATCGGCGGCGATGCGCGCCGGCAGAGATTCGGGATGGAAGAGGCCGCGCGCGCCCTGCGCAACTTCGACATCGAATACACCCGCGGCGGCATCGTGATCCCGCGCATGGGCGTGTTCATCGGCGGTATGTTCAAGCACCGCGCGCGCAAGATCGGTGGCAATCCGTTGAACCCGTTTGGCTACGGGGCATGGGAGCCGTGGTCGCTTGACCCGAACGCCATGGCGAACCAGGGCTTGAACTACATCCTGAATGTGGCGCTCGGCAACCAGAGCCAGATCGCCGCGTTCTACCTCGCACCGTTCGCCGGCAACGTCACCCCGGACGGCACCTGGACGGCGGCCAATTTCACCAGCAACGGCACCGAGTTCCTCGCCTACACGCCGACGACCCGCCCGTCGTGGAACCTGCTCACGCCCGTCGCGAACGCGCCGACCACGACCGAGTCACTCGGCAATACCGGCAATGAGGCCGTCATCACCTTCACCAGCGGTGGCCCGTACAACCTCTACGGCCTGGGGCTCATCTCGAACGCGACCAAGAGCAGCACCAGCGGCACGCTGATCGCGGCCACGCGCTTCGCCAGTCCGCGCCTGTCGCAGAATGCCGGCGACCAGCTCGCGTTCGGTTATGTGATTACCGCTGCCGATGCTGGCTAATGCGCCGTGTCGCGCTTCCACGGCTGGCACCACAAGCGCTACATCGGCGATCCCGAGGTCGCTGCCCGGTATCTTCCCGAAGCACGGAAGATACTGGGCTTCGTGGTG
>Ga0070731_10004995_pt1 | contig 11108 bp, 10 predicted proteins | sample Coa_R1_2_FD_66448 | JGI IMG/M metagenome (GOLD analysis project Ga0070731, IMG submission 66448) | Surface soil microbial communities from Centralia Pennsylvania, which are recovering from an underground coalmine fire - Coalmine... | ecosystem: Environmental > Terrestrial > Soil > Unclassified ... | reverse complement strand
TCGCAGGCGAACCATTTGCCCGTGCGACCAAAGCCGGTGAAAATTTCATCGACCACGAGCAAGGCTTTGTGTTCATCGCAAAGCCGCCGCAACAACGGCAGAAATTCCGGCGGCGGGACGTTGATGCCGCCACGGGCCTGCACGGGTTCGACCAACACAGCACCCACCCATCCGCGCTGGAATTGGCGGCGCATGAGCGTTTCCACGATCGGAAGGTCAGCCGGCCTGGTGGGAAATTGTATAAAGTGGCCGAACTCGCGCAGCTGCAACCGGAATGGCGCGCGGAAGAATTCCCGATGCGTCGTGTTCAGCGTCCCATAGCCAAGTCCATGATAGCCGCCCTGGAAGGCGATGACGCCGTATTTGCCGGCGGTGAGCATCGCGGTTTTGAGCGCCGCTTCGATCGCCTCGAAACCGGAATTGCAAAAAATAGTTTTACCTGACTGGATTTTCTGGTTTTGCGTTTCGGGACGCCGGCTCGGTAATTCGGATTTTAGTGCGGAAAACTCGGAGCTCCATCGCTCGAAAGTGATTTTGCTCAGCTCGCGGGCGAGTTCGGCCTTGCGTGCGTGCGGATGGACGTCGCCCATCGCGTGGAGGAGTTGCTCCATTTGTTCCTGACCTGCCTTGACGACGCGGGGATTCGCGTGTCCGGCGGCTGCCACGCCAAAGGCAGCGGTCAGATCCAAATATTTTTTTCCTTCCGCATCCCACACATTCACACCCTTGGCCCGCTCCCAAACAATGGGCCATGAACCGTCCGGCTCGGTGAAGAGCAAGTTGCGCGATTCGTATTCGCGCAGCAGAGCGAGAGTTTCACGGGTATTCATGGATCACACACCGCGCTGTTCCGGCGGCCAGATGATTTTGTGCAATTGCGCCTGAAAACGCACTGGCAAAGCGTCGAAAATGATGCTTTCGACAAGTTGAAGACGCGATATTGGAGTCTGGCCTGGCGGAACTTTTTTCAGAGACTTGTCCTGCTGCTCCGGCGCCAGCGGGTGCACCCAGGAGAACAACAAGGGGCAAATGGCGTCGAGCTTGTGCCGGGCGATCCGCTCTTTGGCCCAGGTGTAATCTTCCACCGTGCCGATCACGAACTTGATTTCATCCGTCGATTTCAGGTGCGGGATATTCTCCCAGCGGTTGCGTTCAACCTCGCCGCTGCTGGGACATTTCAAATCCATGATGCGGCGCACGCGCGGGTCAACCTGGGAAATATCGTGTGCTCCGCTCGTTTCCAGCAACACAGTAAAATCCTCGTCGCAGAGTTGCTTCATGAGCGGCAGGACACTTTTTTGCAGGAGCGGCTCGCCACCGGTCAGTTCCACCAAAGGCAATTTTGGATTTCGGATTTCGGATTTCGGATTTGCAAATGGCGCGGCCAAGCGGCGGACTTCGGCCCGCACTTCGTCCAAGGATTGCTTTTTGCCCTCAGTGAAAGCGTAGGCGGAGTCGCAATACGAACAGCGGAGATTGCAGGCGGTCAGCCGGACAAAAATACACGGCAGGCCCGCGAAGGTGCTTTCGCCTTGCAGGCTCAGGTAAATTTCGTTCACAACCAGCGTTTCTGCCATCAACGCAAAGTAAGCTGAATCCGCGGAATCGGACAGATTTTTCACCGTCATTGTCATGACGCGATGAAAACAGTAGCCTGTCCGCATGAAATCCGCCCGGACACTTCTCGCGTTACTGATTCTGCTTTCTGTTAATGTTCTTCGTGCTGCTGATACAAACTCTTTTCCGGTGACGATCTCGGTGCATGCTTCTCAGGTGGTGGGGCCACTAAAACCAATCTGGCGTTTCTTCGGCGCTGATGAGCCGAATTACGCGACGATGCCGAATGGTTCCAAATTGATTGGCGAACTGGGCCAGTTGCGTCCGGACGAAACTTACTTCCGCACGCACAATTTGCTGACCAGCGGCGATGGTTCAGCGAGTTTGAAGTGGGGCTCGACGGGAGCTTACTCGGAGGATGCGCAGGGCAAGCCCGTTTACAATTGGACCATACTCGACGGCATCTTTGATACCTACCGCACACGGCACATGCGGCCATACGTGGAAATTGGTTTCATGCCTGAGGCGTTGTCCATCAAGCCGGAACCGTACCGGCATCATTGGACGCCAACGGCCAAATACAATGAGATCTACACGGGTTGGTCGTATCCGCCCAAAGATTATGACAAGTGGTCAGAATTGGTTTTCCAATGGGTGAAACACGCGGTCGCGAAATACGGGCAGGCAGAAGTCGAGCAGTGGTTTTGGGAAACGTGGAACGAGCCGAACATTGGTTATTGGCAGGGCACGCCGCAGGAATTTTACCGGCTGCACGACTGCGCGGCGGACGCGGTGCGCCGCGCGTTACCCAGCGCGAGAGTTGGTGGACCGGATTCTGCCGGCGCGGGTGAATTTCTCAGGCGTTTTCTGACTCATTGTGCGGAAGGCACGAATTTCGCGACTGGAAAGATCGGCACGCCGGTTGATTTTATTTCGTTCCACGCCAAAGGCTCGCCGGTTTACACCAACGGCCACGTGCGCATGGGCATCTCCAGCCAATTGCGCGCGATGGATTCGGGATTCAGAATCGTTGCGTCATTTCCGCAATACAAAAATACTCCGATCGTGATTGGCGAATCCGACCCGGAAGGCTGCGCCGCCTGCCAGGGTGAGCAATTGGGATATCGGAACGACACGATGTATTCGAGCTATACGGCGGCGAGTTTCGCGCGAGCTTACCAACTGGCGGACAGGCACGGCGTGAACCTGGAAGGTGCTTTGACGTGGGCGTTTGAATTCGAAAACCAGCCGCCATTCGCGGGGTTTCGATCAGTTGCGACGGCGGGTATCGATTTACCGGTGCTCAATGTGTTTCGCATGTTCAGCAAAATGCCGGAGCAGCAAATCGCTGCCGAAAGCGATGGGGCGGCGTCGCTTGATGACATGCTGAGATCGGGTGTGCGCGGAAAACCGGATGTGTCGGCGCTCGCGGCCAGCGGGAAAAATCAAGTCTGCGTGATGTTGTGGCATTATCACGATGATGATGTTGCGGGGCCGGACGCTGATGTGAACATTACGGTCGACGGGCTGCCTCAAACAGTTCACGAAGCGCGCTTGCACCAATTCAGAATCGATGCAAATCACAGCAACGCATTTACCGTGTGGAAAAAAATGGGTTCGCCGCAGGCGTTTACGCAGGAGCAATTCGCTGAGCTTGAAAAGGCTGGACACCTCGCTGAAATGGATGGAGGCAAGAATGTCAAAGCTGATCAAGGCAAAGTCAATTTGCGCATCGCGCTCCCGCGCCAGGCTGTTTCACTCCTCGTGTTTGAATACGCAGCGCAGCCGTGATGGAATTTACTCTTCGCCAATACTGAATTAAGTTGATCTGGCCCTGGCGAACACGGTCAGATCAAAATCAACAATTTGTAATGGAAATATACGATCACCCGACATTTCGGATGGCTTGCCAGCAATTCGATTTGGTCGCCGATCATCTTGAAATCCCTGAGGCCGAACGCGGGCGCCTGAAGTACCCGAAGCGCTCGATGACCGTGGCGCTGCCGATCCATCTCGACAATGGCACGACAGCGGTTTTCTCCGGATATCGCGTGCAGCATCATCTCACTCTTGGCCCAACCAAGGGCGGTCTGCGCTATCATCCGGATGTGATGCTTGGCGAAGTGGCCGCGCTGGCGATGTGGATGAGTTGGAAATGCGCGCTCACCGGCCTGCCGTATGGCGGCGCGAAGGGTGGCATTGCCTGCGATCCCAATAAACTTTCGAAAAGCGAACTCGAACGCCTCACGCGTCGTTACACGCAGGAAATGATTCCGTTCATCGGGCCGCAGGTGGACGTGATGGCGCCCGACCTCGGCACCAATGAGCAAATCATGGCTTGGATGATGGACACCTACTCGATGCATGAAGGGCACGCGGTTCCGAGCATTGTCACAGGCAAACCTGTGGGCCTCGGCGGCTCGCTGGGGCGCCGCGAAGCTACTGGTCGCGGTGTGGGATATCTTGTGAATCGCGCGACCGATGCGCTGGGCCTCGATATGAACAAGTGCAGGACCGTGATTCAAGGGTACGGCAACGTTGGCTCGGTCGCGGCGTTCTCGCTGGCGCGTAATGGGGCAAAAATTATTGCGGTGAGCGACGTCAACGGCGGCATTCACAATTCGAACGGTTTGGATTTGTGGAAACTGGAGAAGCACATCGCGGAGAATAAAACCGTGGCGGGATTTCCCGAATCCGAACCGGTCACCAACGAACAATTGCTTTTATTGCCGTGCGAGATTCTCGTTCCCGCTGCCTTGGAACGGCAAATCACGGAGGCGAACGCCGCCAAAATCAAATGCCGCATTCTGGCCGAAGCGGCAAATGGGCCCACGACGCCTGAGGCCGATGTAATCCTCAATCAACGGCCGGAGGTTTTCATCATTCCTGACATCCTATGCAACGCGGGCGGTGTGGTGGTGAGTTACTTCGAGTGGGTGCAGGATCTGCAGAGTTTTTTCTGGGGCGAAACTGAAGTTGTGGACAAATTGTTTCGAATTCTGGAAACTGCGTGGACACAAATCCTGAACCTGAGTCGGAAACAGAAGATTCCGATGCGTCTTGCTGCGATGAGCCTTGGCGTAAAGCGGGTGCAGGAAGCAAAGAAAGTCCGTGGTTTATTTCCGTGAGAGCAATTGTTGTAGCAGACGAAGAGAAAGTTGATTTCGACCGCGAATTGCGGGCCGATGTATTGATCAGCTGTGGCGATATTTCTGATTCCTTCATCCTGCGCGTGGCCGAAATGACGCTGTGCCGGCAAATCTTCGCCGTCAAAGGCAATCACGACAGCTCCGCAGGTTTTCATTCAGGGATCAAGGACCTGCATTTGAAGGTCCAGGAGTTCGATGGGTTAAAATTCGGCGGATTCAGTGGTTCCTGGCGTTACAAACCTGTTGGCAATTTCCTCTACGAACAGGAGGACGTGGAAAAGGCACTTGAGAATTTTCCGTCAGTTGACGTCTTCGTGGCGCACAATTCACCGCACCTGGTCCATCAATGGGACGACAATGTTCATGTAGGCTTCAAAGCATTCAACAACTACATCGAACGCGCGCGCCCGCAGATTTTCCTCCACGGTCACCAGCACGTAAACGCGGAAAGTCTGGTAAAGGCCACACGGGTCATCGGGGTCTATGGGCAAAGGTGGATTCGAATGCCGAGCGTGCATAGAAATCCCGGGGACAAGCACGCAGTGCCGGATTGAGCACTTACAGGTTCCGACTTGGCTTCGGCTCTTGACGCTGACACCCCCAGTGCTACACTTTCCCGCGTGAATTCAGTTCGCAAGCCGTTTAGCAGCCTTGCCGGTTGGTATTACTTTACCAACGCGGCGGACTGGTGCTTGCGACTGCGTTAAAGCTCCCAACACCAAATCTGCCGCAGGTCGTCCCTGCGGTTTTTTCGTTTCTGCAGGGTGGCCGTCCAAAAATATGATCATTGTCCTTAAACCAAATCTATCGAGGAAACAGGAAGCCGCCGTGCTCAAGGAAATCCGCAAACGCGGTTATCGCCCGCATGTCATGCGCGGCGTGGCGCGCACGGTGATTGGCGCGATTGGCGATGAACTGACGCATCAATCGCTGGAAACGCTGGCCACGGTGTTTCCACAGTTGATCGAGAGCGTGCTGCCGATTCAGAAGCGTTATAAACTCGTCAGCCGCGAGGCGCATCCTTCCAATTCCACGATCAAGGTCGGCCAGCATGTTATCGGCGGGAAAAAATTTCATATCATGGCTGGCCCGTGTTCAGTCGAGAGCGAGAAGCAGTTGATGAAAACGGCAGAGGCTGTTAAAGCGGCGGGCGCGACCATCCTGCGCGGCGGCGCGTTCAAACCACGAACTTCGCCTTACGAATTTCAGGGGCTGGGCGAGAAAGGATTGAAGCTGCTGGCCAAGGCACGCAAAGAAACCGGCCTGGCGGTCATCACCGAATTGCTTTCTGAATCGCACGCGGAAATGGTGGCGGAATACGCGGACATCCTCCAAATCGGCGCGCGCAATTCGCAGAACTTTCAGTTGCTGATAGCAGCGGCCAAAACGGGCAAGCCGGTTATGCTCAAGCGCGGGTTGTCCATGAAGGTTGAGGAGTGGCTGCTCGCTGGTGAATATGTTCTCGCGCACGAGAATCCGAACCTGATGTTCTGCGAGCGCGGCATTCGCACGTTCGAAACCTACACGCGCAACACGCTTGACCTCTCGTCGATTCCGATCATCAAGAAGGAATCCCATTGTCCGATCGTGATTGATCCAAGTCAGGCGGCAGGCCGGGCGGACCTGGTAGCGGCGTTGTGCAAAGGTGCGGTGGCGATGGGCGCGGATGCGTTGCTCATTGAGGTGCATCCAAATCCGGCTGAGGCGTTGAGTGACGGCGCGCAGCAGGTGACACTAGAAATGTTTGCGAAGCTGATGCAGGAATTGAGGCCGCTGATTCTGGCTGCAGGAAGGGAATAAACCGCAAGGGGCGCTTTGGCAGCAAAGCGTCTGCAACGGAGAGAAGGGCGGTTCAGGCTATGGCTTTGGCTTCAGCCAGAGTGGCGACGTATGCGTCTTGCAGGTGCGAGGAATGTTCCGGTCCGAAATGGAACCCGGTTTCATCCTCGTAACCCTGAGGCGCAAATGACATCACGATCAGGCTGAGAGTCGCCAAGGCTGCGCTGGAGCCCAATACGATAAGCGCTGCGATCAACATGCTGGTTTTGGCAGCATAAAAGACGCCACGAAAGGAGTTTACCGGAAAGCACTAAAAAGCGGTCGATTTTGGGTGTTTTTTCGCTGGAGTGTCCTGTTTTATGGCTGCGAGTGCTCGGGAACGGGACAGTGGCCTTGCTGAGAAACATTCGAACATCGAACGCTGAACATCGAATGGATGCTCCGCCACTTCGTGATGGAGAGGAGTCAAAACGCGAACAGTTTATTTTGTTTCGTCGAGGAAGGTGATTTTCATTCCCTCTTTGGGCTTGGAGAAGCTGTCCAGGAGTGTGGGCGCGGAAGTTGGAGTTGGTTGCGCGGGTTTCGCTTCCTGAGGCTCAAGTGCGGAGCGGAGTGCGCCTTCGACCAATTGTGCGCAATGAATTTTCATCGGGGGCAGCGGCCCGAGTTCACCGGCGAGTTCTTCGGTCTTTAAGGAAAGCGCTTCCTCGGCGGTTTTGCCGCGAATCAATTCTGTCGCAAGACTGGCAACAGCGATGGCTGTCTCGCAGCCGAAGGATTGAAAGGTGGCGCGGTCGATGACTTTCTTGCCGTTCTCGTCTTTGAACTTCACCCACATGCGGAGCATTTCGCCGCAGTCGGAATTGCCTACGGTGCCGACGGCATCGGCGTTGGCCAGTTCACCCATGTTCTGCGGGTTGGCGATGGCGTCCGAAATTTTCTTTTGTAGGTCTTCGTTCATTTTAAATTTGCCACAAAGGCACAGACGGCTCAGAGAAATCTTACGTTTGCGTTTTTCATCTCTGTGTCCTCTGTGCCTCTGTGGCTACGAACCGAGTTTGTATCTGCGCATCTTTGTATCTACTTCCTGAGCCCAGGCGTCGATGCCGCCGCGGAGGCAGCGAACGTTCTGCAGGCCGTGGCCCATAAAATATGCTGCGGCGTCGAGTCCCTGCTTTCCCTGATGGTCGATTACCACGAGGGGACGTGTATTCGAACCGTCGCCCATGATTTGGCGCATCGCGTCCTGCGAGAGCAAGGTTGAGCCGTCGATGTGCACAGCTTCGTACTCCTCGCGCGAGCGAACGTCCACGAGGCGAATCGATTTGTCCTGCTGGACGGCGGCCGCCAGGTCTTTTGGGGAAATGAAAATTTTCGCGTCCTGCTCGTGGCTGGATTGGATGTGCCCGAGGACTTCGTTAATGTCCAGGTTTCCGTTGCGCTGGCAAACCTGCGCGAGGGTTTCATCCGGACTGAAGCCGCAGTTGCTGCAGCCGCCGATGTGGTAGCGGCGGAATAATGCGCGCTGCGCGCCGGGATACAGTTCCAGCACGTCGCGCATGGGCGATTGAGGTGCGATTGCCATTGCGAGGAAAGTTACTGCAAGGCGTTGGGTTTGTCGAAGGTGGAACGGCGAAGTTGAAACCGCAGATAAACGCAAATGGACGCAGATAAGAACCTCCGTTGCGGCATTTCTGACCCAAAAACCTAACTTCAATGTGAGATATTTGCCCAGGGACTGGTGGAATTGGTGGCCGAACCAATCGGGCCCACATCATTTCCGGAGATGAGGGTGAAGTTTCGCGTTCCACCACCGGCCACGTCGTTTTTGACTATCACATTATTGGTATTAAAAGATTCCGAAAAAATATATATTCCGTTGCCGGTGGGGCTGGTCACAATCGCCCGGTTTCCTTCGATATGATTGTTCGGGCTGTTCATATAGATCTCGCCAAAATGGTCGTTCGTGTCGTTGCCGAAGGCGAAGTTGTTCACCACCACGCAGGCGCCTGGGGGTTCGATTGCAATTCCGCCGCTGCCGTTGCCGTCAACAATGCAGCCACTGATGCGCGACGCGCCGGTCGCATAAATCCCGAAACCCACATTCGCTTCAATGACACAGTCCTGGATAATGGCTCCCTGACTGGTCTCGATTCCATAGACTGCATTCGAAGAAACCGTCAATTTTTCGAAGACGCGGGCTGGTGTGCTGGACACCAGATCCTCAATCCCAAGCGAACCCCAGGACTTGATAGTTCCGTTTCGAACGACGACGCCATGGCCCTGGCAATAGATTCCATTTCTGGATACAGCAGTACCCAGCAACGAGAAGCCGTTCAAGTCCAGGGTCACGTTATTAGCCGTGATCTCGATTCCGTCCGCTCCGCTCAAACCGACGATGTTCGTCGTGAGATAGTACGAGCCCGGCTGGCTGATGATAAATTCCTCAGAACTGTTGCCCGGAGTATGGGCGGCATCCACCGGCGTGCGCGGCTCAATTTGGTCGAGTGATTTCATCAGGGGAGCGGGCGCGCCAGGAGGCGTGAGACTGCCCTGGGCCAGGACGAGTCCCGGACAACTGAGGGACAAAACGAGTGCTATTCCGAGGCGGGGGAGGCGCGGAGGAAACGTGGTGTTCATGTGGTATGGGGTTCAGTGGGAACGGCCTTTTTTACCACTCCTGGTTGCGCAGGTCAATAATCGCTCGTCAAGTTGCGCAAAAGCCGGTGTCGAGGCTGGAACTATACAGTTGAAACTGCAGATAAACGCAGATGGACGCAGATCAGAACCGACTTTGCGGCATTTTCCAATCTGATACCTATGACCTTCTTCTCTATCAACGAAAACAAAGCGACGAACTGACGTTGAGGCTCAGCGGCTGGGAGGCTTTGGAGGGAGCGGCGTGCATTCTTTCAATAACCGACAGAAATCCTTTTTACTGGTAAAACGATGCTCGCCGGCGCCGGTTTTGAGATTGCTCACGATTTTATAAGCCACTTCGAGCCGTGAGAGCTGGACGATGCGGATGAATTCGTTGCCATGTTTCCAAATTTGTCCCTGTTGGAGTTTCAGTGCCATGGCGTTGGGAAAATCCGCCTCTCCAAATGGGAATTCGGAGAGGCGGTTAAGACGGTTATTTTTTCTTACCAGCGGCCTGCTTGCTGGCCACGGCCGCTTTTTTTTGTGCGGCGGAGGCATTGGCTTTGGATTGTTTTTGGCCGGACTTTTTCTGGTTCGCTTTTGGGGATCTATCGCCCATAATTTTTTATCTTCTTTCTTACCGCGGTTAACTGGCCCGCGGAATAAAAGTTTCCCCGAAGGCGTCATCACCATACGCGCGGCTGCGATGATTGTAAATGATGCGCCTGAATGCGGGACGGGCGAACGCAAGCACGCAAAGGATAGGCCGAGGGGAATTTTACTGAGTGAGCGTCGGGAATTTAGCGGAAGCGAATCTACAGTTTGTACGGGGTGCGAATGGCTTGCGTGCGGGCTAATATCGTGTACTAAACACCAAACACCCGAATCATGTTGAACAGCCTCACACTTCAAGGCAAAGCCTTGCGATTTTGAGGAATCAAATCCGCTGGAAACCAACCCTATCCGGACAAGTCTATGAAATCATATACGCAAGGCCTGTTGGCCGCACTGATGCTCTTCTCGTTGTTTGAGGCCGGAACGCCGGACGCCCGCGCCCAGGGCACTGCGTTCACTTATCAAGGCTGGCTGAGCGCCGGGAGCGGTTCGGCAAACGGCAGCTATGATCTGACTTTCGCGCTCTACCCCGTCTCCAGTGGAGGCGCGCCGGTCAGCGTCCCGGTGACGAATGTGGCCGTCGCGGTTACCAACGGGCTGTTCACCACGACCATCGACTTCGGGCCGGGCATTTTTTCCGGCAGCGCGTATTGGCTCGAGATCGCGGTGGCCACAAACGGCAGCGGAGTGTTTACCACACTCAGCCCGCGACAGTCGGTGAAGCCCTCGCCGTATGCAATTTATGCCGGTGAGGCAGGCATATTGACCGGTAACATTTCGCTGTCGCAGTTGCCATCGGTTGTGGTGACCAATAACGCGACCAACGCGAGCCTGAATGGCAGTTTTGGCGGCACGTTTGCCGGCACCGGTGCCGGAGTGACGGTCAACGGCGCGCCGGTGCTGACGACCGCCAGCGCACCGCTGGGCATCAGCATCCTGACGAATTCGAGCGGTGCGCCGGACGTGATCGAAGGTTCGATGGAGAATTTTGTGGGCACGGGCGTGTTGGGAGGAACGATTGGGGGCGGCGGCTCAACCAATTATTTCGGGATCGTGTACACCAACAGCGTGCAGGGGAATTTCGGGACGGTGGGAGGCGGAGGCGGTAACACGGCGGCATTGTATTCAACCGTGAGCGGAGGATTTTACAATACGGCTTCGGGGGAAAGCGCAACGATCGCGGGCGGCGGCGGCAATACCGCCAGCAACTCTTTCGCAACGGTGAGCGGCGGGTCGCTCAATGTGGCGGGCGCAGGATTCGCGGTGGTGCCCGGGGGCCAACAGAACCAGGCCCTGGGCAGTTACAGTTTTGCCGCCGGTTACCAGGCCCAGGCGACGAACACCGGCGCGTTTGTCTGGGCGGATGCG
>Ga0070731_10004994_pt1 | contig 11109 bp, 6 predicted proteins | sample Coa_R1_2_FD_66448 | JGI IMG/M metagenome (GOLD analysis project Ga0070731, IMG submission 66448) | Surface soil microbial communities from Centralia Pennsylvania, which are recovering from an underground coalmine fire - Coalmine... | ecosystem: Environmental > Terrestrial > Soil > Unclassified ... | reverse complement strand
GACCAGAAGCTGTAGCAAAACATCAGCGCATACGGCGTCAGCAAGAACAGTGCTACCCATAACAATGGAGGCAGAGTGACAGCCGCTTTGTAAGCGCGCGAGAACATTAGATTCTTTGGGGAGACTCCCTCACCGGAATAGCGTCCGCAGCCAAAAACTCCAGTTCGACCTCGTTCAGCGCAGGGCCAGCAGCGGCGCGAACCACCAGCATGAGTCCATCCGCGCACTGCACGCGAATCAGCTCCGTAGCTCCGTGAAATGCCTGCGAGAGGACTCTCCCCGGAGTGCGTACTGTGCCGGGAAGCGGAGTCGAGTGTGTAGCCAGCCGAATGTTTTCCGGCCGCAAAGAAAACAGTGCCGGTCCATCAGGAAGATTGGCCGTCCAGCGCAGTTGTCCGCAGCCGGCGACTCCGGCTGTCACGTCAGCCTTCAGCAGATTCGTGTGTCCAATAAACTGAGCGGCGTAAGCGGTTGCCGGATGGCTATAAATTTCTCTCGGCGTCGCTACCTGTTCCAATTCGCCCGAGCGAAGCAGAGCGATACGGTCTGACATCACCATTGCTTCTTCCTGATCGTGGGTGACAAAAATAAATGAGATGCCCACCTCACGCTGCAGAGATTTCAACTCAACTTGCATCTGCCGGCGCAAATTCGCGTCGAGCGCCGAAAGTGGTTCGTCGAGCAGAAGTAATCGAGGACGATTCACCAAAGCTCGCGCCAACGCGACCCGCTGCTGCTGTCCGCCGCTGATTCTCGAAGGCTTTGATTTCGCGTATGCCGGCATCCTCACTTTTTCCAACGCATCGGCCACTCGCGAAGCAATCTCAGCATCAGGCAGCTTGGCAACGCGCAGTCCGTAGCCGACGTTTTGCTCGACGGTCAGATGTGGAAATAACGCGTAGTGCTGAAAAACGGTATTTACTCGCCGACGGTAAGGTGGAAGTTGGTCGAGCCGCTCGTTACCCATCCAAACTTCTCCGCCACTGGCGCTCTCAAACCCAGCGATGATTCGCAGCAGCGTAGTTTTCCCCGAGCCGCTTTCGCCAAGGATGGTAAGAAATTCCCCTTCCGCTACATCCAGCGAAATATCGCGGAGAACCCTGTTTTTCCCAAAGTGCTTGGCAACTTTGCGAATGCTGAGCAAAGTTGTGCTCTTTGCGCTATTCGCAGCACCTGCCATCGCAATTTCAGAAGTGGTCATGGATTCAGGAAAGTTCTCGCCGGTTTTCCAATCGAAAGACAGAAGCCTCACGGCTGGGACCGCCCTACTGCGCGGCTTTCACTTCGTTCCAAATCTCGTTGTATTTGGATCGCCGCGGAACGTTCTGCCAGAAGTAAAGTCGCTTCTGGTAGCTATCCACATCGTCGAGGTGCAGGTTCTTCACTTCCTGCGGTGTCATATATTGCGCCGCCTGCGGATTCGCCGGAGTATATCCGGTGACGTCCGTAACGCTCTTCTGCACCTTCGCTTCAATCATGTACTCGAGAAATTCGTAAGCGAGATCCTTATTCTCGCTGCCTGCGGTGATCATCAGGTGGTCGATCCAGCCGGTAGTATTTTCTTTGGGAATCGTTTCCCCGATCGGAAAATTCACCTTGCGCAATTGATTCGTCATAAGCGGCCACCCCATGGCAGCGACGACTTCATGATTCTGGAAAAGATTGGTCAACTCCCCACCGGTCGACCACATCTTGCGAATGTTCGGCTTCAGTTCAAGCAACTTTTTCTTGACCGCCCCGAGCTGCTCATCGGTCAAGTTGTAAAGTTGCGAGGGATCAGGCTTATCGAAACCCAGCACCTGCGCCGCCATGTAAACCGTCGAGAGATCGTCCCACACCGAAATCTTTCCGCGATATTTCGGATCCCACAGCACATTCCAACTCTCCGGTGCCTGCGCAAAAACAGTGGTGTCGTAGAGCAGAGGATCTGGACCCCACATAAATGGAACTCCATATACATTGCCCTTCATGCGCACCAGGGGAAGGGAAGTGAGCTGCGGAGACAGTTGCCCATAGCTCGGAAGCTTCGACAAATCCAGAGGAGCGGCCAATCCCGCCGATGCGATCGACGTGGCGACATCGCTCGAGGGCGAGATCACATCGTAGTTCCCGGCGCTGCCGCCGCGGAGCTTGGCGACGAGTTCATCGCTTGACCCCATATAGGACGCAGAAACTTTGCAGTGATGCTGCTCTTCAAATGCCTTGACGAACGAGGGATCGGCATAGCCCTCCCACACCAGCAAATTCAGCGTGGGAGTTTTCTTAGTGCACGAGCCAGTAAGAGCCAGCAAGCTCAACAGAGCCAACAGAACCAATCTTCGCGCGTTCATTTCGTCTCCAGCTCGCGCGCCTTAGAACGTCGGCGGCGTATTTACCCACAGCACCCAGGTCTCGCTTCTTCCGGAATTTTTCCAGTGATGCGGAGTTGCGCTCTCAAAGTAAAAGCTGTCGCCGGCCTTCAACCGGTACTCCTCCTCGTCGACGGTGATCGTCAGAGCTCCGCGAAGCACGTACAGAAATTCTTCGCCCTCGTGCGCGTACGAGTCTCCGCTGCCCGAGTGCGGCGCCACACGGAACAGATGCGGCTCCATCACCGTGTTTCCCCAGGCCAGCAATTCCATGCGAACGCCGGGGCCAGCCTCCAGCACCTTTCTCTGAGCAGGCTGCACGCGGCGGCTGCTGGTTCCATTCGCGTCAAAGAAATCCAGAATGTTGGTCTTATAAAATCGCGCCAGCTTGCGCAGTGTTCCCACCGAGCCGGTCATCTGCGAACGCTCCATCGCGCTCAGGAATCCCACCGAGATTCCAACCTGGCGGGCCACTTCTGCCAGTGACAGATCCCGCTTTTCGCGCAACTGCCGCAAATGCGAGCCGATGGCGCTGGCATGGGCATCCTTCGCAGGATGTGCCCGGCCCTCGCGCCGCAGCAGTTCCACAATCGCGGCTGCATTCAGACCGCGCACTTTGCGTAGAAACCGCGCGCGCTTGAGTAGCTTTACATCTTCGGCGCTGTAGAGCCGGTACTTACTCAGGCTGCGCTCAGGGCGGGTAAGTCCGAGGTTTTCCCAGGTGCGAATGACCGAAGGCGAGACTCCCACCTGCCGTGCTACATCTCCGATCTTCAAATAAGCTTTTGCGCCGGACGGGTTCACACTTCACCACAGAGACTAAAAGTTTGTATCTAAGAGAACGCTTTTTTCTTCTTGACAGTTCCTCGCTCGTTCTCTAACCTTGCGGGATTATAGCAAGGTTGTGACTGCACACAAGCGGTAGCTTTCAAACAAAAAATTCGATTCTGCCCCAAGATGCCTGGAGGTTCCATGCCGTCACTTCGCGCCCGCTGGACCCTGATGTGTCTGGAAAGCGTTTGCTTCGCCGTCATCTGCGTTTTTGTACCCACGTTACTTTCCGCTCAGGGGGCCAACGGCCGCATCGTCGGGCGCGTGGCCGATCCCACCGGCGCCGTATTGGCCCATGCCAAGGTTACGCTGACCAATGACGCGACTGCCATCAGTCGCGACACGCTCACCAACGACAGCGGCGATTATTCATTCGTTGAAGTCGTTCCCGGAACCTACACCGTTCAGTTTGAACTCTCCGGCTTCAAGAAGAACGTGCAGAAGAATGTCACGGTCGACGTCAATCAGGTGGTGACGCTGAATTCTGCTCTGCAGATCGGCGCTTCGCAGGAGACTGTAGAGGTCACCTCCGAGGCTCCGCAGGTTGACACTACCAGCACACAGCTTGGCGCGGTTATCAACGATCGCTCGGTCAACGAGCTGCCTTTGAACTCTCGCGACACTTACCAGTTCCTGCAACTGCAGCCGGGCGTGCAGGCACAATTAGGAAACGGCAATGGGAGCCTATTCTATGGTTCACAGGATACCGGCGCTGTGTCGGTCAATGGCGGTCGCACTCGCGCCAACAACTTTAGCGTGAACGGCGGCGACGCGAATGATCAGTTCGTGAACCTGCCGACCGTCCAGCCAACTCCCGATAGCGTCGAGGAATTCCGCGTGATTACGAACACGTTCGACGCGGAGTATGGCCGCAACTCCGGTTCGGTAGTGAATGTCATCACAAAATCCGGCAGCAACAGCCTGCATGGAGATATTTACGAATATTTTCGCAATACAGTTCTGGATGCCAAGAACTATTTCGACGTTGCCGGCCGCCCGCAGTGGAACCAGAATCAATTCGGCGGAACGCTTGGCGGTCCAATCAAGAAAGATCGAACTTTCTTTTTCGTCTCTTACGAAGGGCGGCGCGTTCGAGAAGGTATCACGGGTGAACAGGTAAATATTCCAACGACCGCGGAAAGGGGAGGCAATTTTTCAGCGCAAGGCCCGTTCAGCGGCGGTATTTCCGACGCCTTTGTCGCCCAGGCGCTGGATGGACGCCCGGGATGCGATGCCGCGCTCGGCCTGCCCAGCGGCGGAATCGCCGCCCTGCCCATCGATCCCGCGAGTGGCGTAGTTGATTGGTCGACGGTGTTCCCTGCCGGCGTCATCCCGACTGCTTGCCAGGATCCAGTTGCCTCAAATCTCATGGCCAACTACATTCCTACGTCGAGCGTGGCCGTACCTGTGAGCACCGACAATGAAGATCAATTCACGGTCCGCTTCGATCACAAAATCAATGACCATCAGAATTTCTCGGCCTATTATTATTTCAACGACATCCGCGCCTTCCAACCATTCAATGAATTCGAGCAGGCCGGCGCCAACGTTCCCGGCTTCGGCAATTTAAACAATAACCGCTTTCAACAGTGGAACCTCACGCATACCTGGACCATCAGCAATGCTCTGGTGAATGAGGCGCATTTCACTTACATGCGGGAAGGCCAACTCGGATTCCTGAAGCCACAAACTACAAACGCTCTTACCGCATCGTGCACTGGGTCGGCGAGTGCATTTTGCTTCACCGGTGTTTCAGATTCGAGCAGCGGTCCGAATTCGATTCAGGGACAATATGGGACGAATCCCAAGTACGGCATAACACCGGGCTTGCCTTCGACCATTACGGGCGTGCCTTTTGTAAACATAGGAGGCGGGGCCGAATTCGGGAACAATTTTGAAGGGTTCTTGCCGCAGGTAGGGAACAGTTTTCAGTGGTCCGATGAACTCACTTGGGTGAAAGGCACACACACCTTTAAATTCGGCGTCGACGTCCGCCGGCAGAGATTCGATCAATACTATTACTTCGATGTTAATGGCGAATTCCAATTCGACAATAGTGGTCCGAACGCAATCCTTCCGGCGGATGGAAATAACTACGCGGAATTTCTTCTCGGCTTAAGCGATACGTATACACAAGGGTCTGGGCAAAGAGAGGACGTTCGCGGCACCTCCGTTTATCCGTTTGCGCAGGATAGCTGGAAGATCAAGCCCAACTTGACCTTGAACTACGGCCTGCGCTGGGAACTCGATACACCTCCTACGGATATCAGCGGACACGTCGAAACGTTCCGCCCGGGGCAAAACTCCAGTGTTTATCCGTGCGCTCTCTCGCCCTTAAGCCAAAGTTATTTCGGAGTCAGTAGTTCCAGTTGCGCGGCTGTCGGAGTGCAGCCGACTGGCTTGGTAGTTCCCGGAGATCCGGGTGTTCCGGCCGGCCTGACGAGCACCTACTATCATGCTTTTGCCCCCAGAATCGGACTCGCTTGGAGCCCGGGCAAATCGGGGAAAACCAGCATCCGCACGGGTTGGGGAATTTTCTACAATCCGATTGAAGAACTAGTGATGGCGCAATTCGGAGCTGAACCACCTTTCGGAGGCAGTTCATCGATCTTCGAGACCTTCTTCAACACTCCTTTTATCTATCAATCGGGGGGTACGGGAGTACCCGCCGCGCCAAATCCATTCAGTGGCATCCTCACGCCCACGAAGGGACAGCCGGTTGACTACTCTCTATTCCGGCCAATTCTTCTTTACGGCGAATTCCAACCCCATCTGCGCACGCAATACACTACCCAATACAACCTGACTATCCAGCACCAACTCGCCAATAGTCTCATGCTCCAAATTGGGTATGTTGGCTCCGAAGGCCATCGTCTTCTTGCATCGCACGACATTAATCCTTCCAATCCGCAAACTTGTCTGGACATGATTTCTTTGTCCAATCTGAATGCCGCCAATGTGACGTCCTACGGAACCCCGACTACATGCGGGCCATTCCTGCAAGACAGCCAATGGACTGTTACGGTTCCGCCCGGATTTAAATTCCATATGCCGAACGGGCAGGTGGTTACCGGCACGGGGCAGAATCTGCAGTTCGTCGGGCTGCGTCCCTATTCCTCTCCCAGTTGCAATGCCTTTACCGGTGCGGGCTGCCCGGCAGACGGAATCCCGGTGTTCAGCGACATTTTCGCTGAAGATACGATTGCGAATTCCAGCTATAACGCTCTGCAGGCTATGCTTGAAAAGCGCTTCTCGCACGGCCTGCAGTTCCAGGCCGCGTACACGTTCAGCAAGTCGCTCGATGACGGGTCTACGTTCGAAGAAACTCTTGATCCCTTCAACTTTGGCGCCAGCCGCGCGCTATCGCTATTCAATTCCAAGCAACGTTTCGTAATTAGCTATGACTGGGAAATCCCAACGCGAAGATATGAGGGAATCAAAGGAAAACTGCTGGACGACTGGGCCCTCTCCGGAATCACGCAATTTCAAAGCGGCTTTCCGATTCGCCTCGACACTGAAGATGACACTGAACTGATCGCCAGCATTTTCTTTCTGGGCACCGAAGCGCCCAGCCTGGTTCAGCCCTTCCAGAAACTGAATCCAAAGAAAAACGGCGGATTTTGGTTTGATCCCAATGATTTTGCCACCGCCGCAACACCCAATCAAAATGGCCTGACAGGTCCGCCATTAGGCCAATTCAACAACGGCACCCAGCGCGCGATCTGCTGCGGTCCCGGCCTGGACGATTGGGACTTCTCCGTGCATAAGAAAATCTCCCTGAGCGAGCAACGCTACTTCCAGTTCCGGGCGGAGTTTTTCAACATTTTCAACCACACCAATTTCTACAATCCGGATGGTCACTTTTCCGATGGCCCCACCGAATTTGGAAAGATTACACAAGCCCAGGATCCGCGCCTGGTGCAGTTCGCGCTAAAGTTTTATTTCTAGCGGGAGAGAGTAAAGTAAGAAGAGTCCCACCCCGGGCGGCCTGCCGCCCGGCATTCTAATGGCCCGGCTTGAAACCTGCGGCCTGAGTCTTTTCGGAGCAACTCTGATGTACCCCGATCTGCAAAAGGAAATCTCGACGTTCGAACGCCGCACGCCCAAGTCCGCCGAAGCGCACAAGAAAAATCTCAAACGCATCCCGCTCGGCGTCGCCAGCAATTATCGCCATTACGAACCCTGGCCAATCTTTGTGAAAGACGCCAGCGGCAGCAAATTCCGCGACCTCGACGGCAACGAGTACATCGATTACAACCTAACGTTCGGCGCGCTCATGGCCGGACACTGCCATCCCGCCGTGATGAAAGCAGTCGAGAAGCGCCTCTCTACCGGCACCATGTTCGGCATGCCGCACGATATGGAGTGGGAACTCGCCGAAGAAATCTGCAAGCGCTTTCCCATCGAGATGGTCCGTTTCGGTAACAGCGGCACCGAAGCCACCATGCACGCCATCCGCCTCGCACGCGCCGCTACCGGACGCGACAAGATTATCAAGTTCGAAGGCGCCTATCACGGCCTGCACGACTCTGCTCTTGTCAGCGTCAAGCCGCACGCGCCTGAGTTCGGCGACATCGAGAATCCGACGCCAGTTACGGGAGGACTGGGGGTACCGAAGTCTGCCATCGCTAATGTCAAAATCGCGACGTTTAATAATCTCGGAAGCGTCGAGCGCCGCTTTAAAGAGAATCCCGGAGAAATCGCCGCGATCATTCTTGAACCCATCCTGATGAACGTGGGTCTCTGCCTGCCCGAACCGGGCTTCCTGAAGGGCTTACGGGATCTTGCCAACAAATATGGTGCGCTCCTCATTTTCGACGAAGTGAAGACCGGCGCGAAACTTGGCTGGGGCGGGGCCAGTGAATACTTCAACGTCAAGCCCGATATGATCTGCCTCGCCAAATCCATCGGCGGAGGTTTTCCGCTCGCCGCCTTTGGCGCCAGCACATCGGTAATGGACCTGATTTCGCAGCACAAGGTTTTCCATGGCGGCACCTACAACACGAATCCGGTATCAATGGCCGCGGGACTGGCGACATTCAGAGAAGTCCTCACCCGCGATAACTATGCACACGTCGACAAGCTCAGCAAGAAACTCGCTGACGGATATCGCAAGACCATCGCCAAAGTCGGCCTGCAGGCCTACATCGCGCAAGCTGGAGCCAACGGCGCGCTCATGCTGTATCCGAAAGAAATTCGCAACTACCGCGACTGGACCGCGATCGACGTCGACCTGTGGCGTCATTACTGGTTCGCCATGGTCAATCGCGGTGTGATGCCGCAACCATATTGGTGGGACGAGCAATGGACAATCTCCGTCCAGCACTCCGAAGCCGACATCGACAAGCATTTAGCGGCATTCGACGACATCGCCGAGTCGCTAGCGAAAGCGCAACAAGAACGTGTAGGCCAGCCGGCTTTGGCCACGCACTGATTTTGATTGTTGAATCCGATGGTTTTAATTCCAAACCGGGCCGAAAGGCCCGGTGAGGAATCTGCTGTTTTGTCGCTTGCAAAGCAACCTTGTCCACAGCCGCCCAATCCGCCCAGCCTCACTTGATCCGTGCGCTTGGACGCCGCGATCTAGTGCTCCTCTTCGTTGTAGCCGTTTTCAACCTGAACGTCGTTCCTTCCATCGCGGCTAACGGCGGTATCACCATCTGGCTCTGGATCGTCTCTCTCGTATTATTTTTCGGTCCGGAAGGCATTGCCGTAATCGAGCTTGCGCACCGCTATCCCGGCGAAGGTGGAGTTTATTTATGGGCGAAAGAAGTCTTCGGTGACTTCCACGGATTTCTCTCCGGCTGGTGCTATTGGACTAACAACATGCTCTACGTGCCGACGATTATGCTCTATTTCGTCGGCGTGTCGGTTTACGCCCTCGGCCCCGGCCATCAGGCATTGGCCGACAGCAAGCTCTTCGCTGCGGCCGTCTCCCTCGCTCTGCTGGCTATATTGACTGTGCTCAATATCCTTGGCCTGGGTGTCGGCAAGTGGATCAACAACCTCGGAGCGATCGGTACTTTTATTGCCGCCGCGGTGCTCATTGGACTGGGCGTCGTAATCTGCCTGCGCTTCGGCACTGCTATTACTACCGCCGACTTCAGAATTCCGGCCAACCCCCGCTTCGTTCTCAATTCCTTCGGTGTTATCTGCTTCGGGCTGATCGGTCTCGAACTCGCCTCGGTCATGGGCGACGAAATTCAGGATCCCGCGCGCACTCTTCCCGGAGCTGTTGTCTGGGGTGGATTGATAACCGGCACGCTCTACGTCGCGGCTACATTCACTTTGCTTGTGTCTGTCGGTAAAAGTGTTAACGTGCTGCAAGGCGTAGTTCAGGCTGTCAGCGGAATGGCCGCCCGCATCGGGGTAAATTGGATCTCCGTGCCCTTTGCCATGATGCTCAGCCTCGCCATCGCCGGCATTGGCTCGGCATGGACCGGCGGTTGCGCCCGCATTCCCTTCGTCGCCGGCCTCGACTCCTACATGCCCTCCTGGCTCGGCAATATTCATCCGCGTTACGCTACCCCGTATGCAGCCTTGATCGTTCAGGGCATCGTATCGGCAGTGCTCGTCATTTTGAATTTTGCGGGCGCCGGGGTGCAGGAAACGTTTCAGAAGCTTCTGTCGCTGGCCGTCGTTTTGAATCTCGTTCCTTTCGTTTACATGTTCGCGGCGCTGATAAGATTCGCGGCCAGAGAAACGACGCCCAAGGGCCGGTATAGCCGTATGACGCTGCTGGCCGCAGGAACTAGCGGATTGCTGACAACGACGCTGGGCATCGCGCTTGTGTTCTTCCCCGCTCAGCAGATCACGTCGCTGTGGTCCTACGAATTATGGATGTTCGGCGGCACAGCCTTTTTCGTCGGACTGGCGGCATTTTTCTTTTTCGTGTACGGCCGAAGAAAGGCTTTGCGAGCAGACTCGTATCACGGCGCGGCTTTAGCCGCGCCGATTACACGTGATTAAAGATCGGGGCTTCGGCCCTGCATGGAGGTGGCGCAATGCCCGCGGGAGTTACGACCGACGTGAAAGCTTACAAGGTATTTATCAACGGCGAATGGAGAGATAGCGCCTCGAACAAAACTTTTCCCGTCTACGATCCCTCCACCGAAGAAGTCATCGCCCAGGTTCCCGACTGCGGCCCCGAAGATGTGAACCGTGCCGTAGCTGCAGCCAAAGCCGCTTTCGAGGAAGGCCCGTGGGCCGGCACGACTGCCCAGGAGCGCGGCCGCGTCCTCTTCCGTCTCACCGAGAAGATTCGCACAAACCTTCCCGCGCTCGCCGAACTCGAATGCCGCAACACTGGCAAGCCCATCGTGGAAGCCGAATTCGACATCAACGATGCCGCCACGTGCTTTGAATATTACGGCGGCCTTGCCACGAAGGTAGTCGGCTATGTCAACCCCGTTCCCGACAACGCGATGTCGCTCTCGCTCAAAGAACCGGTCGGCGTCGCCGGACAAATCATTCCCTGGAATTATCCACTGCTGATGGCGGCGTGGAAACTCGCTCCCGCCATCGCCGCCGGATGCACTTGCGTCCTGAAACCGGCTGAGCAAACCCCGCTTACCGCTCTTGAACTCGCGAAATATTTTGCTGATTGTGGTCTGCCTCCAGGAGTCGTTAACATCGTTACCGGCTTCGGAGAAACCTGCGGCGCTCCGCTCGTCCAGCATCCCGACGTAAACAAGATTGCCTTCACCGGCAGTGCTGCCGTCGGCAAGATCATCGTCAAGCAAGCTGCCGATACGGTGAAGCGCGTCACTTTGGAACTGGGCGGCAAGTCGCCCAACATCTTTTTTGCTGACGCCGATTTCGAAGCCGCCATCGACGGCGCGCTGTTCGGAGTATTCATCAACCAAGGCGAAGTCTGCTCCGCCGGCAGCCGCATCCTGGTGCAAAAATCGATTTACAAAAACTTCGTCGA
>Ga0070731_10004993_pt1 | contig 11109 bp, 13 predicted proteins | sample Coa_R1_2_FD_66448 | JGI IMG/M metagenome (GOLD analysis project Ga0070731, IMG submission 66448) | Surface soil microbial communities from Centralia Pennsylvania, which are recovering from an underground coalmine fire - Coalmine... | ecosystem: Environmental > Terrestrial > Soil > Unclassified ... | reverse complement strand
TCAAAACGCCAGCAGGCGGTTTGGAACATCGTCGAAGAACGCCACGAACTGTTGCTGACGGAATTGCTCGAACTCGCGGAAACCACCGCGGCGACCGTTCGCAAACTCGAAGATCGCGGTTTGGTGGAAATCACTTCCGAAATTTCCGAACGCGATCCCTACGCACGCGAACACATCCTGCCCTCCCAACCACTGTTGCTGAATCCGGCACAGGGAAGGGCGTTAAATGAAATTACGAGGGCGATGAATGTTGTGTGTAGCACCCGCGTCCCGCGGGTGGAGCCGGGCGTCGCGCCCGGCCCCCGTACGCTGACAAGTTTCCTGTCAGTTACAGAACCAACCGCCCGCAAACGCAACCTCCCACACTTCGAAATTCCCGGTTTTACCTACCACGTCACCTGGCAGACGTACCATAAGCTGGTCCTATCACCAGAAGCCCGCGCAAAGACTTTGGAAGCCTGCTATTTCTGGCACGGAAAAAAAATCAAATGCCTCATGGCATGCGTGATGCCGAATCATGTTCATTTACTGGCGCAGCCGCTCCCGGTTCAGGAAGCTGGTGAAGAAGGCGTCCATTCACTTTCAGAGATTTTGCACAGCATCAAATCCTTTTCCGCACACGCGGTAAACAAGGCAATGAAACGCTCGGGTCCGGTTTGGATAGATGAGTCCTTTGACCGAATGATTCGTTCGGAGGCTGATTTGCACAAGACATGGGATTATATCTGGGATAATCCACGCAAGATTGGATTGGTTGGACCGACGGAGGAATATCCGTACATTTGGATGCCCGGACCGATGAGTGTGCCCGAGGGTGTCCGGCGCAACGCCGGGCACGACCCGCGAGACGCGGGTGCTACACAACAGGATTCGAACGCAACTCCTAAAGCCTCGACCTTCCTGCTCCATGGCGTCACCGGCTCCGGCAAAACGGAAATTTATCTCCAGGCCCTCGCCCATGTGCTCGAACAGGGCAAGGGCGCCATCGTGCTCGTGCCGGAAATCGCGCTCACCCCGCAGACCGTCGAGCGGTTCAAGGCGCGCTTTAGTTCCGGCAAACTCCAGACCCTCGTCGCCGTACTGCATTCACACCTTTCCACCGGCGAACGACACGATGAATGGCACAAAATCAGACAGGGCCGCGCCCGCATCGTCATCGGGGCGCGCTCGGCGATTTTTGCACCGGTCGAACCGCTCGGTCTCATCATCGTGGACGAGGAGCACGAGCACACCTACAAGCAGGAGGAAGCGCCGCGTTACCACGCACGCGATGTGGCCATCATGCGCGGTCAGATGGAAGGCGCCGTCGTGGTGCTCGGGTCCGCCACGCCATCGCTCGAAAGTTATTATAACTGCAAAAAGGGAAAATATAAATTGCTCGAACTGCCGGAGCGCGTGGACAACCAGAAAATGCCGCACGTCCGCGTCGTGGATATGCGCCAGGCCGCGTACAAGGAAAAGGGCACGCCGATTTTTTCGCCGCAGCTCAAGGAAGCCATCACCCAACGGCTCGAACGCGGCGAGCAGACGATTTTATTTTTAAACCGGCGCGGCTATTCGACGGCGCTGCAATGCCCGAAATGCGGCTATGTCGCACAGTGCCCGAATTGCAGTCTCGCGCTGACGTACCATCGCATCGAACAAAAGCTTTCCTGCCACATTTGCGGTCATCACGAGAAGGTTCCGTCGACCTGCCCGAACCCGAAGTGCAAAAACCCGGCCATCCGTTTCGCCGGCACCGGCACGCAAAAGGTCGAGGAAACGCTCGCCAAACTATTTCCCGATGCGCGGGTCCGGCGCATGGACGCCGACACGATGAAACGCAAGGATGATTACCGCAAAACCCTGGGCGATTTCCGCGCCGGCAAGACCGACATTCTGGTCGGTACCCAGATGATTGCCAAAGGGTTGCATTTCCCGAACGTCACGCTGGTGGGCATTATTTACGCCGACCTCGCATTGCATCAGCCGGATTTCCGCGCGGGCGAGCGCACCTTTCAACTGCTCACCCAGGTTGCCGGGCGTGCCGGTCGCGGCGACGTCGAAGGCGAAGTGTTCGTACAGGCGTTCTCGCCGTTTCACCCGGCCATTCAATATGCGCGCCGTCACGATTTCACCGGTTTTTATGAACAGGAAATCGAGTTCCGTGAACAATTGAAATATCCGCCTCTCAGCCGCGTCGCGCTGCTCACGCTCAAGGGCCGCAACGAGGACAAGGTGAAATTCTCGGCGGAACATTTAAAACGCGAACTGGAAAAAAATCTTGTAGCGGCGGTCTATGACCGTCGCCAAACAGGCGAGACAAATGCGGCGGTCGCAGACCGCCGCTACAATTTCACGGACTTGATTATTGCCGGGCCGGCCCCGGCGCCGTTGCTGCGCGCGGAACAATTCTATCGCTACCAAATCATGCTGCGCACGCGCGCGATGAGCAAACTCAGCCAAGAACTGGCAAAAATTATTGAGACGCTTGCCCTGCCGGAGGACGTGACGCTGACCGTGGACATTGATCCGGTGAATTTGGGATGAATTGGGAATTGAAACATCAAGCTCTTTGGGTCATATTAGACGCGTGAAAGCGACCACAAAGCGACGCGCCAAATCCGAAGCTGAATTGCTGGATCACGCCACGAACAACCTGTTGCGGGGACTCAAGCGCGATATGCAGAAAAAGGACGGGCGTGTGGATTACGATAAGCTTCGCAAGGACGGCTACAGCGATCGCTTGCTGACCCGGTTGGAACAAGCCTGATTTCTAGTCATTTTTACGAAGCCGCATGAACTCCGAAACGGTAATGTCCAGCAAAGGCGCAGCCTTGCGTGCCAATTTCATGGCATCTGAATAAGCTAATCCCACAGACATCTCGCGAACAATCCGCACCGTCGGCCAGCCACGCGCCTTGGCCATTTGAATCAGCGCTGCCAAATCGGTATAACGCAAAATTTCGTCGCTCATAATTTTCGATTACATCTTCGAAATAAGCGGATGATGAATCAAAAAGTTCAAAGATAATTATTGTCGTCTATTTTTCTCTTTCCATTTAGAACGAAGTTGTTCCAGAGCAGGAGTCATCTTGCCATCTCTATAGAATTGTTGAACTTCAGCATGCTCGTGAAACCCAAAAATCCCATTGTCTATCTCGATGACACGTTGACGTTCACGTTTGACGCTGTTTGCAGTAATAGCAAAGCCAGCCTTGTTTGAAAGATAAAGTGCAAGCTCCTTGTCGGTCATGCCTGCGATTGAAACTAACTGCCCTTTTTTATCCGACATAACACTATGCGTTCGCAGAAAAACGCGAACAAAACCGGCTTGTTCTTTTCGCCAAACTGCAAGTGTTTTTCTAATAAAACAGAGTATGTCCAAAACCGCGTCAGGGTGTTTCGTATAAAACGAACCGAAGGATTTAATTTTACCGGCGTGACGTTTACAATAGGTGAGTGTTTCAGGACGACTCGCTATGCGAAGCAACAAAAGTGTTATTTCTCTGTGAAAAAAACCAACAACAGAATAGCCACGTTTTTCAATATATTTTGTCAATTCAGGAGCGATGGCCAAATGAAGTCCGTAAAACTCTTGAAATTTCTTTCGCCGCGCCATATCGCCTTCCAACTTTGCAGTCGAAAAATCCCCAGTCGAGAGAATTTACATGGCAATTTTCTTCATTGCCCTTTGCCATAAATCGAAATGATACAGCGCGACGACGACGAGGGAATGGCCGATTTTTTCATCGGCGACAAGTTTCGGGATTTCCGACACCGGCACCAGCCGAGTCGCCAGGTCCTCGCCGTGGTCCCAATCCACCTCATGCTGCAACCGGCAATTTTCAATCAGCACGGTAAAGGTGGTGTTGCTCAGGATGGCCGGGTTCGACCAGATTTTACCAAGTCGGCGCGCGTTTTCGCCGGCGTAGCCGGTCTCCTCGCGCAATTCACGCACGGCCGTCGCCACCGGGTCGGTTTCACCCGGATCCATCATGCCGCCGGGAATTTCCAGTTCCACCGTGTTCGAGCCGTGCCGGAATTGTTCGATCATCACGAGCTGCCGGTCGGGCGTGACGGCGACGACGTTCACCCAGTCAACACTGTCGAGCACATAGAAATCGTGTTCCTTGCCCGTGCGCGGCGAGATTTTCACGTCCGAACGCAGTTTGAAGATGCGAAAATCGCCGATGGGCGTTGAACGGACTTTTTTCCAGGGCTCTGGCATTTTTGATTTACGATGTACGATTTACGATTGGCACAACAAATTGCTGCGACTGCGTAAATCGTAAATCGCAAATCTTAAATTCAAAGCCCTTTTTCCCTGGCAGCCCAACCCTGGCGCATGAGATTCAACAGGTATTTGAGCGCATCATCATAGGAACGGCCCTTCTGTTCGGCCAGTTGGCGCGCGCGCTTGTCCAATTGCGCGGCCATTTCAGCGGATTTTTCGGCGGGACAGCCCAGCGCCACCAGAGCCTTGGCAAGTTCGGAAATTTCCATGGCCATAAATCAGTAAGGTCGCCTCGCCGAGGCGTCCAGGCGGACGGCCCGGCGGGCCGTCCCTACCCTATTTTGCGGCGGCAGGAACGATTTTGATGCTGACGACGCCGATGCGTTTCTGCGGCTTGCTTTGCTCGCCGGAACCGCCGGAACCGACCGGCGTCCCGGCGATTTTCGCGAGCACGTCCTCGCCTTTGATCAACTTGCCAAAGGCGGTATACTGGCGGTCGAGAAAGGAGGCATCGCCGTCGCAGATGAAAAACTGGCTGCCGGCCGAATCGGGGTTCGCGCTGCGGGCCATGGAAATGACACCGCGCTGGTGCGAGCGATCATTGAATTCCGCCTTGATCTGGTAACCCGGCCCGCCCGTACCCCAGCGATTTTCGGCCGCCGGGTCCTTGGTCAGCGGGTCGCCGCCCTGGATCATGAAGCCCTTGATAATGCGATGGAAACAGGTGCCGTCGTAAAAGCCTTTTTGGGCGAGGGTCTTGAAATTCTCGACGGTCTTGGGCGCGACGTCGGGCCAGAATTCAATGATTATTTCGCCTTCGGTGGTGGTGATTTGGGCCAGTTCGCTCATATCAATTTCAGTTGGTTATTTCGCGGAATCTGCCGGAACGATGGTAGCGGATTTGATGTAATCGAGGTTCGGAAAATCCTTTTTCAAGTAGGCGTTGCCTTCCATCTGAATGCGCCCTTGATCCGGCCCGGAGCCGTTGGGCGCGCCTTCACCGTATTCACCGTTGATCCTGTCCACGACGTCCATGCCTTTAACGACTTTGCCGAAGGGCGAGAACCCCATGCTGTCGAGATTGACGTTGTCGGCGAAGTTGATGAACAACTGCGTGGTGCGCGTGTTGGGACCGGCCGTGGCAAAGGTGATGGTACCGCGCGTGTTGCTGCCCTTGACGGGGTCATCGGAAATTGCCGCCGCGCGCCACTTCGCCGAGATGTTCGGATCGCCGTGGATGCCGAACTGGCACATAAACCCGGGGATCACGCGAAAAAAGGAAACGTCCGTGAAGTAGCCGGAACGAACGAGGTTGTAAAAACGATCCGCACCGTTCGGCGCCAGCGAACGGGTGACTTCGATGGTGAATTTCCCCTTGGTCGTGTCGAACTGCGCCCTGAAAGTTTCGGGCGCCTTCCCGGTAAGTTTGGCAGGATCGGCAAAGGATGGCGGGACCGGCAGGGATTTGTCCTGGTTTTGTGTTGGCTTGGTGTCGTCGGCCCTGGCTGCAACCAGGGCGGCAAACAAGCTGAGCGCACAGAGTAAATTGACTGCTTTCATGGCCGGGGAATTTTCCATGCCGGCGGCAAAAAGTCACGCCCGGAATCAATCCTTTTTCATGGAACGCGTGATGAGACTGCCACGGCTGGTTTTACGCGTTCGAACCAGCACCAAAATGATTAACACCACCGCGGCCACCAGCAGTCCCGCGCCAATGGCCAGCGCGCCGCGGCGGCTCAAGCCGGAGGTTTCTTCCGACGACGCCGGGGCATTCGTCTGCGCTGCCGCGACTTTGGGCAGGGCGGCATTCGTCGGGATCGGCGTTGTCGAATTGGACGGCGATTCGGCCGGCGGCGGGGGGATTGATTCCACTTTGGCCGGCGGCGGACTGGGCGGCACCATTCTGGACGGGACCAAGGGGATCGGGTTGGTACCGACGTTGGTGCCAATAATGATGAGTGGCGCGGCCTGGATGACCGGTGGCGGAGACGGCGCGCGCGGTGACGGGAGTGGATTGGTTGGAACCGGTGTCACGGGTTGAGGGGGCGCCGGCAAAGGAGGAAAATCGGGCAGATTCACCCCAATCGCCGAGGAATTCACGCTGTAACCGATGTACCGGCCCAGTTGCGCCCGCAAAACGATGACGAATGCCTGATTCGCTTTGCGCAACGCGCTCCCGTTTTCCTTGAGAACGGTGTTGATCGCGTCGTCAAACGGCGTTCCTTTGATTTCCCCGTCACCATCGCAGAAAATCAACACCGTCAGCCGCTGGGAATCCTGCACCAGATTGTTGACCTTCGGCATAATCACGTCAAAGCGTGTGCTTTTGGAATAGTGCTGGAGCCTTACAAAGTTGGTGATGTCCGACGCAATCGTCGCCGCGTTTTGCGGCAGCCAGCGTTGTAACGGAAAATCCCCGGCGCGCAATTTGCGGTCGAAGGCCCAAACGCCAATGCTGTCACCCGGTTGAAATTGCCCGTTCATCATGGAAAAAAAGAGCCGTTCCACGACGTATTGCGACGCCGGCACGCGTGACTTCATCGCCGACGACGTGTCGAAGACGAGCAGATAACGGCTGTCAATGCCGCCTGCCGCCGGTTGCGCGGCCGCGGCCGAAACCAACAACCATCCGGCGCCCAGCGCGGCAAGAATCCGCGCGCCGTGGGCAAATGGACTTGAAAACCTTTTCATTGGCTTTTGTTTTTTTGCGGACGGTTGAAACGATTTCGTTCCGTCCGGTTGTAATTTCGCAATTCGTCCTGCAATTCCGTCAGCGCATTCTCAATCGTGCGAATAAAATTCGCGCAACTCGACGTCATGCCGCCCATGCCCGACACCGTGTCGCGTTCGGCATGATCGTCCGTCACCACCAGTACTTCGCCATAATCCTGAAACCGGTGCGCCGCGCGTTCAATCATTTCATCGGCGGTCTGGCCCGCGCGTGAAAATAAAACCTCCACCGCGCCGCCGGACTCATTCGCCGGGACGTGGAGCGGCGCACCCGCACCGTCAAAAAAGACCGTAATCGGTTCACCGGTCGCGTCGTGATAGCGGGTCAGGACGAAAATCAGTTCGTCGCGCGCCCGCGCCGAATGCCGCGGTTGGCCCGGAGCCAGCCCCGGCCAGTTATGCAACAGGCTGTAGCCGTCCACCAGGATGCGCACCAGCGCCATGACGGCAGGATAGTCGAAGGAGTCCGCAGTCCAAAGCCCAAAGTCGCGGCTGGCTTGACTTTGGGCCTTGGACTTTGGACTTTAGACTTGAATGTCTGCCGCCCAATCCATTTTTCAGGTCTCGAACCGCCGCATTGCCGCCATCGCGCTGGTGGTCTTCGCCCTCGACCAATTCACCAAATGGCTGGTGCTGCGAATGCTGCCGCCGGGTTACGAAAAAGTCATCATTGAGGGCTTTTTCAAATTCGTTCATTGGGGCAATACCGGCGCGGCCTGGAGCCTCTTTCGCGGCAACAACAACGCGCTGGCGCTCGTCGCCCTGCTGGCACTGGTAGCGCTGTTTCTCACGCGGCATCATTTCAGCTCGGATACCCTGCCCGGCCAGATTGCCTTCGGCCTGATTTTTGGCGGGATCGCCGGAAACCTCACCGACCGCCTCCTGCCGGGGCGCCACGAGGTCATTGATTTCATCTATTTTTACATCCAGCAACGCGGCGGCGATGAAGTCGGCTTTCCCGCGTTCAATGTCGCCGACACCGCGATTTGCACCGGCGTGGCATTGATTTTTCTCATCACCTGGAAAAGCGAGCATGCGCCGAAGAAAACGCCCGCCGAAAGTTAATGAAAAAAATTCCCGTGTTCATTCTCCTTGTCTTGTTTGCAGTCGTCTTATCTGGTCTCTACGGTATGCTCCACAACCAGATCAGTTACACCGTATCGCCAGAATATTTTACCAAATTCAAATTCAGACAATTTGGATTTGTCGACCTGCAGTTGCCCGATCGTGTTCGAGCTTCAATGGTCGGCTTTCTTGCTTCCTGGTGGATGGGCATCCCCATCGGCTTATTGGTCGGTGCGGTCGGATTCATTCATTCAGGACCCCGCCGTATGTTCAAAGTTTCGCTTTGGTCATTTGCGGTGGTGGTTGCGTTCACGCTTCTGGTCGGCTTGTGTGGCCTGCTATACGGGTACTTTGAGACACGCACAATAAATCTGGCTGACTATCAGGGTTGGTATATCCCGGATGACGTCATAAATTTGCGCCGATTTCTTTGTGCGGGTTATATGCATAACGCGTCATATCTCGGGGGAACTTTGGCAATCTTCGTCGCGTGGGTTTTTCATGTCGTCGTTCGTATCAGGACCAAAACTGCAATTTCCTGATGTCGACGCGCACGGAAAGTTTCACGGTTGAAAAATCGCTCCCCTCCGAGCGGCTGGACACGTTTCTGCGCCGGAAATTTCCCGCCGTTTCACGCGTCGCGCTGAAGCGATTGATCGAAACGGGCCACGTTCGCATCAATGGCGGGCCGGTGAAACCCACCCATGCGCCGCGCGCGGGTGAAGCGATTGAAATTCGCTGGCCGGACGCCCGGCCCGCCATTGCCCAACCCGAGGAAATCCCGCTCGACATTGTTTTTGAGGACAAGTCGTTGCTGGTGCTAAACAAGCCCGCCGGGCTGGTTGTGCATCCCGCCGCCGGACATGAGGAACATACCCTCGTCAACGCGCTGCTGCATCACTGTGGCGATGAACTTAGCGGCATCGGTGGCGTCGCGCGCCCGGGCATTGTCCACCGGCTCGACAAGGAAACCAGCGGCTGCCTGGTCGTCGCCAAAAATGATGGAGCACACATCGCGCTTTGCGCCCAGTTTGCCGGACGGATGGTCAAAAAGATTTACCACGCCATCGTATGCGGCGAACTCGCTCGTGAATCCGGCGAAATTCACGCCGCCATTGCCCGGCACCCGTCGCATCGCAAACGCATGGCCGTCCGGGACGACCATTCCGGTCGGGCCGCGCACACGGGCTGGCATGTGCTCAAGCGGTTGAACGCGGCCACGCTGGTGGAGGCACAATTGCACACGGGCCGCACGCACCAAATCCGCGTGCATTTCGAGTTCCTTGGCCATCCGCTGGTGGGCGACGCAACCTACGGCGCACGGCAAAACTGGAAGCTCACCGAACTGACCGGCTACGAACCGCCGCGCGTGATGTTGCATGCGCGCCAGCTTTCATTCGTTCATCCGCGAACGAAAAAGCCAATGAGTTTTGAAGCCCCGCTGCCGGCGGATTTCCGTGAGGCATTGAAATTTTTACACCCCACAATTCCGTCTAAAACTTAAATGGCTTTGTTTAGATCAATTAGAAATTCGGCAGCCTTCAGTTCTTTGGCGAGCCGCATTTTCCATCCATCACCCTTGTCCATCGGCTCGTAGGTAAGTGCAAAAATATCAGAAGGCATTTCGACTTCACCTTTTGTCAAAACGAGAGTTTTACTACGACCCAAACACGAAGCAAAATAGCCAAGTTCCAAAACTACATTCTGTCTTGGTCTATGCTTTTTCTCTTGCTCTTTCCCGGCAGGATACCCGACGTCATCAGGTGTCATAAGAACAACCGCAAAGCCGGCGCGCGAAGCAAACTCTTCAAACTTCTCAATCACGGTCATACCTCGATTTATCTGTTCCTGCAAAATAACCGGAGTAATGCCAAGCTGCTCTAAAAAACGTGCAACGGCTTGTTTTGCCCCTTCGTCGTGCCCATGCACAATAAAAACTGAATTCGATTTAGGCAGTTCAGACGTCAGTTGTTTTGTGTCATGCTTTTTCGCTGTCAAAATACCTTCAGTTCCAACTTCAGATTTCCAACGACCCGAAATATTCCCATCCTTTTCCAAATTACATATCGCCTGAACCACACCGAGAACAAAGGTCGTTGAAGATTGACGCCCAGGAAGCATACGCATCGATATACTTTTATCCTTGATGGTTCCATTAACATTATATTCGTATTGGCCCATGGTGGGCTCGAAAATTTTGGCAAGACCTGTCAGTTTTTCACCTTCTTGTTTTAGATCTAGAGTGAAGCCTCCTTTGTTCGTGCCAGAGATTTCTCCCGTCCAATAACCAGAAACATTTGGAGTATTCATAGGTTTCTATTTTGTCGGTTTGAACGCTAAACATTGATTTTCCCTGAGTCGAGTTTGATTTTTCTCCATCGCGGCGCTTTTGAGAATTTATTCGCCTGCGCCATGAAATTTTAGCATCCTCGGGGCGATGAAATCCATGACGGGCTACGGTCGCGGTGGATGCGCGCAAAACGGCTTCAAGATCACCGTTGAGTTGAGCGCGGTGAACCGCCGGCAATCCGAGATTTCCCTGAACCTGCCGCGGGAACTGGAGATGCTCGAGGCGCCCATTCGCGACGCCATCAACGCCAAAATCGCGCGCGGCCGCGTCATGGCCCGGGTTTCCGTCCACGCGGGCGCGGGCAAATTGTCCGCGCGGATGCACATCAATCTGCCGCTGGCCAGGGCGTATACGACGGAACTGAACCGCCTCGCCAAGCAGCTCAAGCTGGCCGGGGAAGTGACGTTGGACCAGCTGGTGCGCGCGCCGGGCGTGCTGCAGACGGACGAGGAACTGGTGGAAGCCGAGAAAATCTGGCCGGTGGTTGAGCAGGCGTTGAAACCGGCGCTGGCCGCGCTGGTCAAAATGCGCGAGCGCGAGGGCGCACACCTCGCGCAAGACCTGACCGCACGCATCGGGATCATGCGCAAGGCCGTCGGGAAGATCCAGCGACAGGCGCCGCAGACGGTGGAAAATTACCGCCAACAATTGCTCGGCCGCATCCGGAGCGCCGGCATCGAAAACCTGGCGCCGGACGACGAACGGCTGTTGAAGGAGATTGTCCTGTTCGCCGATCGGTCGGACATCT
>Ga0070731_10004992_pt1 | contig 11110 bp, 6 predicted proteins | sample Coa_R1_2_FD_66448 | JGI IMG/M metagenome (GOLD analysis project Ga0070731, IMG submission 66448) | Surface soil microbial communities from Centralia Pennsylvania, which are recovering from an underground coalmine fire - Coalmine... | ecosystem: Environmental > Terrestrial > Soil > Unclassified ... | reverse complement strand
TAGCGCGAGAGCAATTTCTCCGTGCTGGTGAGGTCGAACTCGAAGCTCTGCTCGACCACGCGCGTGTGCGCCGGATCCGTGAGCGAGGCGAAGCTCACGGTCGTGGGATCGATGAAGGCCGGGACGTCGTCGATGCGAAGCAGCGTGCGTCCAGCCTTCAGGTCGAAGGTGCGGTCCTCGCGCACGAGGGCGTAGCCGGGAACGATGCTGCCGTTTCCGCCGTTGCGGAAATTGCGGGAATCCAGGGTTCCGGGAGTGGCGCTCGAATAGACCGTGATGGCGGTCTCGGCGGACGCGGCGAGGGGTAGCGCGGCAGCGATGGCGGCGGCGAGGGTGCGGTTCAGGTTCATTGGCGGCTCCTTTGGGTCGGGACACCCCATTTAACGGGCGCGAGGCCCCGAGGGGTTAAAATCGTTGCATGAAATTCACCGGAACCGATACCTACGTCGCGGACGACGACCTGAAGCTCGCGGTCAACGCCGCCATTACGCTCCAGCGGCCGCTCCTCATCAAGGGAGAGCCGGGCACCGGAAAGACACTGCTCGCGGAGGAAGTGGCGCGCGCGCTCGGGATGCCGCTCTTCCAGTGGCACATCAAATCCACGACCAAGGCGCAGCAGGGCCTCTACGAGTACGACGCGGTGTCGCGCCTTCGCGATTCGCAGCTGGGCAACGAGAAGGTCGCGGACATCGGCAACTACATCCTGAAGGGCGTGCTCTGGCAGGCGTTCGAATCGGAGCGCCAGGCGGTCGTGCTCGTCGACGAGATCGACAAGGCCGACATCGAGTTCCCCAACGACCTGCTGCGCGAGCTCGACCGCATGGAGTTCTACGTCTACGAGACGCGCCAGACGGTGAAGGCCCGCCATCGTCCCGTGATCTTCATCACGTCCAACAACGAGAAGGAGCTGCCGGACGCGTTCCTGCGCCGCTGCTTCTTCCACTACATCCGCTTCCCCGACGCCGACATGATGCAGGCCATCGTCGACGTGCACTTCCCGGGCCTCAAGAAGAACCTCCTGCGCTCGGCGCTCGAGGTCTTCTTCGAGATCCGCGAGATGCCGGGCCTGAAGAAGAAGCCGTCGACCTCGGAGCTCCTCGACTGGTTGAAGCTCCTGCTCGCCGAGGACATCCCGCCCGAAGCGTTGCGCACGCCGGGCCACCAGGCCTCGATCCCGCCGCTCTACGGCGCGCTGCTGAAGAACGAGCAGGACGTGCATCTGTTCGAGCAGCTGATCTTCCTGCAGAAGCGTGGAAGGTGACGTCGTGCCTGCGCCGGGATGACATGAGGCGATGCTCTTCGATTTCTTTTTTGCCGTAAGGAAGGCCGGCGTTCCGGCGAGCGTCAAGGAATACCTCACGCTCCTCGAAGCCCTCGACAAGGGCGTGGTGTACGGCAACGTCGACGACTTCTACACGCTCTCGCGCCTCACGCTGGTGAAGGACGAGGCCTACTTCGACCGCTTCGACCTCGCATTCGCCGCGTACTTCAAGGGCGTGCAGGCGATTCCGGACGCGGTCGTCACGGACATTCCCGCCGAGTGGCTGCGCAAGATGGCCGAACGCTGGCTCACCGACGAGGAGAAGAAGACGATCGAATCCCTGGGTGGATGGGAAAAGCTCATGGAGACGTTGAAGCAGCGCCTCGAGGAGCAGAAGAAGCGCCACCAGGGCGGCAATAAATGGATCGGCACCGCGGGCACATCGCCCTTCGGCGCCTACGGCTACAACCCCGAGGGCATCCGCATCGGGCAGGAGGGCGGACGCAATCGCAGCGCGGTCAAGGTGTGGGACAAGCGCGAGTTCCGCGACTACGATACGGACCGGGAGCTCGGCATCCGCAACATCAAGATGGCGCTGCGCAGGTTGCGGCGCTTCGCCCGCGATGGCGCGCCCGACGTCCTCGACCTCGACGGCACGATCCGCTCGACCGCGAAGAACGCGGGCTGGCTCGACATCAAGATGGTCCCGGAGCTGCACAACGCCGTGAAGGTGCTGCTCTTCCTCGACGTGGGCGGCACGATGGACGACCACGTGCAGGTGGTCGAGGAGCTCTTCAGCGCGGCGCGTTCCGAGTTCAAGAACCTCGAGCACTTCTACTTCCACAACTGCGTGTACGAATCGGTGTGGAAGGACAACCGCCGCCGCAGCGACCGCATCCCGACCGTTGAAGTGATGCGCAAGTACGGCCACGACTACAAGCTCGTGATCGTGGGCGACGCGTCGATGAGCCCCTACGAGCTGGAGCAGCCGGGCGGGAGCGTCGAGCACTGGAACGACGAGGCCGGCCGCGTGTGGCTGGAACGCATCCTCCGCTCGTGGCCGCGTGCCGCGTGGCTGAATCCCGTTTCCGAGGATCACTGGACCTGGACCACGTCGATCCAGAATATCCAGCGCGTCATGGAAGGACGCATGTACCCGGTGACGATCGCGGGGCTCGAAAAGGCGATGAAGTCGCTCGCCTAGTTGTCACCCTGGTCCAGTTGTCACCCGGTCCAGTTGTCACCCCGGCGCAGGCCGGGGCCCAATCACGCCGCCACGTACCGGCGAACGCCGCCTTCTTCCAACCGCTTTACCTTCCCCTGGTTGTACAGGAAATGCAGGTGCGCGATCGACTCGCCCATGGCGAACATCATCTGGTGGTCGTCGAGCTTGCGCTTGAAGAGGAGCGGCAGGGCTTCGAATGCGGTGATCGGCGTGGCGCAGCCCTCGAGCAGGCGCGCGAGGCGCTGGTCGTGATGCTCGTGCAGGGCTGTGATGCGCGGATGCACTCCGTGGAACACGCGCTCGTGCGAAGGCAGCACTCGGGCATCCGCCGGCAGGTGGGAGAAGCGCGAAAGCGAATCGAGGAAGAGCTTGAGGGGATTGCCCTCCGGCTGGTTGCCCCAGACGCCCACGTTGCTCGTGATGCGCGGCAGCACCTGGTCGCCGGAGATGAGCACATTGAGCGACGCACACCAGAGCGCCGCGTGCTCGGGCGCGTGGCCGAACACGGTAATCACTTCCCACTCGCGGCCGCCGATTGAGAGCTTGTCGCCGTGCATCATGCGGCGATAGCGTTTCGGCACCGAGGGCACGCCGCGCGCGTAACCGCCGCCTTTCATGCGCGCCGTCGAGGGAATCGAATCGGGGTCCACGCCGTTGGCGATATAGAGCTGGATCGTGTTCTCGCGATCGAAGCCGCCGAAGTCGTCGTGGGCCGCGTGCGCCGAGAGATATTCGGATGTCGTCATCCACATCGGCGCGCCGGTGCGTTCGACCAGCCATGCGGCGCTGCCCACGTGATCGGGGTGATAGTGCGTGACGACGATGTTCTTCACGGCGCGTCCTGCCATCACGCCCGTGAAATGCTTCTCCCACAAGTCCCAGGTGGCCTGCACGCCATATCCCGTGTCGACGAGCGTGAAGCCGTCGCCGTCCTCGAGGATCCACAGGTTGATGTGGTCGAGCGCGAATGGCAGCGGCATGCGGATCCACCACACGCCTTCGGCGACCGGAATCGCCTCGCCGGGTTGCGGAACGCGCTCGTCGAACGGGAACGTTACTTGGTGGTCCAGACCCACAGGCCCTTCCACAACGGTCCCGGCGTGTTGGCGCGCCAGTAGTCGATGCGCTTGATGTACAGCTTGTAGAGCTTCACGTCGGGCGCCGCGTACTGGAGGTTCTTGAAGATCTCCAGCGCGTCGTCCCAGCGCTGCTTGCGGTAGAACTCGAGCCCCTTGTGCCACTTGTCGAGCTCCGTGAGCGTGGTCTCGATCACTTCGCCCACCTTGCCGATGGGTTCGAAGATCGGGATTCCCGCCGCGCGTCCCTTCACCGCCACGAGGTCGACCTCGCGGTACACGAAGCCCTGCGCGGCTTCCACCATGTTCTCGGACACCAGGATGCCGACGCCGTATTCCTTCGTGAGGCCCTCGAGCCGCGAGGCGATGTTCACGGCGTCGCCCATCACCGTGTAGGCGCGCCGGAATTTCGAGCCCATGTCGCCCACGTTCATCGTGCCGCAATTGAGGCCCACGCCGATGTTGAGCGGCGGCCATCCGTTCTTAGCGAACTGGGTGTCGAGGCCGCGGATCTTCTTCTGCATCGCGAGCGCGGCCTCCACGCCGTGGGCCGCATGGTCCGTGTCGTCGAGCGGCGCGCCCCAGAAGGACATGATCGCGTCGCCGATGTACTTGTCGATCGTGCCGCGCGTGTGCTGGATCACCTCGGTCATCTCGGTGAGGTACGTGTTCATCATGTCGCGCAGCCCTTCGGGGGGCAGCCCCTCCGAGATCGACGTGAAGTCGCGCACATCTGAGAAGAGCACCGTCATGTCGCGGGCCTCGCCGCGCATCGAATACACCTCGGGGTTCTTCGACATCTCCGCGACGAGTTCCTTCGGCACGTAGGTTCCGAAGAGTCCGCTGATGAGCCTCCTCGACCGGGTCTCCATGAAGAAGCCCCACGCCATGTTGAGCAGGTAGAGCAGCCCCATCATGCACAGCGGGGCCGCGACATCGAGAACGTAGTGCAGGGATTTCCAGGCGTAGAGGTTCACCGCGATGAGCAGCACGATGATTGCGGCGGCGGCTGCGGTCGAGGTGAGCGCCGAGAGGCGAGGCAGCATCACGGCGAACGGGATCCCCAGCAGCAGGATGGTGAGCACATGGATCGCCAGGACCTCCGTTGGCCTGAACATGATCCGTTGGTCGAGGAAGCCGCTCACAAGGTTGGCGTGGACTTCGACGCCCGGATAGTCCTCTCGCACGGGAGTCGAGCGCAGGTCGAGCAAGCCTTGGGCCGAGGTCCCGACGATGATGATCTTGCCGCGGAGCTCGTCGGCCGGCAGCGTGCCGCGGATCACGTCGGTAGCTGAGACGTACTTGAAGACGCCACCCGCGCCCCGATACGGAATCAGCGCCGACATCGTGGCGTCGAGCGGAATCGAGAGGTCTCCGGTCGTGATCTTTGGCACGGTCGCGAGGTTGTTGCTCCACCGGCTCGGCGGCTCCACCGAGAGCTTCGCGCCCGTGTTCCCGAGATAGAGACGCGTCACGGCAAAGGAGAGGGCCTCGTAGTATCCATCCTCGTAGCGCATGAGGATCGGCACGCGGCGGGTGACTCCGTCGAAGTCGAGCTGCGGATAAAGGTGCCCCGCGGCGGCCGCCTGATCCTGTAGCACTTTGATGTTGCCGCTATACCCCGTCGCGAGGTTGTAGCCGACGTTGTAGGTGCCGAACGCCGCCGCATGCGTGTACAACGGCTGGGGCAGCACGCCCGCCTTGTCCGTCTTGCCGCCCAGGAAGAATCCGAGCGCGACAGGGTGCTTGCCAATCTCTTCCGCGAAGATCTTGTCGTAGTCGAGGTCGGGACGGAGGGCGTTCAACGTCTTCTGGAAGTCCGCATCATCTTTCAGCTCGTTCTTGGCCATTTCGTCGAGCCTGGCCAAGCCTGAACTCGGATCCGGTTCGGCGAAGGCAACGTCGAAACCCATGACCTTGATCTGGTACTTGTCGAAGAGCTGCCTCACCATCAGGGCGAGCTTGTTGCGGCTCCACGGCCAACGCCCCTCCGCGTTGAGGCTCTTCTCGTCGATGTCCAGGATGACGATCCGCGAATCGAGAGTGCCCGGCATGAACAGGCGAAGGCGCGTGTCGTACGCCCAGAGCTCGAGCTGCTGCACGAAGCGGAACTGGTACCAATCAGCCTCGTTCAACAGGAAGACGAACACCAGCGCGAGGCTCGCGGCGATGCGGAGCCAGGTGTTGGTGCTGAGCTGAGGAATGCGGAATGCGGAGAGCTTCACGGCCTTGTTCGGGTAGTGGGATTCAGCCGGTCGGGAAGATGATACAGGGACGGCGAATTCACGTCCGCTTCGCCTTGCGCTGGGCGAGCTCGAAGGTCCTTTGCAGCGCCGTCTCGGCGGTCTCGGCCGAGAAGTGCCTGCGGATGTTGGCGAGGCCCGCGACCGACAGGCGCGACCAGAGCGCCTCGTCGTTGTAGAGACGCACGATGGCATCGGCGAACGCGGCCGGATCGTCGCCGATCAGGAGCTCCTCTTCCGGGACCAGATGCATTCCTTCCACGGAGAGCGTGGTCGCGACCACGGGCAGGCCGCGGCTCATGCTGTGGTTGATCTTGCCCTTCACGCCGGCGCCGTAGCGAAGCGGCGAGATCGACAGCCGGCACTTGTCCAGCCATTCCTCGATCTCCGGCACGTAGCCGACGACCTCGATGCCGTCGCCCGCGAGCTTCGTGATCGCCGCGGGCGCGTTGCTGCCGATGAGATACGTCGTGACGCCCGGCAGCCGCTCGCGCAGGATCGGCGCGACCTCGCGGCAATAGAACAACGCCGCGTCGACGTTCGGCGGGTGGCGATACCCGCCCACGAACATGATGCCCTCGCGTCCCGCGAAGCCCCGGGGCTTCTCGACGGGATAGTGGATGAGGGTCTGCACCGTGACCGTGGCCTGGGGCACCTCGCGCGCGAGGACCTCCTGCTCGACGGGGCTCACGACCCAGGTCACGTCCACGCGGCGGATGCAGTCGATCTCCTGCTCCTGGATCGAGCGGGCGCTCTGGGCGATCGAGCGGCTGCCTTCGAGCTCCGCGAGCCGGCGGGTGCGAAGGAAGTGCAGGTCGATCGTATCGAGCACGATGAGCGCATGGGGCGCGTGACGGCGGGCGATGTCGATGTAGCGCGCCGCGACGTAGTAACGCGCGAGCACGATCACGTCGTACTCGCTGCCGTGCTCCTCGATGAATCCCTCCAACGAGCGCACCTGCGGGTGGAAGAGGACTTCGATGCCCTCGCGCTGCAGGTCCGAGACGTAGGGCTCGAGGTGCTGCAGGTTATCGGCCACGAACGTCACCTTGCAGCCCATGGAGCGCATGACGCGCAGCAGCCGCCACGTGCGCACCGAGCCGGCGTCCTGGTCCGGCGCGATCATGCAGGCCTCGACGAAGAGCACCCGGCGCGATGCGGCGCGGTCGCGCTCCAGCCGGGGAAGCACGCCGTTCACGCGATGCGACGCGAGCGCGGCCTTCCAACGCTCATAGAACTTGCGCTGGTTCTCGACCTGGTGCTGTTTCACGCCGGCCGAAAGATCGGTGCCGTTCGAAGCGCCCTCGAAGTGGACGACCTCCGCCGCGGGCTCGTAGTAGACCTTGCGCCCGGCGGCGCGCGCCTTGAAGCAGAGGTCCGTGTCCTCGTAGTAGGCCGGCGCGTAGAGATCCTCGAAGCCACCGAGGCTTGCGAACAATTTGGCCGGAACGAGCAGCGCCGCTCCCGAGCAGAAGTCCGCCTCGCGCAGGTAGTTGTATTCGGGTTTCGCCGGATCGTCGCCGCGGCCATAGTTCCAGGCGGACCCGTCGCGCCAGACGATGCCGCCCGCTTCCTGGAGGCGCCCGTCGGGGTAGACCAGCTTCGCGCCCACGATTCCGGCGAGCTTCTCGCGCTCGAAGACCTGGAGCATGGACTGGATCGCGCCCGGCGAGACCGCCGTGTCGTTGTTGAGGAAGAGGAGGTATTCACCCTTCGCGAGCGAGGCGCCCCGGTTGCAGTTGCGCACGAACCCGAGGTTCGCGTCGTTGCGCTCGAAGCGCACTCCCGTCACGCGATGCAGCACCTGGCGCGCGGGCTGCGGCGCGCAGTCGTCCATGACGATCACCTCGAGTGGAAGCTTCGCCGCCTCCGCCGCGACGGACTTGAGGCACGTGAACGTGTGAAGGTCCTGGCCATACGTCGGAATGATCACGGAGACGCGAGGCGAATCGGACGACGGCACGTGCAACGCATCGATGATGGCCTCGAGGCCCGCCCGCGGGCGCAGCCCCTGGACGATTCGCGTGCGGGGGAAGACCTTGTCGCGCACGCGCCGGGCGACTTCGCCGATGCCCTGGTCCTTCGCGATCTGGCGCATCACGCCCAGCCGCGCGGGCACGAGCTTGGCCTGGTGCGCGACGGAGCGGGCGAGCCGGCCGAGCATCTTGAACTGGTGGACTGCGAAGCGAAGCGGGAAGGTGAGGCGCCAGAACGTGCTCTGCTCGAGCTCGCGCGTGCGATCGCGCGCCGCTTCCACCGCGGCTTCCAGGTTGCGCACATGTTCGCCCGCGACGCGCCGGGTGTCGTCCAGGTCCCGCAGCGTCGTGGCGAGCTCGGCCTGCACCATCTGGCCGTGGTGGCGAAGGTGGGCAATGTCCGCGTCGATCGTCCGGGTCACGGAGTCGAGGTGCCTGCGCGTCGGAAGATGTCCGCAGACGACTCCGGCGAGGTAGAGGTCACGCACGCCCACGGCAAGCGCGTCGATCTTCGGACGGAACCAGATGTTCGCGGGCAGCGGAGGCAATGGCCGGGGCTCGCGCAGCGGGGCGCGCAAGAGGGGTTCGACGAAGCGGGCTCGATAGGCCTCCGGCGTCATCGCTCCGCTCCGGACCGCGCGCTGGTGGCGGCGGCTCGCGGTTCCACGGGACGCAGCGCGGCGAGGATCACGTCATTGATGGTGCCGGCCGACGCATCGGGAGCGACGAGCGCGTGGGCGCGATAGTTGCGCAGGCGTTCGGGAAGCGCTCCGACGAGCGTGGACACGATCGGCAATCCCGTCTGCATCGCGGCGGTGAGCGTATACGAGTAGGTCTCGGGCACCTGCGAAAGGAAGAGGAATGCGTCGGGACGCTCGAGCGCGATGAGCTCCGCGAGCTTTCCGTCGGGGAACGAGCCACCGATGGTGAGCGGCAAGTCGGGCCACGTCTCCAGCGGCAGGCCCACGTGGCCGATCACGTGGAAGTGAAGCGGCAGGCCGCGGGCGGCCGCATCTTTCGCGCACGCCTCGAGGGCCCGGAGCCCCTTGATCGGCGCGATCGATCCGAGGAGCGCGATCTTGTGCCGCGCGGGAATCGGCTCGTAGGTCTCGGGATGGGGCAGGTGAACGGTCGCGACATCCGGGAAGTAGCGAAGCAGGCGCGCCCCGAGGTCGCTGGAGGGCACGATCACGCGGTCGGCCTTGCCGAGCACGTCATGGAAGAGATGGCGCCACGCCACGATGTCGAGGCCCCACTGCGAGGGGCGTCTCGCGATGCAGTCGTTGCAGCCCTTCGTGTCCGGTTCCCCGCAATAGCGCCCCGTCTCGTCGGACAGGTGGTACTGCGGGCAGATCGGGTAGTGATCGTGGACAGTGACGTCGGACGGCGTGTCGAGCAGGCGGGGCAGCTCGAGCACCTCGCGCGGAAGCCCATGGACGTGGTGGAAATGCACGCGCGAGATTCCGAGCGCCAGCAGCAGGGCCACGCATTCGGCCCAGTCGATCGAGGTGTCGAACCAGGCTTCGAACTCCTCGCCTTCGCGCATCCACGCGAGCGAGACGATCGCGTTGGCTTCGGGACGCAGTGACAGCACCTCGCAGTCCGGGGCGAGGAGGCGCGCGAGATCGTTCACGTGGCGCTCAACGCCGCCGCCCCATCGGTGCGTGACGAAAAGGATGCTCGGCTTCCGTGATTCGCGCAGGCGGGCGAGGTCTACGCGACGGCGCAATGGCCGCGCGGCTTCGCGATCGAGGAAGCTGCGCAGCGACGGCTGGAACTCCGGATAACGCTCGTCGATCAGCGCTTGCGCGGTGGCGCGCCGCCCGGCACCCGAATCGCCGAACGACACCTCGCCCTCGTGGAACACGAAAGCGTCGGCGCAGAGCAGGTGGCAGAAGCCCGCTCGCGAGGCGCGCATGCAGAAGTCCACTTCCTCGCCGTAGCCCCGCCCGAAGGCTTCCTCGTCGAATGCACCGATCTCGTCGAGCGCCCTGCGCGCGATGAACATGCAGAAGCCCACGGCCGTGGGGATCTCGATGGAGTAGCCCGCGTTCTCGCGCGCGAAGATCCGGTCCAGGCTCGCGGTGGTGCAGCCCTCGGGCAGCGCGTTGCGGGTGGAAAATTTCGGATAACTGCAGATCGTGGCGTTGTTCGAGAACGGCGTGACTGTCGCGACGCGCGAGCCGCGCCGCGCGCAGCCGGCGATGCGATCGAGCCAGCCGTCGGCCACCTCGGTGTCGCTGTTGAGCAGCAACACGTCGCGGTCTTCGTGGAGCGCCATGCCCTCGTTGACCGACGCCACGAAACCGCGGTTGTCCGCGTGGGCGATGAGCGTGATCTTTCCGTCGCGCTCCAGCGAGCGCAGCCACGCGGAAATCTCCGGCTCCGGGCTCGCATCGTCGATCACGACGATGGCGTGGGCCGTGTCGCAGCGCGCCGCGAGAACGCTCTCGAGGCAGCGGCGGGTCGCTGTAAGGCCCCGGAAGACCGGGACGATGACGTCGATCATTGGCGCAGGATTCGTGTAAGTACTTGCCAGAACGTGGATTTTAGCAGGAGAGAGGCCTCGATCGGTTGCCGCGAAAATCACGGATAATGTCGCGATGATCCGTGCCCAGGTCCTCGATTCCGCCCTCGACATCCAGCATCGATTCCAGGCGGCGCAACCTTTTCGCCATGTCGCCATCGACGATTTCCTCGATGCGGATGCGTGCGAGGCGCTGCTGCGCGACTTTCCGCCCTTCGACAAGCGCAAGGCGATGAACGAGCTCGGCGAGATCGGGCGCAAGGCCGTCTACGAAGGCGTCGCCGGCATCAGCCCGTTCTATCGGGAGTTCTATCGCTACATCAACTCGGCGCCGTTCCTCGAGGCGATGTCGGAGCTCACGGGCATCCCGGATCTCATGGCCGATGAAACGCTCTTCGGTGGCGGCACCCACGAGAACCTCGACGGCCAGGGCCTCGACGTCCACGTCGACTTCAACATCGACGAGCGGCGCATGATCCACCGGCGCGTGAACCTGCTCGTGTACCTCAACAAGGAGTGGGAGGAGTCGTGGGGCGGATTGATCGAGCTGCACTCCGATCCGTGGACGCCGCGCGCCGACCGGGTGACCGGTTTCCTGCCGATCTTCAATCGCGCCGTGATCTTCGAGACCAACGAGTACTCGTGGCACGGATTCAAGCGCATCGAGCTGCCCGCGGATCGCAAGGCAATCTCGCGCAAGTCGTTCTCGATCTACCTCTACACGAAGGACCGTCCCGCCGAGGAGGTGGTCGCGCCGCACACCACGTTCTACGTGCCGGGCCCGCTCCCCGAGCGCATCGCG
>Ga0070731_10004991_pt1 | contig 11112 bp, 13 predicted proteins | sample Coa_R1_2_FD_66448 | JGI IMG/M metagenome (GOLD analysis project Ga0070731, IMG submission 66448) | Surface soil microbial communities from Centralia Pennsylvania, which are recovering from an underground coalmine fire - Coalmine... | ecosystem: Environmental > Terrestrial > Soil > Unclassified ... | reverse complement strand
GATGACCTCGGCCGCCTGATTGAACGCGTGGTTATTGATGAGGATCGCGCCCAGCACCGACTTCTCGGCTTCCAGATTGTGCGGAAGGGTGCGGTCGGACATGGCGACACTCTAGATCAAACTTGGAACTCAGAACGTTGAACTAAGAACGAAGGAACCTGCTGGCGCCAGCCAACTTTCTTATCAAGGAAGAGGGGCGCGACAGCGCCGCACCGCCGTTCTGCGTTCCAAGTTCTAGGTTCTAAGTTGACCAGTTTCGCCGCCGTCAGGCCGCGGGCACGACCTTGACCTTCACCTGAGCGGTGACATCGCGGAACAGCTTGATGGCGACGACGTGATCCCCGAGCGACCGCAGGGGCTCGGACAGCTGGATCTTGCGGCGATCGACCGAGAACTGATGCGATGCCAGCGCGTCGGCGACGTCGGCAGACGTGACCGATCCGTACAGGGTGTTGTTCTCTCCCACGCGGCGCGCGATGACCAGCTCGATCAACTCGAGCCTCGATCGCAGCGCCTGCGCCGCCGTCGCTTCCTCAGCCTCTCGGACTTCGGCCTTGACGCGCTCGCGCTCGATTTGGCCCTTGTTCTCCGCCGTGACGACGAGGGCCAGCTTGCGCGGCAGCAGATAGTTGCGCGCGTAGCCGTTGGCGACCTTGACGATCTCGCCGCGCCGGCCGAGATGCTCGACGTGCTCTCTGAGAATGACTTCCATGGACATAGGGGCCCTTAATCCGTGGTGTACGGGATCAGCGCGATTTGCCGCGCGCGCTTGATCGCCGTTTGCAGCGCGCGCTGGTGCGTCGCGCAGACGCCGGAAATCCGGCGCGGCTGAATCTTGCCGCGCTCGGGAATGAACGGCGACAGCAGTTTCACGTCCTTGTAGCCGATGTAGTCGATTTTCTCGACGCAGAACTTGCAGACGCGCCGGCGGCGGAAAAACGTCCGCTTGCCGCTCTTGTCGTCCTTCTTGTCCTTGCCGCCGGAGCGGCCGCCGCGTGATTCCTTCTCGTAGTCGCCCATTAGTCCCTGTCCCTTCCGCCGCGGAAGCCGGATTCCATCACGCCGTCCATGTCGTCATTCTCTTCCTGACGCCGGTTGAGTTCCGTCTCGGTCGGCTCGGGCGGCAGTCCGCGCCGCACGCGCCGGCGGCTCGTCGCTTCCTTGCGCCGGCTCTTCGAACGGTCGGCAATCGCCAGCTCCTCGTCGACGCGAACGACCATGTGCCGAATGACCAGGTCGATCGTGCGCAGACGGCGATCGAGCTCGGCCGTCAGCGCGCCGGGACCATTGATCACGTCGAGCACGTAGGTGCCTTCGCGATGGTGGTTGATTTCGTAGGCGAGCCGGCGGCGGCCCCAGGGTTCGCTCTTCTCGATGGTGCCGCCAAAGCGCTCGACCACGACGGCGACCTGCTTGTGGACGTCGGCCAGCTGATCTTCGGTGGAGTCGGGCGGAACGATATAGACGAGCTCGTACTGTCGAACGGTGCTCATGAGTCTCCTTCTGGACATCAGGCCGCTGTTCTCGAACAGCGGCAAGGAGCGTTAGGCGCGATCTTCCGCGCGGTTGAACGTATTCATCATACGCGGCAAGCCGTCAAAAACCCACATCTCGACGGCGTCGGCGGCCCGGGCGACGGTTTGCTCCACCGCTTCCCGTTCTTCCGGCTCGAATCGCGCCAGCACGTGACTGGCCAATTCTCGCCGTTCATCCCCGCGGCCGACGCCGACCCTCAGCCGCGGATAGTCCATCGTGCCCAAATGCTCGGCGATCGATCGCAGGCCGTTGTGCCCGCCTTCCGATCCGCTCGCCCGGGCTCGCAAACGCCCGAGGGGCAAATTCACATCGTCACAGACGATCAAGATGTCGGCGACGGCGATGCCGTAGTACCGCATCAGGTCGCCGACCGCGACGCCGCTCACGTTCATGAACGTCATCGGCTTGACGAGCCAGACATCCGGACTCTCGTCGTCCGGCGCCGCCTCTGCCGGCCGCCGCCACCTTGCGGCGACGGCGTCGGTCTTCGTCGCCGAGAACGCGTTCGACAGGCCTCGCCGATCGGCGAGCACGTCGATCACGTCGAACCCGACATTGTGGCGGGTGCCGCGGTACCGATCTCCCGGATTGCCGAGGCCCGCGACCAACTTCATGCCGCGTTTACTTCTTCTTGTCCGATTTCTCGGCCTTGGCCGGTTTCTCGGCCTTCGCCGCGGCTTCCGGCTTCTCCTCGTCCGGCTTCTCGATCTTGCCCTTCTTGATGACCTCGGGCTCCGCCGGAACCGCCGGGCCCGCCGCTGCGGCATCGGCCGCCGGCGCCTCTTCGACCTTCGGCGAGATCACGTGAACGATCAACATCTCGCCTTCGCTGACCGGCTTCCACTTGCCGCCGGTCGCCAGGTCACGGACGCGCACGCCGTCGTGCAGCATCAACTCGGTGACGTCGACCGTCACGTGCTCGGGAATGTCGCCCGGCAGGCACTCGATGATGATGTCGCGATGCACGAAGTCGATGACGCCGCCCTGGGCCTTGACGCCCTTCGCCTCGCCCGTGATGTGAATCGGCACGGTGACGCGAATGACCTTGTCCATCGCGACGCGATAAAAATCGACGTGCAGCAGGGTGTGCGACACGGGATGCAGCTGATATTCCTTCACCAGCACCCGCGTGTCGCCCGCGCCGTCGAGCTTCAATCCAATCAGCGCGTTCAGCCCGGCCTGCGAATGGAAGATCTTCATCAGCGCTTTCGGATCGATGACGATCGACTCGGCTTCGCGCGACGAACCGCCGTAGAGCACGGCCGGGATGCGGCCCTCCTGACGGAGCCGGACCATCTCGTTCTTGCCGAATCGGTCGCGGCGGGTGGCTTCGAGTTCTTGAATGGCGGCCATGTGTCAGTCCTTGTTCTCTCGCGTGTCAGGGACGGGTCTCGCTGTTGTCCCGCATTTTCGGGGACGGGTCTGGCTTACGCCAGGCAAGACCCGTCCCCTCACTATACAAACAGTTTCGATACCGATGTTTCCTCGTGAATGCTGCGAATCGCCTGCGCGAGCAGCCGCGCAACCGACAGCACCACAATCTTCTCCGACGCGGCGCGATCGCCATTGAGCGGAATCGTGTTCGTGACAATCAGCCGATCGAGGGGCGCGGCCTCGATCCGCTTCATCGCGGGCCCGGACAGCACCCCGTGAACCGCGCACGCGAACACGCGGCTCGCGCCGTTGTCCTTGAGCGCCTGCGCGGCCTTCTGAATCGTGCCGGCCGTGTCGATGATGTCGTCAGTGATGACGCAGACGCGTCCACGCACCTCGCCGATCACGTTCATCACCTCGGCGGTTCCGTCCTCGCTCCGGCGCTTGTCGATGATCGCCAAGTCGGCGTCGAGCCGTTTGGCGTAGGCGCGCGCGCGCTCGGCGCCGCCGACATCCGGCGAGACGATGGTGATCGAGCCGAAATTCTGGCGCGCCAGGTACTCGATGATGACCGGCGCGGCGAACAGGTGATCGACCGGGATGTCGAAAAATCCCTGGATCTGCGCCTTGTGCAGGTCCATCGTCAGCACGCGATTGGTGCCGGCCGCCCCGAGCAGGTTGGCGACGAGCTTCGCGGAAATCGGCACGCGCGGCTTGTCTTTCCGATCCTGGCGCGCATAGCCGTAATACGGAATGACCGCCGTGATGCGTGATGCCGACGACCGGCGAAACGCGTCGATCATCACGCACAGCTCGATCAGGTGTTCATCAACCGGCGTGCTGGTCGGCTGAATGATGAACACGTCGGTGCCGCGGATGTTCTCGTCGATCTGGAACGAGACTTCGCTGTCGGGAAACCGGTGCAGCCGCGCGCCGCCGAGCGGCACGTCGAGCTGTTCGGCAATCTCGCGTGCGAGACCCGGATGGGCTGTTCCCGAAAAGATCTTCAGCTGACCATGCATAACACGACACACGTCGAACCTCGAACGCCGGCCTTCGACGTCCAGAGCGCCAGGCGCTCTCGAGATTGGTTGGGGCGGAAGGATTCGAACCTTCGAATACGGGATCCAAAGTCCCGCGCCTTACCGCTTGGCCACGCCCCAAAAACTGCTGCCGCCACCCCGCGATCGGGCGAACTGGCGCGGCCCGTCCTGCCCACCGCAAACCCCGGAGTTTATCACAGGCCTATCTGCCGGCCGGCCTCCCGGCGCGTCAGCGTTCGCGAGAGGAAAATCCGCCAATCCGCGCGCCGTAGCCGCCTGACGGCCCCGCGCGCCTTGCCGCTCGGAAACAGGCCAAATACCGCGGATCCGCTGCCGGTCATCGCGGCGGTCAGCGCGCCCGCCCGCCGGCAGGCGTCGATCATGTCGGCGACGACCGGATGCCTGCGCGAGACAGGACCCTCGAGATCGTTTCTGAGCGGCACCGGACCCGTCCGCCACCCGACATCCATCCACCGATCGACGGTGCTGCCGGGCGGCAGCGCCGAGTCTTCATCGAACCAGCGATACGCATCCGCCGTCGCGACACCGATGGATGGCGCCACCACGACGACATCGAGACGACGGATGTCGTCCACGGGATACAAGTCTTCACCGCGGCCGATGCCCATCGCCGTTCCGCCGAACAGAAAAAACGGCACGTCCGAGCCCAACTGCGACGCCAACGCGATCAGATCGCGGCGCGATTTCCCGGTCTTCCACAGTTTGTTCAGGCCCACGAGCGCCGCGGCGGCATCGGCGCTGCCGCCCCCCAGTCCCGCCGCCGATGGGATCCGCTTGACGAGGCGCACCCGCGCGTCACGCGGATCGCCGGGATATCCAGCCGCGCGCCATAACAGATCCGCCGCGCGCCACACCAGATTGCGCCGATCGGAGGGAACACCGCCGGCGCGGCACACGAGCGCGAACGGTCCCGGCTTCGACGAAATCGTCAGCGTGTCGGAAAGATCGATGGACTGCAGCAGCGTGCGGACGTCATGAAATCCGTCAGCCCGGGCGATCCCGACGCGGAGCGTCAAGTTGATCTTCGCCGTGGGATGGAACGTCAGAGTCATTTGCCGAATTTCTTGGCGCGCAGCTGTTCGATCGTGATCGTCGTCGCACCGGCAGGCGGCGTCACGGCGAATCCGGCCGTCGTCACGCGCGGATCGTTCGCGAGCGGATCGGCGGCCGACACGTCGAGTTCGACAGAGGCACCAGCGCCAGCCTCAGACATCAGGGTCCATCGCGCCGGCCACTCGCCCACGGCGGCGTCGTACTGCACGGTGAGATGATCGAATCGCGCGCCGGTGATCCGCCATGATGCAGCCAGCGGCGCCAGCACCACGACGGCATCGGTCAGCGTCACGACCAACCGGTCGCCGTATCGATCCGAGGCGAGTACACCAGCGCTCGGCCCACTCGTCACGCAGCCGGTCATGAGCGCGAGCCATCGCGCGGGCGTGAGATCGAGGTTGACGAGCGCGTCGAGCACGTCGGCGGCCGGCGCCGTCAGTGTCGTGTTGTCGCGCTGCAGCACCAGCGTCGTGCGTTCGGTCGTGCCGCCGAGCGTAAAGACGGGGGCTTGCGCGTATTTTGCGTCGAGGTAGATGCCGCCGTCGGACGTCGCGCCCGCAAACACCGTCAACTTCGGGATGTTGCGCCCGTCGACGCGCCCCGATACGGTCAATGTGGACGAGTACGAATGAACCGCGCGGCACGCGCGAGTGGCCTCGTCGAATCTAGCCGCACCTTCGGTCGCCGGCACGTGATCGCCGGTCGGCAACGCGAATCGATGCGCCGCGCACGAGGTGCTCGAAACGAGGAGCGCGATCAAGGCCAGATGACCGGCGCCCGGCTGCTTCACTACTTGCCTGCGAGCTCGCGGGCCTTGTCCCGTTTCTTCGTGATCGCCGCGGCGTCGATGCCGTCGAGATCGCCGGCCAGCGCGTGGTCCCAGGCGGTTGCCGCGTCCTTGTAGCGCTTCAATTGGAAGTACGCTTCGGCCAGATGGTCGAGGATCACCGATGTTCTGGGCAAAGCGGTCGCCGCTTGCTCGAGCGACGGACGGCCATCGCCCGGACGTCCGTGCTTCACGTAAGCCCACCCGAGACTGTCGAGATAGGACGGATTGTCGGGTTCAATCACCAGCGCGCGCTTGATGAGGCCGACGGCCTCGTCGAGTTTCAGGCCGTTGTCGGCCAACATGTATCCGAGATCGTTGAGCGCCTCGGCGTTGGATTGATCTTTCGCGATCACATCGCGAAACGTCGCCTCGGCCTTGTCGAGATTCTTGGCGCGCTCGTACGCCGAGGCCAGCGTCAACGCCAGATCGTCGTCGGCCGGCGCGCGGCGGCGCGCGTCTTCGAGCGAGCGCAGCGCGCCCGGCGTGTCCCCGGCGCCTTCGAGCGCGGCATCGAGCTGCCCGGCCGCACGCGCAAAGACCCCGTTCTGGATTTCGGCGTCGCCCGCGCCGTCGACCAGCGGCTGCAACACACTGACGGCGCCGCGAAAATCCTTGCCTGACATGCGCGCGTCGGCCACGGCGAGCGGACCGCGCGGATCCTTCGGATCGATTTCGATGATGTGTCTGGCGGCGTCTTCAGCCGCCGCGCTATGACCGGAGCGCCGCTCGACGCCCGACAGCAGATACCAGACCGAGACATCGCGGGGCGCGTCCTGAGCGATCGCCGTCAGCGCAGTCCGGCTCGCGTCGAAATCCCCGGCGTTGGCGAGCGCAGCCGCTTGCCGCGTCCGGTAGCCCATCAGCTGCGGATTGCGACGCGACAACTCGCCCCATGCAGCCGCCGCGTCGCGCCAGCGGCCGGCAGCTTCGTACAAGCCCGCGAGCCGCGTCCGCGCGGCGACATCGGCCGGCTGATCTTTGACGAGGCTCTCGATCACCGTCACCGCGTCGGGCACTTGATGCGTGGCCTCATACGCGTCGGCCAGCGCGAGCGCGGCATCGGCGTAGTCCGGCCGGTCGTCGAGAAACAGCAGGAGGACGGGAATCGCCTTCTGCGGCTGATCGGTCGTCACGTACAGACGTCCCAGCGTGAGCTCGACGCCCAGATCGCGCGCGCCGCCGGCTAGCGCTTTCTCGAAGTGGCTGATGGCCTCGGACTCGAGATTCGATTGCCGCGCCGGATCCGGAGCGCTCTCGGCGAGAGAAGCCTGCACGAACCCCATCACGCGGTGGGCGGTGCGGTTGTCGGCGTCGGTCTTGAGCGCCTCGAGGGCCTCGGCAAGGGCCTCGGTTGCCTGCCCCGTGCGCGCGTAGGTCATCGACAACTCGGCGTGAAGCCCCGCCGCGGCCGGCTGCAGCACGATCGCCTTGCGATACAGATCGATCGCGCCCTTCACGTCGCCGGCGTCATCGAGCGAGCGTCCCTGGAGGTACAGAAAATAGGCTTCGGCGACCGCTTCGGTCGAGCCGGGCGCGGGCGCCGCGGCTGGTGTCTGGGGACTCGCGATCGAGAGATGCGCAGCCACCAATAGTGCAAAAGGTGTCATAGGCGTGTGTGGCGTCGCCGCCTGAAGTTGATTATATTCGCGGCATGCCTGTGGACGCCGCGCTGCTCGAGATCCTCGTCTGCCCTGCGTGCAAAACGCCCGTGCGAGTGGTGAACGACGGCGCGGGGTTGAAATGTGACACCTGCCGGCGCGTCTTTCCGGTGAAGGACGACATTCCCATCATGCTCCTCGATGAGGCGACCGTCGAACCCTAGTCCCTAGTGCGTATTCTTCTCGTCCGCCTTCGGCTGATTGGCGATGTTGTGTTTACGACGCCGGTCATCGGAGCGCTGCGCCGGCAGTATCCAGCCGCCCATCTCGCCTATCTGGTCGAATCTGCGGCGGCGCCGGTCGTGCGTCACAATCCAAACCTCTCGGAAGTGATCGCCATCGAGCATCGCCGCGGCTGGCGACGCGTGCGCGACGATCTCAGCGTGGCCCGGCGCCTGCGAGCCTCGCGATTCGATCTCGTGATCGACCTGCACGGCGGACCGCGCAGCGCCTGGCTGACCTGGGCCACACGGGCCCCGCGCCGCGTCGGATACGATGTCCCGGGGCGAAGCTGGATGTATACACATGTCGTGCACCGCCCACGAACGCTGCGCGGTGGGCACTCCGTCGAGAATCAGTGGGAATTGCTGGCGACCGTCGACCCGGCATTCGCCGCGCCGCCCGACCGTCGCGCCAATCGCGTCGAAATGCCGGTCGATCCCAGCGCGCGGGACACCATCGAGCGACGTCTCGCGTCACTCGGCGTGCCGCCTGGCGCGCGCCTCGTGATCATGCACGTGAGCGCCGGCAATCCATTCCGGCGATGGCCCGAGGCGGCCTTTGCCGCCGTGGCCGCCGGTGTGGTCGCCAGCGCGCCGGATCGCTGGGTCGTCTTGACGGGCGGCCCGTCGGACCGCGCCGCTGCCGGACGAATCGTGGCCGCGGCGCGGCACGCGGCGGGACCGGCCGCCGCGCGCATTCTCGACGCCGAGGATTGGTCGCTCGCCGAGCTGCGCGCGGTACTCGATCGCGCGGCGCTCTTCATCGGCGGCGACAGCGGGCCGCTTCATATCGCATCGACCAGCGACGTGCCGATCGTCGGCATCTATGGGCCGACACTGCCGCATCGCTCCGCGCCGTGGCGGCCGCACGACATTCCCACTGTGTCGATCGATGCCGGCGACTTGCCCTGCCGCCCCTGCGATCAGCGCGTCTGCGCGCCGGGCGACTTCCGCTGCCTCGGACTCGTAAGCGCCGGGGCGGTTCAGAACGCCGCCCTCCAACTGCTCGAAGCGTCTCGCTGATCCCATGACCACGGCTTCCCTCGAACGCTACGCATACTTCGGGCTGGTCGCCGGTCTCGGCGTCATTCAACTCACCATTTTTGGATATGTCCCGCTGCTGATTGGCGCGTTTTTCTGGTTCGCGATCGTCGCGCGAGAACGTAGGTGGCCGGCGGCGCCCGCATTTTTCGTTCCGCTTCTGGCTCTCGCGGCGTGGACGCTGGTCAGCTCGGCATTCTCGATGCATCCGGCCGCGAGTTTCTTTCGCGATCGCCAGATGCTGTTTTTTCTCATCGTTCCGATGACGCTGCGCGTCGCGCGCGGACGGCTTGCGATGCGGGCCGTTGACGTCGTCACCGCCGTCGGAGCCGCGAGCGCTCTCATCGGCATCATCGAGTACCTCGCGCTCGGGTACGACAGCGAGGCGCACCGGCCGCTCGGACTACTGGGCCATTACATGACGTATTCCGGCGTGCTGATGCTTGTGCTGTGCACGGCGATTGGCCGACTGGTCTTTCGCACCGGCGATTGGATTTGGCCGGCCGTCGCGTTGCCGGCCCTTCTGGTGGCGCTGGCCGTGACCGAGTCGCGCAACGCCTGGGTGGGCGCGCTTCTGGCCGCGATTTGCCTGCTATCGATTCGCAACTGGAAGCTGCTGATCACCGTGCCGGCCGTGCTGGCCGTTTTCGCGGTCGCCGCACCGCCGGCATTGAAGGCGCGGGCGCTGTCAACTTTCGACTCGGGCAACGCGACCATTCGCGATCGGATTTCGATGCTCAAGTCGGGCGAGGCGATGATCGCCGATCATCCGCTCGTCGGCGTCGGACCAAACATGGTGCCGGAGGCGTACGTGGAAAAATACAAGCGCGCCGACGCCGTCGACCCGCTCGATCAGCCTGCAGCGACGCGAGGCCTCCGCTCGCACCTGCATGATGTCCCCGTTCAGTTGGCTGCCGAGCGCGGACTGCCCGCCCTCGCCGCGTGGCTCTGGTTCATTGCCGTTGCGGCGCGCGATCTGTGGCGTCAGGCTCGTCGCGGTCCGGCAGCGAATCTCGCCGCGACCGGACTGGCCGTGCTGGTGGCGGCGGTGGTGGCCGGCCTTTTCGAGCATAATTTCGGCGACTCGGAATTCCTGGCCTTGTTTCTGGGACTCATCAGTCTGCCGTTCGCCGCGGCGCAAGCGACGCCGGCATCGCCCGGCACGGAATTCGTTCCCCTCTCGTCTTCCATTGCGCCAGTGGAGGCGCGAGCCTGATGAAATCTCTGGTCGATCTCGCCGGCAGACTCGCGGGCCGCCGCGTCGCCGTTATCGGCGACGTGATGCTCGATCACTTCCTGGTGGGACGAATCGAGCGGATCTCACCGGAAGCGCCCGTTCCCGTCGTGAGAGTCGACAGCGACGACTTTCGCCTCGGCGGCGCCGCGAACGTCGCTCACACCATCGAGGCGCTCGGCGGCAAGGCCGCCCTCGTCGGCCTAGTCGGCGACGACGAAGCCAGCCGCGTGTTTCGGCGCGCCCTGCGCATGACGAACATCAGCGATCAGCACCTCGTCGTCGACCGCAGCCGGCATACAACGCGCAAAGTCCGCGTCGTGTCGGGACGCAACCAACAGGTGATTCGTCTCGACTACGAAGACGACGGCGATCCCTCGGCGGCGATCGCGGCGAGTCTGCACCAGCAGGTGCACGCCGCCATCGCCGGCGCCAGCGTCGTCGTTCTGTCCGACTATCGCAAGGGCGTCGTCACACCCGCGATCATCGCCGCGGCGATTGATGCGGCCGCGGCCACGCAGACGCCGGTCCTCATCGATCCCAAGGTGCCTGATGCCGCCCGGTACCAGGGCGCCACGGTCATCACGCCGAATCATCACGAGGCCGAGTTGATGACGGGACTTCGCATCAAGACGAGCGACGACGCGCGGCATGCGGCGCGCGTGCTGGCGGAGCATTCGGGCGCGAGCGTGCTCATCACGTGGGGCGAACAAGGGATGTGGCTGCTCGACGCGTCGGGCAGCCGTCGCGAGGAAGCGCACTTCGCCGCCGCGGCCCGCGAAGTGGCCGACGTGACGGGCGCCGGCGATACAGTGATCGGCGTACTGGCGCTGGCGCTCGCCTCCGGTGCGCGTCTGGCGGACGCCGCCCGGCTGGCCAACCTCGCCGCCGGGCTGGTCGTCGGCCGGTTCGGTCCCGCCGCCGTGAAGCTCGACGAACTGATGGCCGCCGCCGAACGTCCGGCGCCGTGATGACGGCCGTGCTGTCGCGCCGCGAGCGGCTGCTCTGGCTGACGGCGTTCGCCGGGATCGCCGCGCTGCTCGTCGCGGCACGATTCGAGAGCCGGGATCCGGATTCCGCGCTGTACGCCGCGATTACGGCA
>Ga0070731_10004990_pt1 | contig 11112 bp, 9 predicted proteins | sample Coa_R1_2_FD_66448 | JGI IMG/M metagenome (GOLD analysis project Ga0070731, IMG submission 66448) | Surface soil microbial communities from Centralia Pennsylvania, which are recovering from an underground coalmine fire - Coalmine... | ecosystem: Environmental > Terrestrial > Soil > Unclassified ... | reverse complement strand
GTGCCGAGCGGGACGACCTCGCCGTCGACGTCGCCTTCCACGCCGTAGAGGCGCTTGTGCTCGAAGAAGAGAACGGGGTTGTCGTCGCGAATCGCAGCCTTCAGGAGCCCCTTCGCGTCGGCGGGCGTTGCCGGGCAGACGATCTTGATGCCCGGGACGCCGAGCAGCCAAGAAGCCGGCATCTGCGAGTGAATCGCCCCGAAGCGGCCGCCGGCCCCGACGACGGAGCGGAAGACGATCGGCACCGGTACCTGCTCCTGGGTCAGGAACCAGTACTTGGAGGCCTGGTTGACGATGCTGTCCATGGCCAACGTCAGGAAGTCGCCGAACATGATCTCGACGACCGGGCGGAGACCGCTGACGGCCGAGCCGAACGCCGCACCCGCGAGCGCGAGCTCGGAGATGGGGGTGTCGAAGACGCGCTCCCCGCCGTACGTCTCGTACAGGCCGGGCGTGACCGCGAAGACGCCGCCCGCCATCGCGACGTCCTCGCCGAAGAAGATGACGCGGTCGTCGCGCGCGAGCTCCTCGTCGAGCGCCTCGCGAATGGCGGTCCGGAAGTCGATCCGATGTGCACCGCCCGCGGTGTGCCGGGTTTCGGCCACAGCCGACCGTGTTGCCGAGACGTCGCCGCCGACCGTCGCGATCGGCTCGCCGAGCCTCGCCGTCCCACCCTCCGGTACGAGGATCGAGCCGAGCACGCCGTCGAACTCCGCCTCGTAGACGACCGTCGCCTTGTCGGTGTCGATCTCTGCCAGCGCCTCGCCGCGGGCGAACGGCTCGCCCGGCGACTTGAGCCAGCGCGTGATCGTCGCCTGCTCCATCGAGTCGGAGAGCCTCGGCATCGTCAGCTCGCCGGTCACGCGAACTCCGGCGACCGTGACGGCTCGGGCCACGGCGCGGCGAGGCCGCGGTCGCGCATCTCCTCGAGCTCGCGTGCGACGTCGCGGTCGATCCCGTCGAGCAGCTCGCTGTCCACGCCCTCGGACTGGAGACGTCCGCGCAGCACGAGGATCGGGTCGCGCTGCCGCCAGCGGTCGAGCTCCCCTTCGGGGCGGTAGCGCCCCGGGTCGCTGCGCGAATGTCCGACGAAGCGATACGTGATCGCCTCGACGAACGCCGGCCCGGCACCTGCGCGCGCGTGTGCAACCGCGCGCGCCGCTGCGGCCCGGACCTCCCAGACGCTCATGCCGTCGACCGTCTGCGCGGGCACGTCCATCGCCTCGGCGCGAGCGCGGATCGGGCCGGCGGTCACCACCTCGAACGGCGTGTACTCGCCGTAGCCGTTGTTCTCGCAGACGAGCACGACCGGCAGCCTCAGCACCTGGCAGAAGTTGAGACACTCGAAGAAGTAGCCCTGGTTCACCGCGCCGTCGCCGAAGTAGGCAACGGCGACGCCGCCGACGCGCTTGAGCGCGAGTGCAACTCCGGTTGCGGCGGCGATGCTGCCGCCGACGATGCCGAAGCACCCGATCAGCCGGTCGGCGGGCGAGTTGACGTTCATCGAGCCGGCGCGGCCGCCGTTGATCCCGGTCGCGCGGCCGAGCATCTCGTCCAGCAGCTTCTGCGGATCGACGCCGAGCGCGAGCGCGTGACCGTGGCCGCGGTACGTCGCGCACCCGCGGTCGCGCTCGTCGAGCACGCTCGCGACGCCGGTCGCGACCGCCTCCTGACCCGAGTAGAGGTGCGTCGTCCCGTACACCTCGCCCTGCAGGAAGAGCGACTGGACGAGGTCCTCGAAGCCGCGGATGAGCAGCATCCGCCGGTAGAGGCCGAGGTAGAGCTCGTCGTCCTCGAGCCGGTCGCCGGCGAGCTCGGTCGCCGCGCGGCTCACGTCCCGCTCCGCTCGAGCAGCGGCTCCGCGAGACGCTCGGCGAGGTACTCCCAGTCGCGCTCGAACCGGTAGGAATGGCGCGCCGGTGGCTGCGGCGCCGACGTCTCGAGCCACTTGACGCGTCCGCCGCGCACCTCGTAGAAGGCGTGGACGCAGCCGACGCCGGTCCAGAACACGTCGCCCGGCCGGAGCGTGTGCCGGTCGCCGTCGGCGACGACGTCGACCTCGCCCTCGAGCATGTAGTACGACTCCTCGAACGGATGGTCGTGCGGGTGCGCGACCGCCCCCGGGTGGTAGCCGACCATGAACATCGTGTGCAGCTGCGCGTCGGTCCGCTGGTCGACCATCATCTTGACGGTGATGCCGCTGTAGGCGAGCGCGGCGGTCGCCATGCTGGCAGAGACCGCCGGGGCCTCGACCTTCGCGCCGCGCTTGAGCGCGTCGAGGTCCAGGTCGGCGTCCGAGAGGAAGAAGAGGTTGCGGTTGCGCGGGTCGCGCACGTCCAGCGGCGTCGGCGCGTCGTCCGGCGCCGGACCGAGCCAGAAGGTGTCCGGCGGCTGCGACGCGTCACGCGGGCGCGGCGCCGCCATCTCGACCCACCGCGCCCGCCCGCCGCTGCCCTGCCAGGCGTGGGGCACACCGACCGGCAGGACGCCGCACGCGCCGGCGCGCAGACGGATCCCGCGGCCGTCGAGGTAAAGCACGGGCTCGCCTTCCAGCACGTAGAAGCTCTCCTCGTAGGAATGGACGTGGGCGTCGAGATGGCCGTAGCCGAGCGCGACGAGCGCGAGCCCCATGTGGATCGAGCCGGTGTGGCCGCCGACCAACCACGCCCGTGCGTACTCGGCGCTGTGCTCCTCGTGCGCCGCCGCGAGGACGACGTCGTCGCAGCGAATCAGGTGGTGCACGCGGTCACGCCGTCCCGAGGTCGACGCCGAGCCCGGCGTGCTCGGGAACGCGAACGGACGCGTCTCGCTCTTCTTCTGCGGCGAGGACGTCGGCGCCGCGCACGTACGTCTTCCCGGCGACCAGCAGCTCCTGGGCCGGGAAGCGCGTCAGTACCTCGCAGCCGTCGGCGGTGACGACGACCTCCTCCTCGATCCGCGCGGCCGAACGGCCGTCGGTCGCGGCGCGGTAGGTCTCGAGCGCGAAGACCATTCCTTCCTCGATCACGACCGGGTTCTCGAGCGAGTGGACGCGAGAGATCATCGGCGACTCGTAGAGGCCGACGCCGAGCCCGTGACCGAACTGAAGGCCGAAGCACGCCTCCTCGCTCTCGAAGCCGAGCTCCTGCGCGCTCGGCCAGACGGCGGCGATCTCGTCGGTCGTCGCGCCCGGGCGGACCAGCGAGATGGCAGCGTCGAGCCACTCGCGGCACTCGCGGTACGCGTCGAGCTGCGACCGGGACACGGTGCCGACGTTGAACGTGCGGTAGTAGCACGTCCGGTAGCCCATGAACGAGTGGATGATGTCGAAGAAGGCCTGGTCGCCCGGCCGCAGCAGCCGGTCGGAGAAGACGTGCGGGTGCGGGTTGCAACGGTCGCCGGAGACGGCGTTGATCGCCTCCACCTGTTCCGACCCCATCTCGAACAGGAGCTGCTGGGCGCGGGCGACGATCTTGTGCTCGTAGGCGCCGGGGCGCAGCATGCGGTAGATCTCCTCGTAGACCGCGTCGACGAGCGCGGCGGCCTGGTCGAGGAGTGCGATCTCGTCCGCGGTCTTCAACTTGCGCGCCTCGAGCATCGTCACGGCGCCGTCGGTGACGTGCACGCCGGCGCGCCCGAGCGCCTCGATCGTGACGAGGTCCGACATGTCGATCCCGAGCGGCTCACGGAGAAGGTCACGCTCGGCGAGCTCGTGCGCGATCCGCGCGGCGAGCCGGTCGGGCACGCCGGTCTCGTCCGGCATCGCGCCGCGCATCGGCGTCACGCCGGCGCGGAAGTTCTCGGGCGGGAGCCACGGCGCGTAGAGCTGGTGGTGCCGCGCCGCCGAGCCGAAGTCCCACAGGATCGGGTCCTCGCCGCGGACGAGCAGCGCGAAGCGTGCGTTCTTGTCGCGCGCCCACTCACCGATGTGGGTGCTCGTCACGTAGCGGATGTTGTTCGGGTCGAAGAGCAGGAGGGCGCCGAGGTCGGACGCCTCGAGCGCCGCCTTCGCCTTCTCCAGTCGCTCGGCGCGCAGGCGCGGGAAGTCGACCCGCTGCTCCCAGTCGACCGCCATCGACGCGCCCCGCGAGGCAATGCGGCGCGGGGCAGACGTCGTGGCGACGGTTTCTGTCCAGGGGTGCTGCACGCTGGCCTCCTACTTGCGGCTCGTCAGGGCGCGACTGCCTGCCTGTTTAGCATAGTTGAACGGAGGCTCGGTTCCAAGCGGGTCAACGGAGCAGCCAGCCGCCGTCGACGGCGAGGTTGACGCCGTTCACGCCTCCGTTCTCGAGCAGGAACACGCCGGCGTCCGCGACCTCGTCCATGGTCGTCAGGCGGCCGATCGGGGTTCGCTCGACGATCGCCGCGAGCACGCTGCCCCCCTTCCCGGCCCACTCGGGGCTGTCGCCCACGATCCCCGGGTGGAGGCCGTTGACCCGCACCGGCGCGAGCTCGACCGCGAGGGTGTGCACGAGGCCGACGACGCCGCCGTTGACGGTGCTGACGGTTGTCGAGCCGGCGTAGGGCCGCATCAGCGCGAGGCCGCCGAAGACGAGGATCGACGAGGTCTCGGCCAGTCGGCCTGCGAGCACGTGGACGACCTCGGTGTAGCCGACGAGCTTGAGCGTCACGAGCCGTGTTGCGCGGGTGAGGTCGTACCCGCGGACGGTGTTGACGTCGCGCTCGATCGCCGCCAGGACGAGGGCGCGCACCGGCCCGACGCCCGCCAGCCGATCTGCGATCTCGTCCGGCTCGGCGAGGTCGAGCGCCATCCCGCGGACGTGTCCGCTGACGCCGGCCGCCACCCCCGCACACCGCTCGGCGTCGCGGCCCGTGATCACGACCTCCGCGCCGCGCTCGGCGTACCGCTCGGCGAGGCGCAGCCCGATGCCCGACGTGCCACCGACGACGACGACGCACCCGGGGCCGCTGTGCAACTCGAATGAACGCGCCGCGTCGGTCAGTCGCCGCGCGGTGCGATGTTGAAGTTCAGGTGGAACACGTTGTCCGGGTCGTACTTCGTCTTGATCTCGACGAGGCGGTCGTAGTTCGGACCGTAGGCGGCGCGTACCGGGTCGGGCCCGCGCTGCGCCTCGTCATCGTCGAGGTAGTTGACGTAACGGCCTTCGCGCGTATAGCGCGCGAGCTGCTCGTAGGTCTCCTGCACCCAGGCCACGTTGGCGTCGGTCTCCTTCGGATCCGTCCAGACCGCGGGCACGAGCAGGTTGAACCCCGGCTCGCGGTGCGGGATCGCCATCGCGTCGACCGGCACGCGCGCGATCTGACCGTGCAGGTCCTCGAGCAGGACCACGTCCATCCACGACGGCGCTTTCCGGTAGGCGTCGACCATGACCTGGATCGCCTCGTCGGGCAAGCCGCTGAGGAAGCTCGACTTCCAGTAGTTGAGCGCACCGTCGGGGAAGCCGAAGTCGTACTGGGCGTTCACGTCCTCGTACGGCTTGCGCACGATCGCGTCGACGACCTTCCCTCCGAGCGCGCGGATCGGCGCGAGCTCGCGCTCGGCTTCCTCTTCGGGCCCGATGTGACAGCCGATGATGCCGGCGAGCGGCGCGTACGGCGGCTCGGGCACGGAAGCCAGCGCGGAGACGAGGCTGCAATCGTCCGACAACGTCTCCGAGACGTCGCGGAAGACCTGGAACACCTCGAGCCCCAGGTCGAGCGGCCAGAAGCAGAAACCGCCGGTGATGACCGGCCCGACCGGGTAGAGCCGGTAGACGAACTCCGTCACGACCCCGAAGTTGCCGCCGCCGCCGCGGATCGCCCAGAAGAGATCCGGGTTCTCGTCCTCGCTCGCGCGCAGGACGCGGCCGTCGGCGGTGACGACCTCGGCCGAGACCAGGTTGTCGGTCGCCGTGCCGAACTTGCCCATCAGCCAGCCGAAGCCGCCGCCGAGCGTCAGCCCCGCGATGCCGGTCGTCGAGATCGTGCCGCCGGTAACCGCCAGCCCGTACTTCTGCGTCGCGGCATTGAACTCGCCCCAGCACAGGCCGGGCTCGGCGTAGACGAGCCGCTTCGCGGGGTCGACCTCGATCCGCTTCATCTGCGAGAGGTCGACGACGAGGCCGCCTTCGCACATCGCGCGCCCGGCGACGTTGTGACCGCCGCCCCGCACGGCGATCTCGAGTCCCTCGGCGCGCGCGTACCCGATCGCACCGACCACGTCCGGCGCGTCGCGGCAGCGCACGATCAGCGCCGGCCGCTTGTCGATCATCCCGTTGTGGATCTTGCGCGCGCTCTCGTATTCGGGGTGCTCCGGCCCGATCACCTCGCCGGTCAGCGTGTCGAGCGCGCTCACGACCGGCCGGGGACGATCGGGAGGAGCAGGTACGACGCCTCGTCGCCGCCTGTGTAGACCGTCGTCCGACCGCCGAAGACGCTCTCCGGCCGATCGGTCGCGTCGTTGTGGTGGAAGATCCCGTCGCCGCGCATGTCGATCCCGTAGATCTGGGGCCAGGGGCCGGGCCCCTCCCACCAGAAGTCCTTGCCGAGGATCGAGACGCCGACGCGGTAGCCCGCCGGCACGAGCACCGAGGTCGGCCAGATCTCGACGTCGAGCTCGTAGCGCTCGCCCGGGACGAGCGGCTGCTTCTCGTCGTGCGTGTGCCAGGGCCGGTACGGAAGGCTCTTCTCCTCGTCGAGCTTTCGGTGCGAGGCGCGCAGCCAGCCCTTGGTGACGATCCCGTTCGGGTCCTGCGCAGAGACGAACGTCACGTCCTTGCCGTCTGGGTCGAGGACACGGACGACCGCGAAGATGTCGGCGTCCTCGGTCGTCGAGGAGATGAACAGCTTGAGCGCGCAGGGCCCGGTGATCTCCGTCGCCTCCGCGAGCGGCTCCGTGAGAAACGTCAGCCCCTTGCCGAGCGCCTCGAACTCGACGCTGCCGGCCTCGCCCGGCTGACGCGAGAGCGCCTCGCCGTCGCCGCCGAGATACAGCTTCGTCCACTGCGTGCGCGCGAGCGGCCATTCGTTCTCGCCGCGCTGCACGAATGTCCCGTCGACCGCGCGCAGGTTGAGGAAGACCGGCGGCTGCGCGTCCCAGCCCGTGTCCTCCCCCTTCAGGAAGTGGCCGAAGAACCGCTTCTGGAGCGCGATCCCGTAGTCGGTGTAGAACTCGGTCCAGTGCTCGAGGCCGTGCACCTCGAGCCATTTGTCCTTCGACGCGACGGCGCGGTACCCCTCGAAGTTGCCCCGCGTGTGGAGCGAGTGCGTCCAGTTCGACGCGGAGAGCAGCGGCACGGTGATCTGCTCGACCTCGGCCGAGCGGTCGCGGTACCACTGGTCGTCGAGCTCCCGGCCTCGCAGCTCGCCCGGGAGGTCGCTCCGGTTCGCAATCAGCTCCTCGTCCGAGAGCTGCTCGCCTGCGACGACCGGGACGCCGGTGTTCGGATTGGGTCGGTCGCTGCCGTTCCCGTACTGGACCGACATCACCTGGACCGGGAACCACTCCGGCATGAAGGTGTTGAGGATGCCCCCGTGGCGGTTGCAGTCGCGGTAGAAGTCCTGGTAGCCCTCGAACGGGCACATCGCCGCGAGGTGCGGCGGGTGCAGTGCCGCGACCTGCCACTGGTTGACGCCGTAGTAGGAGATGCCGAGCAACCCGACCTTGCCGTTCGACCACGGCTGCACGCCGGCCCACTCGATGCAGTTGTAGAAGTCGCGTGTCTCGCGCGGCGCGTAGACGTCGAGGTAGCCGGGTGAGCGGCCTGCACCGCGGGAGTCGACGCGTACGCAGACGTAGCCGTCCGGAACCCACTTCTCCGGGTCGACGGTCTCCCAGTTCTGGTACTTGCAGGTCGAGCCGCGCATGATCTCCGGGTACTTGTTCTCGAGCACCTTCCACATGCCGGCGTAGCCGACCTGGAACGGGAGGCCCTTCCCATAGGGGCCGTGGGTCATGATCACCGGGTACGCGCCGTCCTCGATCGGTCGGAACACGTCCGCCCGGAGGACGATGCCGTCGTCCATCTCGATCGGGACGTCCCAGTCGATCCTCATCCCGTCGGCGATGACGCTCGACTGCTGCTCGACGACTGTGGTCTCCTGGGTCACTGGCCCTCCTCGCTCGCGGTGCTTGGAATCTACGAACGCCCGTCAGGGGTGTCAAGTTGAGTTGCACGACGTGCACTCTCACTCCACAGAGGCTGGTAAGGTCGCGCCGCAGACCCTCGAGCGAAGGAGACGGACGGGATGAGCAGCTTCATCGTCACGGGCGCGGCGGGCGGCGTAGGTGCGGCCGCGACGCGGCAGCTCTCGGAGCGCGGCGCCAACGTGCTGGCGGTCGATCTCGACGCCGATGGCCTCGAGCGCACGCGCGCGTCTGCCGGCGGTCCGGGCGCGGTCGTGACGCAGTCGGCCGACGTCGGCGACGAGGACGCTGTCCGCTCCTACGTCGAGGACGCGGCGAGCCGCTTCGGCGGACTCGACGGCCTCTTCAACATCGCCGGCATCGAGGGCAGGTTCGAGTTCGTCGGCGGCGGGTCGACGGAGAACTTCGACAACGTGATGCGCGTGAACGCCCGCAGCGTGTTCCTGAACATGAAGTACGTGATTCCGAAGCTGCTCGAGAACGGCGGCGGCGCGGTGGTGAACGTCGGCTCGCACCTCGCCTGGCACGGCGCGGCGACGCTCGGCGCGTACTGCGCCTCGAAGCACGCCGTGCTGGGGTTGACGCGCGCGGCCGCGCTCGAGCACGCGACCGAGAATGTGCGCATCAACGCCGTCTGCCCGTCGTCGATCGAGACCGCAATGGCCGAGCGCGTCTCACTCGCAATCAACCCGGACGACATTCAGGCCGGCAAGCAGGTGCTCATCGACCAGTCGCCGAACGAGCGCCTCGCGACGGCGGACGAGGTCGCTGCCGTTGGCGTCTGGCTCCTGCTCGACGCGCCCGCACACATCAACGGGATCCTGATCCCGGTCGACGGCGGCCAGGCCGCTCGGGCCCGCTGATCTACATCACGAGCGCGCCCCCGTCGACCGCGTAGTTCGCTCCTGTCACGTAGGAGGCCTCGTCCGACGCGAGGAAGAGCGCGGTGTAGGCGACATCTTCCGGCGTCCCGACCCGCTTGATCGGCGTGTCGGCGAGGAACGCGTCGCGCCACGAGTCGTCGTCGAGGTACGGACCGGTGGACGGGCTCGCGATCAGGCCCGGCGCGATCGAGTTGACCCGGATCCCGTACTTCGCCCCCTCGAAGGCGAGGTGCCGCGTGAAGCCCTTCACGGCGGCCTTGACCGTCATGTGCGCCACGCACGGCAACGCCTCGTAGCACTTCAGCGCCGACATCGACGCGGTGTTGATGATCGACCCGCTTCCCTGCTTCATCATGTGCGGCCACACCGCCTTCGACGGCAGGAAGACGGTGTCGAGCTCCTGCCGCATGCACTTCCAGAAGAGCTCGTGCGACATGTCGGCGAACCACTCGAACTCGCCCTTCGCCGCGTTGTTGTACAGGATGTCGACACGGCCGAACGTGTCGAGCGCGAGCTCGACAAGCTTCTCCGCATCGCCCTCCGTCGTCAGGTCGCAAGGCTCCATGCTGACCATCTCGCCGCCCTGCGCCTCGACCATCTCGACCGTCTCGGGACCGCTCTTGGCGGTCCATTTGCGGTACTGGTCCGAGACGCCGGTCACCTCCTCCGAGCGGTAGTAGCCCTCGCCGACGTCGCAGCCGACGATCTTCGCGCCCTCCCGCGAGAAGAGGAGCGCGGCGGCCCGCCCCTGCCCGCCGGCCGAGCCGGTGATGATCGCGACCTTGCCATCGAGTCTTCCCATCGTGCCCTCCTCTCGTGATTACTTCGCAGACTGGGCGCCGTCGACCGGGAAGACCATCCCGGAGACGTGGTCGGGTGCGTCGAGCAGCAGCCATACACCGACCGCAGCGGCCTCTTCCGGCCGACCGACGCGGCCGTTCGCCGATTGGTCGATCATGATCTGCCAGCCGTGCTGCGGGTCCTGGGGATCGATCCCCTCGGCCGCCTCCTGGCCCATCGCGGTCGACATCGCGCTCGGACAGATGATGTTCGCCCTCACGTTCTGCATGCCGTACTCGAGCGCGACCGCCTTGGTCATCCCGATCACCGCGTGCTTCGACGCGCAGTAGGCCGAGAACGTCGGCGCCGCGTGCCACGCCAGGTGCGAGCCCGTCGTGACGATCGCGCCGCCGCCCCGGTCGACGAGATGCGGCAGGGTGTACTTCATCCCGAGCCACGCGCTCTTCGCGTTCACGCGCATCACCTCGTCGTAGGTGTCGTTCGAGACGTCAGCGAGCGGCTTGTACTCGGTCGTGCCGATGCCCGCGACGGCGAAGATGCCGTCGACCCCGCCGAACGTCTCGACCGCCTGCGTGACGAACCGCTGCACATCGCCGGCATCTGCGACGTCGGCGGTCGCCGTCACGACGCCGAGCTCGCGCAACGGCTCCAGCCCGTCCGTCTTCCAGTCGACGGCGAGCACGCTTGCGCCGCGCTCGGCGAGCTGGCGCACGGCGGCGGAGCCCATCCCGCCGCCGGCGCCGGTGACGATGTACGCGCGCGTCGCGCTCACGCCGCCGCGCCGACCGCGGCAGGCGGCCGCATGCCGTCGTAGTCGTCGTACCCGTAGAGGCGGTCCCGCGCCTCAGTGATCAGCCGGTCGACGCGCTTCGTGTCGATCGCCGTCAGCTTTCCGTCGCGTTTCATGACCTTGCCGGCGATCAGGACGGTGTCGACATTGCCGTTGTGCGCGGAGCTGACGACCGCACCGACGAGGTCGCTCGCCGGCGTCAGGTTCAGGTCGGTCGCGCGGAGCAGGATGACATCCGCCTGCTTGCCCGGCGTCAGCGACCCGATCTTGTCGTCGAGCCACATCGCGCCGGCGCTTCCGATCGTCGCAGCCTCGAGCGCCTCGCGCGTCGTGAAGCGCAGCTCGTCGACCGACTTCACGTCGCGCTTCTCCGCGTCGTAGACGCGCTGCGCGTTCTTCATGCGCTCGTAGAGAAGCGCGGCCCGCATCTCGTCGAACAAGCTCCCGCTCGAGGCGATGACCGAGTCGACGCCGAGCCCCGGGCGCGCGCCGGCGTCGCGGATCCGGCCCGTCGCAGGGTTGCCCATTCCGAACATCACGTCCAGCGTCGG
>Ga0070731_10004988_pt1 | contig 11113 bp, 12 predicted proteins | sample Coa_R1_2_FD_66448 | JGI IMG/M metagenome (GOLD analysis project Ga0070731, IMG submission 66448) | Surface soil microbial communities from Centralia Pennsylvania, which are recovering from an underground coalmine fire - Coalmine... | ecosystem: Environmental > Terrestrial > Soil > Unclassified ... | reverse complement strand
TGCGCGAGCAGCTCGCCGGATGGGTGGCACAGGGCATCCCGCGCGTGAAGATGAAACTCGGCCGCGAGCCAGCGGCCGATTTGAAACGGCTCGACGCGGCGCGCGCGGCGGCCGGGGACGCCGAGCTCTACGTCGACGCGAACGGAGCGTTCAGCGCGAAAGAGGCGACCGTCTGGGCGCGCCGCTACGCCGACGAGTGGGACGTCCGCTGGCTGGAAGAGCCGGTGCCGTCCTCGGACTTCGACGGGCTGCGGTTCGTGCGCGAGCACGGCGGCCTCGACGTCGCGGCGGGCGAGTACGCGTATGTGCCGGCGGACTTCCGCAACCTGCTCGGCTGCGTCGACTGCCTGCAGGCGGACGTCACCCGTTGCGGCGGGATCACAGGGTTGCTGCGCGTCAACGGTCTCGCGACCGCCCACGGCATCGACGTCTCCGCACACTGCGCGCCTCAGCTTTCGGCGCACGCGTTCTGCGGTGTCGATCGCCTCCGGCATCTCGAGTACTTCCACGACCACGTCCGCATCGAGGCGATGCTCTTCGACGGCGTGCTCGACCCGGACGGCGGCGCGCTCGTCCCGGACCGGTCGCGCGCGGGCATCGGCCTCGAGCTGAAGCGGACGGAGGCGGCGCGATGGGCCGCGTGAGGCGCCTGATCCGCAACATCCGCGACGGCCGAGTCCAGAAGCTGCTCGCCGCGACGACCGCGCTGTCCGCACCCGCCCTCGGCGCCGAGATCTACTTCGAGCACTACAAGGCGTCGTTCGGCGACAAGTGGATGTGGACACCGCTCCTGCTCACGCCGCCGCTGACCGCTGCGGGCGCCGCGGGCATCGTCTCCGAGAAGGCAGCGCGCTCGCTCCTCCCGGCCGTCTCCGCGCTCTACTTCCTCGACGGGCTCGTCGGCGTGGTGACGCATCTGCAGGGCGTGCGGAAGCGGCCCGGCGGCTTCCGCGAGGCGCACTACAACCTCGTGATGGGGCCGCCGCTGCTCGCGCCCGGCTCCCTCTGCCTCGTCGGCGGCCTCGGCATCGCCGCCGCGATCGTCAAGCGCGAGCGGTGAGCGTCGACCAGGCGAAAGCCGACCCGCAGAACCTGCCGCGGCAGCGGCGCGGGGTCACGCCGCAGATGGTCGGGCGCTACCCCGAGTACAACGTCCTCGCCGAGTCGGACCACTGGGACGAGGCGACGCGCCGGGTCGTCCTCGACCGCGTCGAGAACGTTCCCCCGATCCGCTTCTTCAGCGAGCCGGAAGCGCGGACGCTCGCGGCCTTCTGCGACATCGTGACGGCACAGGACTCCGAGCCCCGGATCCCGGTGCTCGCGTACATCGACGAGAAGCTCTGGCAGGGGAAGCGTGACGGCTGGCAGTACTTCGACCTTCCCGACGACGACGAGGTCTGGCGTCGCGTGGCCCGCGGTCTCGACGACGAGGCGCGCACGCAGACGTTCGGGTCGTTCGCCGACGCACCGGTCGAGGCGCAGGTCGGGATCGTGCACCGCTTCGCCCAGGCGAAGTTGCACGGCGGCGTCTGGGAAACGCTCAACGTCTCGCGCGCCTTCTCCGTCGTCATGCGGTACGTCGCGCAGGCGTTCTACGGGCATCCGTGGGCGTGGAACGAGATCGGCTTCGGCGGCCCGGCGTATCCCCGCGGCTACGGCGCGTTCGGCAACCCCGACCTCGGCGAGCGCGAGCACTGGGAGGCGAAGGAGGCGGTGCACGTCGACCCGGTCCGCGACGTCCGCAAGCGGGGGCTCGACTAGTGGAGCTGCTCGAGAAGGGCGCGCTCGCCATGCCGAGCGACAACGACTCTCCGTTCCTGCTCGACATGCACGAGCGCGGGCTCCAGAACCTCGACCGCATGGCGCACTACCGAGACGAGGATGTCGTCGACCTCGTCGTGATCGGCGCCGGGGCCGGCGGCGGCGTCCTCGCCCAACGCCTGGCGCGCAGAGGCTGGAAGATCGTGGTGCTCGAGAAGGGCCCGCTGTGGGATCCCGATCGCGACTGGGTGAGCGACGAGCGCGGCTCGAGCGGCCTCTACTGGACCGAGAAGCGCGTCATCTCGGGCAACGACCCGATCGAGATGGGCAAGAACAACTCCGGCATCGGCGTGGGCGGCTCGATGACGCACTTCGCCGGGTACGTCCCGCGCTTTCATCCGTCCGACTTCGAGACGAAGACGCGCGACGGAGTCGGCGCCGACTGGCCGATCTCCTACTGGGAGCTCAAGGACTCGTTCGAGCGGGTCGAGCGCGAGCTCCCGGTCGCCGGCGAGTTCTGGCCCTGGGGCGACCCGCACCCCTACCCCCACGCCCCGCACCCCGTCGCGGGCGCGGCGCTCGAGGCATGGCGCGGCGCGCGCGCCTACGGCATCGAGATGAAGGTCGGGCCGGTCGCGATCACCAACGGCAGCTTCGGCAACCGCCCCCACTGCATCTACCGCGGCTTCTGCCTCGAAGGCTGCAAGGTCAACGCGAAGGCATCGCCCCTGATCACGCACTTCCCGGACGCGATCGAGCACGGCTGCGAGATCAGGGCCGATTCCACGGCGACGCGGGTCGAGATCGACGATGCGAGCGGCGCAGCGACGGGCGTGGCCTACGTTCACGAGGGCCGGGAGCGATTCCAGCGCGCCGAGGTGGTCGCGGTCTGCGGCTACGCGATCGAGTCGCCGCGTCTGCTGCTCTACTCCACGTCGCGCCGGCATCCCCACGGGCTCGGCAACAACGCCGACCAGGTGGGCCGCTACGTGATGGTTCAGGGCGCGTCGCAGACCGCTGCGCGCTTCCCGATGCTGCTGCGCATGTACAAGGCGCCGCCGCCCGAGATCTGCTCCGAGCAGTTCTACGAGACCGACGAGCGGCGCGGCTTCGCCCGCGGCTTCTCGATCCAGACGATCTCGCCGCTCCCGATCGGCTGGGCGGAGCACGTGCTCGCCGAGGGCCACTGGGGGCAGTCGCTGCGCGAGTACATGCGGGACTACAACCACTGGACGGTGCTCGGCCTGCTCGGGGAGCTGCTGCCACAGCCCGAGAACCGTGTGACGCTCGCCGACGAAGTCGACGCGAACGGCATTCCCGTCGCGCAGTTCAACTACAACCTCTGCGAGAACGACAAGGCGCTGATGGCGTACGGGAAGCGGATCCTCGACGAGATCTGGGAGGGCGCCGACGCCCAGGACACCCTGACCATCGACCGGTACGCGCATCTCGTGGGCGGCTGCCGGATGGGCTCCTCCGCCGACGAGTCGGTGGTCGACGCGTCCCAGCGGCTGTGGGAGGTGCCGAACGTGTTCGTCGTCGACGGCTCGGTGCTCCCGACGCAGGGGGCCGCGAATCCCGCCCTGGCGATCATGGCCCTCGCCGACCGGGCGGCTCGGCTGCTCGCGGAGAAGACAGCCTGATGGCGGTCTCGAACCCGCGCGACCTGTTGCTGCAGCTGCTCGGCGAGGCGCTGTATGTCGAACGGCGGCTCGCAGGCGGCGTCCTCAGCGAGCTCATCGAGTCCGTGCGCGACGAGCAGCTGCGCGCCGGCCTGCAGGATCATCTCGAGCAGACGCGAGGGCACGTCGACCGCGCGGAGACGGCGTTCCGCCGCCTGGAAGCGGCGCCGTCGGCGAACCTGTGCCGCGCGTTCGAGTCGGCGACCGCCGAGCATGGTGACCTCGCCGCACAGATCGTGGAGCCGACGCTCGCAGACATCTTCCACGCCCAGGCTGCGCTGCGCACGGAGCATCTGGAGCTCGCGCTCTACAGCGCCGTGCTCGAGCTCGCCGAGGTGTTCGGCCGCAGCGACGCGGTCGAGCCGCTGCGCGAGTCGCGGCGCGAGGAGGAGGCGGCCCGCGCAGACCTCGAGGCGGCGCTCAGACGCCTCGGAGAGAACGCGTCAGGCGACGCGGCCCAGGTCGCGTAGCAGCGGACCCGTGTCGAGCGGGTCGAAGCCGAGGCGGGCGGCGACGTCCTCGCTCGACGGCCGGACACCCTCGCGGAAGAGGTCGCGGAGCAACTCTCCGGTCCCCGGATTCCGCCACCAGTCCTCGCCGACGTCCGCCTGCAGGCGCTCCTTCAGCTGCGCCGACCGCACCCACGCGCGCAGGTAGTCCGCGGAGTAGAAGCCGGCATCCATGTCCGACAGGAACGCGTCGCGGCGGTACGCGACGCCGGTGGCCTCGGTGAGGAGCTCCGAGTAGCCCTCCGGCGTGCCGCCGTCGTCCGCGAACCGCGACCAGAATCCGAGCTCGAAGCGGAGCTTCGCCTCGTAGCGCCGGTACAGCAGCGCCTCGAGGAACACCGTTCCCTCCGCGTTCTCCGCCGCCTCGCGCTCCGAGAGCCCGAAGTACCGCTCGTGCCAGGCAGGCTCGGTGGTGATCGCCTCGACGATGTACGAGTAGATCTCCGTCAGCGCGTGGTCGCGGGAGATGCGGCGGTAGACGTACGGCAGCGTCGGATCGACGCTGCCGTAGTGCAGCGCGTGCCCCGCCTCGTGGAGAAACGCCTGGTAGTCGTGGAGGCCGCCCTGCGCGCGCGTGATCAGGTGTACGACCTGCGGCGGATCGCTCGCGATCACGCAGGCCCGCGGGCTCTTCTGCGGCCGGTCCTCGAGGTCGAGCTTGATGTTCGGCAGCTGTTCCAGGTCGAAGCCGAGCTCGCGCAGCGTCGCCAGGCAGATTTCGGTCGCGCGTTCCTTCGTGTAGGTCGCCTCGAGCGGCGACAGCCGCCGCATGTACGCGGTGTGTGAGCTGGTCGGCACTGCGGGATGCCCGCCGCCGAGCAGCTTCTCGAACCAGCGGTCGCGCAGCGGCAGATAGGAGACCGTCGCCTCGTCGGCCGCCTGCTTGAGGACGCGTGAGAGCTCTCGCAGCGAGATTCCCTTCTCGTCGTCGTTGCGGTCGATCGCATCCGGGATGCCCGAGTACTCGGCGGCCAGCTCCTCGCCGGCCGCGAGCAGCGCGAGCCGGTCGTCGTTGAAGCTCGCACTCGCGTCGGCCTGGATGCGGCCGAGCTCCTCGCGCTCGTCGTAGTCGGGAAGCACCGCGAGGCGCGCCTGCGCGGTGCGCAGCGGCAGCTCCTCGCCGCGAAAGACCACGCGTTCACCGAGCAGCTTGTTCTCGAGCTCGTCCTCCTTCTCCGCGAGCTGCGCGGCGATCAGCCCGGCCTCGCACGTCTTGCGGAGGCGGTACAGGCGCTCCTTGTCGTCGCCTTCAGCGGCGTCCTCGGCCGACCACAGCGCGTCGAGCTGCTCGCGGCTGAACAGATCTGCGTAGCGGCGAACGATCTCGGCCTGCTCCGAGACCTCCTTCTCGCCGACGCGTACCGCCCGCCCCTCCTCCGAGCGCTCGAAGAGGTAGCGCTGCAGGCGCGCCTCGAACTCGGACGCAGAGATCACCGACGTCGTGCTCACGGCTCGCGAACCTTACCCACCAGGCGCAGTGCCGTCTCGACGAGCACGTCGGGCTCGAACGGCTTCGTCAGAGCGGCGTCGGAGCGGCTCCGGTAGTCGGCGACGTCGACCGTCCCCGTCACCGCGATGACGGGGATGCCGTCCGCGCGCAGCCGGTCGAACAGCGCGTCGCTCGCCGTGTGCCCGAGATGAACGTCGAGCAGCACGACGTCGGGTCGCTCCTCCGCGAGCGCAGCGTCCGCCTGCTCGAGGCTCGCCGCCTCGCGAACGGTGAATCCCTCCAGCTCGAGGATCACCCGAGACAGCGTGCGAAGGCCCGCGTCGTCGTCGACGACGAGCACCGATGCCGCGGTGCTTTCGGTCATGCGGCGGCGAGTGTACTCGGGATACGATCGGCCACGTGGCGCCGCCGACCGGCACCGGGCAGCGGTACGCCCAGGAGCTGGGCCAGCTCTGGCCGAGCGTGCAGCGCGCCCTGTCGAAACTCGATGTGATCGCCGGCGACCCGCACGTGCTCGACGACGCGGAGCTGGTCGATGCGCTCGGTCGCCTGCAGTACAACCTGCATCTCGGGAGCGAGCACGTCTACGGCCTCGAGCCGCCGCCGGGCGCCGAGACGGCCCATGCGGAGCTCGCCGACGCGCTCGCCTGCGCGCGCGACGCGACCGCGGAGGTCGTCGAGGCGGTTGCGGATACGGGTGCGGACGGGCTGCGGCCGCTGTTGCACGAATGGCGCGGTGCGCTCTTCCGGGTTCGCCTCGCACGGCTGCGGCTGGCGTCGCCGGCGCCGCGCAAGCCGCTGCCCGTCGAGCGTGACGAGGACGGCATCGCACGGCCGCTCACCGCGTTCCTGCTCGCGCTCGCGGGAGCCGTCGCGTTCGCGGCCGGCGCAGGCCTCGGCCTCTGGCCGCTGTGGACGGGCGGATTGCTCGCGTTCGTCGGAGCGGTTCTGGCGTACCGCCCGTAAGCGGCGAGACGTTAAGAACATGTGCAGATCCGTGCGGGGCAACCTCAGGGCAATCCAGGGGGAGAGCGCGCAACGGTCGACGATTACGAGCTCCCCCGTCCAACGCTGCAGTTCCGCCTGCGCTCCTGGCGCGCCTTCCAGCGCGCCCTGGCCCCTCTCGGGCCGCTGAAGCCGCTCAGGCGGGCCCGGCAGCCGTAGCCAGGCGCGCAAGCGATTCCTCGCGCCCGAGCAGCTCCAGGCTCTCGAAGAGCCCGGGCGAGACGTTCGAACCCGTGATCGCGAGGCGGATCGGCTGGAACGCTTGCCTCGGCTTCTGGCCCAGCTCGTCGGCGAGCGCGCGCAGCGTCTGCTCGATCGTCTCCGCCTCCCAGTGCTCGACAACCTGCAGACGCTGGTACGCAGCGCGACAGATCTCCGGGTCGGCGCCGTCCGGCGAGACCGGCTCGAACAGGAAGCGCGCGAAGTCCGGAAATTGCGAGAACTTCTCGATCTTCTCCTGCACGAGCGGCGCGGCGCCGTGGACGGTCTCCTGCGGCCAGTCGTAGCCCCGGTCCTCGAGCCATTTGCAGAGGAAGTGCGCGTACTCCTCCGGTTGGAGTCCGCGCAGGTACACGCCGTTCATCCAGTCGAGCTTCTGGAAGTCGAAGGTCGCCGGGCTCGGGACGACGCGCTCGAGCGAGAACCGCTCGATCAGCTCGTGGCGCGACATGATCGTCGTGTGGTCGTCGTAGCTCCAGCCGAGCAAGGCGAGGAAGTTGAGCACCGCAGCCGGGTAGTAGCCGTCCGCCTGGAAGTCGTCGACGGAAACGGCGCCGTGGCGCTTCGAGAGCTTCTTCCCGTCGTCACCGAGGATGTCCGGGACGTGGGCGTAGACGGGTAGGTCGGCGCCGAGCGCGGTGAGGATGTTGATCTGGGTCGGCGTGTTGGAGACGTGCTCCTCGCCGCGGATCACGTGCGTGATGCCGTCCAGCATGTCCTCGACCGGGCTCGCGAAGTTGTAGGTCGGCCGGCCGTCGGAGCGAACGAGCACGAGATCGGCGAGGTTCTCGTTCCGGAACTCGATCCGGCCGCGCACCGCGTCGTCCCAGCCGACCGTTCCGTCCTCGGGCTGCCGGAAGCGGATCGCGCCGTCGTCCTCGTACGCCTTTCCCTCCGAGACGAGCCGGTCCGCGAGCTCGCGGACCGCCCCCATGCGGTCGAGCTGGTAGGTGACGGGGCCGTCCCAGTCGATCCCGATCCAGTGCAGCGAGTGCTGGATCTGCTCCGTCGACTCCGCGACCTCGCGGCTCGTGTCGGTGTTCTCGATCCGCAGCAGGCACTCGCCGCCGCGCCCGCGCGCGAACAGCCAGTTGAAGAGAAACGTGCGCACCCCGCCGATATGCAGGAAGCCTGTCGGGCTCGGAGCCATGCGGACGCGAACGGCCATCGCCTCACTATCGTAGGCAGCCCGTGGAGATCGGTGCGCACGTCTCCGCCAGCGGCGGCATCCACACCGCGATCGACCGTGCAGAGGCGATCGGGGCGGACTGCGTGCAGATCTTCACGCAGTCGCCGCGCATGTGGCGCCCGACAGACCACAAGCCCGAGAACATCGAGCGGTTCAAGGTGCGACGCGGCGAGGCGGGGATCGGCGGCGTCATCTGCCACGCGCTCTATCTCGTCAACATCGCGGCGCCGGACAACGAGGTCTACAAGAAGTCGATCCGCACGATGCAGGCGACGGTCGACGCAGCCTGCGCGATCGAGGCCGACGCGGTGGTGTTCCACGTCGGCTCGCATCTCGGCGCGGGGTTCGAGAAAGGGCTTGCGCGGACCGCCCGGGCGCTGAACCAGATCCTCGATCACTGCGACGGCGACAGCTGGGTGTGCATGGAGAACTCCGCCGGCACCGGCGCAACCATCGGTCGTTCGCTCGACGAGCTCGCGACGCTGATCGAGCGGCTCGAGCGGCATCCACGGCTGGGCATCTGCCTCGACTCGTGTCACCTTTACGCCTCCGGCTTCGACGTCACCGACGCGCAGGTCGTCGCTAACCTCGTCGGCGAGGTCGATGCGAAGATCGGCCTGGACCGCCTGCGGGCGCTGCACATCAACGACAGCGCAGCCCCGCTGGGCTCGAACCGCGACCGGCACGCGAACATCGGCGAAGGAGTGATGGGCGAGGGCCTCGGCGCCTTCCTCGCGCATCCGGCGTTCCAGCACCTCGGCGCGTATCTCGAGACGCCGGGCCCCGACAAGCACGGCCCGGACGCGGCCGAGGTCCAGAAGCTGCGCGACCTCCACGCACGCTGGACGTCGTAACTCACGTCCTTGGTTCGTCTACGACGAACCAGGTTCGCGAGTTTTCGGCCACCATGTGACGAAATGCACGCCGGCGGCGTATGAGACGCGTGACGAGCTTCACCCAGGCCGCCGAGGCGCACCTCGACGACGTGTACGGCTACCTCGCCTGGTTCACCGGCGACCGGGGCACGGCCGAGGATCTCGCCGCCGAGACGTTCGAACGCGCGCTTCGCCTCTGGCACCGGTTCGACCCGGGACGCGGGTCGGCCCGGACCTGGCTCTGCCAGCTCGCCCGCACCGTCGCGCTCGACCACTTCCGCTCGGAGCGTCGACGGCTGCGCCGCGAGCAGCTCGCCGCGGTGGACGAGCGCTTCGACGAGCGCCTCGCCGACGGTCTCTCGCCCGAGCTCGAGGAGGCGCTGCGCGGGCTCTCCGCCGGCGAGCGCGAGGTGCTCGCGCTCCGGGTGCTGCTCGACCTCGACGCGTCCACGGCCGCACGCGTGCTCGGGATCTCCGCCACGAACTGCACGACGCGCCTGAACAGGGCGCTGCGCAAGCTCGAGGAGGCGCTCGATGTCGCCGCGTGACGTCGTCGCCGAGCTGCGCGCCGCACGGGTCACCGCGCCGGTCGAGCTCCGCGAGCGCGTTCGGCTCGTCGCCGCGGCCGAGCCCGCGCCGCCCCGTCGCCTGCTCCCGCGCCGGCGCTGGCTCGTCGCGCTCGTCCCGGTCGCGGCCGCAGCTGCCGCCGCCGGCGTCGTCCTGACTCGGCCTTCCCACACAAACAGCGTCCTGCACGGCCAGGCGGTCGAACGCGCCGCGGCTCCGAGACCCGTACCGCCGCAATCCGCGACTCTCGGGAAGCTGGCGGTGCCGTCCTCGACGACGCGCGTCCAGCGCTACGGCGCCTCGCTCGCGCTGCGCGTCGCGAATCCGGCGCAGGTCTCGGACGCCGTGAAGCGCGCGCTGCACGTCGTCGCCTCGCTCGGCGGCTACCCGGTGTCGGTGCACGTCTCGAGCGCCGGTTCGGCGGGCTCAGGCGAGCTCGTTCTGAAGGTGCCGCGCTCGCACGTGCAGCAGGCGATCGCCCGGTTGTCGCAGCTCGGGACGATCGTCGGCGAGCAGGTCGACGTCCAGGACCTGCAGGGAGGCATCAACGCAACCGACCGCACGATCGCCCGGCTGCAGCGGCAGCTCGCCGAGCTGCGCGCCGAGCCGCAGACCGATGCGATCACGCGGCAGATCGCGGCGCTGACCGCTCGGATCGCCGGGCTGCAGCGTGCGCGGGCGAGCACGATCCGGTCGGCGCACTACGCGACCATTCAGCTGAGCATCTCGACGCGCACCGTCGCACGCCCGCACCACCACGGCCACGGGCCGTTGCACGGACTGGGCGTCGCGTTCCGCTGGATCGGGATCGGGCTCGTCTACGGGCTCGCGCTCGGAGCGCCGCTCGTGCTCGTCGCCGCGCTCCTCTGGCTCGCGACGCGGGCGCTCCGGCGGCGGCGCGAGGACGCGCTGCTCAGCCGGCGCTGAGTCGCGTGAACACGCGGAACGTGGGCTCGCCGACGGCGAGCTCCGAGAACTCCGGATTGACGCAGCCCAGCTCGTCGCCACGCGACTCGTAGGTCCGCTCGACCTCCGCCTTGCACATCGGCAGCGGCCGGCGCCGTGCGCGGATCGCGCCGAACCCGGGCGCGCGCCGCTCGGCCGCGCGCAGCATGTCGAGATCGATCTCGACGTCGTAGACCTTCTGCATGCAGCCGACGTACGTGTGCCCCCACGCCTCGTACGAGTAGACGAACGGGCAAGCCCGCTGGAGACACGCGCCCGGATAGACGACCTTGTCGCAGTGCACACCGCAGCGGCGGCATTCCATCTCGTCCTGCGGTCTGAGCGGAAGCGCCGGCGCAGTGAGCTGCTCGGGTGTCATAGCGCCATTGTCCGAGCGGTCCCGGACGCCCGCAAGACTTGACTTTTCCCTGCTAGCGCGCTAGTCGACGCGCCGCGATCAGCACGTCCATCGGCGTGAACGCCATGACGTCCGGCTCCACGCCGGTCCGGGTGTCGTCTGCTCTGAACCAAAGGGCCTGTGCCGTCGTCATGCCCACGTTCGCCGCTCCTTGCACATCCGTCTCGAGGTTGTCGCCGACGAAGAGCACGGCGGCGGGCTCGACCCCGAGCGCGCTGCACGCGTGCAGGAAGATCGCCGAGTCCGGCTTCCGCACGCCGACGTCGTCGCTGAACACCGTCACGTCGAGCAACTCTGCGAGGCCGAATGCCTCCACGTCGCCACGCAGAATGCGTCCCGGATCCGGCCAGGAGTTGGCCACCACCCCGGTCTTCAGGCCGCGGTCGCGCAGCGATTCCAGCAGCGCGGGCGCGGCCGCGAGCACCGCGTAGGCCGGCCGCCAGGCTTCGTGCTCGGCGTCGATGAACGCGTCCGGATCGTCCACGCCCAGCTC
>Ga0070731_10004987_pt1 | contig 11114 bp, 10 predicted proteins | sample Coa_R1_2_FD_66448 | JGI IMG/M metagenome (GOLD analysis project Ga0070731, IMG submission 66448) | Surface soil microbial communities from Centralia Pennsylvania, which are recovering from an underground coalmine fire - Coalmine... | ecosystem: Environmental > Terrestrial > Soil > Unclassified ... | reverse complement strand
ACTGCCCTTCGCCGCCTTCGGTGCGGCCGGCGCCGCCGGATCCAGCGCGCAGTTCCTTGCGGAGGAAGACGATAGGTACGGTCGCTTCGAGCACCTCGACCGGGACCGCGCCGACCCCTGTCGGATAGCAGGTGGCGCTCGGGCCGGGCTTGGTCTCGCGGGCGCCCATCCCGCCCGAATAGTTGAACATGGCGCTGGTGAAGGGCTGGCCGTCCGCCTTCTCGCCCTGCACCTGGACCGTCCACACCGCGCCGGCGCCCTCGGCCAGCACCCGGCCGGGCAGCACCTTGTGGAGCGCCTTCAGGATCGGCATCGGGACCTGCATGCCGACGACGTGCCGGGCGTTGACCGGCGCCGGGTAGCGGCAGTTGAGGATGCAGCCTTCGGGCGCCGCGACCTTGATCGGCGCGAGGCTGCCGTGGTTGTTCGGCAGATCCGGGTTGAGGCAGCTCCGGATCGCGAAGCTCGTATAGGCGTGGGTGTAGTTGAGAACGACGTTGATGCCGACCGCGCTCGGTCCCGAGCTGCCCGCGAAATCGACCAGGATCTCGCCGGCCTGGTTGTCGATCGTGACGGCGGCCTTCAGCGTGATGATTTCGCCGCCGGGCACGTCGAACCGCGATTCACCGTGATAAGTGCCCGCCGGCAGCGCCCGGATCGCATCGCGGGTCGCCTGCTCGGAGCGGGTGCAGATCTCGTCGCTCAGCTCCTCGATATCGGCGAGGCCGTGGCGCTGGCACAGCGTGATCAGCCGGCGCGCGCCCGCCATGTTGCTGGAGATCTGCGCGGAGAGATCGCCGAAGACGTGATCGGGCGTCCGCACATTAGCCCCGATGATCGCGTGCAGCACCGCGTTCGGCTCGCCGCGCTCGCGCAGCTTCAAGGGGGGAATCCACAGGCCCTCCTCATGGACGTCCCGGCCGCCGGCGCCGATGCCGAGGCCGCCGATATCGGTGTGGTGGATCGTCGAGCCGTAGGCGCCGATCGCCCGGCCGTCGAGGAAGACCGGCGTCAGCACAGTGATGTCGAAGAAATGCCCGGCACTGCGCCATGGGTCGTTGGTGATGAGGACGTCGCCCTCGTGCAGCGACTCCAGCGGGAAGATGTCGAAGAGGTGCCGGCCGGCGATCGCCAGCGAATTGATGTGGCCCGGCGTGCCGGTGATGCCCTGGGCGACCATCCGTCCGCGCTGGTCGAAGAGCGCGTTGGCGAGGTCGCCCGCCTCGCGGACCACCGGGCTGAAGGCGATCCGCTGGAGCGCACGCGCCTGCTCGGTCACCGTGCTGATGAGGTTGCCCCAGAGGATTTCCAGCTCGATGCCGTTCATTGCAACTGCTCCCGCCGCGCCACGATGCTCCCCAGCGGGTCGACCGCGGCCCGCCATCCGGGCGGCACGATGATGGTCGTCTCGCGCTCCTCGATGATCGCGGGTCCCGCGATCTCGCTATCGGACGCGACCTCCGAGCGGCGGTGGACGGGGACGCTTTGCCCGGAATGCCACAGATGGACCGGGCGCCGGTGCGGCTCCGGCCGGCGGCCGGCAGGGGCGGCGACGCCGCCCGGCTGGCGGTTGGGTCTGGGACTGGAGACCGTCACGCGCCAGCTCACCACCTCGACCTCGACATCGTCGAGGAGCAGCCCGTATTGCGCGCGATAGGCCGTCTCGAATTCCTGCCGGATCTCGGCGGTCGAGGCGAGGCGACGCGGATCATCCGGGAGCGTCACCGTGACCTCGCTCTGCTGGCCGACATAGCGCAGATCGGCGGCGAACTCGGTGCCGATCGCGGAACGCGGGCAGCCGGCGGCCTCGAGCGCCGCGATTCCGGTTTCGATCGCGGCCGAGAGCAGCCGGTCGAGCTCGGCCCAGTCGATCCCGGCGAGCGGCGAGAGCAGGCCCCGTACGAGATCGAGGCGCAACGGCGAGACCAGCGTACCGAAGGCCGACAGCACGCTGGCATTCGGCGGAAAGATGACCGTGTCGCTGCCCAGCAGCTCCGCGACCGCGCAGGCATGGACCGGCCCCGCGCCGCCGAAGGCGAGGATCGGCAGGCCGCGCGCATCGACGCCGCGGTCGGTGGCATGTGCCCGCACCGCCGCGGCCATGGCCTCCGCGACCACCTTGTAGATGCCGCCGGCCGCCACGGCGGGCTCGACGCCGAGCCGCTCGGCCACGGCGCCGACGGCCTGCCGTCCGGCTTCGGCATCTAGCTTCATGTCGCCACCCAGGAACCCGTCGGCATCGAGCAGGCCCAGCACGAGATCGGCATCGGTCACGGTGGCATCGGAGCCGCCCTTGGCGTAGCAGGCCGGGCCGGGCTCGGAACCGGCTCTGTGCGGCCCCACCTTGAGGAGACCGAGCTCGTTGACGCTGGCGATGCTGCCGCCGCCGGCGCCGATCTCGATCAGGTCGATGGACGGCACGGTCACGGGCTGCCCACTCCCCGCCTTGAAACGGTAGACGCGATCCACCTCGAACAGCCCCGCGACCAGCGGCTGGCCGCGCTCGATCAGGCAGGCCTTGGCCGTGGTGCCGCCCATGTCGAACGACATCAGGCGTTCGAGGCCGAGCGTCTCGGCGAAGTAGCTCGCGGCGAGCGCCCCGGCGGCGGGGCCGCTCTCGATCATGCGCACCGGGTAGCGGCCGGCAGTCTCGGCCCCCACCACACCGCCGCTGCTCAGCATCATCAGCGGCGCGTTCGGGAAGCCGGCACGGCGTAGCCGCTCGCCCAGCGCCGTCAGATAGGGCTCGGTGATCGGTCGCGTATAGGCATTGATGACCGTCGTCGAGGTCCGCGGATACTCGCGGATCTGCGGGGCGATGTCCGAGGACAGCGACAGATAGAGGCTGGGCGCCGCCGAGGAGAGGGTCGCGCCGGCCGCCTGCTCGTTCTCCGGGTTGCGGTAGCTGTTGAGAAAGGCGATGGCGACCGAGACGACCCCGCGCTCTGAGAGCAGCCGTGCGATCTCCGTGACCTCCGCCTCATCGACCTTCGTTGCGATCGAGCCGTCCGCCAGCGTGCGCTCCCGCACGGCGAAGGTGAGCTCCGGCGGGACGAGCGGCTCCGGGAACTCGATCTGGGGATCGTACATGTCGTAGCGATGCTCGTCCCGGATCCGCAGCACGTCGCGGAATCCTTCGGTGACGAGCAGCGCCGTCGGCGGACCGCGCCGTTCGAGCAGCGCGTTGGTCACGATCGTGGTGGCGTGAACGACGACGTCGTCGACTTGCCCCGACGCGGCCCCGGCGCGCGCCAGCACCAGCTCGACCGCCGCGAAGAACCCGTCGAGGAGATCCCGGTGGGTGGTCAGCACCTTGTCGACCCAGGTGGCGCCATCGTGCCGGCGCAGGACGGCGTCCGTGAAGGTTCCGCCAATATCGACGGCGAGAGCGTAGGAAGGCATGTCTGTCCGTCGGAAAGGCGCTAAGCGGCCATGTGCCGGGGTGCCGCCCCTCTCCGCCCTTTAGGGGGGAGAGGGAGGGGCCCGCGAAGCGGGAGGGTGAGGTGGGTTGCGGCAGAGGCCTGAGCGCGCCCCACCTCACCCCGACCCTCTCCCCCCCAAAGGGGGGGAGAGGGAGGACTGAGGCGCCGGGTCTCGTGCCACGGTCCCTCGATCATAGAGAACAACCCCCTCACGTCCCCGTCGTATAGAACGGCGGCGGCGGCACCTCGCCCCAGCGGGCGAGCAGCGTGGTGAGCGGATATTTCTTCGTATCGAGGTCGGAGAAGAAGCGCGGTTCCCAGTGCTCCCAGGACCGCCCCTCGTCGAGGAACAGCTCGATCCGGTTGCCCGACGGGTCCTTGACGTAGATGAAGTACATGCCGGCAGGCGAATGAGCGCCGGGGCCGCACTCGACCGGGTATTTCAGGTCGGCGAACTGGTCGCTGGCGCGCCGCAGATCGTCCGGGCTGATCACCCGGAAGGCGCAGTGGTGGAAGAAATTGCCGCCGGACATGATGGCGAGGTCGTGGTGGCGGTCGGTCACGCGGGTCCAATAGGCGAGCGGCGTGCCGCCGATATCCGCCCGGTCGCTGAGGGCGAAGCCCAGCCCATCCATGTAGAAGCTGCGCGCGTGCTCCAGCGTCTCCTTGTAGTTGATGTTCATGTGGTCGAGCGCATGCACGCTGATGCCGCGATAGGGCTCCGCCCGCGGCGGCGTCATCGGCAGCCGGTCGGTGTAGACCATCCGGTGGCCGCCGTGGTCGATCACCTCGACGGCGTCCTCGACGCCGGGAAGCGTCCCGGGCTTGACGATCGAAGGCGACAGACCGTGCTCGCGCGCGATCCGGGAGATCGCCTCGAGATCCGCATGCTCCGGCACCTTCCACAGACCGAACTGCAAGCCGGGCCGGTCCGCGCGGTAGAGGGCCAGCGTATAGGCCTTGCGGTCCCGCTTGGCCCGCATCAGCACGCGGTCGGCGCCGCGGTCCTCGATCTGCAGCCCGACGATGTCGGCGTAGAACCGGATCGTGTCGTCCCAGGCGTCCTGCGCGATCCTGATGCCGACCGCCCCGAGGTGCTCGACGATCTTGTTGATCAACATGATTGTTCGCTCCCTCGTCTTGTTTCGTATACCGATACGATCGTTGCGTGAAATGAGGTTAGAATGACTGGTGGAGCGAGTCAACGTGCGGCCAGCTGCAATTGACAAGCGCTGCTGCGTTCAGGACAATGGCTGTTGTTCCGATATACGAAACAGGATTTGCGGGAATCGCGATCGCGGAGGAGATAAGGGATGCGTCACGCGGACAAGATCGCCATCGTCACGGGTGCCGCCCAGGGCATCGGCCTGGCGATCGCCAAGAAGCTCTCGCACGAAGGTGCCCATGTCGTCCTCGCCGACATCGATGCCGATCGCGGCAGCGCCGAGGCGGCCCGGATCGAGCGCGCCGTCTTCCAGCGCTGCGACGTCGGGGATTCGGCCCAGGCGGCCGGGCTGATCGATTTCGCAGTGTCGCGGTTCGGGACACTCGACCTCTGCGTCAACAACGCCGCGATCGTGCCGACCGGCGACATCTTCGAGGTCGCCGACGATCAGTTCGATGCTGCACTACGCACCAATCTTCGCGGGCCGTTCCTGGTGGCGCGCGCGGCGGCGCGGGTGATGGCGGCCAAGGGCAGCGGCTCGATCGTCAACCTGTCCTCGGTCAGCGCGACCTACGCCTCGCCCAAGATGATCGCCTACAGCATGTCTAAGGCGGGGGTGAACATGCTGACCCGCGCTTTGGCGCTGACGCTGGCCCCGCTGGGGATCCGCGTGAATGCGGTGGCGCCGGGAACCGTGAACACGGCGCCTGCCGAGGTCCTGATGGCCAGTCCGGCCTCGGCCGCGATGGTGCTCTCGCGGACGCCGCTGGGCCGGCTTGCGGATCCGGCCGAGATCGCGGACGTCGTTTCCTACCTGCTGAGCGACCAGGCCTCCTACATCACGGGCCAGGTGATCTATGCGGATGGCGGGCGCACGGCGATGAACTTCGCGATGCCGCTTCGCAGTTCCTGAACGCGGGGGAGAACGCGATGATCGAGACCGTCGATTGGAACTCGGTGCCGCGCGAGACCGTGCGCCCGGGCGTTGAGCGCGCGGCGTTTCGCGGCGATCATTCGATCCTCGTCATGAACTGGCTCAGCCCCGGCATGGAGCCGCGGCCGCACAGCCACCCATTCGATCAGGTGGCCTTCATCCTGAGCGGGCGGATGCGGTTCACCATCGGCGAGGAGGTCCTGGAGGTCGGACCCGGCACGGTGATCCGGATTCCCGCCGGCGTACGGCATTGGGGCGAGACGATCGGCGATGAGACGGTGATGAATCTCGACGTGTTCTCGCCGATCCGGGAGGACTACCTGCATCTGGTCGCAGGTCAGGCGCCGGCCGCGGCGTCATGACGATGCGCGGCACGCGGCGGGCAACGTTCGCGCCGCGCCTCCGTGCGCGCGAGGCCATTTGCGGCCTGTTCGTGCGCACGCCGCGGCACGAGATCGTCGAGCTTCTCGGGTCGACCGCGCTCGACTTCATCGTGCTTGATGCGGAACACGCGCCGTTCGACCGGACATCGCTCGACACCTGTCTCCTCGCGGCGATGGCGGCGGATCTGCCGGCGCTGGTGCGGATACCCGAGGCCCGCTCCCCGTTCCTGGCGGCGGCGTTGGATCTCGGGGCATCCGGCGTGCTGGTTCCGCATGTCGACGATGCCGCCACCGCGGCAGCCGTCGCGCGAGCCGCCCGATACGGCGGACCCGACAGCCGCGGGCTGTCGCTGTCGACGCGCGCGGCGGGCTATGGCCGCCGATCGTATGAGGAGCATCTGGCCAAGGCGAACGCCGAAATCCTCGTCATCTGCCAGATCGAGACCCCGGCTGCGGTGACAGCCGCATCCTCGATCATCGCCCAGGACGGCGTCGACGGGTTGTTCCTCGGCCGGTTCGACCTGGCGGCGACCAGCGGCATTCTGCCTTCGGATCCATCGCTCGACGAGGCCGCCGCGGCCATGATCGCGGCGGCGCAGACCTGCGCGAAGCCGGCGGGGCTGATCGTCGGTGATGTCGAGGGGGCCCGGGCTGCGCGGGCCGGCGGCGCTTCCATCTTCGTGCTCGGCATCGAGCAAGCCATTCTCCGCGCCGAGGTGTCTTCCCGATTGCAGGCGCTACGGCCAGCCTTCGAGGCGACTTAGGATGCCGAGGAAGACGCTCGAATGACTGGATCGGCAAGCCAGCGGACGGATGCCGACGACCGGGGCGCCGGCGAGGAGGTGAGATCGGCGCTGCTGGCGTTCCGCGTCCTGGAGCATCTCATCGAGGCGGGCGCGCCCTGCAGTGTGACCGAGACCGCGGCGACGCTCGGCGTCACGAAGACGAGGCTCTTCCGATCGCTGCGCACGCTGGCCGCGGCCGGCTATGTCGAGCAGGACCGGACCAGCCGGTACAGCGCCACCATCCGGACGTTCCTGCTCGGCCAGGCCTACGCCCGCAACCGCAGCCTGCTGCGGGAGGCGCAACCCCATCTCGAGGCCCTGAGCCGGCGGACGCAGCAGACCGCAACGCTGTCGCAGCCCGAGGAGGACGGGATGCGGATCCTCGGCATGGCGCGGACGCGCAGCGCCATCGAGATCACGACGCGGCCCGGCACGCTCATGGCGTTCCACAGCACCGCGCAAGGCTTGCTCGGCCTCGCCTTCGGGCCGGAAGGACTGGTGGAGCGGCTGCGTTGGCAGCGGCTCGCGCGCCTGACCGAGCAGACGATCACCGACTTCGACACGCTCTGCCGCCAGGTCGAGCAGGTGCGCGCCCAAGGGTGGTCGGTCTCGCCCGAAACCATGCTGATCGGGATCAACGCTCTGGCGGCGCCCATCTTCGAACACGCCGGGCAGCTCGCCGGCACGATCGCGATCGTCGGCTCGGTGCAGTTCGTGCCGCCGACGCCCTATCCCGAGCAGATCGCCGCGGTGACCGAGGCGGGGTCGCGGATCTCGCATGCGCTCGGATTCGAGCAGACGCTCGGGTGATAGCGCCACCGTCGAATCCATCGTGAAATTTCCTTGCAACGGCTGGCATCCGATGCCGAAACAATGCGGCAGCCTTTCGCGCCCGGAGCCGTCCCCTCCTCGGGGTTAATGCTGCTCTCGCCAGGGCAGCGGCCGAATTTCGTGCCTGGACATCGCCCGGCGACCTGCTAATTCATCGTTGCACGGCCGCGGTTTACGGGATCGAGATGCGAAGACGGGGAGACAATTCGCCGGTGGGTTCTGGGACCGCGGACGACGCAACGATCGATATGACATTGCATCGCGGCTCGCATCTCGCGGCGTCGCCGACCGAGGTGGCCTTCACGGAGTTCGAGTTCGCGCTGCATCACATCGTCGAGTCCTTCCGCCGCTGGTCCGTGGAGCTCAACACCTATGTCAGCGACGAGGCGTTGCCGGTCCAGGATGTCTCGGTGCTCCACGTCGTCCGGATGAAGGACCGCCCGAAAAGCGCGGCCGAGATCGGCAAGTTCCTCAATCGCGAGGATGCGGCGAACGTCCAGTACACGCTGCGCAAGCTCGAACGCGCCGGTCTGATCGAACGGGTGGGTGGCGCGCCGCGCAACACCATGTACCAGGTCTCCGAGCACGGGCGCGACGTCACCAACCGCTACGCCCAGGGTCGTCGCGAATTCCTCGTCCCATTGATCGAGGCGCTCGCCGAGCCGTCCGAGCTCCTCGAAGCCGTGACCAAGCGGCTCTGGCTCCTGGTCGGGTTCTACGACCAGTCCGCCCGCACCGTCTCGATGCTGCACTATCTGCCGCGGCCGGAATTTTCGACGCTGAAGGCTCAGACCGCACCCGAGGAGCGCCGGTCGAGCCGGGGCGGCAAGCCGCGTCGGTCGCGTACCACCGAAGGCGGCGCGCCGGGAAACGGCGGCGCCCGACGCAGCAAGGGAACGCCCGCCGGCGCTTGATCCGCGGCATCGCGCGCTACGAGATTACCTGTACCCGCATTTGTGCATCCACTCGCGAATCGCTTCGTGATTGATCGCATCCGGCGAGGTATTGATGTCGATAATTTATCGTGTAAAATAATGCTAGCTCCGATTGCGGACGCGCTCTTCGCGGCTCTAGAGAGAGCGGGTCGTGCCGTGGCTTCTGTCTCGTGCGGTGGAGCAAAGCGATGCATGTGCTCACCTTCATGTACCCGACCGCGCCGGGCGGCACGTTCGATTTCGAGCACTACTTCAAGACCCATCTCCCGCTCGGCGCCGGCCTCGCGCAGAAATTCCTGGAGATCAACGTCTCGAAGATGATCGTGCAGACCGTGCGCGGTCCCGACCAGGGCGGGCTGGATGCGCCGTATTACGTGCTCTGCCACGTCCCCTTCGAGACGAAGGAGGAGGCCGACCGTCTGGCGACGCTGTTCTCCTACGACGAACCGAGGCGTCGGCTGAGCGAGGACTGGCCGAAATACACGCCGGTATCGCCACTGGCGGTTCTTTCCGAATGGACCGTGCTGGAGAACATGGACGAGCTGCGCCACCGCTTCGCCACGGTTCTCGAACCGGCCGAGGCGGAGAGCGCGCGATGAGCGGCAGCTTCCCGGAGGGCTTCCTGGCGCTCGAGCCTTTTGCCGACTGGGCCCTGCCGACGGAACGCCAGCGGCACGAGCGGAAGAGCCGCGCCTCCTTCGCCGAGGTCCGCGCCTTCTACGATGTGATGCTCCCGGCGCTGCCGAGCGTTCTCGAACATCTCAACAGGTTCGATCTGGCCGCCCTGCCGGAGCCGGAGCGCCGGCTGCTCGACCTCAGCCTCGCCCTGGTCGAGGCCGCGATGGCGGTCGAGATGTTCAGCGAGGTCAACCCGCCCTACCTCATGCCGGTCGAGCGCTTCGTGCCGGTTCATGACGTGTGGGCACGGTGACGCGGAGACGACGATGGACGGCCAAACCCCCTTCATGGACCAGTACCCGGACCTGAAGCGGACTCCGGTCCCGGTCGAGCCCTATGTCTCGGAGGAATACTTCGAGCGCGAGCGGACCGGCATCTTCAAGCGGTGCTGGATCAATGTCGGCCGCGAGTCCGAGATCGCCGAGCCGGGCGAGTTCTTCGTGCGGAACATCGAGATCGCGCCGGCCTCGGTTCTCGTGGTGCGGGGCAGCGACGGCATCGTCCGGGCCTTCCACAACATGTGCTCGCACCGCGGCAACACGGTGGCGTGGGAAGAGCGCGGCAAGTGCCGCGTCTTCACCTGCCGCTTCCACGGCTGGTCGTACGACACGACCGGCAAGCTCGTGCATGTCAGCGACAAGGAGCATTTCTTCGACGTCGATCCGGCGCAGAACGGGCTGACTCCCATCCATTGCGGCATCTGGCAGGGCTTCATCTTCATCAGCCTCGCCGAGACGCCCGACCAGAGCCTCGAGGACTATCTGGCGCCGGTAACCGAGCTGGTCGACGGCTACCCGTTCCCGACGCTCGGCAAGGCCTATGGCTACCAGGCCGTCGAACGGGTGAACTGGAAGACGCTGGTCGAGGCGCAGATGGAGGGCTGGCATCTACCCTATCTCCACAAGAACACGCTCGCGAAATCGGCGACGAACAAGGGCAAGCGGTTCACCCACGCGGCGCTGCGCCGGCTGGGGCCGCACGGGCTGGTGTCGAGCCACGCGCCGGAAACCTTCGAGCCCTCGCCGGTGACGGCGATCGGCTTGCAGTTCGGCGTCGGCACCTTCGATGCGTTCTCGGTGGAAGAAGGGCAGGCCGCCAAGGGGCCGAAATGGACCGGCGCCTTCGACCTCTATCACATCTTCCCGAATTTCTACCTGGGGCTGTTGCGCGGCACCTATTTCACCTACAACATCTGGCCGCTCGCCCGCGACCGGACGGTCTGGGAAGTGACCGGCTACTACCCGCCGGCGCGGACGCCCGGCCAGCTCTTCTCGCAGGCGATCGGCAGCGTCGGCCTGCGCGACACGCTGCGCGAGGACGCCTACACCCATGAGCAGATCGGCCGGGTGATCGGATCGGGCGCGAAGAAGGAGTTCCATTTGCAGGACGAGGAGACGGCGATCCGCCACTTCGTCGGCGAGGTCGACCGCCGGGTCCGCGCCTGAGAAGAAAGGCGGTCATACCATCGTCATTGCGAGCCGCAGGCGAAGCAATCCAGGGGTTCGAGACTGCGCCCCTGGATTGCTTCGCTCCGCTCGCAATGACGGTTAGACTTGGGCCGATGCAAGCCCGCCCCGCCGCTCGATGAACGCGACGATCTCGGCGACGCCCTGGCCCTGCTTCAGGTTCGTGAACAGGAACGGCCGCTCGCCGCGCATCCGCCTGGCGTCCCGGTCCATCACCTCGAGCGAGGCGCCGACCAGCGGGGCGAGGTCGGTCTTGTTGATCACCAGGAGGTCGCTGCGCGTGATCCCGGGTCCGCCCTTGCGCGGGATCTTGTCGCCGGCCGAGACGTCGATGACGTAGATCGTGAGATCGGCCAGCTCCGGGCTGAAGGTCGCGGCCAGATTGTCGCCGCCGCTCTCGATGAAGATCACGTCGAGCCCGGGGAAGCGCAGGTTCATCTGGGCGACCGCGGCAAGATTGGCCGAGGCGTCCTCGCGGATGGCGGTGTGCGGGCAGCCGCCGGTCTCGACGCCGA
>Ga0070731_10004986_pt1 | contig 11115 bp, 13 predicted proteins | sample Coa_R1_2_FD_66448 | JGI IMG/M metagenome (GOLD analysis project Ga0070731, IMG submission 66448) | Surface soil microbial communities from Centralia Pennsylvania, which are recovering from an underground coalmine fire - Coalmine... | ecosystem: Environmental > Terrestrial > Soil > Unclassified ... | reverse complement strand
GGAAGGTGGCGCGCGCCACGTGAGTGCGCCGCGAGGCGAAGTACAGGCTGTTGCCGGCATCGATATACGACGAATAGATTTGCCCCAGGCCGGCTTCGGAGCTCACGCGTTTGGCATCGGCGGGGACCACTTCCAGGCGCCATTGCCGGGCCAGGCTGAGCGCCACTCCGAAATCGTCGAAAGCCTCCCGGAGCCGGCCCTGCACCTGGCGCGCTCGGCCGCGGGCCTGAAAAATAGTCCAAACCGGAATCAGGCCATCCGGATTCCGCTGCCGAAGGAGGGCCTGGTCCAGCAGAACAATGGCTGAGTGCGTGTCTCCTTGCGCCAGACGAAGCCTGCCCAGGTTCAGGTAGGAACTGTCCCGATTCCGCAGCCCGTGCATTTGGCGCAGGCGAAAACCCTCCGTGAGAGCCTCGTCGGCTTGCGCCAATCTCCCTTCATTCAGGAGTTCGTCTCCCAGACGATCCCAGGCGCGGGCAACGGCGGAAAGATCGCCCTGCTGATCGGCAAGGCGGATACTGTCGGCTACTAGCGCGCTGGCGTCATCCAGGCGGCCCTGCCGCGCGCGCAGCAGTCCCAACTGCAGCAGTGCTTTGGAACGGCCGCCTGGGAATCCTTTGCGCGCCGAAACGTCGGCTCCCTGTTGCGCGGCGAGGACCGCGGCATCGAGATCGCCCATTTCCAGATAGATTCCGGAAATGTTGGTGTTCAGTGCGCCCAGGCTGGCCCAGTCGTGGTTGGCTTCGGCAATGGTGCGAGCCTGGAGAAACGCACGTACCGCCTCGCCATAACGGAATGTCGCAAAGTAACAGGCGCCCAGGTTGTTGAAACACATGCCCGCCCACTCGCCTTTACCGCCCGCCACGGCGTCGCGGCAAGCGATTTCATACACTGCGGTGGCTTCCGGGTACTTCGAATCTCCGAGCAGTTGATGGGCCTGGCTCAGGCGGGATTGCAGATTCACAGTAAAGCTGTCTTCGATGCTAGAGAGCTTTACGACACCCGTACGTATCGATCCGAGATTCGCCAGACTGAGGAGCAAGAGACACCACAGCCCATACCTTGTGTGCACGTGAACAAACCATGTGTGGAGAGGATGGAACGGGGAAGTCCGTCGTTCGGGGGAGATATCACTTACCGTGCATATCCCCAGAGCAGGATAACAGACATTCGCTGCGGAATTGGTCAACCTTTTGGGGTAGGGGCTAACACCTGCAAACGGGTGTGCTTGCGCGATGATAGAATCCGGGAGAAAAATGCTCGCTCAACGCCTGGCAACATTCGTCATCGGCGCCTGGATCGCCGGCGCTCTTTTCATGGTTCTGGTCGCGACGCAGAATTTCCACGCCGTGGACCGGCTGCTGGCGGCTCCGGCGCCTGCTGCGGCGGAACGGATTCAAACTGTGGGAGGCAGGGATGCCGCGCGCATGTTTCTTCGGTACCACTCGTCCGAGCTGAACCGATTCTACTTCGCCACGTCGGAGCAGGCGCAGATCGTACTGGGCCTGGCGCTGCTGTTATTGGTTTGGCGCAACGGCCTTGCGGATCGCCTGCTTTGCCTGGCGATGCTGGCCATCGTACTGGCGGGCCGATTGTGGCTGACGCCAGAGATCACGCTGGTAGGCCGCCTTATCGACTGGATACCGCCGGCAGCCTCCGATCCACGGCGGGATTATTTCTGGAAACTCCACGGCATCTATTCAGCCGCCGAAGTGACCAAGCAAGTCCTGGGCGTAGCCCTAGCCATCCGCCTAATCAAACAAACCAAATAAAGTTTCTTTGGCTTGTTTAGCTGGCTTCGGGCAAATCGATTTGATCTACGAAGCCGATTACCGCCATGTCGATGGGTGATTGCGGACGCCCGACGCTGGTCATCGCGCTGTAGCCTTCCATCACCAGCAGCACGCGGTCGCCAATGCCGGCATCGACTGCATCGAGCGCCACCACTGCGTCGCCGCGATTTGAGCCATCGAGATTCAGCGGCTGCACCAGCAGCGCTTTGCGGCCTTCGTGGCTCGCGTGCTTGGTCGTCGCCACCACTTCGCCGATCACGCGTCCCAGCAACACGGCTCAGCTCCGCTCGACGTGGACTGAATCCACAATGGCGACAATCGTCGCATCGGTCGGCACTTCATTAGGGAGGAACGCCAGACTCGACTCCCGCGAGCGGCAATAATAAACCATCTCGCCCGCTCCGGCGCCAGTCACATCCGTGCAAACTGTACGAACGCCGGTTCCATTGAGTTCAGGCGTCAGCCGCTCGACCACCAGCAGGCGCTGGCCTTCGAGGTCCTTGTGCTTGGCTGTCGACCACACGCGCCCGACCACGCGCCCCAGGTACATTTATTTCTCCAGGTGCACTTCGTCGACAATGCCCACAATGGCCTGATCGACGGGCGCGTCCTTGCAGCCTTCCGCCATGCGCGCGGAGCTGCCGGAAACTACAATGACTTTTTCTTTGTACCCGGAACCGACAGCATCAACCGCTATAAGGTAGCCGGATTCGTCGGCGCCTTCCGGCGAGACCGGCTTAACGATGAGCAGCTTCTTGCCTTCCAGGCGGGGATCTTTCCGTGTGGCCACCACGGTGCCCACCACGCGGGCCAGTATCATGCCGCTCTACTTCGACGCCGCGGCGTTCTGCGCCTTGCCGATGGGCAGAATATCTTCCAGGCTCTGGTGCGGCCGGGGGATCACGTGCACCGCGATCAACTCGCCCACGCGCCGCGCCGCCGCTGCTCCGGCATCGGTGGCTGCACGCACGGCCGCCACATCGCCGCGCACCATCGCCGTCACGTAGCCCGAGCCTATTTTTTCCCAGCCCACGATATTCACCTTGGCGGCCTTCACCATGGCGTCGGCGGCCTCAATCATGGCTACCAGTCCGCGCGTCTCGATCATGCCTAACGCTTCACCCATTTCACCTCCAACGATTCCTTATGCCGCGCCGCGCGCGCGCATCGCTTCATCCACCAGCGCCACCAGCTCCTCGCGCGTCACTACAAATTTTTCCTGAGCTCCGTCCAGATCCTCGGCCACCACCGGACAATCCGGCTGCGCGCCTGCCCGCGACTTCACGCCGTAGCGCGTGCGCGAATCGAGCAGCTTGTCCACTTCGAGCCTGGGCAGAACTGTGGGGCCGCCCAGCAGCTCGGCCACCAGCGAGATGCGCGCGAAATGCTCCACCGTCTCCATGCGGAAGAATGCCTTGTAAACATCTTCGCCATAGCAAACCGCGCCGTGATTGCCCATCATAATGGCTTCGTACTTGGGAATGTACGGCAGCATGGGCTCAGTGAGCGCCGGGGTGCCGGGCAAGCCGTAATCGGCCAGAGGCACGCAGCCCAGACCAATGATCACTTCCGGCAGCAGCGCCAGATTGAGCGGGCGCCCGGCGGCGGCGAATCCGGTAGCCACCGGCGGGTGCGCGTGCACGACACTGAAAATGTCGGGACGCATCTCGTAAATCGTGATGTGCATCAGGATTTCCGAGGTCCGCTCCTTGCGGCCTTCGATCTTATTGCCTTTCATGTCGACGACAATCAGATCCTCGGGCTTCATCATGCCCTTGCTCACTCCAGTGGGAGTAGCCAGGATACGGTCGCGTCCCATGCGGATGGTGATGTTGCCATCGTTGGCCGCGACCCAGCCCTTTTGATACACCAGGCGCCCGATTTCGACAATATCCTCGCGCAATTCGCGTTCGGTCTTCGACATGTCCGGATTTCAAAATTGTACCAGACGATGATATCGTGGGGTTGCTCGAAAGGTGAAGTGCCGTTGGGTCCCGCTCCTATTTTCGTAGCAGTGATTATCGGTGGCACCGGAATCACCTGCCTGGGGTGGCCTCTTAGAGTACTCGCGTTTTGTCGCTGGTACCATCTAAAGAAACCTAAGTGGGTTCAGGATTTGCCGTTCGCCGATACGGTTATGCGGCCATGGATGCCCACGTACTTTCGGATCATGGGAGTGTTCTTCTGTTTGTTTGCGCTAGGGCTAGTATGGATCGCAACTACCAGAAAATTCTCCAACTGACCCACTGACGCCCAGACAGTACAATAGAGGAAAATGGCTCAAAGCCGCATGTGCCCGAGCTGCCGGGCCTTCATCAACGCCAGCGACCGCACGTGTCCCTATTGCGATGCCCCAGTGGGACAGCGCGCCATCGACCGGCGCATGCCCGGCGAGATTCTAGGCGGGCTCATTCCACACGCCCGCTTCACCACGGTGATGATTCTGCTGGTCAACGCCGGCCTGTTCGTCGCCACCGTGATCTTCAGCATGCGCTCCGGCAATGAGAACGCGATCATGGGCGTCGACGCCCGTACGCTGGTCGATTTCGGCGCCAAATTCCGCCCGGCGATTTATCTCGGCCAGTGGTGGCGCCTGGTCACGGCGGGGTTTCTGCATGGCGGCCTTCTCCACATCGGCATGAATTCCTGGGTGCTGTTCGATCTCGGAACCCAGGTGGAAGAAGTTTATGGCACCAGCCGTATGATCGTCGTGTATTTTCTGTCCTCGGTGTTCGGATTTCTGGCCAGCACCTGGTGGAGTCCCTCGGTTTCCATGGGGGCCTCGGCGGCTCTTTTCGGTCTGATCGGCGCCATGATCGCGCTGGGTGTCCGGCATAAGACTTCGCTCGGCTCCCACATCCGCGCGCAGTACGTCCGCTGGGCCATTTACGGACTGCTGTTCGGATTACTGCCGGGAATCGACAACGCCGCCCATTTGGGCGGCCTGGCCGCGGGCTTCGGCTGCGCCTATGTAGCCGGCCTGCCGCGCCTGGTAACCTCGCCGGTCGAGAAGCTTTGGCGGCTGGCGGCCATAGGCTGCCTGCTGTTAACTGTAGTAAGCTTTCTAAAGATGTATATATCATTCGCAGCAAACAACCGATAATAGAGAAGGTATGAAACTGTACGCGTTGGTCCTTGCTCTCCTGATTGGCGCTGGTGGTGTTGCTACCGCGGCGGCTTCCAAGCCTCGGCCCGATCACATGTCGGCCAAGCAGAAAAAGAGGAAGGCTCTGAAGTACAAGCCTCATAAGTTTAAAGCAGGCAAGAAGAGCCGGAAATCTGCTAAAGCCCACTACAACGTCAAAAGCGCGAAAGTAAAGCCTTCGCAGCGCTAAAATCGAAGTCATCCACCCCGGATGATTGCATCAATCAATCCCGCCACTGGCGAAACGCTCCGCACTTTCGAACCTCTAACAGACGAGCAACTCGACGAAAAACTGGAATCCGCCTCCCAAGCATTTCCCGAATACCGCCGGAACTCCTTCGCCGACCGGGTCGGCTGGATGATTCGCGCCGCTGAAATCCTGGAGAACGAAAAGACCGAATTCGGCCGGCTGATGACGCTCGAAATGGGCAAGCCCATCAAAGCCGCCGTGGCGGAAGCTGCGAAATGCGCCATAGCCTGCCTGTACTACGCCGACAACGCCGAGCGGCAGCTTGCCGATATTCCCGTCGATACTGGTGCTAGCCGCAGCTACGTGCGCTATCAGCCGCTGGGGCCCGTGCTGGCGGTTATGCCGTGGAATTTCCCGTTCTGGCAGGTCTTCCGCTTCGCCGCGCCGGCGCTGATGGCGGGTAATGTCGGGCTGCTGAAACACGCTTCGAACGTGCCGCAATGCGCGCTGGCCATTGAGGACATTCTGCGGCGCGCCGGCTTCCCGCCAAACGTTTTTCAAACTCTGCTCATCGGCGCTGATCGCGTTCGCCGCGTGGTCGAAGACCCGCGCGTGAAAGCCGTAACCCTCACCGGCAGCGAGCCCGCCGGCCGCGACATTGCCGCAATCGCCGGCCGTCAGATCAAGAAGACCGTGCTCGAGCTAGGCGGCAGCGATCCCTTTATCGTCACGCCCAGCGCCGATCTCGAAGCCGCAGTGCGCACAGCGGTGCAGGCCCGCATCATTAATAATGGACAGTCGTGTATTGCCGCCAAGAGGTTCATCGCAGTCGGAGAAATCTCCGGCGGATTTCAGCAGCGCTTCGTTGCCGCCATGCAAGCCGTTAAGGTCGGCGATCCGATGGATGAGAGCACGCAGCTCGGCCCGCTGGCCACTCCCGGCATTCTGGAAGGCCTCGATCAGCAGGTCCGCGCGTCGGTCGAGGCGGGCGCGCGCATTCTCACCGGCGGCAAGCGCATTGCGCGGCCCGGCAACTACTATGAGCCGACCGTGCTCTACGATATCCCCCGGATTTCTCCCGCCTGGAGTGAAGAGCTTTTCGGACCGGTGGCTTCCGTCTTCCCGGCGCGCAACATAGAAGAAGCCATCGAAATCGCCAATGCGACCGCCTTCGGCCTGGGCGCGAGCGTCTGGACCCGCGACCTTGCCGAGCAGGAGCGTTTCATCGACGGCATTGAAGCCGGCATGGTCTTCGTCAATGGGATGGTGGCTTCCGACCCGCGGCTTCCTTTCGGCGGCGTCAAGAATTCCGGTTATGGGCGCGAGCTCGGCACATGCGGAATCCACGAATTTGTAAACATTAAGACCGTTTCCATCCAAACCTAACCGACGTTCAGTTATCGAACGTTATCCAATTCCCAATAAAGTTTGAAATAGGGAATAAAAGACGTGCATATATAAGCTTGCGCAGCGTTGCGCACGTTACTAGGGGAGAAATGGAAAACCGCAAAGTCGAGAGCATTCATCGAGTGGAGCAGCGGGCCAGCGAGCGCGCGCCTTTGGCTTACACGCCGGTACAGCCCGAACGGCTGGAGGACCTGGGCGTTCCCGAATCTTTGGCTCTCGATCTGTTTCTGAACTACGTATACAAGCACGGCGTCACCCGGCTCTCCGCGCTCAGCCGCACTCTCAAGCTTTCGATCCCGATCGCGGAAACCATGTTCCGCCAGCTCACCAAACAGCAGATCTTAGAGGTAAAGGGCATGGAGGGCGAGGACTACCTGTTCGCGCTCACCGTCTCCGGCCGCACCCTGGCTACCGAACGCTCCCAGAACAGCCGTTATTGCGGGCCGATGCCGGTCTCGATCACGGAATATTGCCGCGTGGTCAAAGAGCAAGCCGCCGAGGTAGCGATCGATAACGATTCCATGATCGAGGCATTTTCCGATCTCATCGTCACCCACGAACTCATCGAGCAACTAGGCCCAGCCGCGATTTCACAGAATCCCATGCTGCTTTACGGTCCGGCCGGAACCGGCAAGACCAGCCTGGCGGAGCGTCTGTTGCGCCTTTATCACGACGTAATCGTGATTCCCTACGCGGTGGAAGTAGACGGCCATATTGTCGTTCTCTACGATCCGGTAGTGCATCGCGCCGTGGATTACGAGGATGTAGATATGGATCCGCGCTGGATCGTATGCCGGCGGCCTTCGATCAGCGTAGGCGGCGAACTGGTTCCCAGCATGCTCGATCTGCAATTGGATGCATCGTCGGGCGTGTACGCCGCGCCTCTGCAGATGAAGGCCAACAACGGCATTCTGATCGTCGACGATTTCGGGCGTCAGGTGATCTCGCCGCGCGAGTTGCTCAACCGCTGGATCGTGCCGCTCGACCGGCGCGTGGATTATCTGGCCCTCGATTACGGCATGAAGTTCCAGATTCCCTTTGAGCTGATGGTGGTCTTCTCGACCAACCTGGCGCCGGAAGAATTGGCCGATGAAGCGTTTCTGCGCCGCATGCGCAACAAAATCTTCGTCGGGCCGGTGGAAGCGGAAACCTTCGACAAAATTTTCGATCGCGTCGTGGCTGCCAAGAAATTGCCTTACCAGCCGGACAGCGCCTTCCATCTTCGCCAGTTGTGCCTGGCGCGGGGCAGCGGAGATTTACGGCCGTGCGTGCCCAACGACATCTGCAACATCATCGTCTCGATCAGCAAATACAAGAAGCTGGCGCCGCAGATCAATCCGCTGCAATTGGAGCGGGCGGTGAATCTGTATTTCGGCAGCGGCCAAATGAAGGGCAGCACCGGCAAGTTTCAGGTAGCAGCCACGCCGCCGCCCAGTGCCGAGGTGGTGCATGAGGTTGCGCCCGTGCCTCCGCCGCCTCCTCCGCGGCCCATGCGGGAGCCTTTCAGGATCGACGTCGTTCACGCCATGCCGCTCGGGTCTTCGCCGGCGCCGATGCGGGTTTCTGTATAGAGCTGGGCATAGCTAGCGGTAACGGCATCGGAGGCGCGAAATCCCAGCGCGCGCCGCGTCTGCGCGATCCAGCGGGATGATCCTTCGAGTTCAAGAAAGCAGCCTGCCGGCGTCTCATCGAGACAAATGATTCCCGCGCCGGACTTGGACCCGTACTCCGATCGGAATTTCCGGTAGCGGAATGCCGCCTCGAAGCCCAGGCGCGCCAGAATTCGTGCACCCAGGGCGGCGTCGCCGATTTCGATTTCCAATTCTTCCCGCGATTTGAGTTTGCCGGGCAGCACCGGCCCTTTGTAAGTGAGCAGCGCATGGCCGCGGGTTTGCCGGATGCGCAGCGCCGTACCGGCCTGCCTTAGCGCGCCTCGCGGCGTATCGAACAGCGTATTTTCTTCAAGAGCGCGCCGCTTGCGCAAACGAAACCCGGCGCGCTTCAGCAGCCGTTTTCCGTGGGCCGCGTTTTCCAGCGGCAGTTTAATTTCTGTCTCGACGGTCACGACCCGCCACCGGCCAGCGTCTCCAGAAATCCCGAGGCAATTGGCCAGCGGCCCATCACGCGGCGTCCCGTGTGCTCGAAAGCGCCGCCGGTGAGCACGCCGCTCAAATCGTTGGGATCGGGTTGGCGCTTTTCGCGCGCGATGGCATCCTTCAGCAGCGCAGTAATGCGCTCCAGTTGCGCGCCCAGCGCGGCGGCATCCTGATCGCTGCGGCACGTCACCTCGATGCGGGCTTCGTACTGCGTCCCTTGCGGGCCCACCGACAGCAGAACATTTTCGGAATCTTCCATGGCTTTGGCCAGGATGCGCGTGCCGCCCGGCAGCCCGTCCAGTTTGTGCAGCGCGGCGGCGGGAACGGAAAGCCAGACCGGTTGGCGGGGAAGCTCCTGCGCGGGCCGGGAACTCACTTTGGCGGAAAGACGCGAAGCCGCCATGGCGTCCGGACTTACCGCCAGACCCATCAAGCTGGTCTCCAGCCGCAGAAAAGAAATCTGGCGAGTGGGCGCGCTGCCCGGCAGGCGACAGAGATCGTTGTAGCAGCTACCGCCCTGGCTTTGCGCGTAGGCTTGCAGTTTTTTCCAATCGAACCGCCCGCGCACCATGAAAAAATCGCCATCCGGCCGGAACGCAGCGGCGGCCGCGTCGAGATCGGATTTGTAATCGAAGCCAGTGCCTTGCACGAATGCCAGATAGTCCGGCTCTTCAGTAACTTTCGCGCGAGTGGCCAATTGCGCGATGCCGCCGCGCCGCAACGCGTCGAAGTCGACGTACAGCACCGAGGCGTCATCCACCGGCAGGCGCGCAATCAAGCTGGCGGGAGTGATTTCGGCGGGACGGTTTCGCCGTGCGGTGACGAACCAGAACACGCCTTCCGCCAAAATGGCGCAGTTGACTATTACAACCAGGCCCCACTTGCGCCGAGTCACGGAACGAGTCTCAAACCGCCGCGGCGAGTTCGCTGACGCGCGCTTCCTTCCACAAGCGGATGTACGGCTGAAGCTGGTTCATCATGGTTTGGAAACCGGCCAGGGTCAGCGACTGCGCGCCATCGCTTACGGCTTTCTCGGGATTGGGGTGCACTTCAATGATGAGGCCGTCGGCGCCCACGGCAACCGCCGCGCGGGCGAGGGCGGGCACCAGGCTGCGTTTGCCAGTGGCATGGCTGGGGTCCAGAATCACCGGCAAATGCGTCATCTCATTCAACACGGGAACGGCGGCAATATCGCAGGTATTGCGCGTGGCGGTTTCAAAGGTGCGGATGCCGCGCTCGCAGAGCAGCACGTTGGGATTGCCGTGCGCCACCAGATATTCCGCCGACATCAGCAGTTCTTTGATGGTCGAGCTCATGCCGCGCTTCAGCAGAACCGGGCGCCCGCACTTGCCGAGCGATTTCAGCAGCGCGAAATTTTGCATGTTGCGCGCGCCGACCTGCATGATGTCGGCGTAATCGGCCACCAGGTGGACATCGCTATCGCTCATCACTTCGGTGATGACAGCGAGTCCGGTCGCCGCACGAGCCTTGGCCAGCAGCTTAAGGCCTTCCTCTTCCATGCCTTGGAAATCGTAGGGCGAAGTCCGCGGCTTGAACGCCCCGCCGCGCAGGATACGTGCCCCGGCTTCGCGGACGCCTTCCGCGGTCTCCATGATCTGGCGCTCCGATTCCACCGAGCACGGCCCCGCCATCACAATGAATTCGGAGCCGCCGATTTCCAGGCCGTTGATGCGCATCTGCGTCCGCTCCTGCTTGAATTCTTTGCTGACGAATTTGTAGGGCGCCGAAATACGCACGGCGCGCTCCACCCCCGGCGTCGCTTCAAGCGACTCCAGGCACGCGGTCACATCGCCCACGCCGACCACGCCAATCACTACGCGCTCTTCGCCTTCAATGGAGTGGACCCGGTAACCAAACTCTCGAATTCGCTCGAAGACGTGTTCGATTTCCTCTTTGGAGGCGTGCGGACGCATTGAAATGATCATGGCGGGGCTCCTATCCCCAAAAACACAAAAACCCACTCTTTCGAGTGGGTTGGCTTCGTCTAATCCCTTTGGTCCGAACCAACGCCACTCTACCGTGTCTTGGTAAAGTACCAAAACTGGTAGAGAAACGAACTGGCGAAGGCCCCGGACATCAGGAAAGCAGTATACTCTGGCCAACCTGCCGCTGGCAAGTCCCAACCTCATCAGGAGCCCCGGGCCGCCACGCGCCCAACTCAACGTGACGGTCCGTAAGGCGCCCGGACAGGAGAAGGAAACAAATAAATGGCCCTGTCTAATTTGTAGACGCGCATGCGGCGAATCTGGTTTACAGCCAGTACTGCCATTGATCCGCTTTTAGCACGTAAAATGCAAGGCAGGCATTAGTTACAGCGTGCGCCAGGATACAATCCGCCAGATTTTTGGTGCGAATGATCCACGCATTGTAAATAATGCCGGTCAGCAGACCCACTTCCCAGTAGGAACCGTGCTCAGAAGCAAATAGCAGTGCCACCACCCAGAACGACATCGGCGTGTAGCG
>Ga0070731_10004985_pt1 | contig 11115 bp, 5 predicted proteins | sample Coa_R1_2_FD_66448 | JGI IMG/M metagenome (GOLD analysis project Ga0070731, IMG submission 66448) | Surface soil microbial communities from Centralia Pennsylvania, which are recovering from an underground coalmine fire - Coalmine... | ecosystem: Environmental > Terrestrial > Soil > Unclassified ... | reverse complement strand
AAATAATTTCTATATAGACAACCAAAACCTTCAATTTTCGCGGGGAGTTAAATTCACCAACTTCGCCATTCTTGATTCGGCAAAAAATAAATTGGTGATTGATGGCACGGTCAATACTGAAGATTATAAACATTATGAATATGCGCTAACCATCAATGCAAAAAATTTCCGTGCATTGAACAGCACTAAAGCAGACAATCAATTATACTACGGAAAACTGTATTTTAATTGCGATTTGAATGTTAAAGGAACTGAAGAAAAACCTTCCGTTGATGGAACCATCAAAATTGATGAAAAATCAAATATTACTATTACGCTGCCGCAAGATGAACCGGGAATTGAAGACAGGCAGGGAATAATAGAATTTGTAAATAAAAAATTACCCGCTAATGATTCTGCGAATGATTCCAATAAAGATACTGCTGATTTTGTTGTGCGGGGAATTGATATTTCAACAAACATCATCGTTGACAGCAATGCGGTTTTAAATCTTGTTATTGACCCAACCAATGGAGATGCGCTCAGCGTAAGAGGGCGGGCAACACTGGTGGGAGGAGTTGACCAAAGCGGAAAAACAACTTTGTCAGGAACCTACCAGTTGTCTAACGGGTCATACAATCTTTCTTTCAGCATATTGAAAAAGAAATTTGTTATTCAGAACGGAAGCACAATTACCTGGACGGGGGAGGCAACAAAAGCAAATCTGAATATCAATGCCATATTGATCGCCAACACTGCGCCAATAGATTTGGTAGACGATCAACTGGCTCAAACAACAGCAACCGTAAGAAATACTTATCTCCAAAAACTTCCTTTCGAAGTGCATTTGCATATAGGAGGCGAAATAATGAAACCGCAAATAAATTTTGATATTGTTTTACCGGAAGACAAGGCCTATTCTGTTTCGAAGGATGTGATCACCATGGTACAAGGTAAACTTGGAATGATAAGGCTGGATTCCGGGGAATTAAATAAACAAGTTTTTGCATTGTTGTTATTGAATAGGTTTGTTGGTGAAGATCCTTTTGCATCAGACCAGGCAACCGTGAACGCGGAAAGCCTCGCACGCTCAAGCGTCAGCAAAATATTATCGCAACAATTAAACCAACTTGCTTCAAGCCTCATTAAAGGTGTTGATGTCAATTTTGATCTGCAATCGACAGATGACTACACAACGGGTCAGTTGCAAAATCGAACGGATTTAAATGTAAATATAAGTAAAAGATTATTGAACGACAGGCTGACGGTGACGGTTGGGTCAGATTATGAACTGGAAGGTCCGCAAAATGTTGGAGCAAATCAGGGTTCCGATCTTGTTGGGAATCTGGGTGTGGATTATAAATTGAGTAAGGACGGAAGATATGTGCTGCGCGCATACCGCAAGAACGATTACGACGATGTTGTAGAAGGTTATGTTGTTGAGACTGGAATGGGATTTATCATTACCCTCGACTATAACAAATTCAACGAGATTTTCGGAAAAAAGAAAAAAACGAAGAATATTACCAATAATTAGAGTGGGTGAAGCTAACAGAAAAACATAATCGAACAATAGGAATTCTAATGGAGGTAAGGAGGGAATACTCAGAATCAAGATTCAAGATTTTCAGCCGACGCCTGATGTGTCCGTGCGGAAAAAAAATATTGGCAGGTATTTTATGCATAAATGCATTTTTATGTATGCTTCCCATTTGCTCCTGCAATCCCACAAAACATGTTCCTTCTAACGATGCCTTGTACATCGGCGCTTCCATGTTCATTGACAGTTCAAAGCTATCGAGCAAGGGTAAGAAAAGGCTTTCCAAGAATTTAGTTGCATTAACCAGACCTAAACCAAATAGCAAGTTTCTGGGGTTGTACATAAAGTTATTTTTTTACAATCTTGCATATGGCGCTAAAAAAAATAATTCGCCGCGCGGATGGGTTAAAAATCATTTGGGTGAACCACCGGTCCTTGCCAGTGATGTAAATATCGACCACAACGCAAAAGTGCTTCAAAGTTATCTGGAAAATAAAGGACATTTTATCGCTCAAGTGTCCGGCGACACCACGGTCAGGCATCAAAAAGCGCGCGCATTGTTCCATGTAAAGCCTGGCGTAAGGTATAAAATAAATGATATTGTTTTGCAGCAGGACAGTTCTGCAATTTCCAAGGAAATTGTTGCAGATTTTACCGAATCGTTGTTAAGAAAAGGAAAACCTTTTGACCTTGATATCATCAAAGCCGAAAGGGAGCGGATTGACGCCGACCTGAAAGAGAACGGCTTCTTTTTTTTCAGTCCGGATTATTTGATAATCCAGGTTGACAGCAATCTCGGCAATCGCACGGTGGATCTTTATGTCAATGTAAAACAACAGACACCTTCACTGGCCAGACGCACGTACGACATCAATGATGTGTACATATATGCGAACTTCAGCCTAAAATCCTCCGCTGCTGATACTGCAAAACAGAATGCTGTCCAATATAAAAATTTTTATCTTGTTGATTCCGGGAAATTGTTTAAGCCTGCCTTATTTGATGAAGCCATGAGGTTTCAGCCTGGGGACACGTATACCCGAAGCGATCACAATCTCACATTAAGCCGTCTAATCAATGCTGGATTATTCAAATTTGTAAAGAACAGGTTTGAATTGGTCAACGTAGCCGATACACCAAAGCTTAACACGTATTATTATCTTACTCCCCTTCCGAAAAAATCTTTGCAATTCCAGGTAATGGGAACAAGTAAATCAGACAATCTTATCGGGTCACAAGTAACCGTGGGTTGGAAAGACAGGAATTTATTTGGTGGCGGTGAACTCCTCAGCATTGATGCGCATGGTGGTTTTGAAGTTCAGTACAGTTCTGATCTTAAGGGCTACAACACCTACAGCGCTGGGCTTGATAACAAAATTTCCTTTCCGCGCTTTATTACTCCGGTTATAAAGGTTAATACTACCGGCGCATTTTTGCCAAAGACAAATATCGACATTGGCTACGATTTCTTAAATAAAATTCGTTTGTATACGCTTAACTCTTTTCGTTTTTCATACGGGTATGATTGGAAAGAGAATGCACGCAAAGAACATGTGTTAAATCCCATCGCCATAACTTATGAACAGCCCTTAAATGTTACACAGGAATATAAGGACAGCGCGGTGAACAACCCGGCATTGAATTATGCCATTCAAAAACAATTTATTTTAGGTTCAAATTATACATTCACTTTTAATCAATTAAGTGGCAAGCAACCTGTCAATGCTTTTTATTTTAACGAGAATATAGATCTCTCCGGAAATGTTGCCGGTTTATTGAGTGGCGCAAATGCCAAAGCCGGAAAAACAATTTATTTATTTGGACTTGACTTTTCTCAGTATGTAAAAACAGAAACTGATTTTAGATATTACCACAACATGGGCAACAGCACATGGGCGAGCCGGATCGATCTGGGTTTTGGCATACCTTACGGCAATTCAACTGCGCTTCCTTTTATCAAACAATTTTTTGCAGGCGGAACAAATGATATCCGTGCGTTTCGCAGCAGGTCTGTGGGCCCGGGAATTTTTCAGGACACCGCTCAAAAAAACTTTCTTCCAGATGAATCCGGCGACATCAAACTTGAATTCAATACAGAGTTACGCGCAAAACTTTTCAGCATTGTAAACGGGGCAATTTTTGTTGATGCTGGCAATGTTTGGTTATTCAACAGCGATACGCTTCATCCGGGTGGACAATTTACCAGCGGCTTTATGAAGCAACTTGCAGTCGGCGCCGGCGTGGGATTGCGATTCGATATTTCCATCTTAATTATCCGCCTTGATGTCGCGTTTCCTTTGCGGATTCCCTATTTGCCTGCTGCACATCGATGGGTAATTGACGAAATTAATTTTGCGAGTGGCGACTGGCGAAGAAACAATTTGGTCTACAATCTCGGCATCGGTTATCCATTTTAGTGGCACATTTCCTATTCCTTCGAATGACTGCGGACTTTCATTATCATTGATCTATCAATAATCACCCGCTTCTTTTCCCAGCTCTTCATCCTCTTCATCTTCAAAGTCATCAGGAATATCGAGATCTTTAGCAGATAGATCCATTGAGGTCAATTTTTCATTTAACTCATCACCATCCGCATCGGTTGTATCAGGAATTGCATTTCTTAATTCATCATTTTCCTCATCACCGCCATGATCGGCGGCCTTACGAAGCAGGTTCCTTTCTGTTTCAGAAACATTATCATCATCATCAAGCAGTTCGTCTTTCCATATTTCATCGCCTTCTTCATCGGCGGAGGAGGCAGTGGTATCTGCAAATTCTTTGAATTTTGGCGGCTTGATGTTTTCCTGTCCGGGAATATCTTTGACATCCGGCAAATAAATCGTTTTGGGCTCTTTTTTTAAATCTTCTTTGTCTTTTTTGTTATTCGAAGTTGATTTATTTCTCATTATTGTTTTTTTGTTGAGTTATACAACAATTATAAATAAAATAACATGCCATATTCCGGGTAAAAATTAAAGTAACTATTTCAGAAGCTTTGGAAAAGGTATGTGACCAGGCATATAGTGGTTTGCCGACGGGTAAAAAAACCATGGCGAAAAAATTACTCTGTAAGGTGTAATACTTCTACACTAGACAGAATTGGTGGGGCGTTATTTCATATTTCTATTTTTTACTCCCATGATGCAGTTGCTTCGAAGGATATTCCTTGTTTATTCGATGGGCAACGTTGAAAACCTGATTTTGCAATTATATTTAAGAAATGGGGAAAGAATTATGCGGCTGCCTGGGGCGAATTTCTCCTGTTGATCTGTGATCTTTTATCGGAAAGGTTCTGGTTAATCATCATTGTCATATTTTTGCTTATTCACAATTTGCTCAGCACAGGTATTGGCTTAAGCAAATTTTTGAAATCCTTTCAATAATGTCCTCATTCACGCAGTCATCAAATGTTAAGGTTTAAGCATTATAATAGAAAATAAGTTCCAATAACATATTTCAACGTATATTGTTTGGTATGTCCTTTATAGATGAGGTTCTCCAGCAACCTTCATACGGCTGGAAAAACGCAAACGGTGAATTGGTCAAACCAACATTAAAGCAATTATACCGGGAAGCTTTTTCACGCATAAATATATTTTCAACAAAGAAAAACTGGATTTCTCTTATGAGCTGGGTGATGACCATTTGCCTGCTGCCATTTCTCTTCGTATTTATTTTTTACTTTTTTTCTTTGAAGCTATTTATTGTTTTTATTGTTTATAGTATGATTGTGCTGAGTACACACGGAACGATTTGGTTTCACCGGTTTTGCACACACAAGGCTTATACGTTCAGCCATTCGATCTGGCGTTTTATGGTACAGAACCTGGTGATCAAAACTTTTCCGGAAGAAATGTATGTAGTCTCCCATCATGTTCACCACGTTAAATCAGATGAACCCGGTGATCCATATAATCCTCAGGCGGGCATCATGTATTGCATGCTTGCAGAAGTAAATCACCAGAGCATTTCCAAAAATCTAACCGAAGCCTATTATGATAAAGCCGCGCGTTTTATGCGGAATTCAGGTGTCATCATCAATACCTACCGGCAATATCTGAAATGGGGATCGATCGCCTCTCCGTTTTATACCATTGGCCTGTGGCTGGGGAACTGGGCATTCTGGTACACTTCTTTTTATTTTGTCGGGGGAAATGCTTTTGCCTGCACCTTATTCAGTGCGACGTTGTTCTGGACAATCTTTGTACGCGCATTTAATTATACCGGACATGGAAATGGAAAAGTAAAACATATAGATGGAATTGATTTTGACCGGAGCAATTTATCGATCAATCAAACTCGTCCGGGATTATTTTCAGGCGAATGGCATAATAACCATCACCTCTTTCCTGTCAGCGCCCGTGCGGGGTTTTTGCCATATCAAATAGACCTTGCGTGGATCTTTATATTCAGCATGTACAAGATTGGTGTCGTTTCTTCCTATCATGATTCTAAAAAAGAATTCTTGAGGAAATACAGGAATCGGGAAACCATATGATGTATGTAAGATCAATGTGTGGTTTGACGTATGCATTTCACCAATAAAAGTAAAATAATCCGCAGGGCAATTTCGAGGTTTTGATTACGGCTATTTTTTATGAGACGTGGTATCACTTTTTCAGGTAGCCCATCTATCCCAATTGCGGTCAGGTTTGCTGACTGATGTGCCCGATGAAAAATGAACAAGCTGTTCTGGCAGAAAAAATTCTTTTCAAAGTAATATTTTTCCCCATCGCCATATTTTAAAAATTTTGAAAAAAGAACTTACATATTTTTATGTCGGGGTAGAAGATATTTTTTTATTAGAAGAAATAATTTTAAAGTACATCAGCCTATAAACGGGAAAGCACCATGTGAACCCATAATAAAATTCAATGCTTGCACCAAAAAGAGTGTTTGCGAAAATTAAACGCGTATTAAAAATTGCAGGTCCGGGTTTGATTACGGGCGCAAGCGACGATGATCCTTCGGGTATCGCTACCTACTCTCAGGCAGGTGCACAGTTTGGACTTTCAACACTGTGGACTGCCTTGCTGACTTTCCCGTTAATGGCGGCTATCCAGGAAATGTGTGCCAGAATTGGACTTGTTACTTCGCAGGGATTGACGGTTACCCTGAAACAACATTATTCAAAAACGTTGCTCTACACATTGTTGTTATTTAGTTTTCCTGCCATTACCCTTAATATTGGTGCAGACATAGAAGGTATGGGGGCAGTAAGTCATATGATGATTCCTATGGTGCCAAGCTGGCTTTTTTGCGTGGTGATCACGGCCACGTTGCTTCTGATTATCATCAAATTTTCATATCAGAGAATTGCCATGATCTTAAAATGGCTTTGTATCTCATTATTGCTATATACCATTGTTCCTTTTATGGTCAAACAAAACTGGAAAATGATTTTCACGCATACCCTGATTCCTACAATCCAGTTCAACAAAGATTTCTTTTCAATAATCGTCGCGTTGCTTGGCACGACAATTTCTCCGTATCTTTTTTTTTGGCAGGCTACCATGGAAGCAGAAGATATGGTGCACCGAAAAAAAACGATCATCGTGAATAAAAGGATACTTGATAACATGAAAACCGATGTGAATACCGGAATGTTTTTATCTAATATGGTTATGTTTTTTATTATTCTTACAACTGGGAGTATTTTATATAGTTCCGGCATTCGCAATATTGATACAGTGGATCAGGCGGCAAAAGCATTGCAGCCGTTAACAGGCAAATTCACTTATCTCGCATTTTCAATTGGAGTTTTGGGCACGGGGTTACTCGCGATTCCCGTTCTTGCAGGATCTCAATCTTATATGCTTGCAGAAACGTTTGGATGGGAAGCCGGGTTAGACAAAAAGTTTCCAGAGGCAAAACCTTTTTATATTTCTATCATTATTTCTCTTGTTGTTGGACTTTCACTTGATTTTTTACGGATCAGCCCCATCAAAGCATTATTGTATACCGCCATTTCTTATGGACTCACCGCACCGGTGATGATCGCGATTGTATTGCACATTGGCAATAATAAAAAAATTATGAAAACACATGCGAATTCAGCACTTTCCAATATACTTGGATCTATCACCTTACTGATCATGACAGCAGCAGCGGTCGCACTCATCTATTTTTTGTTTCAACCTTAATGGTTATTCATGACCGTTATTTGATTCTTCGAATTTCCCCAAAACCGACGTGTATTGAATCTATTGACAAATCCTTAAGTGTTAGGGCATGATTAGTTAGTTCATGAGTGGAGGGTCCGTCTATTTCCCAATAAAACGACCGACCGTCTGAAACTATTTTGTCAATTTAAAGGAACAAATCGGGTATGTGAAAGGATGAAAAACTCCTCATTGTCAAATAAATCAGCCGAGCGACTTTCTTTATTATTTACTGCTTGTGACTATGGTAAGAGCAAACAGTATTTTTAGAGCATTTTTTCTAATAATGCAATACTGAGAATTTCAGTATTAAATTTTTGTGGTTCTTCAAAAGGTGGAAAATGTGCGGAATGATAAAACCAAATTATTTTTTTGGAAGGTGCTTTTACGATCTGAACGAAACGTTTTACCAATTCTGTTGGCGTGTTGTAATCATCAACACCTTCAAAAAAGTAAATTGGAACCTTAAGTTCTTTTATAGTCTTAAAGAAATTGACCCTAATAAATTGCGGCCATAAATTGTTCATTGAAAAAATTTCGCCTTTTTCCAGTTTCACCGTATCGGTTAGTGCATTTTCCTTTTTGTCAACGCCATTGTTTAAAGAGTCGTATGTATAGTGACCATGGAATACGCCGCCGAATTTTTCGAGCCAATGTCTTTGCAAATACAAGGCTTGTAATTGGCTTGCGCCCATTGATGGATAGACCTTCCTTACCTCATTCAATTCTTTTAAAGCGATTGTGTCTGCCCGCTTTTTGGCTTGGTCAATAGTATATTGCAAAGAGATTATTTCGTTTTCACTTCCATCTATAACCTGCCCTACACCTACGTAAGCGTATAAATCTTCAGGAAATTTCTGCGCTATATTTAATCCAATTACACTTCCCCAGGAATGTCCGATCAAAAACACCTTTTTCTTGTGATACAGTGTCTTCAGCTGTTGAATAAGTTGGTGCGCATCTTCAATAAACTGATCAACTGTCATGCTTGAAATTGGTATGGAATCGCAGTAAGACAAGCCAGTTCCTCTTTCATCCCAGTTAACGGTAATAAAGTTGTTTTCAAGCTCCTTATTATAAGATCTAAAAAACCGGAATTCAGAATATCCCGGGCCGCCATGCACAAATAACAGTAGCGGTTTTTCGATAGATTCCCCTCTCACCAGGACTGTTTGCAGGATGTTGCCAAGATTCAATTTTAGTATGGTATCAATACCGTTATTTTGTCCATATATTTTTAAGGTCATAATAAGCATCCCTAAAATCAGCGTATTGTTAATGACGCGCATGTAAAAGAAAAAAGTTCTGTTGATAAATTTGAAAACCAGGAGCCGACTGTTAATGCAGGATAAAATTACTAAAGTTGAAGATGATTGCCGCAGGTTACATAATAATACGAAGACCGGACTTTCTCATATAAAAATAGAGATATTTTACATTCCTCTTTGCGAAGATTATAAAGGTTTTGGTTCAATTTGACAGATTTACAATTGTTTGATCCATGTTTGAACTAAAAAAACTCTTGCAACTATTATAATTACAAGAGTTTATAAATTTATTTCGTTGCCCGACGAGGACTCGAACCTCGGCAAACTGAACCAAAATCAGTTGTACTACCACTATACTATCGGGCAATGAATCGGAGTGCAAAAGTAATATTTGAAGAAAGATGTTCCAAATGAATTTGGAAGTCCGCAGAACAGCGGTTGACTGACTATATCACTTTCTCTTTTATTCATTTAAGGTTTTGATTTCAGCTTAGGGTATGCGATTCATTATTGATCAACACCTGTCGACTATCTTCTTCTTCCTTCAATCCTTTAATAAACTCCAGCGCATCTGGTACAACATCGCACATAATGGTTATCAATGAACCGAGTTTAGCATTTTTGTACGCGTGAACAATGGCGTCTTTTTCCTTGTGTATAACGGTTAAAGGAATTTCTTTTGTTTTGGTCTCATTAATGCCTTCAACGAGCAGGTCAATAATTGCTTCGGCTGTGCGTCCCCGTAAGTTTTTATCCTGGCGGATAATTATCTCATCAAAATTTCTCGCGGAAATTCTTCCAAGCTCCCGGATGTCGTCATCGCGTCTATCACCGGTTCCGCTAATGATTCCAACTTTTGGTGAGCCATCCATTTTGCTAACAAAATCGCAGAGTAATTCTAATCCTGCAGGATTATGCGCGAAATCAACAAGAAACTGAAAATGTTTGAACTGAAATAAATTCAACCTGCCAGGCGTTTGAACCGGTGATGGAATAAATGTTTGCAGCGCCAAACGAATGTCTTCCACTTTAATATTCCTGAAGATATATGTGGAAAGAACCGCGGGCAGCGTATTCATGATATTGTGTGTCGCTTTACCCCCAAACGTCAAGGGAATCTCTGTCACTTTTTCGATACGGATCTTCCACGTGCCTTTTAAGAGGGAAACATATCCGTTTTCGTAAACGGCTGCGATGCCGCCACCCGCGCAATGTTTTTTTATTCGAGGATTATTTTCATCCATGGAAAACAACGCGATATTACATTCCACATTATCCTTCATCGCATATACCAGATCATCATCTGCATTTAATATGGCATAACCGTGTTTAAAAACAGTTTCCGCGACCACACTTTTTACTTTTGCCATTTGTTCAAGATTGTCAATGCCTCCCAACCCGAGATGATCCGCAGTTACATTTGTCACCACAGCAATATCACAATTGGAAAATGCCAATCCTGATTTTAATATACCCCCCCGCGCACATTCGAGAACTGCAAAATCAACCGTAGGATCTTTCAATACAAATAATGAACTCAGGGGACCTGTGCAATCACCTTTCATCATCATTTGATTTTGAATGTACACACCATCAGAAGTCGTATACCCAACTTTGTAACCTGCTGTTTTTACAATATGTGCCGTCAATCTTGTGGTCGTTGTTTTCCCGTTCGTTCCGGTGATGGCGATAATGGGAATCCTTCCATTCGTGCCCTTAGGATAAAGCATATCCACAACAGGCTCAGCAACATTGCGAGGCAATCCTTCTGATGGCTCGATGTGCATCCGGAAACCCGGAGCGGCGTTAACTTCCAGAACAGCTCCGCCATTCTCGGTTATTGGTAAACGTAAGTCCGGGGCCATGATATCAATTCCGCAAATATCCAGACCGATTATTTTTGCAATTCTTTCAGCAAGAAAAATATTTACCGGGTGGACCTGATCGGTAACGTCTGTGGAAGTGCCCCCGGTACTTAAATTCGCCGTTGGTTTCAACGACACCAATTCTCCCTTTTGGGGTATCGTTTCCAGGTTGTAATTTTTTTCCACCAGCATTTTTTGAGTGAACTCGTCCACTTTGATTTGCGTCAAAACCTTTTCATGACCATAACCCCTGCGCGTATCTTTATTTGTTTCATCGATAAGCCATTGAATACTATGTA
>Ga0070731_10004984_pt1 | contig 11116 bp, 10 predicted proteins | sample Coa_R1_2_FD_66448 | JGI IMG/M metagenome (GOLD analysis project Ga0070731, IMG submission 66448) | Surface soil microbial communities from Centralia Pennsylvania, which are recovering from an underground coalmine fire - Coalmine... | ecosystem: Environmental > Terrestrial > Soil > Unclassified ... | reverse complement strand
CAGCGCGTTGCCGCAGCAGACGCAGCGGAACAGGCCCTTGTCGTGCAGGTTCCAGTACTGGCCGGTGAAGGCGCGCTCGGTGCCGGCACGGCGCGCCACCTCGAACTGCTCCGGCGTCAGTTGCGCCTTCCACTCGGAGTCGGTCTTCACGACCGTCAGGACTCGTTTGGGCCCGATCTTTTCGCCGTCGTCCTTGAACTCGATGACCTCGACGTAGCTGGGCGTCTTGGTGGAGGCCTCGGCCTCGGTTTGTTTGAACAGACTCATGAGGGCAGCTCCTGTGAACATCCAAAAACCGGTTTTGAGAAGATCTCTGCGATTGGTCATAGTAACCTGATGTGCGTCGTGGGCCCAGGTTAGCGTCCAGAAGCAGGACGCGAACCTGGGGCACCCTAAATTTGTTTTGCTCCTGAAGGGCCTCGTGTCGCCGCCGCCGCGGCTACGGGGGCTTCCGTCCCCGCCTAAATTCATCCCGCCGCTCTGCGGCTGGCTCCAGCTACTGGCAACTGACCACTGGCAACTGACTACTGCGCCCGATACCACTGCGGAAACATCTGCTGCAACGCCGACACCTTGGGCAGATCGTAGCGCGCGATGTAGGGGTTGTCCGGATGCCGGGCCGCGTAGTTCTGGTGATAGCCTTCCGCCGGATAAAACGCCTTCAGCGGCACCACCTGAGTCACGATCTTGTGCTTGAAAACTTTGGCATCGTTGAGCTGCGCGATGTACGCCTCGGCAATTTTCTTCTGCTCGTCATTGGCGTAGAAGATGACGGAACGATACTGCGTGCCCTCGTCGGGTTCCTGCCGGTTCATCTGGGTGGGGTCGGTCGCCACCGAGAAGAAAATCTGCAGGAGCTGTCCGTAGGTGATCTTTGAGGGATCGTAGACGATCTGTTCGGACTCGGCGTGATTGGTGGTGCCGGTGCTCACGATCTCATACTCGGCCGTGCTCTTGGAGCCGCCGGAGTAGCCCGAGGTCGCGCTGATCACGCCTTTCACGTGCTGGAAGACGGCCTGAATTCCCCAGAAACAGCCGCCCGCAAGCACCATCGTCTGCTGCCCCGGCGCACTCGCCAGGGGGGCGTCGACCGCGGGCTTGGGCAGGGTCATCGGCTTCTCGCTGGCGGCCACATTGCTGCGCATCAGGCAGCCGGCCACCACCAGCGTCAGCGCCAGCGCCACACCCACTCTCACCATCGTCTTCGCCATGCCAGCCCTCCCCGGCTTCAACTCTGCTGTGCTTCCTTATTAGAGTCGGCGAGGGTTCCAAAGTTACAATCCAAAACCGCTCGCCATTCGTTTAGCATTATGTACGCCGAAATGAGTACGCAGGAATTGAACTCCACGGATTTACCAGCACCGCAACTGAACGACGTTGAAGCGCCGCGGCGCAGCGCCGGCCGCCTGCTGCTGACCTGGGGATCGCTGGCCCTGGCGGCGGCGGAGAGCTTGTGCGTGGCGGCCGTCGGACTGAGCGGGGTGCGCGTGGCGCTGGGCTTTACGTCACTGTTGGCCGCGGGCGCGAGCGGGCCGGCAACCGGGTGGCATCGCGAGGCGTTGAGAATTCCGCTGCTGACCGTCGGCGCTGTGGGCGCGCTGCTCAGCCTGTTGCTGCTGTGGAATGAGCAGAAGCTGCGCAGCAATCCTTCCGCCGCATGGCGCGTCCGGCCACTGACCGCGAAGCAGCGGCGGCGGCGAATGCTGCAGATCGTGCTGGCCATTCTCACGCTGCTGCTGGTCGCGGCGGAGCTGATCACGCACCCATTTTTCCATCACGAGCTGTAGCTCGCCGACAGCAAATTCAGGCCTTCCATCCGGCAAAACCCCGGCACGACCCTTTCTAAAAAAACATGACACTTTCCTGATATTGGGCTAGAATCACAAACCAAAATTTGTCCCAGACTCGCAGTTTTCAACCATGGCGGGAGGTTTGTGGTGAGTGCAAGTGCAGCCGTAACCGCTCACATTGCGAAAGAAACCAGCAGCAGGAATTCGCTCAAAGTATTTTTGAGCCGCTATTTCTATTTCTCCATGTCGCTGGTCATGGCCGCTCTGGTGGTGTGGAGCTTCAGCCGCACGGTCGATGCTGGGCTGTTCCATGCCAATCCGCGCAGGCCGCTGCTGTTGTGGTTTCACGGCGCTGCCTTCTCCAGCTGGGTAGTGTTGTTTATCGCTCAATCGGCGTTGGTGCGGCTGCGGAGGGTCAGCATACACCGTCTGCTCGGCTGGTTCGGAGCAGGGCTGGCCACGATCATGGTCGTCCTGGGCTGCACGATCACGGTGGTTATGACCCGCTTCGATAGCCGGGTGCTGCATCAGAAGGGCGTCGAAGCCTTCGTGTCGATTCCGTTCACCGACATGATCCTCTTCGGCACGTGCATGGCCCTGGCGATCTACTGGAGGAAGAAACCGGAGTATCATCGCCGCCTCGTCTTCCTCGCGACCTGCCAACTGATGGACGCTGCAATTGGCCGCTTCGGCTTCTGGTACACCCACAATCTCTTCTATGCCGGTTTGGACCTTTTAATCGTAGCCGGCATGGCACGGGACTGGCTGGTCGATGGACGCATCAACAAGGTCTACATTCGCGCCTTGCCGGCATTTGTTGTGTTGCAGGGCGTCGCCATCTACCTGTGGCGCGCCAATCCGCTTTGGTGGCAAGGGCTCACCCAAGCTCTGCTGGCATGGTGAAAAGCCTTCCTTGGCGGCTGTTCAACGGCAAACATTAGATATTAGTCTCCCGCCGCGATGGCCTCCTGCAAGCGCGCATGCAAGCGATCGCTATATCCGACCGGGATCTCGAAGGTACGCTCGTCGGCGATCAGCACCAGGATGTTGCGGGTCGAGTCCAGCACCGCGGCGCAGTGGCGGCAATGGGCGAGGTGCTCCTCCACGGCGTCGCGGAACTCCTGCGGGACGGTGCCGTCGATGTAGTTGGAAATCTGGTCCCACACATGCCTGCAATCTAGAACCATGAGCCACCTGCCTTGCTGCGAAACAGTCCGAAGAGCCCGCTACGTTTGGAGCGCAATTGGGGAGCGAGAATTTTCTGCAACATCAGCCGGGCGCGCAGCAGGCGGGTCTTGACCACGCCCTCGCCGACGCCCAGCGCGGCCGCCGCCTCGGCGATGCTGAACTCCTGCACGTCGCGCAGCAGTATCGTTTCGCGATAGATCTCCGGCAGGCCGGCAATGGCGGAGCGCAATAGCTCGCGGAGCTCCTTGCGTTCCAGCGCCTGCGACGGCACCTCGCGCCAGTCGCTGATGACCGCCGGCACCGGCGCGCCCTCCTCATCCACCGCCGCGGCGTCCAGCGACTCGATCTTCAGCACGCGCGCGTGGCGCAGCCGCCCGCGCGCCTCATTGATGACGATGGAGATCAGCCAAGTGCTGAACTTGGCTTCGGCGCGGAAGTTGGGCAGGCTCTTGAGCGCTTTCAGCATCGCCTCCTGCGCGGCGTCTTCGGCATCGTGCTCGTTCTGCAGGATGGCGTATGCGGCCGTGTAGACGGCCGTCTCGTAGGGCCGCACCAGCTCGTGAAACAGCTCGCGGTCGCCGACCAGGATGCGGGCGATCAGCCGCGCGTCCCGCTCGGCGGACGAGAGACTGGCTTGGGAACTCGTACGTTCGGGTTGCGCGCTCACGGTCCGCTCGGCGAGCTCTCAATATCTCACGAGTTGCTCAGCAATGTTTTGATACGCCAGAGCAGCAGAAGTTACCGCTCGTCACAGGAAAGTGCGGTTGGTCCCGGCGTCCCCATCCGGCCGGGGGCGTTGGCGCGTAACGGCGATCGGCCGCAGAGCCCTGCCCGGATGGATTGCGTCACTAGCGCTGATCTGGTCCCACAGACGGGCGAAGCTGGGGCGCCGTGCTGTACCTTAAGTTCTATGTCCGAGCTGATGCCCTTCCGCGCGGTGATTGACCTGACGCACACGCTTGACGACCGCTCGCCCAATTGGGAGGGGACTGAGGAATCGCCCTTCCGCGCGACCGAGCTGGGCAATATCGTGCGCGATGGGTACTACTCGCGCATCTTTACAACCCAGGAACATTACGGTACGCACCTGGATGCGCCCGCGCACTTCGCCGCGGGCGGCTGGACGGTCGAGCAGATTCCGGCTGATCGCCTGGTGCGGCCGCTGGTCGTGGTCGACGTTTGCGGGCGGGCGGAGGGCAACCCCGATTACGAAGTCGGGCAGGCGGAAATAGCGGCGTGGGAAGGCGAGCACGGCAAGATCGCGCACGGCGCTGTGGTCGTCGCCTGTACCGGCTGGGAGCGGCACTGGGGCTCACCCAAGAATTATCGCAACGAGCAGGGCGATGGGCTTACGCACTACCCCGGATTCTCGCTGGAGGCGGTGCGGTTCCTGGTGAATGAGCGCGGCGTGGTGGGGCTGGGCATCGACACCATGAGCGTGGAGATGGGCGCGACGACGACCTATCCCGTGCACGTATTCACGTCGGCGCAGAATGTGTATCACCTGGAGAACCTGGCGAACCTGGCGTCGGTTCCTGCGAGCGGAGCGGTGGTTTTGATAGCGCCGATCAAGTTGGAGAAGGGCTCTGGCGGGCCGGCGCGGGTGCTGGCGCTGGTACGATGATGCCGATCGCAAGCTGCGGCACTTGCGAGGCGATCGACTGCGCGTGTGCAACAAGTGCAGTTGGCGCTGGAAGGATTGTCATTACGAGCGCTAGCGAGGGGTCTGCTTTCTCGTCACTCGGAAGGAAAGCAGATCCCTCGCTTCGCTCGTGATGACAACCTCTAGTTCGCACGTCCTCGCCGCACGAGTACGGACTTACGACGTGCGCTATATGACAATCTTCCGATTCCAGCCGTCTTTGGAACCGAACTGCATTACGACCGAACTGCACGACCGAACCGCATTAGGTCGTGCTACTGCAACAGCCCAAAAACGGCGACGCCTGTCTGCGTCCCCACAAACACCCGGCCATTGGCCACGATCGGCGTGATGAATTTGTTGCCCGGGCCGAACTGGTCGCGCGTGCCCGCCTGGTTGCTGTTGTAGAGCTGGTGCGCCAGGTTGGTTGCGTCGAAGGCATACAGCACGGCCGGATTGCTATTGGCTACTGCCCACACAATCCCGTTCGTCCCCTGGTTGGAGGAGACGCTGGGCGTTGTGCCCGGATACGGGAAGCTGTTCGTCGTCTGCGAGGTCGGCGCAGTCGAGAGCTTGGCGTTGGAGATCGTATAGGCCTTCAGGTTGTCGCCCACATCGCCGTAGTACACGGTGTTGCTGAAGTACGCCGGCTTCGACCACACGCCGCCGGGAAGCGCTCCCTGGATCTCCTGATAAACCTGGTTATTGTTGCTCGCGTTCCACTTCCCCATGTTGTCGCGATTGACGACGTAGATGTTGGTGTCCTTGCCGGCGCCCACGGCGAGATGATGCACCTGGCCGTTGTTGTCGGTGAGGTCAGGCAGGATGAGCACGCCGCCCGAGCCCAGGTCTTCGTCCTGGTTGGACTCCTGCACGGTGTTGAACATGTTGAAGTAGTCGGCGACCTGTAGCTGGCCGGAGCCGTTGGTATTGAGCTTCACAAAGGCGTTGCCGAAGTCGCCGTTAATGGGGAAGCCCTGCGCATTAAGCGTGGTGTCGAAGGTACCGTTGCCGTCGAGGAAATAGATGTTGCCCTGCGCGTCGGCCGCCAGTCCATCGCCGGTCATCCAGATGGCGCCCTCGTTGCCGTTCGGGGTCACGTCGATCACCGACGTCTGCGCCAGCGTGCGCGCGTTATACGCCATGACCCACCCGGTGTAGGGGCGGGCATCGCAGTGCGAGGTGAAGGCGAGATAGATCGTCGTCCCAAACTCCAGCAGTCCGGCGCGCTCGGCAAATTGTCCGGGATTGAAGATGACCATGCCATTCTGGCTGCCGTCGCCGGTGCCGGGATAGGTGGCCTGGATTTCGGTAGGCCCGCCGAAGAGCTCGGCGCCGCTCATCAAATCGAGCGCGTGCAGACGCTGGTGGTAGTGGCCGCTGGAATCCTTGGTCATGGCGACAAAGTAGATGGCGCCATTGCGGCCGGCTGCCTTGTCGATGACCGGCGTGTTGGTGATGCCGATCTGCGGCGAAATCTGGCCGCAGCCGTGATCGTCACTCGGCGTCTCGCCCGACTGCAGCACCGAAACGCGCCAGAACTGGCGGCCGGTCTCCGCGCTGAAAGCATAGACGCTGTCGTTCTCGGTGACGGTGTAGACCGTGTCGTTCAAACTGCCATTGATGAACTGCTTGTTGACATAGAGCGGCTGCGCGTCGACCTTGCCGTCCACGCTAAGGAAGCCCACCTTCCCGAACGTTGTCATGTTGACATTGCTCGGCGTCAGCGTTGTCTCCTGCAGCGTCATGCCCTGGCGAAAAACGTTGTAGTGATAGGTGAGAACGTCGGTCGGATATGGAATGGAAAGGTTCGGCCCCGCTGGATCGGGTGGCGCCGGGGAAGCAGCGCCGCTATTCGAGGAACTCGCGCCGGCGCATTGCAGGTTGAAAAAGCTGAGCAGCAAAGCGATACAGGCGGTAAGGCTGGCTTTGGAAATCATGCTTCACCCCAAGGAAGTCTGAAGTTCCAACTGGCAGGATTATATGCCGCAGGAAGATAAAGATGTGTCCACGCCGTCAAAAAAATTCAGATGGAAGTCCGACAGACGGGGGGTTACGGTCTGGTAAACACTTGCATGGGACGAACCAGCCGTCAACGCCGAGCTTCGCTTGCGACAGCGGATGAGAGTTGTTCCGCGACAGGAGAGGGCAGCAAGGGAGCGCAGATCGAAAAAGCAAGAACTTTGACTTACATCGTTCTACATGCCGAATGGGAGTAGCTCAATATCAAGAGCGAGGCTGATACCTGCGAACTAAGAGAGCCACTGGCCGGACTACGGCGATTTTGTAGCCACAATTCCAGCGTCATCAACTTAGACCACCTGCTTTGGAACCTATAATTCTTGTACACCTCAACACACAAATAAACCGCAACACTATCCCTGAGCTTGTCGCGGATCGGCAATCCCTACAGTTTGGAGTAAGCGATGTTTTTGTTTAGCAAGTCCAAGTCGTGCCGCTCTATGGCGGCGGTGCATCCAGTTGTATATTTTTGCGCGCCCGCATTACTACTGTTGTCTACGCTGGGTTGCGGAGGAAATGCCGCCGGCAATTCGCCGCTCCCGGCGCAGACTCCGGCGCAGTCTCCACAAACCTCGACCACGACCCCATCGGACCCGGGTTCGTCATCGTCGGGCGGGGACTCGCAATCGAGCGGCTCTTCCAGCGCCGCGCAGATACCGGCGGGCGCAGTGACGCACGCGGCGGTGCAAAAAGATTCAGGCTGGCAGTGGTGTACGGCCCAACTGAACGGCCATGTATGCGCCAGCGGCCTGGGGGTTGCTACCTCGAGCATTACTCAGGACCAGCAAACTCCCTCCCTCAGCGGAGCGTCGTCAGAGTTCAAGATTGGCGGCCATACGCACTACTCGAATGCGTTGTGGTGGAAGTCCTTCGGCGCCGACAGCACTTCCACGCACTTCGTTTACGATCTCGACTTCTACATGGACGATCCGAATTTGCCGGAGGCGCTGGAGTTCGACATCAACCAAAGCATGGATGGGGTGCGCTACACCTGGGGCACGGAGTGTAGTTATCGCGACACCGGTCACTGGGACATCTGGAATCCGGAGAGGTTGAAGTGGGAGACTACTTCGGTAGCTTGTCCGGTAGTATCGGCGCAGACCTGGCACCACCTTACCTGGCAAGTCGAGCGGGTGAATGGGCAGGTGCACTATATCAGCGTCACGCTCGACGGCAATGTCATGCCGGTAGACATGTACTACAACCCACAACAACACTTCGACGGCGAGAACGTAAATGTCGCCTTCCAGATGGATGGAGACTATCGGCAGGATGCATATTCGGTGTGGCTGGATAATGTGAGCTTGTCAACCTGGTAGGAAAGCCGGGCTTCTCTGAGTCGGCTTTCGGCCGACGGCGGAGTGTCGCCCGCTAAAGCGGCTCGGAGAATCAAACATAAAGAGGCTTAGCGGCACGACTGAAGTCGTGCCCTGACACAAAGCGCGCCGGCGGGCTCGGAGAATCAAACATAAGAGGCTTAGCGGCACGACTGAAGTTGTGCCCTGATACGAAACGCGCCGACGGGCTCGAAGAATCCAACATAAGAGGCTTAGTGGCACGACTGAAGTCGTGCCCTGACACAAGGCGCGCCGGAGCCGAGTTTTTCAGCAAACCGTAAAGGCGTGCTCCACCCGACAAGGAACCGCATTCTGGTTCGATCAACGATCGGGGGCACACACCCCAACGGGCGAGGAACCCCCTCGGCAAGCTTAGGGCGGGCTGGGACATCGGCTTCGTGGTGATACCATTGATCTCGCTGTTTTACTCCCCGCCGGGCCACTGCAAAATCGGAGATCCTTATTGCGCTTTCGGGTCGTGGTGCTTCTTTACTGCTGTTGTTTTTGCCTGCTCTCGACCGGCGAAGCACACGGCCAGGCGAATCCTTACCATCTGCTGGCGCACAACATCTTTCAGCAGCTCATCGAGATCAACACTACCGACTCCACCGGCAATGTCACCACAGCCGCTGAAGCCATGGCGCAGCGCTTTCGCGATGCCGGATTTCCCGCGAGCGACATTCAAGTGCTCGGGCCGAATGACCGTAAGAAGAACCTGGTCGTGCGGCTGCACGGCACCGGCGCGAACAAGCCGATTCTTCTGAACGGTCATCTCGATGTGGTGGAGGCGCGGCGCGAGGACTGGTCGACCGATCCCTTCCAGTTCGTCGACAAAGACGATTTCTACTATGGCCGCGGCACGCAGGACATGAAGTCGTCCGACGCGATCCTGGTGACCGAGCTCATTCACTTTTATGTCGAGGGCTATAAGCCGGACCGCGACCTCATCCTGGCGCTTACGGCCGACGAAGAGGGTGGCAGCTCCAACGGAGTTGACTGGCTGCTGCGCAATCATCGCGAGCTGATCGACGCCGACTTCGTGCTCAATCCCGACAACGGCGCGGTCGATACCCTTGACGGCAAGCCGGTGGACGTGGAGATGGATGCGACCGAGAAGCTGTATGCCGACTATCGCCTCGAAGTCACCAATCCCGGCGGACACAGCTCGCTGCCGCTGCCGGACAATGCGATCTACCGGCTTACCGGCGCGCTGGCGCGATTGCAACGTTACCAGTTTCCCTTCGAGCTGAGCGCGGTGACCCGCGGCTACTTCAGCGCAATGTCGGGCATCGTGAAGGGACAGCGGTCCGCCGACATGAAGGCCATCGTGAAGACGCCTCCGGATGCGGCCGCCGAGAAACGGCTCTCCGCCAGTCCCGAATACAACGCACTCCTGCGCACTACATGCATTCCCACGCGGCTCGATGCCGGTCATGCCAACAACGCATTGCCGCAACGCGCGACGGCCAACGTGAACTGCCGTATCCTGCCCGGACACTCGCGGGAAGAGGTGCGGCAGAAGCTGGTCAGCATTCTGAACGACCCGAAGATCAGTGTGCGTTACGTGAATAACGCAGGCGAGGTACGGGACGTCGCGCCCGACGATAAAGGTATGGCGCCGGTGTCGCTGCGGCCCGACGTTATGCAGCCGCTTCAGCAGGTGGTGAAGATGATGTGGAACGTGCCGGTCGTCCCCAGCATGAACACGGGCGCCTCCGACGCGGTGTACACCAACGCAGCGGGCATGCCGACCTATGGCATCACCGGCGTTGGCATCGATGTTGGCGATGTGCGCGCCCACGGCCGCGATGAACGCGTGCGCGCGCAATCGTTTTACGAAGGCCTGGATTTCTACTATCGTTTTCTGAAGGCCCTGACCGGAACTCCGGTGACGGCGGACACACCCGGACATTAAAAAATCATCTATTTTTTGGATAGACAACTTTGGAGGCCATTTTGACACGCACCGCGAAACAGGTTTTCTGCTCCCTGCTGGTTGCGCTGTTGTTCGCGCCCGCCATCTTCGCCAAGGAAGACGCTCATGAGCTGATGGCGAAATCCTTCCAACAAGCCGGCATCTGGTCGCAAGGTCCGGTAAAGCTGGTGGCGCAGGTCCGCCTGCCTCAGCCCAGCGGCGATATCAACGTCACCTATACCGTCTCCTGGGCAGGTCCCGACAAGTGGCGTTCCGAGTGGAGCGCGCAGGGCCTGCAGGACGTGACCGTGCTCAACAACGGCAAGCTCTCGCATTTCACCAACCAGAAAGGCCCCATCGTGTGGGCGATGCTGTTCGAGTCGGCGCTGGGCACCCTGGACGGCGGCGATCCCGCTGGGCCGTACACTGCGATGCCGCCACTGGATTGGCAGAAAGCGAAGCTGGACAGCAGCAAGAAGAAGGTGGAAGCCGCGGACGCCAAATGCGTGGCCTTCGGGCAGCCGGCGGACACGCTGTGTTTCGATCCCGCAAACGCGCGCTTGCTGACGGCCGACGCCGACTTCACGACCTTTGAGTATTCCGACTACGCCACCAACGGCAACAACACCTATCCGCAGACGGTGAAGGTGAGCTTCGCCAAGCAACTGCTGTGCGAAGGCAAAGTGACGGTGACGCGGGGCGAGAAGTTTGCCGACGCGCTGTTCACCGCTCCCGAAAAGAGCACCACGGTGGATTGGCCGGCCTGCGCCGATGTGGACAAGAATTTCACCGCTCCGCACGTGAGCAAGACTGTGCCCGCCAAGATGCCGGACGCGGCGAAAAAAGCCAAGAAGTACGGTGTGGTATGGGTGCAGGCCGACGTTAGCAAGGACGGCAGCGTAACCACAGCCACGCCGCTGGGCGGCGATCCCGAACTGAATCCCGCCGCCACCGACGCGGTGCAGCAGTACAAGTTTTCACCCTACACGCGCTGCAGCCAGGCGGTCGCTTTCCAGAGGCTGGTGATGGTGCCCTTCGCGCCGCCGCAGGATTCGCAACAGAACCAGGGCGCGGTGGTAACACCGCACTGACGATGAGACTGCCGCCGGCGCAGGTCGTGCCGCCGGCGAAGCAGTCGTGGTGTTTGATCTTCGACGCCGGCAGACGCTGATGGGCTTCGGGTGGAGCGCGTCCTCTACAGGCTGCTGAGAAACTTGTTGCA
>Ga0070731_10004983_pt1 | contig 11117 bp, 6 predicted proteins | sample Coa_R1_2_FD_66448 | JGI IMG/M metagenome (GOLD analysis project Ga0070731, IMG submission 66448) | Surface soil microbial communities from Centralia Pennsylvania, which are recovering from an underground coalmine fire - Coalmine... | ecosystem: Environmental > Terrestrial > Soil > Unclassified ... | reverse complement strand
GAGGCACATATCCTGCCGGATCATATCACGTTGAATTCAATGCGGCGAATCTTCCGAGCGGAATCTATTTGTATCGAATTGCCGCAGGAGAGTTCACCCAAACACGAAGAATGCTGTTTATAAAATAATCTGAGGCTCGTTCACCTTTTCTGAACCCGCACTCGGATTTGTTCCGGGTGCGGGTTTTGTATTTTTGGATTCGAGAAATTCAATTCTAGATGAAGCGCAATATCCCATATTCATGTGATTGTCCTGTGCCGCGAATTCGCGTATCTTTCGGCTACATAAGAAAGAACGACTAGATCACAATCAATATTTATCAATTTTCGGGGAATACGCATGAACCGTTGGAATAGAATTTTTCTCGCTACATGTATCAGCACAATGGTTTGCCTCACAATTTCCTTTGGGCAAGTCACCATTACTGAATCGGATATGAGCAGCGCATTCGCAAACACCGCCTTTTTAAGTCAGACCGATTCATTGCAGCGGAATCTGAATCTCGGAAACTCTTCAGACGGGCAAACGTGGGACTTTAGCTTTATTACCTTCAACGCTGTATCGGGGCGCCGCGATACGCAGGACTATGTTTCACCTGCGGGACAACCGGAGCAAGATTCCTTTCCCACGGCAACACAAGCCTTTGTACAAACCATAAGCTTCGCCGATAGCATCTGGACGACGAATGTGAAATTTGTAATTTATTTTGTCCTGCAATCGAATGGACTCTATGTTGTCGGAGAAGGGATACACGCTGTCACAACGCCCACACCGCCGCCCGGATATCCGTTCCCCGCAGATTCGATGTGGGCCATTTTTTCCTCATCAGCGCAGAAATCTATCGCTCTGCCGCTTTCGGGTAACAGTGCGGTCTGGACATCGCATGATACCCTGAACGATACGTTCACGCCGGGGAAGTTTACCGAAAATTTTCACCGCTACGCACCCGCAGGATCGGGGATGATGAAAATCCCTGGAGGAGCCACGGTCAGTGTCGTCCGATATCTTGAAACAGACTCTGCCATCGTCCACTCACCAGGTGGAGGAACCTCAACATCCGTTAATTACAGTGTTGTCTTCTTCGGGAATGATGGCACACAGGCCAACTTTGCTGTCGATGGGTCGTACTCAAGCGGATCGTTCTCTCCGACGCATTATACATTGGTGACAAAGATCGGCAGTGCAACCGGGGTTAAGCAAATACCTAATCGGATACCCGCGAACTTCACGCTTCAACAAAATTATCCCAATCCATTCAATCCGACGACTGGGATAGAATTCAGTTTGCCGGATAAACAATTCGTGACCGTTGGGGTGTACAATGTGCTTGGCCAGGAAATGGCCGAATTAGTCCGCGGCACATACCCGGCGGGAACATACCACATTGAATTCAATGCGGCGAATCTGCCAAGCGGTGTTTACTTATATCGGATTGCGGCAGGAGATTTTACCCAAACGCGGAAAATGTTACTTGTAAAATAGTGTAACGCTTATTCACAACCACTCCAACCCGCGTCCGGATACTCTCTGGGCGCGGGTTTTGTATTTTTGATTGTTTTGACTGTTCTTCGATTTCTGGCTACATTTACATACCCGATGAACATCTCAAAGATAATCGCTCAGGATGCAATTTGAATTTTAAGGCATTCCTCAATACGCGGACGCTTACGTGCCGGACGCTGCCGATAGTGATATTGTACGTCACGGAAGGCTGCAATCTCAAATGCATTACGTGTTCTTACCGCCAATCGCTCCCAAATGAATTGAGTATTCAAGAGATCGAGGCCATATCTCAATCTTTAAAGGATTTCGGCTTACGGCATATCGTCTATTCCGGCGGCGAGCCGCTCATCCGGCGCGACTTCCCTGAAATCTGCGAGATATTTGCACGTATCGGTGTCAAACAAACATTGCTTACGAACGGATTACTTCTTGAAAAGAGGTATGAGGAGATAGCGAATTATTTTTCCGAGATTATCATTTCGCTCGACGGAGCCCGAGCTGAAACGCACAACCGGATCCGCGGAGTAGAATCGTTCGATAGAATTCTTGAAGGGATTGGGAAGGTCTTCCACCTGCCGGATAAACCGGAATTGGCAATACGAACAGTACTGCAGAAAGAAAATTACCGAGAAGTGGTGGCGATGGTGGAATTAGCCAAGAAACTTGGCGTAGATCGGATTACCTTTCTCGCGGCGGATGTGCTCTCAGGGGGATTTGGGCGGGATACACGCGGACAAGTCGTGCCGGATTCGAGAATTCTTCTGGATAAAGAGGAGGCGGCAGAATTCAGTGAGATCATGAATCGGTTGATTTCAGAGCACCACGCCGATATCCGAAGTGGATTTATAGGGCAATCGGAGGATCAGTTGCGCCACATTGTCCACTATTTTGAGGCATTAAATGGTATGGCGCCATTCCCGCGAAATAATTGCAACGCGCCGATGGTTTCGGCAGTAATAACTTCGACCGGGGAGGTCCAGCCGTGCTTTTTCCTTCCAACCTTCGGAAATCTTCGCGGCGGCGCAATAGATAAGTTGATGAATACTCCCGCCGCAGTGGCTACGCGCCGTGATGTGCGCGATTACACTCTTGAACGATGCCAACAATGTGTTTGCACGTTGTCAGTCGATCCGGTGATTGCCTTGTTAGATAAGTTCTGAGCCCTCGTATGGCAAAGGAATCGACAATCCTGAGCATTGCGTTAAAGGTAGCGTTGGTCGCGTCGCTTGTATGCTACGCCATCTATTGTTACCGCTGGATACCTCATGTTACGCACGGGTTTGCTGCATACTATACCTATGCAAGAGCTCTTGCAGGCGGAATCGATTTCCGTCAGGTGTACGACTATTCGAAATTTAACGATTTGGTGCATTCATTCGGCATGCCGAACCTTGTGGATATGCCAAACAATCTTCCGACGAACGCGCTCGCACTACTTCCGTTTTGCTGGCTTCCTCCGGTGACCGCTAAAATCATATGGAGCGTTGTTTCGTTAGGGTTCTTCGGAGCATCAATCGGAATCTTGTTTCACATCTATGGCATATCGTTAAGGAGCGATATTGGGATCGGAATCGCCGCGTTGATATTTCTGTGGCGTCCTATTTATGACAACATCGCTTTGGGCCAGCTTTATTTCTTATTATTGTTTTTCTTTTCACTGTGCATGTTCGGTGTTCGAACGCAAAGAAAATTGCTGACTGCACTTCCGGTTGGACTATCGATGACACTAAAAGGGTACGGTGTGGTTCCATTGGCGTGGTTTGCGGTAACGAAGCGATGGAGGGAGTTGTTTTATGCTTTGCTTGCGATAATCATTATAGTAATAGGCACGCTCCCATTTTTCGGTGCAGAAACATGGCGAATATACTATCATCATGTCGTATCTACATTGGGTAATCTTCCAACCGATGCCCATACTTCGTTTCAAACGGTCAATGGTTTGGTTCATCACCTTTTTTCTTATGACCCTGCCTGGCTTCCAAATCCGTTACTTCAACTGTCGCCTGCGGTCGTTACCTTGATCAGCTATTTGCTCAATCTTGCGGTGATTGCAGTTGTGTTGGAACATTCAATGTTTGACGGCAAATCAGAATGGGTGATGCTCTCGTTCGCTGCCGTAGTTGCCGCAGGAGTTGTTACCGCGCCGCTTGCGGAAGAGTATCATTTCGTCCTTTTTCTCCCATTGGTCATCGGACTTCTGAACAAATTGCTGAAGAGAATATATCTTGGAGAAAGAATGGCGATGATAGACTGGCTATTTATCCTTGCCCTGATAATCATGGCAAAACCGATCGGATATAAATCCCTGAATTACGCCTCATTTCCACTAATCCTGCTTGCATATCCCAAATTGTATGCAGGGTTAGCTATCCTAGGGTATTTTGTATTAGAACAACGAAAGGCAGTAACCTTTCATCCCAAATATGCGTAAACCTGCGGGTGCGGCGAATTGTTTTTTTCGCTCCATTCCCGTATAATATGAATTCAAATCCCTATTTGACCACCTTTTTTTGTGTAACTCCATGACTCGCTTTTCACGAAATCTTGCCTTCATTTTCAGTTTAATGCTGGTCTTCGCTGTCGCTTTTTCTCAGAAATCGGATAAGAAGAAAGGTTCTGACGATTCGAAATCGTCCAACGATCCGATGAGTTCCGGAACGTTTAGCGCCCTCAAGTGGCGCTCGATCGGTCCTTCGGTAACGGGCGGCCGGATAGTTTCACTATCGGTCAACCCTCACGACCATAGCACATATTTCGTCGGTGTTGCGTGCGGCGGAGTGTGGAAGACGACGAATGCGGGCAACACCTATACGCCGGTTTTCGATGGCGAAGGATCGTACTCTATTGGTACGGTTGTCATCGATACGACGAACCCGTTTGTCGTGTGGGTTGGAACGGGCGAAAATAACAGCCAGCGAAGCGTGGGCTATGGCGATGGCGTGTACCGCTCCGAAGACGGAGGAAAATCGTGGAAGAATATGGGGCTAAAGAAATCTGAGCACATCGCTCGGATCGTAATCGATCCTCGCAACGATAATACCGTCTATGTCGCTTCACAAGGTCCATTGTGGTCGGCCGGTGGAGACCGGGGTGTATTCAAGACCACCGATGCGGGAAAGACATGGAAGAATATCTTGTCCATCAGCGAGAATACCGGAGCGAGCGATCTGGCGATGGATCCGAAGAATCCCGATGTGCTGTACGCGACTGCGTACCAGAGACGAAGACATGAATGGACATTAATCGATGGCGGACCGGAATCGGCAATTTATAAATCTACCGATGCGGGTGCGACGTGGAATAAGATTAATTCCGGTTTACCGGGAGTCGATCTTGGCAGAATCGGGCTGGCGATGTCACCGTTGAATTCCAATGTTATCTACGCACAGGTCGAAGCAGCGCAGAAGAAGGGCGGAATTTTCCGCACAACCGATGCAGGTGCCACGTGGGAAAAACGAAACGATTTTGATGCAACAGCGATGTACTACGGAACGATTTTTCCCGACCCGAAAGATATTGACCGCATCTACGTCATGGGTTTTTTGATTCAGGTTTCGACCGATGGCGGCAAGACGCTGCATAATCTCGGCGAGAAGAGCAAACACGTCGATAATCACGTGATGTGGATCGATCCGGAAAACACCAATCATTACCTCGTTGGGTGCGACGGCGGATTGTATGAATCGTTCGACCGTGCGGCGAACTGGATATTCCACAATAATATTCCGATCACGCAGTTTTACGACGTCGACGTAGATAACGAAGCGCCGTTTTATTATGTCTATGGCGGCACGCAAGACAACGCCTCGTTGGGCGGTCCGGCGCGGACGCGAAATGAATCGGGTATCGTCAATTCCGACTGGTTCGTAACGACGGGAGGCGACGGATTCCAATCGCGCGTGGATCCCCAGGACCCGAATACCATCTATGCGGAAAGCCAGTACGGCGGATTAGTGCGCTTCGACCGGAAAACGGGCGAGCAGATCGGCATTCAACCGATGGTTGGCGCAGGAGAAGATCCACTCCGGTGGAACTGGGATTCGCCGATCATTATCAGCCCGCACTCACATACGCGGTTATATTTTGCCGCAAACAAGATTTTCCGAAGCGACGACCGCGGGAATTCCTGGAAGGCCATTAGCCCCTCGCTGGATCGCGGCATTAAGCGCAACGAACTTCCGGTAATGGGTAAAGTATGGGGACCCGATGCGGTTGCAAAGAATGCGTCGACATCGCTCTTCGGCAATTGCACGGCGATCTCGGAATCACCCCTGAAAGAAGGTTTGATCTTCGCCGGCACAGACGACGGCGTCATCCGTGTCACCGAAGACGGCGGCGCAAACTGGACGACGTATGAAACATTCTCGGGAGTTCCGGATACCACGTTTGTCAGCCGTATCGTCACCTCGCAGTACGATGCCAATGTAGTGTATGCGTCGTTCGATCATCACCGCTCGGGCGATTTCCAGCCGTATATCGTAAAGAGCAACAATCTCGGCAAAACGTGGACATCGATCAGAGGAAATCTACCGGAGAACGGTCCCGTGCTTGCGATCGCCGAAGACAATGTGAATCCGAATCTACTATTTGTCGGGACGGAATTTGGCGCATTCTTTAGCGTGGACGGCGGCCAGAAATGGATTCAGCTAAAGGCAGGCCTGCCAACTATTGCGATTCGGGATTTCGCAATTCAAAAACGCGAAGGCGATCTCGTTGCCGCAACGTTCGGGCGCGGCTTTTATGTACTAGATGATTATTCTCTCTTGCGCAATGTTAAGAAAGAAACCTTCGACCAAACCTCAATTTTCCCGATCAAGGATGCGTTGCTGTACGTCGAAGCATCGCCCTTAGGTGGCGGGAAAAGGGGCTCGCAGGGTGAAGCATTTTACGGAGCTTCCAATCCTCCATTCGGTGCAACCTTTACGTACTATCTGAAAGAGGAGCTGAAAACTCTTAAAGAAAAACGTCAGGACTCCGAGAAGGAAGCGGAAAAGAACAAGCAGCAAGTCAAGTATGCAACGCTGGATGAGTTGCGTGCCGAAGAACTCGAGGAGGCCCCATCGGTTTTCTTCGTCGTGACTGATTCGGCAGGCAACGTTGTGCGGAAACTTGAAGCCGGGAATTCCAAAGGCATGGCGCGAATCACATGGAATTTGAAATATCCTGCGCAGTTCTTTGAGCAGCACCCCAGCGATGACGGAAATGACGGCGGAGCGTCTGTGCTGCCGGGTACGTATGCCGTCACGATGTACAAGAAGGTGAACGGGGTTGTGACCGCCCTTGCGGGACCGCAGAAATTCAATGTGGTAGTACCGGGGATTGAAAACCTTTCGATGGGAGACCGTGCGAAGCTTCTGTCGTTCCAGATGAAGGTGACACGGCTTTCCCGCGCTCTCAACGGCGCACAGCGCATTGCGGGCGAGCTCAAGAGCCGCATCGATCAGGCGAAAGCCGATCTTGCGCAGACCGCGGCGCCGGTGGACGCGCTGTATAAAGATCTGCTCGATCTCGAAATGCGTAACAACAATATCCTGCTTGCATTGGAAGGGAACAGCACCGCGCGCTCACGCGATGAGAATGATGCGCCCTCCATTAGCGACCGGGTGAACACCATATTGGGGGATGAAAACGGATCCACCTCTTTGCCTACCCAGACTCACGAAATGGCCTATAACGTCGCCGCAGATGCCTTTACGAAGGTTTTAGGCGACCTCAAGACTCTTGTTACGGTAGATATGGCGCGGGTGCAAAACAGCATGGAAAAAGCGGGCGCGCCTTGGATTACCGGTCAGTTCCCGGAGTGGCAGAAAGAGCAGTGAGGAAGGATTAGTGTTGTACTCCCTACCGGCTAGTGGCAGGGAGGCGTGTATGCAGTAATGTATGTAAAAGTACAAGCGCGACCCTCTCGGAGTCGCGCTTGTTTGTTTTCGGGTATGATAAATGGCGTTACGCAGGAACGACGCTTGTGCAATGTGCACAGCGCTTTGCGGCGAGGGGAATCGGCATCTTGCATTCCGGACAGTCTTTGGTGGTAACCGGCGGAGCTTCTTTCTTCATGAACGCATTCACCGATTTAATGAGAAGAAATACTGCCCCGGCAACGATCAGAAAATCGATCGTTGTATTGATGAACATGCCATAATTCAACGTTACGGCAGGCGGTCCGGCCTTGATCGTGAGCTTCAGACTGCTGAAATCGACTCCGCCGACCAATAATCCAATTGGCGGCATCATCATATCGGTGACGAACGAGGTCACGATCTTCCCGAACGCAGCGCCGATGACGATACCGACCGCAAGGTCAAGAACGTTGCCTCTCATGATGAAATCTTTGAACTCTTTAAAGACCGACATAGTGGCTCCTCTCAGTATATATTAGTACGTTTTCTCACGGTTATCCGGAGTATAAAACACATCTTACGAATTGTTCCGCTCATTTGCAATGGCAAACCCACTGCTCCCACGCGGGAGCGTGGGAGCAAGAGTCCACCTCACGTTCCCCCGCTCCTACGGGGGAACGTGTCGAATTGTTCTAATCAGTCGCAACTAGACCGGGAGGAATAAGAGCATAAAGCGATTTCCCTTATACGGTTATCTAGGCCTAATCCTCATTGCCGTTTTCTGGGGTTTAAATTGGGAGCTGACGGGAATGCGGACGGCATGGGCGTTTTTTCCACTTTGGTTGGGCTATTGTTTAACCGTTGACGCCCTGACACATCTCCGAGCAGGGAGTTCGATGCTAACTCGAAATCCCAAAGGGTACGCTTTGCTGTTCCTCTTTTCATTCCCGACGTGGTGGGTGTTCGAGTTGTTCAATCTCCGGACGCAGAATTGGATCTATCTGGGCGAAGTGCCGTTTTCGAATATCACTCTTGCGCTGCTTGCCTCATTAAGTTTCTCCGTCGTCATGCCCGCAGTGTTCGGTACGGTTGAATTGGTGGGAACGCTTCCTTGGTTCCGGAAACCCGCGAAATGGATTGTCATACGGCCGGTGAAGAGGACGCTGAACATTCTTTACGTCCTGGGCTGCGCGATGGTCTGTTTGGTGATGGTTTGGCCGCGGTACTTCTTCCCGTTCGTCTGGAGCGGGGTCTATTGTATTCTGGAACCGGTCAATTATTCGCTGAGATTTGACTCACTCCTCACATACACTTCGACAGGCCGGTGGAAACCGATTCTCCAGTTATGGTTAGGATGTCTCGTGTGCGGATTCTTTTGGGAAATGTGGAATTATTATTCGTATCCGAAATGGATTTACGACATACCGTACGTGGGGTTCGCGCATATTTTTGAGATGCCGCTGCTTGGGTATCTTGGCTATTTCACGTTCGCGCTCGAACTCTACGCCCTTTATCAATTCATTGCGGGCGTGCTGAAGCTACGCAACAAATGCGTGTTTTTGGTATGAAGGCGCTGCTGATTGCAGTCTTGCGTAACAATTTGATAATTTGCCGATGCACGCTTTTTTCGATAATTTGTGATAGACTTTGATTCATTATTCTTGAGATGGATTTTACTATGAAACTGAAACCGCAATTATTCCTCGGTGTGTTATTTCTCCTTCTCCGCGTTGGAGGTCTTGCACAGACCGATTCGAACGCCGTTCCCGGCAAACTCCCCAACGGGAAGACGATCTTGCCGAACGGGTGGATGCTTTCGCCCGCTGGAAAGCAGGTCGAGGTGGGGACGATGCCGTTGAATATCGCAATCGATCCGAAGGAGAAATATGCGATTGTCTCGAACAATGGCGGCGGGCAGCAAGGGCTATCGGTGATTTCGCTTTCATCGGGCGAAGTGATCCAGAAGATTCCGCTCGAGCGATGCTGGCTTGGATTGAAATTCTACGATGGCGGAAAACATTTTGCGGTCTCCGGCGGGACAGGAAATCGCATCTACTTGTTTGGCTTCAACAATGGCAAGGCGACCCTGAATGATTCCGTTGTTATCGGGAATGCCTGGGCGCACGAAGAGGATGCCGATACGACGTGGCTAAGCGGGATCGATATCGACGACCAAACGGGAATGTTATACGCTGCGGGCAAGCAGAACCGGACGTTGTTTAAGATTGACCTTGCATCGAAAAAGATTGAAAAACAGGTTTCGCTCGGGAGCATGTTATACACCGATTTGCTTTCGGTGGACAAGAAATCCGTTTTCGTATCTCTCTGGGGCGGCTCGAAAGTTGACGTGATCGATCCGAAGAATCTTGAGATAAAGACTTCGATTGCCATTGGCGATCATCCGAATGAAATGGTGCAGTCATCCGATGGCAGATTTCTCTATGTCGCGTGCGCAAACGAGAACATTATCGATGTAATCGACCTTACGTCATTGAAGGTGGTTAGGACGCTTTCCTCCGCAATGTATAAGAATTCGCCGGAGGGGAGTACCCCAAATTCAATCACCCTCAGCGGTGATGGCCACATACTATATGTTGCCGATGCCGATAATAATTGCATCGCCGTAATGGATTTAACAAAACCGGACTCTGCGGCAGCGGTTGGTTTTATCCCCACGAATTGGTACCCGACGTGCGTTCGATTAATCAACAACGGAGCAACGATTGTCTATGCGAGCGGCAAGGGGAGCAGTTCGCATGCAAATCCCGACGGGCCGGTTCCCGGTAAGCACACTGCGGCGGATCAGCGGACGTCTTCGATGCTCAACGGAACCATCGGGATTGTTTCCGCACCTGATGCGAAACAACTTGCAATATACATGCGGGATGTTCTGGAGAATGCACGCTATAAAGGCAATGCGACGGTGAGCGAGTCCGATACGAGCGCAAATCCGATTCCAAGATGGTTAGGCCAAAGCTCACCGATTAAGCACATCTTCTACATCATCAAGGAAAATCGCACCTACGACCAAGTGTTCGGGGATATCAAAGGAGGTAAGGGGGATCCGAAGCTTACGTTGTTCGGCGAGGAGGTCACGCCAAACCTCCACGCTTTAGTCAAGAATTTTGTTCTGCTCGATAATTTTTACGCTGACGCCGAAGTGAGCGCGGACGGGCATAGCTGGTCCACCGGCGCCTACGTGACCGATTATATTGAAAAAACGCTTCCGACGTATTACGGCAACCACGGGGGCAAGTACGATTTCGAAGCCGCCAACCCAACGTCGCGCCCATCAGTAGGTTATATTTGGGACGACTGCACTGCCAATCGTGTCACGTTCCGCGATTACGGAGAATATGTCGACGTGCCGCCGAAAGTCGGCGATACCGTGCGTGCAGAAATGCCATCGCAGGAGGGACTGGTTGCGCCGCTCTTCCGCGGGTGGGATTTGGATTATTCGGATGTCGACCGGGTAAAAGAGTGGGACCGGGAACTCACCGAATATGAGCACAATGGCAATTTGCCGCAACTCGAGGTCATCGATCTTCCGAACGATCATACGAGCGGAACATCGAAAGGGAAACTCACGCCTCGTGCGTTCGTCGCACAGAACGATCTAGCTGTCGGAATGTTCATCGAGCGCATCTCCAAGAGCAAATATTGGAAGGAATCGGCAATCTTCATCGTAGAAGACGATGCTCAAAACGGACCCGATCACATCGACGCCCACCGAACCGAAGCAATGGTAATCAGTCCGTACGTCAAGCATCATTT
>Ga0070731_10004982_pt1 | contig 11118 bp, 11 predicted proteins | sample Coa_R1_2_FD_66448 | JGI IMG/M metagenome (GOLD analysis project Ga0070731, IMG submission 66448) | Surface soil microbial communities from Centralia Pennsylvania, which are recovering from an underground coalmine fire - Coalmine... | ecosystem: Environmental > Terrestrial > Soil > Unclassified ... | reverse complement strand
TCGCCGATCAAACACTGAAAGATGGCGCTATGCTCGCTATCGACCGGCAAGAGCCGCGAACCGCTCGCGCGCGCGGTTTGCACGAGCAGCTCACCCGCGGCGACTATCAGTTCCTTATTGGCGATTGCGATATCGATACCACGTTCGGCCGCGGCAAAAACCGCTTCGAACGCGACGGATCCGTCGGTCGCCGCAAGCACGATTTCCGCATCACTCTCGGCTGCAACCCGTTGCAATCCCGCCGGTCCGTCCTCGGCGCTGGTTGTGACCTTCGGCCGAAAACGCCGCGCCTGTTCGTACAGCAGCTCGGTATTGCGGCCGGCAGCCAAAGCAACGACCTCGAACGAATCGGGGTGCCGGGCGACGACGTCGAGCGCTTGCGTTCCGATCGATCCGGTCGATCCCAAGATAGCGAGGCGTCTACCGCTCATCGTCAGACTTGAAGGATCCCGACGAGATGGAGCGTGGCAAAAAACGTGACGCCGCCAAGTAAATACGAATCGAAACGGTCCAGCACGCCGCCGTGACCCGCAATCGCAGCGCCGGCATCCTTGACGCCCGCATCCCGTTTGAACGCGGACTCGACGAGATCGCCGATCTGTGCAGCCACGCTGGTCGCGAAACCCAGCGCCGCTCCCTGCCACCATTGCAGGTGAAGGTCCGGGAGCCACGCCGCGCCCGTTGCAATGATCGTCACGATCACAAGCGAACCGATCGAACCTTCGATCGTCTTATTCGGCGAGATCCGCGTCCAGCTATGACGTCCCACGCTCTTACCGACGAGCATCCCGAATGTGTCGGTCAACGCGATGATCACGATCACGTAAAACGTTAGCGCCATGCCGTCGCCTGCGATTTGCCGGATGAACACGAAGTACGTCAGCAGCTTGCCGATATAGAGCACCGCGAGCAGCGTGTAAGCCGTGCGCGCGAAGTAGCCTTTCTGCTCGCCGTACATACCGATTGCGAAGGCCACGATAACGATCCCGGCGATGAGGACGCCTTCCCACTTGTGCAGGATCCCGGCGACCGCCATCGCGATGTAGGCAAGAACGCCCAGCACCGCCACGGGGTACTCGAGCGGCTGACCTTTGATCGCGCAAAGATAGTTGAACTCGTAGATGCTCGCAAGGCCAATCGCGAGGATCAAGAGATAGAAGGCCCAGGGAAAGAGAACGCCCAAGAGGCCGACCGCGGCGACGATCAAGCCGACGACGATGCGGCGCTCGGTCAAGTCCCGCCGAAGCGCCGTTCCCGCAGCTGAAAATCGATCAACGCTCGTGTGAAATCATCCTTGGAGAAGTCCGGCCAGTAGACATCGGTCATGATCAGTTCCGCGTACGCGGCTTGATAAAGCATGAAGTTCGAGAGCCGCTGTTCGCCGCCTGGCCGTATGAGCAGATCGAGTTCAGGCAGGCCGGCTGTGTAGAGATGCCGCGCAATCAACGCTTCGTCGACCTGCTCGGGATCGAGTTTGCCCGCCGCCACGTCGCGGGCGATCGCCCGGACGGCGCGCTCGAGTTCGGCGTGCGAGCTGTAGTTCACCGCGAGGTTGAGCAACAGCCCGGTACTTCCGGCCGTTTGCGCTTGGAGCTCGGCCAGCGCGCCGCGCGGTGCCCCCGGCAGGGACTGCCAATCGCCGATTACACGGACGCGCACGTTGTTGCGCCGCAGCTCGATCAGCTCGTTGCGCGCAAAGTAGACGCAGAGCTCGAAGAGGAGCGAGATCTCGCTGGCGTCGCGATTCCAGTTCTCGGTCGAAAAACCATAGACGGTCAGCGCTTCGACCCCGAGGTCGCTCGCCGCGCGCGTCACATGACGCAGCGCGATCATGCCACGGCGATGTCCTTCGATTGCCGGCAGGCCGCGTTCTTTGGCCCAGCGACGATTGCCGTCCATGATGATCGCGATGTGACGCGGGACGCTGCGCCGGTCGATCGCAGGCCGCGCTCCCGTGGCAAGCGAGATGCTCACTGGCGGTACGCCTCGTAGCCGACGGTCATCTCGGCAACGTCCTCGCTTACACGGAGGCGAAGGACGCGGAGTTTTCCGCAACCGATCCAGGGGCCGAGGGGAACGAGCATTTGCATGCGGATGCAGCGCCCGCGCAGCGCGCGGCGCGCTTCCACCTCGGGCAGGAGCACCAAATCCTCGCTCACACTTCCATGATCTCTTTTTCTTTGGCCGCGACGAGCCCGTCGATCTCCTTGACGTATCTATCCGTAAGCTTTTGAAGTGAATCTTGCATCCGCTTATTATCGTCTTCGGTGATCTCGTGCGACTTCAACTGCACTTTGAGCTCGTCGTGGGCCCGGTGGCGCACGTTGCGGACCGCAACCCGGCCGTCCTCGGCCTTCTTCTTCACTAGCTTTGCGAGGTCACGGCGGCGCTCTTCGTTGAGCGGAGGAATAACCAGGCGAATCGCCGTTCCGTCGACATTGGGAGTCAATCCCAGGTCGCTCTTCTCGACCGCCTTGCGTATCGACGGAACGACACCTTTATCCCAAGCGGTGATCAGCAGCGTCCGCGAATCCGGAATCGATACGCCGGCAACCTGTTTGAGCGGAACGGGTTGACCGTACGCTTCAACGAGGATACGATCGAGCAACGCGGGCGAGGCGCGCCCCGTGCGGATCGATGCGAACTCGCTTCGTGTTGCTTCGACACACTTGTGCATACGAGATTCGATCTCTTTGAAGTACGTATCCGTCACCCCGCACCTCCCACGGGCGCCGCCTCACGGCGCCCCACGTACGTGCCGATTGCTTCGCCCCAAATCACGCGTCGGATATTACCGACAACCGACATATCGAAGACGATTACCGGCAGCGCGTTGTCCATGCAGAGCGCCATCGAGGTGGAGTCCATCACTTCCAGGCCACGCTGCAGCACTTCCATGTAGTCGAGACGTTCGAAGCGCGTCGCGCGCGGATCTTTCTTCGGGTCGGCCGTATAGATGCCGTCCACCTTCGTCGCCTTCAAGATCGCTTCGGCGTTCACTTCGACCGCCCGTAGCGCCGCAGTCGTATCGGTCGTAAAGTACGGATTGCCCGTTCCCGCCGCAAAGATAACCACACGGCCTTTTTCCAGATGCCGTATCGCACGACGGCGGATGTACGGCTCGGCGATCTGATGCATCGCGATGGCGGTTTGCACGCGCGACGCAACGCCCATACGTTCGAGCGCATCTTGCAATGCAAGGGCGTTGATGACGGTCGCGAGCATTCCCATGTAATCTGCGGTCGCGCGGTCCATGCCGGCCTCTTCGTGGACTTTGCCGCGCCAAATGTTGCCTCCGCCGACCACGGTCGCAACCGAGACCCCGGCGCGGCTGACCTCGGCAATCTCTTCGGCCATCGCCCGCGTGGTGTTGACGTCCACGCCGGCTCCGTTACCGGCGAATGCCTCGCCGGATATCTTCAGCAGAACGCGGCGGAACCGCGGGCCGCCGTTACTCGCCAAGGGCATATCGCGCAAAGCGCCGCACGCGGATCCTTTCGCCGAGCGCGCCAATCGCGCGGAAGATCAGCTCGCCGACGCTGACTGCATCGTCCTTCACGAACGCCTGATCCAGCAAGCAATGCTCCTCGTACCACTTGTTGAGCTTGCCTTCGACGATCCGGTCGCCGACCTCAGGCGGCTTGCCCGGCGGAACTGCGGCGCGGAACTCGGCGCGTAGCCGCTCGACCTCATCGGCCGGAACGCTCTCGCGATCGATGTACTGCGGAGACATCGCAGCCACGTGCATCGCGATGTCGCGTGAAAGTTCGGCGAACCTCGGATTGCGCGCAACGAAATCGGTCTCGCTGTTGACCTCGACGAGCACACCGATCTTTCCGCCCGCGTGGATGTAACTCGTTACCAGGCCCTCTTCGGCGGTGCGCTCGGCCTTTTTCGCCGCTTGCGCCGCGCCGCGCTCCAACAACAGCGCCTTCGCGCGTTCGACGTCACCAGCCGCATCGAGCAACGCGCGGCGACAATCCAACATCGGTGCGCTGGTCTCTTCACGCAGCGCCTTGATCTCTTCGGGCTTCGGTTGATAGGAGATCAAGTGGCCGCCTCCGCCATCGTCACGGGTCGCTCGTCGTACTCCGGCGCGGACTCATAAGCTCCAGAGTCGTAAGCACTCTCACTCTCCGTGCGGCCCTCGATGATCGCGTCGGCGATCTTGCCGACCATCAACTTCACCGCGCGAATGGCGTCGTCGTTGCCCGGGATGGGATAGTCGATTTCGTCGGGATCGCAGTTCGTGTCGATCACCGCAATGATCGGAATCTTCAGCTTGCGCGCCTCGAGCACCGCGATCCGTTCCTTCTTGGGATCGACGACGAAGATCGCGTCCGGAAGCCGGTGCATGTCTTTAATTCCGCCCAGGAAGCGCTCCAGCCGGTTCATCTCGTCTTGCAGCTTCGCGACCTCTTTTTTAGGCAGCCGATCGAAGTCGCCTTGCAGTTTCATATTCTCGAGCTCGCGCAGCCGGGCGATGCGCTTTTGTATCGTGGCGAAGTTCGTCAGCGTCCCGCCGAGCCAACGCTGATTGATGAAGAACGTCCCCGCGCGCTCGGCCTCTTCGCGAACCACGTCTTGCGCCTGCTTCTTCGTGCCGACGAAGAGGATGATGCGCCCCTCGCGTGCGAGCTGCTTGACGACCTCGTACGTTTCGCGAAGACGCTGCACGGTAAGCGCGAGATCGATAATGTAGATCCCGTTGCGCTCTTGAAAGATGTAGGGCTTCATCTTGGGGTTCCAACGGCGCGTTTGATGCCCGAAGTGGACCCCTGCCTCGAGGAGTTCCCTCATGGTTACGACGGTCATAGCATTACCTTTCTGGCTCCCGGCCGCGGCCCTTCCCTGGGAGCGCGGTCGCGTCGTGGAGCCATCGCCACCCTGCTTCCTTGCGGGTGAAGTGACAGACAGCCGCGCGATTATAACACGCTCGCGGCATACCGCCAAACGCCTTTTAGCAATCAAACGGCTGCCGAGCGGCAGCCGTTTTGACCGTCAAAAGGGCGCAAAGCCGGATCTAGAGGCGCGCTTCGTAGATTAGGTTGAACGGCGTTTCGGCCGCCCGCCGGAACTCCGAGTACCCCGCCTTGCGCACGACTTCGCCCGTCTGCGCTTCACCCGCTTGCGCTCCCAGAGCGAGACCAACATCCTGCGCCAAGCCTGACGGCGTACAGAGCATCGTCGAAGCCGCGTAAAAGATGCGGCCCACCGGCGTGAGATTCTCCTCCAGCGCGTCGCCCGCGAAGGGCTCAACGATCATCAGCGTCCCGTTCTCCTTGAGGGCATGCCGGGCGGACGCAAGGGCGCCGACCGGATCGCCCATGTCATGCACGCAATCGAAGTAACAGATCAGATCGAAGCCGCCGTCCGGCATCGAATTTGCCGAGGCGACCTCAAATCGTACGCGGTCGGTCACTCCTTCGTGACGAGCCGCCTCGCGCGCCGCGGCGATCGAGGCCTCGTGATAGTCGTATCCGACGAACGTCGACATCGGATAGGCCTTCGCCATGAGGATCGTCGAGCTGCCATAGCCGCAGCCGACATCGGCGACGGTCGCACCGGTGCGCAACTTACCTTCGACCCCACGCAAGGCGGGGAGCCAGTCTTGCACGAGATGCGCGGCATACCCGTTGCGAAAGATTCGATCGGTCACTCCGTAAAGGCGCGAATCGTGCTCGTGCCAGCCGACGCCGCGTCCCGTCTTGAACGCCTCGGTTATCTTCGGCTCGTCGGCGAAGAGCGGCTGTCCCATCGCAAAGAGTCCGCACATGTTGAGCTCGTTTCGGTCGTCGGCGAGCAGAGGCACGTGCTCCGCCGGCAACGCGAATCGCTGCGTGGAGGGATCGTAGGTAACGTATCCCGCTGCCGCCTGATTCGCCAGCCATTCGCGAATGTATCGCTCGTGTGTTTTGGTGCTCGACGCAAGCTCGCTCGAGGTCTGGGCTCCGCCCGATGCCAGCGCTTTGTATAGCCCCAGCTTGTCTCCAGTCAGGACTGCCACGGCCGTGGCCATGGCGCCGACGTCACCCAAGAACCGGCCAATCGCCGCTTCGAGCTTCGCCTGATCGATCGGTAGGGTAGCAGTGGTCAAGGTATCCTCCTCCTGTGAAGAAAACTCGTTTCCAGCACCATAGCAACGCGGCGTGAGCCGTGCATCGGGAGGTGTACGGAGGAACGGCGGACCGATCTCGGAGCGCACTCGTCGGCAGGGAATCGCTGCTCGAAGGCCTGCGCCGAAGTTACGAGCGAGCCTGCAACAACGGCGGATCGTTAACGTTCCTTTGGGGCGAAGCGGGCGTCGGAAAAACGCGGCTCCTCGCGGAAATTGCGGCGTTCGCGCGTTCGGCGGGGGCGCGCGTCGCCACGGCAGCCTGCTTCGAGTCGCTCTGCCCGCCGTTCGCGCCGCTTCGCGAGTTGTTCGGGGACCTCGCGCTTCCGGATCCCTTTGCACTTGAGTCCTTCGCCGCCGCGCGGCCCTCAGAGAGTGCGCGGTACCGCGCGTTTGCCGACGCTGCGGACGCCTTGAGCGCCCCGTCAGAGCCGCTCGTGCTGCTCTTGGACGATTTACAATGGGCCGATTTTGCGACCCTGGAGTTCCTCGGCTTTTTAACGTCGCGTCTTGCCGTCTCCCGAATGCTCGTCCTCGGCGCCGTCCGCTCGGAGAATCTCGAGCGCGATCACGCGCGCCAAGAGACGTTCGCTGATTTGATGCGGCGCGGAGCGGCGCTATTGAACGTAGCTCCACTCGCATACCAGGAAGTTCGCACGCTCGTCGCCGGACTTTGGCCGAAGGAGCGTGCCGTCGACGAGCGCGCGATCGAGCGCGTTTGCGCTTTGGCCGAAGGCAAACCCTATTTTGCCGAAGAGCTCGTCGACGCCCTACAGACCTCGCAGTACGAAACGGCCGCAGCGTTTACGCCGCTGAGCATTCGAGGCGGTGTGCTTGCGAGATTCCAGCGTCTCCTCCCGCACGCACGCCAAGTCTTGCTCTACGCTTCAGTCATCGGGCGCAATTTCGATGCGACGCTTCTAGAGGCGGTTAGCCGGTCGACGAATTCTGAAGTCTGGAACGCGCTCGTGACGGGTCGCGAAGCTCAACTTATCCGCGAAGTACCGGGACGAGTCGGACACTTTGCATTCCGCCACGCCATTACGCGGGAGATTCTCTATCAGGAGCTGCTTGCGATTCAGGTACGCGCGATCCATCGTGACGTTGCCGAGCGTCTGCTCCAAGACCCCGATGCCGAACCGTTCGATCTCGCATACCACTGGAGTGCCGCAGGCGATTACGAACGGGCAAGCACGGCGTACGAACGGGCCGGAGACGCCGCCCTGTACCGCAACGCGCACCGCGATGCCGCGATCGCGTATCGCGGCGCGGTCGAAACGCGGAGCGCTAGCGATCCGGCATATGCCCAGCTTTGTGAGAAATTCTCGCGCGCGCTTTCGGCGAACGCGCAAATCGACGATGCCTGTGCATTTGCGCAGCGAGCGGTCGACGCATACGAGGCGGCCGCTCAGAACGCTCGAGCGGCATCGCTGGCAATCCGGCTAGCACGTCGCACGTACGAGGCGGGGAAACCTCACGCGGCCTCGGAGATTGCGTTGCGTGCGTTACGCTTGAGCGACGAAAAAGGACCGGTCGCCTACGATGCCTACGTTACCCTCGGCCACTTTGAAGCGCTCCAAGGCAGAAACGACTCAGCCAAGATGCATCTCGAGTCCGCAGAGGCGGTCCCAGGCGATCACCCCGCCGTCGACCGTCGCAACGCGTACATGGTCCGCGCGATCGTAGCAGCGACGTCCGGCCGCCTCATGGAGGCTTTCGAGCATTACGAAGGAGCCGTCGCGATTGCGCGCAGCCTCAACGACCCCGAGCAATTGGCTTGGACCCTCAACAACTACGCCAGCCGCGCTACCGCGACCGGTTGGACCGATCGTGCGCGGAGCGCGCACGAAGAAGCCGCGATGTGCGTCTCGAGCGCCGAGTTTGCAAAAGTGCGGGCATCGACGATTCAGGGCCTCGCATTCGCCGAACTGCTGGCGGGGGATCTCGATACGGTCGCAGATCGCCGTCGAGAAGATGCGCTGCTGCCGCCCGGAATCGCGATGACCCGCGATGCACGAATCGCGCTCGGCATCCGGCTCGCGTACTACCGCGGCGACGACGCGGCCGGCCTCGCTCTGATAACGGCCGAGATGCTCGACGGAGCGTTCGCTTCGGGTGAAACGCAACGAATCGGCTTGCTCGCAGGCTGCGCAGCCGCTTCCTACGAGGCTGCAGGACGCCGCGAAGAGGCAAACGCGTTGCGCTCGCGCGCGCTCGAAAAAATTAACACGGTAGACTTCTCCTTTTGGCTCCTCGATCAGCTCGCCGCCGGTGAAGTGCTCCAAGAACGCAAGCGCGCGCGAATGCTGCTCGCCGAAGCGGCAACCGATTCCGGCAACCGCGCAGCCCGCGCGCATCTCGCGCTCTTTGACGCACGCGTCGCTCGGCGCATACGAGCGACCGACGCAAAGTCGATTGCGAGCGACGCGGCCGCACAGTTCGACGCCATAGGGTGGCCGTGGGAACGCGCTCAGGCGCTCGAAGTGGCGGGCCGTAACGCCGAGGCGCTGAAGCTTTATCGCCGCCACGGCTTCCTTCGCCACGCGCGCGACTTGGAGCGACAGCGGCGGCGCCTGCGGCATCGCGCCGGGAAGCAGCATTTGACGCCGCGCGAGTTCGAGATCGCCCGGCTCGCTGCCGCAGGCATGAGCAATCGGGCCATTGCGGAGCAGCTCTACATCGGGGAACGTACCGTCGAAACGCACATCGCGGCGATCTTCGACCGCTTCGACCTGACCTCACGACGCGAGCTCCCCGCGCTGCTGACGGACGCGATGCGGCAGGTCGCGGTTGAACCGCCTGCGTAGAGCGCCGCAATGCGCTGGCTCGTTACAGGCGGATTGGGCTTTATCGGCTCGCATTTCATACGCCTGACGCTTCGCGAGCGGCCTGAAGTCGAGATTGTGAATCTCGACGCCGTAACCTATGCCGGCAATCCCGCGAACCTTGCGAACGTGGCGGATCACCCCCGCTACCGGTTCGTTCAGGGCGACATTTGCGACGGCGCAGCCGTGCGCGCGGCGTTTGCAAGCGGCGGCGACGCCCTGGTGAACTTCGCGGCGGAGACCCACGTCGATCGCTCGATCACGTCCCCCGAAGCATTTCTGCGAACCGACGTTCTTGGTACGCACGTCTTGCTCGAAGCCTTACGGGATCTCGGCATTCTTCGGTACGTGCAGGTCTCGACCGATGAAGTCTATGGCAACGTACCGCAAGGCGAGTCGGATGAAAGCGACGCGGTTGCGCCGCGGAGTCCGTATGCCGCAAGCAAGGCAGCCGGGGATCTCCTGGCACTCGCGTATTACACGACGTATGGCGCGCCGGTACTCGTGACGCGCGGCAGTAACACCTACGGGCCTTACCAATATCCCGAAAAGATCGTGCCGCTCTTTCTGACCAACTTACTGGACGACCGCCCCGTACCGGTTTACGGCGACGGGCTGCAGATTCGCGACTGGCTCTACGTTGAAGATCACGCGCGCGCAATATTGCACGTACTCGAACGTGGGACGACTGGAAGCGTCTACAACATTTCGGGCGCGACGCCGATGACCAATCTCGATCTGACCAGCCGTCTCGTGCGCGCGTGCGGACGAACGATGGAAACGCACGTCGAGCATGTCGCGGACCGTCCCGGACACGATCGCCGCTATGCCGTCAGCTCCGCGAAACTGCGCGCGCTCGGGTGGGCGCCGCAAACGAACTTCGATGACGGCATCGCGCAAACCGTTCAATGGTATCGCGACCACGAGTCGTGGTGGCGGCCCCTCGTTGGGGAACGCGGGCCGAGGCGCGCAGTGCCGAGACATTTAGAATGAAGGGCGTCGTTCTCGCGGGAGGACTTGGTTCGAGACTGCGGCCGCTCACCAAGGTTACCAACAAGCATCTGCTTCCGGTCTACGACCGGCCGATGATTTACTATCCGCTCGGGACGCTGCGGCGCGCAGGGATACGCGAAGTCATGCTCGTCACAGGCGGCAACTCCGCGGGCGATTTTCTACGGTTACTCGGCAACGGCGCGGACGTCGGTTTGGAAAACATTCACTACGCCTATCAGGAGGGAGAGCGCGGGATCGCCGACGCGCTGGGCCTGTGCGAGCGTTTCGCCGACGGCGAGCGCATTGTGGTGATTCTCGGCGACAACATCCTCGAAGACGATATTGCGCCGCACCTGCGCGAGTTCGAAGCGCAATCCTCAGGCGCGCGCATCTTACTCAAAGAAGTCGACGACCCTCAGCGTTTCGGCGTTCCGGTCTTCGAAGGCGACCGCATCGTCGCGATCGAGGAGAAACCCGCGCTGCCGAAAAGCCGCTACGCGGTCGCCGGCGTCTACATGTTCGATCCGCGGGTCTTCGATTTCATCGGCGAACTGACGCCCTCGGCGCGGGGCGAGTTGGAGATCGCGGACGTCCACAACCGGTACATCGCGCAGGGCGACTTGCGCTATAACGTGCTCGAGGGCGCCTGGACGGACGCCGGCACCTTCGAGAGCCTCTTCCGTGCCGGCGAGCTAGCCTTTCGCGTGCGGCAAAATCGGAAGCAGCGCTAACGCCACGACCACGAGTACGCCTGCCAGGGCGCTGCGGAACCACCGCTCCGGCAACCGCGTGACGAAGTGGGTGCCGACGAAGACCCCCGGAATCGAGCCCAACAGCAACGACGCCGAGATCACCGGATTGACGTCACCTAGCTTCCAGTGTCCGATGAGCGCCGGCACGAGCACGACGACCGCGAACGCAAGATCGGTTCCCACAAGACGCCGAAGCGCGACGCTCGGCGCAATCACCAGCAAGAGCGGAAGCGTCAACGAGCCGGCCCCGATCGACGTGACGCTCACGCAAATGCCGACGAAAAAGCCGAGAGCGGCAAGGCGCCAAATCGGAATGTCGTCACTCGGCGCGGCTGGTGTGTCGCGGGCGAGTTTCCTGTTAAAAATGATACCGGCCGCGGAGATGAGCAATGCGCACGCGACGGCGATTCGCAGCACGAGTTCTAACTGCTTC
>Ga0070731_10004981_pt1 | contig 11119 bp, 6 predicted proteins | sample Coa_R1_2_FD_66448 | JGI IMG/M metagenome (GOLD analysis project Ga0070731, IMG submission 66448) | Surface soil microbial communities from Centralia Pennsylvania, which are recovering from an underground coalmine fire - Coalmine... | ecosystem: Environmental > Terrestrial > Soil > Unclassified ... | reverse complement strand
CCGTCATTTCGCTACGAAAAATTTCGCGCCGAATGGGCGGACGGAAAAGGGCAGGTCGTCGTCGACGAGACTCCGATCGGCAATTTTGCGGAGATCGAAGGCTCGCCACGCTGGATTGATGCCACGGCGAAGAAGTTAGGAGTGGGGCGTGAGCAGTACATCATGAAGAATTACGCGACGCTGTTCCATGACTGGAGGCGGAAAAGCGGCAGCGGCGCAAGCGAAATGACTTTTAAAGCGGTGAAATAGTTTTAGTAAGAAACTCCGTGCATGGAGAGCACTCCGCTTGACCTCCGGGGACCGAAATAGCGACCTCTACGCGCCGTGGCACTTCTTGAACTTCTTCCCCGATCCGCAAGGGCAAGGATCGTTGCGGCCCACTTTTTCCTGGGCGCGCACGACTTGCTGCACCGGCGCGACGTCGCCACCACCGGCCATGCGTGCCTGCTCCAGCTCGCGGCGCTTGCGGCGGATGAAGGCCTCTTCGATGTCGTCGGCTGAGGTGGCGACCATCCGCGAGGGCCGCCGTCCATTGCCATCGCCATCGCGATGTGCCGGAACGCCCGAATCCGGACTCTGGCCGGCAGGGCTGCTCGACAGCTGAGCACCGGAATCCGGTGGCCGCTCAAGAATCTGCATCAGGTACAGGTACTTAACCGTATCTTCCTGGAAGCGCTGCATCATCGCTTCGAAAATCTCGAACGATTCCTTTTTGTACTCGACCAGCGGATCGTGCTGGCCATAACCCCGCAGACCAATGCCTTCTTTCAGGTGATCCATGCTCAGAAGGTGGTCTTTCCACTGCGAGTCGAGCACGCTTAGCATGATCATGCGCTCGTGATGGCGCATCGCCTCCGGTCCGATCAGCTTTTCTTTTGCGTCATAGCGCTCTTTCAACTTCTCGAAAATCGCGTCGCCCAGTTCCTGCCGGTTCAACGCCTCGGCTTTCACGCCCTCAGCAAGAAAATCCACGCCGAAACGGGTGAAGACCGCATCTTTCAATCCTTTGATATTCCAGTCATCCGCGTGCGCTTTAGGCGGGCAATATTCTTCCATCAGATCGCCGAGTATGGCCGAAACGTAATCCTCGAGAATCAGATCCTTCTGATCCATGCCCTCGAGCAAACGGCGCCGCAGGCCGTAAACGGCCTCGCGCTGCTTGTTCATTACATCGTCGTACTCGAGCAGATGCTTGCGCGATTCGAAATGCTGGCCTTCCACTGTCTTTTGGGCCGTCTCGACGCGGCGTGTCATCATCTTCGATTCGATCGGTACCCCTTCTTCCATACCGAGCCGCAGCAGCAACTTCGAGATCCACTCTTTCGGCATGAAGATGCGCATCAGGTCATCTTCGAGCGAAAGATAAAAGCGGGAGGAACCGGGATCGCCTTGGCGGCCGGCGCGTCCACGAAGCTGGTTGTCGATGCGGCGTGATTCGTGGCGTTCCGTGCCGAGAATATGCAGGCCGCCCGCCGCCACAACTTCATCGTGTTCTTTATCAGTCTGCGCTTTATAACGAGTGAGCGCCTCGGCCCATTTATCCGTAGGCACGGTATATTCGTTGCCGTTGTAATAGAAAATGGAGTTGATTCCGTCTTCCTGCGGGCCCTCGATCTTGCCTTGCGCCACGCGCAATTGCTGCGCGATCCCCTTTTTGACCAGTTCCTGCTTGGCCATAAATTCGGGGTTGCCCCCCAGCAGAATATCCGTGCCGCGTCCGGCCATGTTGGTTGCGATGGTGATTGCACCGGTGCGTCCGGCTTGCGCGACGATCTCGGCTTCACGCTCGTGAAATTTGGCGTTCAAGACCACATGGTTCTTAATGCCTTTCTTTTTCAATAACTGATCGATTCGCTCCGATTTTTCAATCGACGTAGTTCCCACCAGCACCGGCTGGTTGGTCTGGTTCAGCTTCTGAATCTCATCGGCGACAGCGAAATATTTTTCTTTCTCCGTGCGATAAATGACATCGGGATTTTCCAGCCGCAACATCTTCTTGTTGGTCGGAATGACTACGACGTCGAGTTTGTAAATATTGTCAAATTCGGTCGCTTCCGTTTCGGCCGTTCCCGTCATGCCCGAGAGCTTTTTGAACATGCGGAAATAATTCTGGAAGGTGATGGTGGCAAGTGTCTGGTTCTCCCGCTCGATTTTCACGCCTTCTTTTGCTTCAATCGCCTGGTGCAGGCCATCCGACCAGCGGCGCCCTGGCATCATGCGCCCGGTGAATTCGTCGACGATAATGACTTCCCCGTCCTTGATCACATATTCGACATCTTTGCGATAGAGAGCGTGCGCCTTCACCGCAGTCTCGACGTGATGCTTGAGCGGCCAGTTCTCCGGATCGGCAATGTTGCCGATGCCGAGCAGTTGTTCGACCTTCTCCCAGCCTTCGTCGGTGACGGTGATGTTGCGGTGCTTTTCGTCGACTACAAAGTCCCCGGTGAGTTGAGCAGGTTCGCCCGGTGCTACCTCAAGCTCCTCGCCCTTTTCGAGCTTGGGAATGATCCGGTTGACGCGGTAATACTTGTCGGTGGATTCTTCGCTCGCGCCAGAAATGATAAGCGGCGTGCGGGCTTCATCGATCAGAATCGAATCTACTTCATCGACGATCGCGAAATTGTGTCCCCGCTGCACACAATCCTTCAGATCGAACTTCATGTTGTCGCGCAGGTAATCGAAGCCGAATTCGTTGTTCGTGCCATAGGTCACGTCAGCGGCGTAGGCAGCGCGGCGCTGGTCGTCATCGAGATCGTGAACGATGACGCCGACGGTGAGCCCAAGAAAGCGGTAAAGCTTTCCCATCCATTCGGAGTCACGTTTCGCAAGGTAGTCGTTCACGGTGACCACGTGCACCCCGCGGCCGCTCAGCGCATTCAGATATACGGGCAGAGTGGCGACCAGCGTTTTGCCTTCACCAGTCTTCATCTCTGAGATCATGCCTCTGTGCTGCACCATGCCGCCGATCAATTGCACATCGAAATGGCGCATGTTAAGCACCCGGCGCCCAGCCTCACGCACCACGGCGAAGGCTTCTACAAGGATTTCATCCAGAACTTCCTGCAGCGCGTCGTATTGTTCTTTCTCGATCTGTTTTACGCGATCGGGATCGTCTTCCGTCTCGTCGTCGCTCGCGGCCGCCGGCGATCCAGTTACCCGGCTCATTCGCTCCTGGATGCGCTTCCGGAACTCGTCGGTTTTGGCGCGCAGTTCGGCGTCGGTAAGCTTTTGCATCTCCGGTTCGAGCGCGTTGATGGCCGCGACCCGCGGCATCAAGCTCTTCACCAGACGCTCGTTTTTGGTCCCGAAGACCTTTCCAATCAGAGTGTTTATCAAACGGTGAAATCCTTCAGAGGAAGGGGTTTTTGCCCCAAAGCGTTCTTTTTTAGCCTAGCATATTTAGATGCAAGACGAGCAGACAAGGACGTGCAGCGCGGGCAGACCCTTTTCGTGTATATTCCCGACGACCAATGCCCACATTTTACGATCGCTTTGTCGAATGCGCCGAACGCTGGCCGGATAACACCGCGGTCGAACTTCAGTTACAGGATCACGTTGACAGCAGCACCTACGCCGAACTCCGAAGACAGGCCGAATCTGTAGGCCGATGGATCAAGGAAAGCGGCTATGCTCACGGATCGCGGCTGGCCATTATGGCCGATAATCATCCACGGTGGGTAGCGGCCTATCTTGGAATCATTGCCGCAGGCTGCGCCGTTGTTCCACTCGACACGGCTTTGCGTCCTGATCAACTAACAAATCTCTTAAACGACAGTGGCAGTTTAGTGCTCTTCTGCGACGCCCGGCACGCTGAAGTTTCATGCCAGGCCGCGGAGGGCAGTAAACTTCGGCTCGTGCTGATGGATCCCGAACGGATGCCCGGCGCCGCCAAGCTGCAAAGCTGGCCGGATACTTTGACCGCGATCTTCGCGGCGGGGCCCGACCCATTCCAGCGAGTTTCACCCAGCGCCGACGATCTCGCGTCTCTGCTGTACACGTCTGGCACCACCGCTGACCCAAAAGGCGTGATGCTCACTCACGGCAATCTGCTGGCGGAGGTGGAAGCGGTATTCAACTGGGTCGACATCGGGCCGCAGGATGCCCTGCTGGGCGTCCTGCCCATGTTTCACGTGCTGGCCTTGATGGCCAATCTGATGTTGCCGCTGGTGAAGGGAGCACGGGTCTGCTACCTCGAGACTTTAAATACCACTCAACTGCTTCGCGCACTGGAGGATCGCGCGATCACAGCGTTTGCCGTGGTTCCGCAATTTTTCTACTTGATTCATGAGCGCATCTTTCAGGAAGTCACAAAGCGCGGCGTGCTTCCGCAAAAAGCTATGCGCCTGCTCATGAACCTGAATCTTGCATTGCGAAGTATTGGATGGAACGCAGGTCCGGTCTTTTTTCGCAAGATCCATCGCGTTTTTGGTGGGAAGATGCGCTACCTCGTCACCGGAGGGTCGCGCTTCGATCCCTCGGTGGCACAGGATTTTCGCGCGATGGGCATTGACGTTTTGCAAGCCTATGGTTTGACGGAGACTACGGCCGCGGTCTTTGCAAATTCGCCCGCCGACAATGTAATCGGTTCGGTTGGCAAAGCGATGAGAGGTGTGGAAGCAAGAATCGTCGATGCACAGCCGCAAGGCGAAGGTGGTCCTGCTACGGGCGAGGTTGCACTCCGCGGTGGTGTAGTAATGAAGGGCTATTGGAACCGTCCCGACGCAACCGCCCAAGTGCTGCGCGCAGGGTGGCTCTACACCGGCGATTTGGGCTATTTCGATGCCGAGAATAACTTGTTCCTGACCGGTCGTAAGAAGGAAATCATCGTTCTAAGCAATGGAAAAAACATCTATCCCGAGGAAGTCGAAGCGCATTACTTGAAGTCACCATACATCAAAGAGATGGCGGTCGTCGGACTGGAAGGCAAACCTGGCGAAAGCGGCGATCGCCTGCATGCCGTCATCGTGCCCAACTTCGACGTGCTGCGCCAGAGAAAAATTGTGAACGCGAAAGAAGTAATTCGCTTCGACATTGAAAGTCTTTCGCAACAGGTAGCTTCCTCCAAGCGCATTGGCAGCTATGAAATCTGGCAGGAAGATTTACCTCGAACTACGACCCGCAAGATCAAGCGCTTCGCGGTGGAGAAACGCGTGAAGACGAATGCCGCGGAGAAGCGAGCAGACAATGCCGATCTGCCAATAAATCGCCCGTTAACCGCCGAAGAGGTCGATTGGCTTAAGCAACCGCTTGTTCAAAGAGCAGTATCCATCATGCGCGAGCTGGCACACGGTGCCCCGGCGGAGCTGCACCCAGCTCACAATCTCGAACTCGATCTCGGCTTTGACTCCATGCAGCGGATCGAGTTGCTCAGCCAGATCGAGCAGCAACTGGGAGGCGATGTTTCGGAGTCACAACTCGCTCAACTCTATACCGTACGCGATTTGATTGATGCTGTCCTGCAAAGCGCGGCCACAGGGATGAGTGACTCCATTTCAACCTCAACTTTCAGCGGGTGGAAGACGGTTTTCGAAGAAGAACCGAACCCCGCGGATCTAGTGGCGCCCCCCGAGTCTCGATGGCTTGCCGACACCTTCTGGTACTTGGTTTCGCGACTTATTCAAATGATCGCGCTCGACCGCTTCGACCTGCATGTAACCGGAATTGAAAATCTGCCAAAGAGCGGAGCATATATCATTTCGTCGAATCATCAGAGCTATCTGGATGCGCCCATCCTGGCGAGCATTCTGCCGCCGGGCACGTTCGACAAAGTGTTTGCTGTAGGGACCAGCGAAATTTTCGGAGATGGTTTCATGCGACGACTGGCGCGCTCGCTGCGCATCGTAGTCGTCGATCCAGATGCAAATCTCGTTCCCGCGATGCGCGCCGGAGCTTACGGCCTGCGACAAGGGCGACCGCTCATTCTGTATCCCGAAGGCGAACGCTCAATCGACGGCACGCCCAAGAAATTCAAGAAGGGCGCGGCGATACTTTCGATTCATCTACAGGTACCGATTGTTCCGGTAGCCATTGAGGGATTCTCCGAAGCGTGGCCGAGGAATCAATCGTTTCATGGATTCTCGCCGTTGCAGATTGAAATTGGCGAACCGATTTATCCGCCGCCCGAAAGCGAGGCATCGGACGAAGCTTACGAGAACTTAACCAGGCAATTGAAAACGAAAGTCGTAGAGATGTGGGAAGGTCTCAGAGACAATCCCTGTCGGCCAGTCTGAGTCTTATTTTGCTCGGGGATGCGTTTGATCATAAACCTGCATCACGTGCTTCATCGATAACTGTGTGTAACGCTGCGTTGTGGCAAGGCGTTCGTGACCGAGCAACTCCTGAATGGCACGCAAGTCGGCGCCTTCCTCCAGCATGTGTGTGCCAAACGCATGGCGCAAGGTGTGTGGGTGAACGTCCGGCGATAGACCCTTGGCAACCGCAATCTTCTTGATGATGCGGCCGACACTTCTGGTGGTAAGCCGGCCGCCGCGCCGGTTGATGAGTAGTGCATTCGAATTTTTTTTGGATGATTCGAGGAGCTTGTGGCGCTCCGGGAGGTAGGCGTCGAGTGCGGAGCTTACCATTTCTCCAAACGGCACGTAGCGTTCTTTCTTGCCTTTGCCGCGAATCAGAATCGCCTCGGCACTTGAGCGAATATCGTCGAGATTAATCCCCGTAAGCTCGGAGTTGCGGATGCCGCATCCATAGAGCAACTCGAACATCAGCCTATCGCGCTCTGGAAAAGCTGCGACATCAGGGAGCGCGCCATCGATCACGGTATTCATTTCCTCGATCGTGGGCACGCGAGGCAGTTTCTTTGGCAGCTTGGGCGTTGCCACCAGTTTTGCGGGATTCTGCTGAACTATTCCTTCTTGCGCAAGCCAGCGGTATAACGAACGCACCGCTGCCAAGGCGCGTGCTACCGAGGTCTTGCTTAATCCCTTTTCGTAAAGCTGCGAAAGAAATCCCCGCACCGCAATGTGATCGACATGCTTCCACTCGCGCGGCCCAACATAGGCGGCAAACAATGCTAGATCACCCCTGTAAGCTTTGACCGTGTGAAGCGAGGCGTTGCGCTCGCGCAGATGGCATAGAAAATCATTCACCGCTTTGGCGACGATGGTTGTTTTCATTTGGCTTTCGCCCTGGGATGATGGTTCTGATAGACCGTTCTCAGACGGTCCAGCGCAAGATGCGTATACACCTGAGTAGTAGAAATATCAGCATGGCCAAGGACTGTCTGCACAGTTCGCAAATCGGCCCCATTTTCAACCATATGCGTCGCGCAGGAATGGCGGAGCATGTGGGGAGAAGCTGCGCGTCCGGAGCCGGACGATGCGACCCGGACCATTTGCCAAACTCTTTGGCGGGTTAACTTGCGGCCAGCGCGGGCAACGAAAAGCAGCGGCGAGGGTCGGGAAACTACGCTTGCCGATTCCGGCCCTGATTTCCGCGCCGCCAGCACTGGCCGCCCTTGCGCGAGATATCTCGTGAGTGCATCCTGAGCCGATTTCCCCAGTGGAACCACGCGTTCCTTATCGCCCTTCCCCCGCACCAGCATGTATCCCATCTCGAGTTTCAGGTCCTCAAGCTTCGCGTTTACCAGTTCTGATACGCGCAAGGCCCCGGCGTAGAAAACCTCAAGGATCGCTTGGTCACGAATTGCGATTGCAAGCGACTGGCGCTTATTTCCCTGCGGACTACTGTTAGAACGCGCCAGCGGAGCCACAAGCGTTTTCTCCATCTCATCTTGGGCGAGCGCCTTGGGTAAGACTTTCCACTGCTTCGGCGAAGCGATGTTCAGAGTCGGATCATGTTCGAGCTTTTTGTCCAGCAATAAATAGCGATAAAGATGGCGAAGCGAGGAAAGTTTTCTTCCGACACTGCGTCCATCGAAATGGTGCGAAAAAAGCTGTTGTAAAAATTCACGCACATCAGCATGTCGAGCCGTGTAAAGCAGCCGTTTCCGCTTTTCCAGAAATTCGGAAAACTGGCGGATATCGGTGGAATAAGCGCTGACCGAGAGTGGCGCCAGCCCTTTCTCGATTCTCAAGTAATCGAGAAAACTGGAGAGCACGCGCGAATTCGTTTCCGTAGGCATTGCGGGAGGATTCAGTATGCGCGTTATCGGACGCTCAAAAAAGTACTCAATCCGGTGCTCGACAACTATCGCTCGGAGTTAGCGATTTCTGCACTCGCGCAGCAGATCTACCGCATAGAGAGCGCCTTGCGGCGTTTCTTCGTGCTTGAAATAGGCGAAAACGTCTCGCCCCGCAGCGAGATGTTCGCCGATGCGCCGGATCATCGTGGTGCGCTCTTCATTTGTGTACGTAGGTTTGCGAAACCGGTAATAGGCAAAAGGCCCCGTGATCACATCGGGCGTAGTTCTCTCTTCAGTCTCGGCTACACACAGCGAAGCACCGTGTGATCTCAACGCCTCCCAGGTGGGCTCGCTGAACCAAGATTCATGTCGGAATTCAAACGCTGCCGGAACGGTTCGCGGCAGAATCGCCAGAAACTCTGTGAGGAGCGCGGAATTAGCCTTCAGATTCGGCGGCAACTGAAAAAGCACGGGACCTAGCCTTCCAGCGCTGGCCAACGGTTCGATTGTCGAAAGGAAGCGCCGAAGAAAATCTTCAGTTCCCTTCAACCGCTTGATGTGCGTGATCACCTGGTGCGCTTTCACGCCGAAGCGAAAGTCTTGAGGTGCTTCCTGAATCCAGTTCCGAATGGTCGTTTCTTTTACCAACTGCCGGAAAGTGAAATTTACCTCCACAGTATTGAGTTGGGCTACGTAATGGCTGAGAAATTTCTTTTGCGCGAGCTTGGCTGGATAGAAATCCGGTTTCCAGCTTGGATAGGCCCATCCGGAGGTCCCGGCAAAAAGTTGAGGCATGGCAGAGTTCGTGAAGCGGAATGATTTGCGAAGTGATTATACCTTGCGTCGTGTTTTTCGAACTCGAGGCTTCGTTGCCCTCGCGATCGATCTTGCGGATGAGCGCTTACGGGATTTTTCAGGCATTTTTTCCGCCTGCGCCGCAATCGAAATTGTTTCTGGCTCGGCGGCCGCGGGTGCCGACGACAGCTTCTTGAGATCGGGAAGGCGCTGTTTCAATGTCAGCAAAGGCGCAAACAAATCACCCATTTTCTCGACACGCTTCACGGTTTGCATCGATTCGAAGATAAGCAGCGTAGGATCTTTCTTTTTGAGGGCATGTTCAACTTCCTGCCAGGTTACCGGCGTCGAAACCGTTGGTCGTTCCCTCGCCCGCAGCGAGTAGACCGCGATTGTGGTTTTATGTTCGTCATTCTGGCTCCAGTCGACAAAAACTTTTCCGGCGCGAAGTTTCTTGCTCATGTCTGATACAACCATGCCGCGATGATCGTGTTCGAGCAGTTGGGCCAGCGCGCGCGCAAATGTTTTGGTTTCGTCGTAACGGGTTGAAGTGTTCAGGGGCACATAGAGTTGCAGCCCTTTTGAACCGGAAGTCTTTGGAAAGCTCTGCAACTTGAAGTGCTCGAAAATCTCGCGCAACCATACTCCGACCTGGCAGCATTGCACGATGTTCGCTGGAGCTCCGGGATCGAGATCGAAGACCATCATTGTGGGGCATGGAATGTCTCTCGCCAACGAAAGCGACGGATGGAGTTCGATGGCCGCGAGATTCGCCAGCCAAACCAGCGTCGGTAAGTCGTTAGCCAGAATGTAGTGCACCATGCGGTGATTGCCTTCACTCCAGATAGGAACGGTCTTCACCCATTCGGGGCGGTGCTGCGGCGCATTCTTTTCGTAGAAGAACTCCTGATCCACGCCGTTAGGATAGCGCTTGCGCGTGAGCGGGCGATCCTTCAAGTGCGGCAGCATCGCAGGCGCGATTCGCACGTAGTAGTCAATGACCTGTTGCTTGGTAACCCCGGCGGCGGGATAAAGAATTTTTTCCAGATTCGATAGCTTGAGCACTTTTCCCTGGATTTCGATTGTCAAATCCATTCGTTTGTACGCTCCAGCAGGCATTGTGCCTGAAATCACCCTCATCGCAAAATACCGCGCTCGCCCTAAAGCGCCGGGATGTCGGGCTGCCCGGTTTGACAAGGCCCCCATTCGGCACGTAATTTCAGACTTCCGCCCTGCAAAAATCGTCTAAGAAAGCGTTGTGCATGCCTGTTAACCCGTTGGAGGTCCAATGAATCGCCGTTTTCTGCGGTCGCTTGCCGCCGTATTGTTCCTGATTGCGCTAGCCACCGCCCAGGACGTTTCATCATTCGAGAAACGCGTCACTGTGAAAACCCTCGCAAACGGCCTGACCATTGTCGTCTGCGAGCGGCCCGAAGCGCCGGTATTTTCATTCTTCACTTTGGTCGATGCGGGGTCCGCGCAGGATCCGATGGGCAAGACCGGACTCGCGCACATGTTTGAACACATGGCCTTCAAGGGCACAGAAACGATTGGCACTACCAACTATGCTGCCGAGAAAGTGGCGCTGCAGAAGGTCGAAACCGCCTACGCCGCGTACGTTGCCGAGCGCGATAAGCCCGTGGGCCGCGACGAAGCCAAGTTAAAGCAACTCGAAACAGTCTGGAAGGACGCCATCGCCGCCGCCGACAAATATGTGGTGCCGAACCAGTTCGGCAAGATCATCGAACAAAGCGGGGGACAGGATCTCAACGCATTCACCGACTACGACGAAACCGCCTATCACTACTCGCTGCCGGTGAACCGGCTCGAACTGTGGGCGTATCTGGAGTCAGAGCGCTTTCTGCATCCCGTGCTGCGCGAGTTCTATAAAGAACGAAATGTGGTAATCGAAGAGCGCCGCATGCGGACGGACAGCAATCCCATCGGGCGGCTGCTTGAGCAGTTCAAGGCGGTGGCCTTTGAGGCACATCCTTATCATCGCCCGACCGTCGGTTGGATGTCTGACCTGAATACCTTCTCGGCAACCGATGCGAAAACTTTTTTTAATGAATACTACGTGCCCGCCAACATCGTGGTTGCCGTCGCCGGCGATGTGAAGGCATCAGAGGCGATGCCGATTCTCGAAAAATACTTCAACCGTCTGCCTGACAGCCACAAGCCGGATGAGACTACGACCCTCGAGCCTCCGCAGAATTCTGAGCG
>Ga0070731_10004980_pt1 | contig 11121 bp, 8 predicted proteins | sample Coa_R1_2_FD_66448 | JGI IMG/M metagenome (GOLD analysis project Ga0070731, IMG submission 66448) | Surface soil microbial communities from Centralia Pennsylvania, which are recovering from an underground coalmine fire - Coalmine... | ecosystem: Environmental > Terrestrial > Soil > Unclassified ... | reverse complement strand
CACTAGATCACTGAGATTGCGTCCTAAGAGTTCTACTGGTGCCTGGTGCCTGGCCCCTGGTGTCTGATCTATTTCTATTCCGCTCTGAGCGCTTCCGTTGGCTGCACGTGCGCGGCTTTTCTGGCCGGGATCCAGCTCGCGAGCGTTGCACCCAACGCGAGCACGACCATCGCGCCGCCGACCGTGACCGTGTCAGCGCCGGTGTTGCCAAACGTGAATGCGCGCATGCCGGCGCCGGCGGCGATTGAGAACAGCGTGCCGATGGCGAGGCCGACGGCCGACAAGACAAATCCTTCTCGAACGATCGTCCACACGACGCCGGACGGCGTGGCGCCGAGCGCGACGCGGATGCCGATTTCACGCGTGCGATTCGACACGACGTAGGCCTTGACGCCATACACGCCCGCCATCGTCAACACGAGCGCGACGCCGCCAAAGACGAGAAAGATCGCGGCGCCCAGATCCAGCATCGAGAACATGAGATTGCGATCGCGGAACATCGCGCGCGTCTCGATCGCCAGAACCGGCAGTCCGGCGGCTGATGTTTCGACGGTCCGCCGAATCGACGGCAGCAGCGCCGCTTCGGCTTCCGCCGTCGGAGCGGACGTTCGCACGTGCACGAACATCTCGGCGCGCGCGCTTTGGCCGAGCGGCAAGTAGATGTGCGGCACCGGCGCGTCGTCAAAGACATCCTGCCGCAGGCCAGGCACGACGCCGACGACTCGAAGCACGACAGGCGGCTGACCGACATGGACTCGGTACTGAACCTGCTGTCCGATGGGACTCGATGTCGCGAAAAGCTTCTGCGCCAGCGGCCGATCGATGATCGCCAGCCGTTCTCCTGCATCGCTCCGTTCTTCAGAAGCGCTGAAATCGCGGCCATCGAGCACGCGCAAATCGAGCGCGTTGAAGTATCCGGCGCTGACGATGGCGTACGAGGCTTCGACGAGGCCGGGATCTTTGTCGGGCAGCTCCGCGCCGGCCTTCTGCACCATCGCGTCCTCTTCAATGTCGCCGAACGGCATCGTCGAAGCCGCGCCGGCGGCGGCGACATCGGGACGCGCGCGCAGCGCATCGAGCAGGCGCGCATATGTCGGCCGAATCGTGGATCGATCGGCCGCCCCGAGGCTGGCCTCGGCATGGATCATCACGCCGCGATCGAATGTGAATCCAGGATCGATGTGAGTTGCCTGAAAAGCGCCGCGAAGAAACAGGCCCGAGATCGTGAGCATGACGAGCGAGAGCGCGAGCTGGCCCATCACGAGCACGTGCTGCAGGCGAAGGCGGCGTCCGCCGCCCGCGTCGCCGGGACGATCCTTGAGCGCCGGCACGGTGTCCGCCCGAGTGAGACCAAGCGCCGGGCCGAGTCCAAAGAGGATCGTGGCCAGGCCACAACATCCGATGGTCGCCGCGAGCACGCGCGAGTCAGGCGCCGCGTCGAACGCAATCGCCACCGGCGAAAATCCGGCGACCGCCGCGACCAACGCGTGCGTCGACCAGAACGCGAGCAGGAGACCGAGTCCGCCGCCGGCCAATGCGAGGATGAAGCCCTCGATCAACAACTGGCGCGTGAGCGGCCAGCGGCCGCCGCCGATCGCGGATCGCACGGCGAATTCCCGCCGGCGCGTGGCGCCGCGCGCGAGCAACATGTTGGCGAGATTGAACGACGCGATGAGCAGCACGACGCCCGACATCACGAGCAGCGACGCGCCGAACGCGTTCATCGGGCCTTCGTGCACCGGGCTCGTGCTCACCGACAGGCGCGAGAGCGGCGCGAGGATCAGCGCCTGATCTTTGTTGTCGGCCGGGTACGCCGCGGCCATCTGTTTGCCGATGAGATCGAGCGCCGGACCGGCAGAGGCCATCGTCTCGCCCGGCCTCAGCTGCGCGACGAGCACCAGGGTGTTGTGCGCGCGGCTGGCCAGGGTCCCGGCGACGCCGTCACGCATGAAGTCGTTGACGACCGTGTCGTACATGCCTGTCGGCAGCCACAGCTCAGGCGTGACGAAGGCCATCGATCCGCCGAAGCCTCTCGACGCGACGCCGACGATGGTGAACGGCCGCAGATTCACCCGGATGGTTCGGCCGAGGATGTCGCCGGGGCTGCCGAGACGCTGCCATGCGGGGAAGCTGAGAATCGCGACCGGCAGATTCGCGCCGGGCCGTTCCTCGTCGAGTGTGAACGCGCGGCCGACCATCGGCCGGACGCCGAACGTGTCGAAAAAATTCGCCGTGACGACGTCGACGAATACCTGACGCATGGCGCCGCCGGCGCCGTCGTCGATGCCCGCGAGCGCGAAGTTGTGCGCGGCAAGCGAGGCGAAGACCTCGGTGTGCGCGCGCAGATCGGCATAGTTCGGATACGAGAACGCTCTGAACGTGTCGGCCTTCGACGTGTCCTTGCTGAACACCTGCGCGAGCGCGCCATCCGGATGGCCCGTCAGCGGCTTGATCAGCAATCCGTTGACGATCGTGAACATCGCGGTGTTGGCGCCGATGCCGAGTGCCAGCACGAGCACGGCGACCGCCGAGAAACCGGGCTGGCGCCACAGCAGTCGACAACCGTAACGGACGTCTTTCAGGTACGCATTCATGATGACTCGCGCTCCAGGTGATGACGCGCGCTGACGGCGACGGCGCCGCTCGCGGCTGCCTTCGATGAGGACGTCGACGATGGCGGCGATCCACAACCACGTGGTGCGCCACGGGCGGCCGGCGAGCGCGCGCTGCTGATCGCGCAGCAGTTGCGCCATGTCGGCGCCGAACTCGTGGCGCAGATCGGCCGGCATCGCCAGCAGCAGCGTGCGGTAGATCGCGTTCATCGACGAGGAGCCTGGGCCTGATCCATGCGCATGCGGTGTCTCAGCGCCGCGCAGACAACAGACGTTTGGTTCGGGTGTCGGCGACCAGTTCCTGCAGACGCCGCGCTTCGAGGCGGGCGGCGTCCTGTCCGAACGGCGTCAGTTGAAAATAGCGCCGCCGCTCATCCGCGGGGTCGCCGTCGCCGGCTTTCATGCCCGCGTCTTTGATCAGTCCGTCGCCCAGCATGCCGCGGAGCGTGCGATAGAAATTCGCGGGCAGAATCCGCTCGCCGCCCGTGCGCTGCTGGATTTCCTTGACCAGACTCCAGCCGTGCCGCTCGCCGTCACTGAGGGCGAGCAGAATCTGAAAGACCAGCGGTTTGAGCGGCAAGAGGACGCGGGCGTCCGGTTGGGCGATTGAGGCCATGCAGACACCATAGTGTCAATGGGACACTAGTGTCAAATTGACGCCATAAAGTGCTCAGCCCGCGAATCGATGATCGGTGATCTGAAATTGGCAATCGAAGAATCGATGATCGACGAACGACGATCGGAGGCGCTTCCCGCTTGGGCGCTCGGCTCAGCTCACGGATTTAACCCAATCTCGCGGGCCACTGCGATCGGAGCGATTATCGATTCGATTACCGATTGCCGATTGCAGATTCGATTGGCAATTTCAAATCACCGATCATCGATGTGCGGACTCACCTCTTGTCGGCGACGACAACCCCGCCTTTGATGACGACTCTGACCTTGTTGATGACGGCATCAATGTCGCTGTTGGGGTCGCCCTCGATGGCGACGATGTCGGCGAAGTAGCCGGGCGCGACGGCGCCGAGATCGTTCGCGTGGCCGAGCAGCGCGGCGGGAACCGTCGTCGCGGTGGCGATTGCCTGCGCGGGCGTCATGCCGGCCTTGACCATCCACGCGAGCTCGCGCGTATTCTGGCCGAACATCGAATAAACGGCGTCGGATCCCATCCCGATTTTGACGTGGGCTTTCACCGCCCGTTTCGTCGCTTCGAAGTTCTTGTCGATGTAATCGTGCAGCGGGCCGACCACGTCGTCGGTCCAGCCGTACTCGCCGCGGGCGTCGATGTAGTACCGGTTGTGATCGATGGTCGGCACCCAGACGGTGCCGCGCTTCGCCATGTCGGCAAACGTCTCGTCGTCGATGTCGATGCCGTGCTCGACAGAGTCGGCGCCGGCGCGCACGGCGTCTTTGACGCCCGATGCGCCGTACGAGTGAATCGCGACGGGCTTGCCGAGCGCATGTGCGGCGTCGACGGCCGCCTTCATCTCCTCGTAAGTCAGGGTTTGCGTCGTCGTCACGTTCTGAAAGCTGCCGGTGGACGCGTAGAGTTTCACCCAATCCGATCCGGCTTTGACGCGGGCCTCGGCCTGCTGTCGCATCGCATCCGTACCGGGCCCGGCTGCGGGCCCGGTCGCGGTGACCCGCGCGCCTTGAATGCCTGCGCCTGCGACGAACATGCGAGGACCGATCTTGTTGCCGGCATTGACGGCGTCGCGCATCAGGTAGTCGATGCCGCGCGAGGCGCCGAGGTCGCGAATCGTCGTGACGCCGGCCTCGAGCGTGCGCTTCGCGTTGGCGAACGCAAGTTCCGCCGTGACGTTCGGCTCGCGCGCCGGTTGGCGAAGAGGCAACGTTCCGGAATCCGGATCCCAGTAGTACGTGATGTGCGTGTGCAGATCGATCAGTCCAGGAATGCCGGAATATTTCCGCAGATCGAGAACCGTCGCGCCCTTTGGCACCGCGCCGTTGCCGTGGCCGACGCGCGTGATTCGATCGCCGTCGAGGACGACGACGGCGTCGCGGATGGAATGGCCGCGCCCGTCAACGAGCAGGCCGAGGCGGATGGCCGATATTTGCGCGGGCGGCTGTGCCGCCGCGAGGACGGCGACGCTTGTCGCGGCCAGCAGCGCCATCAGAGTTCGTCGAGCCATGCGTCCTCCTCGCGGCTGCCGGTCATCCGGCGACGGCCGGCTCGGCGCATTGCGTCATTTCGCGCCGCTGAGCCTCTCGCCCGCGCGAATGGCGATGGCCAGCCGGTTTTCCTTCGGCGGCACCGGACATTCGAACGTCGGATTGTAGACGCAGAACGGATGGTAGGCGCGATTGAAATCCAAATCGTACAGGCCCGTCGGCGTCCGTTCGAGATCGAGGTAGCGGCCGCCCTTGTAGGTCTCGGTTCCGCCGGTCAGATCCGCGAATGGCACGAAGAGGCGGCGGTTGGCCGTGTCCTCGATGTCGGCAAAGGCGGTGAGCGTGTACGGCGTTTCGCCGAGCGTGAACCCGAGCTTGCCGACCCGCCGCATCTTTCTTGGAATATTGGTCGAGGTTTGCAACGTGATGATCGGCGCCGGCCCAGACGGATCCGGTGTGAGAAACGCAGGAACGTGATATTGCGGATCGATCGGGTAATAGGCGAGTCCCTGAAACGACGCGCGATCGGCGGCCGGGATGGGCGAGTCGGCGCCGTTCTTGAACTCGACGTCCTTCTCGGATCGAAATGCCTGGATGCGCGCGTCGTACGGGCGATCGTCGGACGCCGGCGCCGGCGGACCCGAGTTGCAGTGTGCGAGGAGCACGCTCGCGGCGAGCACGGCGGCCGCTTGTGCGCTGCGCATCCACGAGTTACGCAAAGATGTATTTCCTGTTCGCCACGACGGCATCGGCGAGACGGCGCCGTGCCGCGACGGTATTCACGGGCGCGACTTTCAGCACGCGCCGCAGCGCGGCCAGCATCGTTCGCTGCTCGTCGCCGCTCGTCATCGCTTCGATGGCCGTGCGGGCGATGAATTCGGCCGCCAGGCCGGAGTCGTGAGCGAGGAGCGACGCGGCATCCGCGTGCAGCGCCGCCAGAGCGTGACGCGAACCAGCGGCATTCGTCGCTCGCAGCACCGCACTTTCGGCGGCAAATGCCGCCATCATCGCATCGGACGCGAGCATCACGATCTCTTGTTCTTCCGTCAGGCGATCGCCGAAGGTCTGCATCGCGAGGCCGAGCACCATCAGCGCCGTCTTCTTCAGCGCGATCACGGTGCGGGCCGCGGCCGGCAACAGATCGTCGTCTTCCGCGGCCGGAGCCGGCGGCCGCGAGGCCGATAGGATTTCGTTCTGCAGCGCCTTGGCGGCGGCAATCAGCGGCAGTCCGCCCTTCAGCGCGCGCTTAATCAGCATGCCCGGCACCAGCAGCCGATTGATTTCATTCGTGCCTTCGAAGATGCGATCGACGCGCACGTCCCGATAATGGCGCTCGGCTGGATAATCGCGCACGAAGCCGTTGCCGCCATGGATCTGGACGTTTTCATCGGCGACGAAACCGATCATCTCGCTGCCGGCGACTTTCAGCAGCGACGACTCGATCGCAAATTCCTCGAGCGCGCCCGCGACGATCGCCGCGTCGGTCGAGGCCTCGCCGATGGCCTGATCGATCAGGCCGGCGGTTCGATACAGCATGCTCTCAACGCTGTACAGCCGCGTCGTCATCTCGCCGAGCTTGTGGCGAATCGCGCCAAATGAGGCGATCGGCTGGCCGAACTGCCGCCGCGTCGCGGCATACGTTGCGGCCTCACGCAGAGCCGCTTTCGCGCCGCCCGTGCACATCGCCGCCAGTTTGAAGCGGCCGTAGTTGAGGACGTTGAACGCGATCTTGTGGCCCTTGCCGATTTCGCCGAGGAGATTGTCGGCCGGGACTCTCGCGTCGGCGAGCACCAGCGGCGTCGTCGACGAGCCGTGCAGGCCCATCTTGTGTTCTTCCTTGCCGCTCGACACGCCTGGGAATGCGCGCTCGACGATGAACGCGGAAAATTGTTCGCCGTCGACTTTGGCGAACACGATGAAGATGTCGGCGAATCCGCCGTTGGTCGTCCACATCTTCTCGCCGTTCAGCAGCCACGACCCGTCGGGCTGGCGAGCGGCGCGGGCGCGGGCGCCGAGCGCGTCCGATCCGGATCCGGATTCGCTCAAACAGTACGCGCCGATGATCTCGGCCGACATGATGCGCGGCAGATACTTGTCCTGCTGCGGCTGCGTGCCGAAACAGAGGATCGGAATGATCGCCAGCCCGGTCTGCGCGCCGAAGGTCGTCGCAAATGCGGCGCAGGCGCCGATCTCTTCGCCGACCACGATCGAGGCGATCTTGTCGAGGCCGACGCCGCCGACGCGTTCGGGCACGTCGGTGCCGATCAGCCCGAGCTCGCCGGCCCGGCGCATCAGCTCGCGGGCGCGCGTCCAGTTCTTGCGCTCCAGTTCGTCGAGCGCCGGCATGACTTCGTTGGCGAGAAACTCCGCGGCCGTCTGACGAATGAGCCGATGCTCGTCGCTCAGTTTCTCGGGGGTGAAGACGTCGTCGGCTGAGATGTCGTTGATCAGCCAGTCGCCGCCTTTGTGAGACATAGTCATCGTCATCATTGTTGCCAGCGCTCGTGGGGCCGCGGGCGCTTACGCCGTCGCTAACATCGTTCGAACAGCGCCGCCGCGCCCATTCCGCCGCCGACGCACATCGTCACGATGCCGGTGCGCGCGTGTCTGCGACCCATCTCGTACAGCAGCGTCGCGGTCAGTCTCGCGCCGGTACATCCCAGCGGATGGCCGAGCGCGATCGCGCCGCCGTTGACGTTGAGTCTATCCGGATCGATCGGCAATTCCTGCAGGCACGCGAGCACCTGCGCGGCGAACGCCTCGTTGATCTCGACGAGATCGATTGCGTCGAGCGAAAAACCCGTGCGCGCGAGCAGTTTGCGCACGGCTGGCACGGGTCCGATGCCGAAGAGCTCGGGCTTCACGCCGGCCGTGGCGTATCCCGCGAATCGCGCCAGCGGAGTCACGCCGAGTTCTGTCGCGCGGCTTTCGCTCATGACGACGACGGCCGCGGCGCCGTCGCTGGTTTGGGATGAATTGCCGGCGGTGACGGTGGCAGGTCCTTGCGGACCAGCCACGGCGAATGCCGGACGAAGCTTCGCAAGTGCTTCGAGCGACGTGTCGCGGCGCGGACCTTCGTCCGTCGAGAACTGGATCGTTTTCGACGTCGGTCGATCGTTCGCGGATCGTTCGACGATCTCGACGTCGATCGGAACGATCTCGTCAACGAAGCGTCCAGCATCGATCGCGGCGATGGCGCGCTGATGGCTGCGCAACGCGAAGGCGTCTTGCGCTTCACGGGAAACATTGGAGGCGCGTGCGTGATTTTCCGCCACCAGTCCCGTTGTCAAATACACGTCCGGATATGTCGAGACCAGACTTGGATTGGGCGACATGTGATGGCCGCCCATCGGCACGAGGCTCATCGACTCGGTGCCGCCGGCCACGATGATGTCGCCGGCGCCGGCCGCGATGCGCTCGGCGGCGATGGCGATCGCTTCGAGTCCGGACGCGCAGAATCGATTGATCGTAGCGGCCGAGGCCGAGACCGGGACGCCCGCGCGCAGACTCGCGATGCGCGCGACGTTGAGGCCTTGCTCGGCCTCCGGCATCGCGCAGCCGAAGACGACGTCGTCGACTTCTTCAGGCGCGATGTTGGGCACGCGGCGCAGCGCCTCGCGGATTACCGCCGCCGCGAGTTCGTCTGGGCGAGTCGTTCGCAGCGTGCCATTCGGCGCCTTGCCGACGGCAGTGCGGACGGCGGAGACGATCACGGCGTGGCGCATGGTGGTCGACTCATCCATCGTACGTCGCAAACGCCGGCTCTCACTCGAAATCCCCGAGCAGGTCCTCGAGCGCTTCGCCGACTTCCTGCGTCTTGCCTTCGAACAGGTGTCTGGCGCCGTCGATGATCGCCAGCTCTTTGGGTTCCTTCAGGCGCGAGTAGAACGCGCGCAAGTCCTTGAGCGGACAGAGATCGTCGAGGTCGCCCTGGACGAAAAATTTCGGCGTCGTCGTTTCGAGCGTTTTGGGGAACGAATAGTACGGACGCCGCGCCGTTTCTTCAGCCGGAGATCCGCCGGTGGCCGGCGTGACGCGCGGTACGGGTGGCGCGATTGCGATGAGGGCAGAGACGCGCGGGTCGTCGGCGCCGGTTTCGAGCGCAATCCAGGCGCCGAAAGAGAATCCGGCCGCCCACAGCGGCGTATTGGGATATTCCGCGTGGAGAAAATCTAGCGCCGCGCGGTAGTCGGCGGCTTCGCCTTTCCCCTCATCGAATTGCCCCTCGCTCGCGCCCACGCCGCGGAAATTGAACCGGAGGACGACGCAGCCGATGCGGGTGAGGCCCTTGGCGCCCTGGAACACTGCCTTCGTATGCATCGTGCCGCCAAACTGCGGATGGGGATGCGCAAAGACGACGGCGGCGCGCGGCCGCGCGCCGCCATCTCGTGGCCTGTCAATCAGATACTCAATTTGTCCGGCTGGTCCGTGCATGGGGACGGGTCTGTTTTCCACAGTCTTCCACAATTCGGGGACAGGTCTCGGTCGGACCGAGACCTGTCCCCGAATTGTTAATCGCTGTGGAAAACAGACCCGTCCCCATGCACGAACCCGTCCACCATCGCCGCGAATGTCTCCGCGCGTGACACGCAGCCGATGTGCCCCGTGCGCGCGAGCGTGACCGCTCGCGCGCCCGGGATCAGCTGCAGGTAGTCGAGCGAGCTCGACACCGGCACGACGCGGTCCAAGCGCGGATCGCCGGTGATCACGAGCGTCGGCGCCGTGATGGCGTGGCAGGCGGCGGCCAGGTCCGCCGCCGCCTGCCACGCCATCACCCACGCCGCCATGCGGCGCGGCATGACCGGCCAGCGCAGCGTGCGGTATCCGTATCCGAGGACAAATCGGACGCGCGCTGGCCAGGACGGGATCGCCGCGCGGATCTCCGGCACCAGCCGCGCGACGGCACCCGCGGCGAAGCGCGGCAGCGCAAGCCGCGGGTGCCGGAGCTGCGCGGCGACGTGCTCGGGCGGGCGCCATCGCGGCGATGGCGCCGACACGAGCACGAGCGCGCGGACGCGGGCGGGCCGTTGGGCGGCGTAGTGGGCGGCCACCACGCCGCCGAACGACACGCCCACGACGATCGCGCGGGCGGCGCCCGCGCGATCGAGCAGCGCGTCGATCAGTGACACCCAGCGCGCGAAGACGGAATCGACTTCGGGAGTCGACTTCGCGCTCGTCTGCTCGCTGGCGCTGCCCGAAGAGCGGGGACGGGTCTCGCTTGCGCGAGCAAGACCCGTCCTCGAGTGCTCTTCGTCGATCTCTTGCAGCGAAAAGCTCAGGACGCGATGGCGCACGGCGAGCGCGTCGATCGCCGGCGCCATCCATTGCCAGTGGCCCTGGATTCCCGGGATCATCACAATCGGATCGCCGCGACCGACGTCGATCATCGCGTCACTCGAGGTCAGTTTCTGAGCGTCTTGCCGGTCTTCAGCGTGTAGGCGATCCGCTCGAGCGTCTTGGACTCGCCGCACAAGCTCAGGAACGCCTCGCGCTCGAGGTCCAGCACATATGATTCGGTCACCGTCGCGCGGTGCGGCAGATCCCCACCGGCTAGAATCGCGGCGAGTTTTCGTCCAATCAGCGCGTCGTGATCCGACAGCCGGCCGGCGCGATGCGCGAGGTGCACGCCGAGCGTCAAGAGCGCGAACGTGTCTGCGCCGCCGACGGGAATCTCCGTCGCCCAGCCGGGCGCAGCATATCCCTCAGCGACGCGCGCGAGCGCCCGCGCTTTCGCATCGGCGATCACCCGTTCCCGATTCATCGTGATGCCGTCGACCGCGCGCAGATACCCCAGCGCGCGCGCATCCGCCGCGCTCGTCGAGACCTTGCCAAAGCCGATCGTCTCGAACGCGGCGCGCACGCCAAGCGCGGCATCGCCGCCAGCGCCGCGCCCGACCGCGCGCAGCAACATCTCTTTCGTGCCGCCACCCGCGGGAATCAGCCCGACGCCGACCTCGACGAGTCCGATGTATGTCTCCGCCGCGGCCTGCACGCGATCGGCATGCAGACAGATCTCGCAGCCGCCGCCGAGCGCCAATCCAGCCGGCGCCGCGACGACCGGCACCGCGCACCTCTTGAGCGCCATCGTCGCGCCCTGAAACGCGCGCACCATCGCGTCGATTTCGTCCCAGTTCCCTTCCTGAGCCTCGATCAAGAGCAGCATCAGATTCGCGCCGGCAGAGAACTGCTCGGCTTCGCTGCCCACGACGAGCGCCGAGAAATTCTTCGACGCCTCGGCAACGCCCGCATGGATCATCGCGATCGTGTCGCCGCCGATCGTGTTCATCTTCGAGTGGAACTCGACGCACAACACGCCGTCGCCCAGATCGACGAGGCTCGCGCTCCCGTTGTGTTTCACGACGGGCCGCGCGTGTTT